>Ga0207674_10005328_pt1 | contig 15299 bp, 17 predicted proteins | sample KBSCornC72_FD_184303 | JGI IMG/M metagenome (GOLD analysis project Ga0207674, IMG submission 184303) | Corn rhizosphere microbial communities from Kellogg Biological Station, Michigan, USA - KBS Corn C7-2 (SPAdes) (version 2) | ecosystem: Host-associated > Plants > Roots > Rhizosphere > Soil ... | reverse complement strand
GGCACGGCCTCTGCGGCCGCTTCGATGGCTCCGATGTCGATCTTGCGCATCGTCATCATCGCCTGAAACGCCCGCTTACCGCGCTCGCCGCCTTCGCTCGTCAGTTCGAGCAGCCGTTTCGGGGTGATCTGCCAGGAAAAGCCCCACGGATCCTTGCACCAGCCGCATGCGCTCTCTTCGCCGCCGTTCTTGGTGATCGCATCCCAGTAGCGGTCGGTTTCCTCCTGGTTGTCGGTCAGCACCATGAAGCTGACCGCTTCATTGGGCTTGAAGTTCGGGCCGCCGTTCAGGCCGACGAAGGGACGTCCAAGCACGGTGAACTCGACGGTTAGCTCTTCGCCTTCCTTCCCCCCCGGAAAGTCGGTGGCGGCGCCATGCGCCAGACCGACATGGCTGTCGGGGAAGACGGACGCGTAGAATTCCGCGGCCTTGCGCGCCTCGCCTTTGTCGAACCACAGGCAGGTAGTCATCTTGTTGGTCATTATTTCCTCCTTGAATCAAATCTTGTGCTCAGAACGAGCGCGTCACCGGGCCCGTGCACCGCCGCCAACAGCAGCCCGGCGACGAAGACGAAGTGGTCGGTGAAGAAGCCATACTCCATCAGGTTACCGGCCCAGCGATCGGGTCCATGGAACGAGAAGGCGAGGAAGAGCACGTAGGCGATGCTGACGATCGCGGCTTCCCGGAAGAACAGCCCGATCAGGAACGCGAGCGCCAGCGCGGCTTCGAAGAAGGCGGCAACCCAGGCGAGGAGATGCGGGAGAGGAAAACCTGCTCCCGCAATTTCCGCTGCAGTCGCGTCCATGCCCATGAGCACGAACTTGAACGCGGCCCCTTGCGCAAAGGCGAATGCAAAGATCAGCCGCGCGATCAAGATCGCCGCCGTTTTCATGGCCGTTCCTATTCGCCGCCGACGAGCGCGAATTCGGCGCCCTGCGGGTCGCTGCCGATGACAATCCAGTCACCGGTCGGCACCTGGTGCGGTTCCATGTGGATGGTCCCGCCCCTCTGCTCAGCGATCTGCTTCGCGGCGGAGATGGAGGGCACGCGGAAGTAATAGCGCCACTTGGGCTGCTGCCCCGGCATCACGCCGCACAGCGCTCCGATGCGCGTCCCGTCCTTCTCGAGGAAGCGGTATTCGCCCATTTCGCCCATGTCCATGAACTCGTCGGCGCCCCAGCCGAACTGGCCGGTGTAGAATTTGCGAGCAGCGACTGGATCGGTGGTCGACAGCTCATTCCAGCTGCAGCGCTGGACCGTGTCCGGCGAGAAAACGTCGCTCTGCTCGTTCTCACGGCCAGCCGGCGGGATCGGCTTCATGACATAGAAGGGCGCGCCCTGCGGATCGGCAACCATCGCGATCCGGCCGACATTGGGAATGTCGAATGGAGGCATAAGCGCCTTGCCGCCGGCGGCTTCGATCGACCCAACCGCCTTGTCGACGTCGGAAACACAGATGTAGCCGAGCCAGATCGGCCGCGCGCCATGCTGCTGCATTTCCTGCGTCAGCGGCAGCACTCCGCCGGCGTTGCCGCCATCGCTTGTTCCGATCATCCGATAGCCTTGGAACTCGGGCGCGCCTTCGCCGATGTTCCAGCCGACGATCGCATCGTAGAAGGCTTTCGAGCCCTCCGGATCGGGAGTCATCAGCTCGTACCAAATGAAGTCGCCCTTGGGCTCGCCGCGGTTGTCATTCGTAGCGGTCGCAGTCACGTCTTCACGTACGTCGGTCATGTTTACCTCCTTGAATGTGATCGGCGGTTTTGCCGACTTCAGGCGAGCGCCGGCTGTTTGGCTGTATCCAGGATCTTCTCGAAGCCGCCCCAGAACATACGCTGGCCGTTGAACGGCATCTCGCCTTCTGGCTTGAGGCTCTCGTCGGACATGATCGCCTTCCAGGCTTCATCACGGGTGGCTTTGTCCGGCCACTCGATGAACGAGAAGACGACGCCTTCGCCATCCTCGGCCTTAACCGCGCGGTAAAAGTCCGTGACTTCGCCCTTGGAAACGTCGTCGCCGAACGCCTCGATCACCCGGCTTGCGCCATGCTGGCGGAAGACTTTTGCCATTTTCGACGCGAGCTCGCGGTAGGCGTCGCGCTTGTCCTCCGGTACCGGCACGACGAACCCGTCGGCGTATCCGCCGCCAGCTTCGCCTTCCTCGACGATGGTATCGAACCCGCCGATGATCATACGCTTGCCGTCGAACGGCATGCTGGCGCCCATTTCCGCCATTCGCGGATCGCTGCGGAACTTCTCGTTCGTCGCGTCGCGCTCGGCCTTCGATCCATATTCGAAGAAGGAGAAGACGATCTTCTCATCCGGCTTGGCGTCCACCGCCTTGCGGAAGTCGGTGACCTTCCCCTCCGGAACATCGCTCTCCCAGGCTTCAACCATCCGGCCGACTCCGATTTCCTGCGCAATCGGCGCGAAATCAGAGGCGTGCTTGCGGTAGGCGTCCTGATTGGCTTCGGGGACGGGCACGATGAATCCTTCGAAATAGGTCATGCTGCTGCTCCTTCGGGTTGGGGTTGGTTGGCTGCAAAGACCGCGAGCTGGTCAGCCAGCGCCCGCTGAAACGCCGGACGCGCCTCGCCGCGCTTCTGATAGGCGGCCAGATTGGGGACTTCGGCGACCATGTTGGTGTGCTTCAGGTTCCGAAGCACAGTCACCATCATCAGATCGCCGATCGTGAAGCGATCGCCTTCGAGCCACTGCTTGTCGCCTAGCCAGTCGGAGACTCGCTTAAGCTTAAGCCGGGCAAATTCTTCGGCTCCCGGCCGGCGCAACTTCGCCCATTCCTGATCGGCGTAGAAGACGGTAACCGCGAAGACGTTTTGGATGGCCGGCTCGACGCTGTTGAGCGCGGCATAGGTCCACTGAATTGCGCGGAATTTCGACTGCGGATCGCGTGGAAGAAGCGCTTCGTTCTTCTCGCCGATATATTGAACGATCGCACCGCTCTCGAAAATCTTGACCTCGCCATCGCTGAAGCACGGCACCTGCTCGAAGGGTTGCTCCTTCACATAGTCAGGAGGCCTCTGCTGACCCAACAAACGAACCCGGTAATCGAGCCCGGCCTCTTCGAGCGCCCAGCGGACGCGCAGATCGCGAACCAATCCTTGAGCAAATTCGGGCACCCACTTGAATGCGGTGAATTCGATGGATGCGTTAGGATTAACTGGCATCTCTTCCCTCCTAACTCGTGAATGTTACGCCGCGACGGCGGTGGATTGCGCGGACTCTTCGACGGGATGTGCGCCCTTCTCGGCAAACTCCGGGTCCATCCACATCGGTGCCCATTGGTGCCCATCGGGATCTTCGAAATCGCGACCGTACATGGGCCCGCCCTTCGTCTGGTCCTCCTGCGAGACGTCGATCTTGCCGCCCGCTGTCCCCGCGACATCGGTGATCCGATCGACTTCCGCCGGGCTGTCGCAGGAAATGCACAGGAGAACCTGACTGCTGTTGTGTGCGTCCGCAATCGGCTTGCGGGTGAACGTCGAATAGAAGGGCTTGGTCAGCAGCATCACCGAGATTGTGTCGGACAGCACCATCATCGCCGCCGCCTCATTGGTGAACTTCGGCTCGTTCCTGAAGCCGATCGCTTCGTAGAACGCCTTCGAACGTTCCAGATCCTCCACCGGCAAGTTCACAAAGATCATCCTGGACATATTTTCCTCCTCGGGGGGTTGCGTTGGTTGTTTGATTAGCCGCGCAGCGGCAGAAGTGCGCGAAGGCGCGGCTCGCGGAGCCACAGGCCGCCCCAGACGGCGAGTCCGAGGTAGAGGCCGAATAACGTATTGCTAAGCAGTGGGCTGCCGGCGCTGAGGTGCGTCGCAATCGCCCCGCCGAGATATCCGGTCAGAAGCACGGCGCCGAGAAAAGCGGTGCGCGGGATCGAATAAAGTAGCGTGCTCAATCCCAGGACCGCCCCAAGCAGCCGATAGAAATCCGGGTTCGTCGGGATCCGCAGCTGCGGCGGCGTGTAGGCCGCCATCATTGCGGGCACGAGGATTTTCGCGCCCGCGTCGGTGCCAAGGAACAGAATTGCCACGCCGCTCAAGACCCACCCGAGCTTTGCACTGTCCGTTGTCGATACTCGCGCCGCCGGTTCGATCATCGCTGCTGTCGTCACCATTTTTCTCCTCTGCGACTCGATTCGCTTGCATTTTGCCGCCATGAGTTATAAATTACAACCATGCAGTTAGAAAAAATAACTAACCAACGAAAAGGCGAGGAGAAACGGCGCTACGATGACGCCTGCGGTCTCGCTCATGCGCTGGAATTGCTTGGCGAGCGCTGGGCGATGCTCGTGCTTCGCGAGCTGGCCTATGGGCCGCGGCGCTTTTCCGAGCTCAAGGCGGATCTTCAGGGGATCAGCGCCAACGTGCTGACCCAGCGCCTCAGCGAGCTCGAGGCGCGTGGCCTCGTGCGCAGGGTCAAGCTTCCCCCGCCAGCATCCGTCCAGGTTTACCAGGCCACGGATTGGGGGCTTGAAGCAGTCCCGGTGATCGCCTCACTCGGCAAGTGGGCAGCGCGCAGTCCTTGCCACGATCCGAACCAGCCGATGAGCCATGTGTCGCTAATCATGTCGCTGCAGACTTTGCTTTCGCCGGTCCTGGCAGAGGGACTCAACGCCCGAATCGGATTTCGCTTCGGCGAAGCCGATTACGTGACGACGCTGCACGATGGGCGGCTCGACGTGCAGCGCGGCGAGGTCGACGATTGCGACGTAATATTCGTCGGAACGTCCAGCGAGGTCGCCGCCGTGATCCACGGAGGTGCGCCGTTCGAAATGATCAGGGTCGAAGGAGACATGGCGCTGGCGAAGCGTTTCGTCGCGCTCTTCCCACTGCCGCCAAAAGTTTGCTGAGCGTTGAGGCGGGCGCGTGCTTCCCTTAAGGCACCTCACCATGACCGATCTTCCCAATGTACAGCCCGAAAGCCGCGCGGAAACGCTGATGGCCTCGCCCGACAAGATAGTGAAGGTGCGCGAGCTGTTCGGCGTCGACTCCGAGATGGAGGTGCCGGCCTTCAGCGAGGCCGACGAGCGCGTCCCGGACCTCGACCCGACCTACGTCTTCGATCCCGACACCACGATCGCGATCTGCGCGGGTTTTGCCAAAAACCGCCGGGTGATGGTCCAGGGCTATCATGGAACGGGCAAGTCGACCCACATCGAGCAGGTCGCAGCGCGACTGAACTGGCCGATGATCCGAATCAACCTCGACGCGCACATCAGCCGGATCGACTTGGTAGGCCGCGACGCGATCGTACTGCGCGATGGACAGCAGGTGACGGAGTTCCGGGAGGGACTTTTGCCTTGGGCGCTGCAGCATCCGGTTGCCCTGGTTTTCGACGAATATGACGCCGGGCGGCCCGACGTGATGTTCGTGATCCAGCGCGTGCTCGAGGCGGAGGGCAAGCTCACTCTGCTCGACCAGAATCGCGTGATCCGGCCCAATCCCTGGTTCCGCCTCTTCGCGACGACGAACACGGTCGGTCTCGGCGACACGACCGGTCTCTACCACGGCACACAGGCGATCAATCAGGGGCAGATGGACCGCTGGAACATCGTCACCACCCTCAACTATCTGCCCGCCGCGGTTGAGGCGCAAATAGTGCTCGCCAAGTCGGGCGAATATGACGACCCGGGCGGCAAGGCGATCGTCGACAAGATGATCAAGGTCGCCGACCTCAGCCGCCAAGGCTTCATCAACGGCGACATCTCGACCGTGATGAGCCCGCGCACGGTGATCAGCTGGGCGCAGAACGCGCACATCTTCGGCGACGTCGGCTATGCCTTTCGAGTGTCGTTCCTCAACAAATGCGACGAATCCGAGCGGCCGCTGATCGCAGAATATTATCAGCGCGTGTTCGGCGAGGACCTTCCCGAAAGCGTGGTCGGGAAGGCCGGCTAGGCCGCAATGGCCGAAAAAATCGACCTATTCCGCCGCGCGCTCGCCGGAGCTTCCCGCGCGATCGCCCATGATGCAGAGGCCGAGGTCGTCTTCGCCTCCGATCTCACGCCCGCATCGGGCAAGACCGCGCGCGTCCCTTCGCCGGGCCCGTCGCTCGAACCGAAGCTGGTCGCCGAGGCGCGCGGTGCTGCGGATTCCGCGGCGCTACGGCTGCGCTATCATGACGACCGCCTCCACGCCCGCGCAGCGCCGGTCGACGCGGACGCTCGCGCAGTGTTCGATGCACTGGAGGTAGCGCGGGTCGAAGCGCTCGGCGCCAAGGCCATGGGCGGCGTCAAGGCGAACCTCGCCCACCTTACCGAAGCGCGCGTGCGCTCAGACGCGATCGTTCGCGCCCGCAATGCCGAGGAGGTGCCGCTGGCGACGGCGGTCGGCCTGATCGCCCGTGAGCGGCTGACCGGCGAAGCGCCGCCGCGTGCGGCCGATGCGGGCCTGAAGCTGGTCGCGCCCTGGATCGAGGAGAAAGCCGCGGCCGAGCTCGATGCCCTGGCACTCACGCTCGACGACCAAGCGGCCTTCGCCAAACTCTCTCGGCGGCTGCTCGAGGACCTTGATCTCGCCGCCGCCGAGGATCTCACCGAGCAGGAGCCCGAAGAAGCCGGCGACGAGGCAGAGGGAGATGAGGAGGGCAGCGAGGACTCCGCTGAGCAGGGCGACGAGGGCACCCCGGGCGGCGGCGACGTCGAAATGCGGGGCGAAGAGGTCGAGGACGAAAACGCAGAGGGCGATTCGAGCGAGGAGATGGAAGCCGGGGAGGACGAAGCCAGCACCGGCGATGATCTGAACGAAAGCGTCTCTGCCTCGCCGAGCCGGCGCAACTGGGACCTTTCTCCCGAGACCGATTACAAGCCCTACACCACTCGCTTCGATGAGATCGTCGGATCCAGCGAGCTGTGCGACGAGGAGGAGCTGGGGCGGCTCCGCGCTTATCTCGACCAGCAGATGGGCGGCCTGCACAATGTCGTTACGCGCCTCGCCAACCGCCTCCAGCGCCGGCTGATGGCGCAGCAGGCGCGCAGCTGGGATTTCGACCAGGAAGAGGGGCTGCTCGACGCGGCACGGCTCGCCCGGGTCGTCGTCAATCCGCGCCACGCGCTCTCCTTCAAGATCGAGCGCGACACCGAATTTCGCGACACGATTGTCTCGCTGCTGATCGACAATTCCGGCTCGATGCGGGGACGGCCGATCGCGATCGCAGCGATCTGCGCAGATATCCTCGGCCGCACGCTCGAGCGGTGCGGAGTCGCCACCGAGATCCTCGGCTTCACAACTCGCGGTTGGAAGGGCGGGCAGAGCCGAGAGGCCTGGCTGTCGGCAGGACGACCCGCCAACCCCGGCCGCCTCAACGACCTCCGCCACATCGTCTACAAGCGCGCCGACGAGCCCTACCGCCGCGCGCGGCGCAACCTCGGCCTGATGATGCGCGAGGGCCTGCTCAAGGAGAATATCGACGGCGAGGCGCTGCTGTGGGCACACAACCGCCTGATCGCCCGCCCCGAGGAGCGGCGGATCCTGATGGTGATCTCCGACGGCGCGCCGGTCGACGATTCAACCGCGTCAGCCAACGGCGGCAGCTATCTGGAGCGGCACCTCAGGCAGGTCATCGAATGGATCGAGAGGCGCTCGACGGTCGAGTTAGTCGCCATCGGCATCGGCCACGACGTGACTCGCTATTACGAGCGCGCGGTAACGATCATGGACGCTGACCAGCTCGCCGGCGCAATGGTTGAGCAGCTGGCGAACCTGTTCGAGAGTCAGTGACCGAATATTGGCGCTGAAAAATTGGCCCCAGCGCGATTACGCACGCTGGGGCCCCCTCGTTACGCGACGCGAGGGAATCTGCCTGTTTCCAGGCTGACGGGGAAAAAGGGGATAAACCCCGCCAATGCAGGCGCTGATGCCCGATTCGCGGGGAATGGAGACTGAACGCGGCTTGCAGCCTGCGTTCAGAAAAAACGTCGAAAAGTCAGTCTGTTAGACGACTCAGGCAACAGCCTGCTCAGTGGCCTTCTTCGCAATCTCTTTCTTGAGCTTGCGCACTTTGGGGCTGAGTTTGTCGTCGCTGGTCTTGAGCAGCCAGTTGTCGAGGCCGCCGACATGCTCGACCGAGCGCAGGCCGTGGGTCGATACGCGCAGCTTCACGCTCTGTCCGAGCGCGTCGGAGATGAGCGTGACGTTCTGCAGGTTGGGCAGAAACGTGCGCTTCGTCTTGTTGTTGGCGTGGGAAACGTTGTTACCCACCTGCCGGCCCTTGCCGGTCAGCTCGCAAACCCGCGACATGGTGTTCTTCCTGATTTTCGTGTGCGGACCCTTTAAGGGCCCGAAGAGCGCCGCCCGTTAGCCGCTTGAGCTCCGCTCGTCAACGTTGGCAGGCGCGACGGCTTGGCAACCGAACAACAACGTTTGCGTTGGGTAGAAGCCAACAAAATAGATCGGCGGAGAAACAATGCGCGCCGTTATCCTAATCCTCGTCGTCGTCATCCTTGCGATCGTCGCCGGAATCGCAACCGGCTTCCTCAACATCAACCAGATCCGCGGCGCGAAGGCGCCGGAGATCACTGCGACGCGCAATGGCGTGACAGCGAAGGGCGGCCAGCCGCCGGCGTTCGACGTGCAGACCGGTTCGGTGAAAGTTGGCACCAAGGAGACGACCGTGAAGCTGCCGGCCCTTGAGGTTCAGAAGCCCGTTCAGAATAAAGCTGCAGCGGCGACCAATAACGTCCAGTGACGCAGGTGTGACAGCGGCGGCGGCGTCGGCTAGCCGCTCGAAAATGAGCTTTCCGCTGCCGCAGCCAATGCGCCGAGCGCTCGAACTCGCTGCCGAAGCGGCCGCGGTCGGCGAAGTGCCGGTCGGTGCGGTGGTGACGGTTGGTGATGAAATCGTCGCAGAGGCGCGCAATGCAATGCGAGGATCCAACGATCCCACCGCGCATGCGGAAATGGAGGCGATCCGCGCGGCTGCGGCGCAGCTCGGCAGCTCGCGGCTCGACGATTGCACCTTATGGGTGACGCTCGAACCTTGCGCGATGTGTGCCGCGGCGATCGGACTGGCGCGATTCAAGGCGCTGCGCTTTGCCGCCGAGGACCCGAAGGGCGGCGGCGTGATCCACGGGCCGCGTATCTTCGCGCAGCCGACCTGCCACCACCGCCCCGACGTCCTTAGCGGGATCGGCGAGGACGAGGCGGGCGAGCAGCTGCGGCGCTTTTTCGCCGGGCGCCGCTAGCGGTACGGAACCAGCCGGATCTCAATCCGCCGATTGGCCGCCTTTTGGGTTTCGCTGGCCTCAGGATCGTAGAGCGGTACGCTCTCGCCGAGGCCCCTGGATGCAATGCGAACCTTGGCGACGCCGTGACCGGCAAGATAGCTCGCGACCGCGGCGGCGCGCTTCTCCGACAGCGCTTTGTTGACCTCGGGCGTTCCCGTTGTGTCGGTATGGGCGAGCACGTCGACGAAAGTGCGGTCGCGGGTCTTCACCGTCCGGGCGATTTCGCGCAGGGTCGCGTCGGTGGTCGCCTTCACCGCCGCGCTGCCCGGATCGAAGGTAAAGGTCGCAGGGATGCGCACGACGATGCTCCCGCCCACCTGGAGGATGTCGAGGCCGATTCCGGCCGTCTGGCGCCGCAGCTCCGCATTAAGGTCCGCGAGATATGGACCAACTTCATACGGGCTGAGCGGCCGGATTTTCGCCGCGCGCATTTTCGCCGCACGCGCTTTGTACCCGCCAATGACCTCGCCCATCAGATAAGGCGCGGTGACTCCGAGCGGGGTGAATGACGCCGGCACCACCATCGGAGGCGGAGGCGCGGTCTGGCAGCCGGAGATGGCGGCGACGGCGCAGCCAAGAGTGAGCGCCTTCCAGCTGCGGTCGATCGTCATTCGCGTGAGCTCCCCAGAGAATTTGCCGATGAAACCGGCGCCGCACGGACTAGTTCCGCTAGCGTATTGAGCGCCTCCTTGTGAATGAGCGCAAGAAGGTTAAACTCACCGCCGCCGCCCATGAGCGACCATTTAGCCCCCATACCTTGGCTCGACGTCATCCTCCTCCTCGCGCTGATCGCCGTGAACGGCGTGTTGGCGATGAGTGAGCTGGCGATCGTTTCGTCCCGCGAGGCCCGCCTCAAGGCTATGGCCAAGAGCGGCAGCGGCGGCGCGAAGGTGGCGCTCGAGCTAGCCGCCGACCCGGGGCGTTTCCTGTCGACCGTGCAAAGCGGGATCACGCTCATTGCCATCTTCGCCGGCGCTTTTTCCGGCGAGAAACTCGGCGAGCCGACCGCCGAGAGAATGCAGCTGCTCGGCCTCGACCAGAGCACGGCACATACGGTCGGGTTCGGCTTGGTGATCTTTCTGACCACCTATGTGTCGCTCGTCATCGGCGAGATCGTTCCAAAGCAGATCGCGCTCCGCTCGCCGGAGCCGATCGCGGTCGTAATGTCGCGGCCGATGCGCTGGCTCGCGGTGGTCACCGCGCCGTTCGTCTGGCTGCTCGACCGATCGAGCAAGCTGATTTTCAGCATCATTGGCCTCGACCGCGAATCGCGAAACCAGGTGACTGCGGAAGAGCTTCACCTGGTGGTCGCCGAGGCGCAAACGGCGGGCGTGCTCGAGGAAGACGAGCGAGCGATGATCTCCGGCATCGTCCGCCTTGCCGACCGGCCGGTGCGCGAGGTGATGACCCCGCGCACCGAGATCGATTGGATCGACGTGGACGCGACACCTGAGGAGATCAGACAGACGCTGCTCGAAAGCCCGCACAGCCGGATTCCGGTCGCCGACGGCGCGGTCGAAAATATCGTAGGGGTGATCCAGACTCGGGACGTGATGGCGGCGTTGCTCGACGGCCACGCGATCGATCTCAAGCAGCTGTGCCTCACGGCGCCGGTCATCCCCGACCTGATGGATGCGATGGACGCGCTCGCGGTCCTGCGCAACGCGGACGTCCCGCTGGCGCTGGTCCATGACGAGTACGGCCATCTCGACGGGATCGTCACTCCCGGCAGCATCCTCGCTGCGCTCGCCGGGACATTCGCGCACGACGTCGAGCATGGCGAGGAGCCGCCCCTGGTCGAGCGCGAGGACGGCAGCTGGCTCGTGTCCGGTGCGGCGAGCGCGGATTTGCTGGCGGATCGGCTGGGAGTGAACCTGCCCCACGAGCGCGACTATTCGACAGTCGCTGGCTTTGCTCTGTCGGTGCTCAAGCACCTCCCCGAAACCGGCGAGAAGTTCCGCCACGACGGCTGGTCGTTCGAGATAGTCGACATGGACGGCCGCAAAATCGACAAGCTGATCGCATCGAGGCCGCGAAGGAAGCCGGTCGAGAGCGAGGCGGAGGCGGTCGGATAGCACGCAGCTTTTCCAGTGTACGCGTTCGACCCATTCGCCGGTTACCGCACTATTTTGCAGGGTCGCTTTGATGATCTTGGGTCTGGTCGAGCACACAGGCGGCTCGCCGACATTGCTCAGGTAATTTTCCGCAGCAGACAGAAGCCAACAAAACGCTCACGCTATGTGATGCACGTTCAGGAGGATGGAGACACCGGGTGGGCGGTGTTTCAAGCGCCTCCCGACAGCCCCACCTAATGCAAATGGCAGTATGAAGGTACGGCCGGAGGGGCCGGCCTTGGGATGCGGATCAATAGGTGCAATGGCGCGATGAGCAGGGTTCATTCGCCTTCCACCGTATGCGGACGTAAGGTCAAAGCTTGCCGAACTTTTGCTCGAACCCGTCCTTATCTCCCCTCGCGAGGTAGCCAGCCTGTTCGACGATCCGGTCGCGGGCGATGCGGCCGCGGAAGGTGCCGAGACGTTCGTCCAACCGCTCGACTTCGGTCGGGGTCAAATGCGCCAACTGCTCGTAGTGGGTGAAACCCAGGCCGTGCAGCGCTTCGGCGAGCTTGGGCCCAACTCCCTTGATGATGCAAAGATCGTCTTGGGTATCTTTCTCGCCATCGAGCTTCTTGTGCACTGGCGCTCGGAGGATGTCTCCCGTCACGTCGCTTGCCGCGGCGGCATGCTCCCCGGCGAGTCCCCGGCCTTCGGGCGGCTGAGTCCGCTGCGCCATGTGCGGCCGCACCGGCGCGCTGTCGGTCAACTGCACCTTTTGCTTTGGCCGCAGCAGGACGAACGCCAGAGCGAGCACCACTACGATGACGATAAGCCACCAATATTCGCGGATCAGATCCATCAGGTCACCACTTCCATTGCGCGTTGTAACGACGGTGAAGCTCGACCAGATAGGCGAGCAGCAGCCCGAATAGGAAGCCCAGAACCGAGACGGCTGCGCCTTCCAGCAGCAGGGGCGGGCCGACAGGCGAGCGGGTCCATTGCGCCCGGCTGACACCCGGAAGCTGGCTCATGAGCCGCGCCAGCTCCGCCGTTTGGAAGTCGTCGGCCGGACCGGCGAGCACCAGCCGCCGAGTCAGCGGCCAGCGACGCAGATGCGCAGTGACCTTGGTCATCTCATAGTGATTAAGCGCTGCGCGGGCGTCGCGCTCGACTCGCGAAATGAAATGGTCGGCCGCGCCAAGCGGACCGCTCCAAACGGCTGTCGCTGCGATTGCTGCCGCAACGCCCGCGCCAAGGACGATGAGACGCCTGCGACGCGTTTTCGGCGCCGGTCCAGCCAGCTCGTCCTCCGGTGCCGGGCGCACCCTGCGAAATGCAATCGCGCCAGCCATGATTCCGATCGCAATTCCCGCCGCGAAAACGGGCCAGAAATAGCTCCAGAAGGCGTTCATGCATTCTCCCGCGCAAGCTCGCGCCATCCGATGTCGCGACGATGGAAGCCGTCGGCGAAGTCGATCTGGTCGACGGCGCGGTACGCGCGCGCCCGCGCGCTTGCAAAAGTGTCGCCGACGGCGGTGACTGCGAGCACGCGCCCGCCTTTTGCCACGAGTCCATGGTCGCCGAGCGCCGTGCCGGCGTGGAATATGGTGACTCCCTCGACCTGCTCTGCGGCTTCGATCGCGCGAATCGCTCCGCCGCTCAGCGGCGTCCCTGGATAGCCGCGCGCGGCGACGATCACAGTCATCGCGTGCTTCGGAGCGAGCCTCGGCGGATCCAGGTCGGCGAGGCGGCCCGTCGCCACCGCGTTCAGCAGCTCGGCGAAGTCGCCCTCAATCAGCGGCATGATCGCCTCACACTCGGGATCGCCGAAGCGGACGTTATATTCGATCAGCTCGGGCCCGTCCGCGGTGAGCATCAGCCCGGCGTAGAGAACGCCGCTGAACGGGGTTCCAGCATCGACCATCGCGCGCGCCGTCGGCAGCACAATCTCGTCCATCGCCCGCTGCTGGAACTCCGGCGTAAGAACCGGCGCAGGGGTATAAGCGCCCATACCGCCGGTATTGGGACCGGTATCGCCTTCTCCCACGCGCTTGTGGTCCTGAGCCGAGGCGAGCGGGACGGCCGTTTCGCCGTCGACCAAAGCGAACAGACTCGCTTCTTCGCCTTCGAGAAATTCCTCGATTACCAGCGGCCCGTCTCCCGCAGCGTCGATCGCCTCCTCCGCCTCGGCGCGGGTCATCGCAACTGTGACGCCTTTGCCCGCGGCGAGGCCGTCGGCTTTGATGACAACGGGGATTCCGAAGTGCTCAAGACTTGCTCTCGCATCGGCCATGGTTTCGACGCGGACATAGTCGCCGGTCGGGATTCCATGCGCGCGGCAGAGATCCTTTGTGAATCCCTTCGATCCCTCGAGCTGCGCTGCGGCCAAATTGGGGCCGAATACGGCGAAGTCGGCGGCCCTCAACGCATCGGAGACTCCGGCGACGAGCGGCGCCTCCGGACCAACGACCACGAGGTCGATCTCTTCGGCCCGGGCAAGTTCGACGACTGCGTCAGGATTGCACGGGTCAATCGCCACACACTTAGCCCACCGCGCAACTCCGGGATTGCCGGGCGCGGCCAACAACTTGTCACAGCTCGGCGATTGCCTAAGGCGCCAGGCGAGCGCATCCTCGCGACCGCCCGAACCTAGAAGCAGAATATCCATGGATCTCCCTGACGATACGCGTGCCGGCCTGTTAGCGAACGTCGCTCCCGGCGACAATTCGCCCGCGCTGACGGTCAGCGAGCTGTCGGGTGCGCTCAAGCGGACGATCGAGAATGCCTTCGGGCAGGTGCGTGTGCGCGGCGAGATCAGCGGTTTCAAGCGCCACGCCTCGGGCCACTGCTACTTCACTCTGAAAGACGAGAATGCGTGCATCGACGCGGTGATCTGGCGGACGAGCGCGGGCGCACTCGCCTTCAGGCCTGAGGACGGCGCCGAGGTCATCGCTACCGGCAAGCTGACCACCTATCCCGGCCGCTCGAAATATCAGATCGTCGTCGAGCGCATGGAGCTGGCAGGCGAGGGGGCTCTCCTTGCGCTATTGGAGAAACGGCGCAAGGCGCTCGCCGCCGAAGGGCTGTTCGATGCGGGCCGCAAACGCAAGCTGCCATTCCTGCCGCGCGTGATCGGCGTCGTGACCTCGCCGACCGGCGCGGTCATTCGCGACATCCTGCACCGGCTGGAGGACCGCTGTCCAACGCACGTAATCGTCTGGCCAGTGCCCGTGCAGGGGGAGGGCGCTGCGGCAAGGATCGCTGCGGCAATCCGCGGCTTTTCGAGCCTTGAGCCGAAGCCCGACCTTCTCATCGTCGCCCGCGGCGGCGGGTCGATTGAGGATCTCTGGCCCTTCAACGAGGAGGAGGTTGTCCGCGCGGCGGCCGAAAGCTCGATCCCGCTCATCTCTGCGGTCGGTCACGAAACGGACACCACGCTCATCGACCACGCCGCCGACTTCCGAGCTCCGACACCCACTGCGGCGGCCGAAATCGCCGTGCCCGTCCGATCCGAGCTGTTCGCTCAGCTGAGCGAGCTCCAGCACCGCGCGCAGCATTGCCTGGCACGCCGTGTCGAGCGCAGCCGCGAGCGCTTTGACCTCACAGTCTGCCGCTGGCCTCAGCCGCAGGCGATTTTCGCGCCGACAATGCAGCGGGTCGACGAACTTGGAGAGCGACTTCCGCGTTCGCTTGCTTCGCGTGCAGGACATGCGCGTGCCGATCTCAACCTGGTCGCCGGCCGGCTGCGGCGCGATTTGATCGATCAGCGCATCGGGCGCCTGTCGGAGCGGCTGAGCGCTGCGTGGAAGATGGCCGAGCTAGCCCATCCCGAGCGGCCACTGTCAAAGGGCTATGTTCGCGTGACGAGCCGCGATGGCACGACGTTGACCCACGCTGCGGATGCGCGCGCGGCGGAGCGGCTGACCCTCCGCTTCGGCGACGGTTCGGTCGAAGCGTCCGTCGACGGTGCGGCGTCACCACAGCCGGTTGAGC
>Ga0207674_10005326_pt1 | contig 15308 bp, 19 predicted proteins | sample KBSCornC72_FD_184303 | JGI IMG/M metagenome (GOLD analysis project Ga0207674, IMG submission 184303) | Corn rhizosphere microbial communities from Kellogg Biological Station, Michigan, USA - KBS Corn C7-2 (SPAdes) (version 2) | ecosystem: Host-associated > Plants > Roots > Rhizosphere > Soil ... | reverse complement strand
TGGTTGGAAAAAGATGGGCATCGGCATCAACGCGCAAGCCGCCAGCTATGTTATCTTTTTCGAGACGCCCACCAACCCGCTCGATCGCGAGCAGTTCATCAGACGCGCGCTGCGCAAGGGATCGGAAAAGCTGCACAAGCGCATCTTCGTCGTCGACCTGATCATGCGCGACACCAAGGACGAGCCGATCCTTGACGCGATTGCCGAGGGTGACGATCTTCACACCCGACTTCTCAAGACACCGAGGCTTTTGATAGATGACGATCAAGTTCGAAGTGACGCCGCGCATGCTGATGGCCGCGTGGAACGTGGTGCGAGACCGCTGGCCAGTCGTAAACGTCCAAGGTCACCTAGTACCCGCAAAGGGGCCGTTCCTACAGCCCGGGCCCGGCTTCAAGGAAGCGATCGAAGCAGCCTTCGCTGAATGGGAACGAGAGAAAGTTAAATGACTTTGTCTGTTTCAAATTGAACAAGTGCTCGCGATGAACGCTTTCAGTTGGGAAAGGTTGCTGGTTGATAACGGCGTTCAGTTTGTAGAACGAGGGCCGAACATCAACCGGCGTCAACTGGGGATTAAATGTCCGTGGTGCGGAGCTGCAGACCCCAGCGAGCACATGGTGCTACCCCGCAACGGTAGTTGGTATAGCTGCCGAAGAAATCGCAGCCACGGTTCAGATACGCCCCATAGATTGATTCAGCAGTTGCTGAGCTGCTCATATGCTGTGGCCGAGTCGATGGTGGGTGACCAAGCCCCCTCGCGTGATCCGGACGCCGCCTTTGCCGATCAGGTGCGCCAGCTGGTCCGGGGCCCCTCCAACCCAACTACGGAAGAGCAGCCCAAACCGCTGGCTTTTCCACCGGCCTTCCGGCCGCTGGCCGACAAAGGCATGGGCCGACGCTTCTGTGACTATTTGAGGACAAGGCATTACTCGACCCATGACATCGCCAAACTGGCGCACGTCTACCGGCTCCAATACGCGACCACTGGCCCCTACGGCTATCGCCTGATCGTGCCGGTCTACACCGACGATGGATTGATGAGCTGGACGGGGCGCACCATCAGCGAACGCGATGAGGTGCGCTACAAGTCACACAGCGGTCTCGACTACTGGCCGAACGATCCGCCGCCGATCTGGAATATTCATGATCTCCTGCTGAACGAGCACGATCTGAGTATCGAGACGGCCGAGGTATTGGTTGTGGCCGAAGGTCCGTTCGACGGCATGCGTCTCGACTACGTTGGTTATCCCCACATCCGTGGGACGTGTTTCTTTGGAAAAAGCGTGTCGCGATTGCAAGCGACCAAACTCAACAACTTGGGTGTGCACTACAAGAGGAAGTGGGTGCTGCTCGATGAGGACGCCAAGATAGATGCCTTGCGAGTTCAATCACAGCTAGAACCGGGTGGCTTCCGTATCAGGTTCATGGAGGGGGGTAAGGACCCTGCTGCACTTAGCGAGAATGAAATCAATCGACTTATCGATTCACTGTGAAGATTTTTTGATAGTCCATCCACAGGAGGTACTACTACACCTTCGATCCAACACGAGCGGGGGCTTGTGAAAATGGATCACTCCTTTCTAATTACGCGATCCTGCGCGGCCCTCGTCGTGATCACAAAGACGAGGGAGAATAAATGGACCTCATCGTTTGCCCGATGCCAGACAAGACGCTGGTGGGTTGGCTCTATCGTTATGCTCGCAAAAACTACTACCGCGTCGCCCACTACATGGAGCTGACCGACCTGCAGCAGGAGTACTACAAGGTTTACACCCGCTGCTATTATCGTTACCCCAATACCAAGAACAGACACTTGATGGCACTGGTCCGGCGCAGCGTCATCAATCACACCCACGATCTCGCGCGCCGGGGCAAGACATTGAAGAACTTCGTGCTCGAAACTGATCTGCCGAATGACGCCCTGATTGATCTTGGCCCTGAATTCAGCCCGATCGAGCGGCTGGAGGAAGCCGAGGCCCGCAGCGATCTGCAGGGTATCCTGATGGTGATCGCCGAGGCCCCAACTACGGAAGTGAGGTCGATCCTTGTGACCTTCCTAACCGAGGGGGTGGCGTTCCTCAGCCGGCCAATTATCGATCGCCTGAGGCTGGCATCCGAAACCCCCTGTGAATATATTTGCCGGGTACTGGGCTGGGAACCAGTAGTGGCTAAAAATGCGCTATACCAGACACGAAAGTACCTTCACGGCGATCTACTACCCGTATAGGGTAGTAACTTCCCACTTGACGCACACAATCTAGCTACTAGATAGGATTCCAAATGCCGGAAAAGCAAATCACTCTTGAGCAGGAACTGGAGCAAGCCGCTGGTCTCAAAAAGGCCAAGACGGAAAGCCGCCCCAACTACCTCAAACGCGTAGTGGCCGCTATTGCCGACGTGCCTGAAGCGGATTGGAACGCGCTCTCAAAGCCCGCCAAGAAATGGTACGACGATCAGGTGACGCGCATCGACAAGGGTGCCGAACCTGAGGAAATTCCCGGCCACGTCGATGTGGCCGATGATGAGGAGGCCAAAATGGCTGACAAGAAAAAGGCTGAGCCCGTCAAGGACCAGCCGGCTGCAAGCAGGAAGGCTGCCAAGCCGAAGGTGGCTGCGAAGAAGGCGGCCAAGGTGGCCAAGCCCAAAGTCGCCGTGAAGAAGGCGGCCAAGCCGAAGGCTGCGCCGAAGCGCGCCGTCGCTGCTACTGCACCTGCCGCGTCGAACGGGCATGCGCCGGCCAAGACCAAGACGCCGAAGCGCAAAATCATGAAGGTCAAGGGCATGACGATGGCGCAGGCCATTCGCAGCACGACCCTGAAAAAGTTCAGCATGAGCGAGGAGGATATGCTCGCCAAGCTGAAGCCTGATTATCCCACGATCACCATTGGCACCGTCAGCACCGGGCGGGCCACTACTCGTGCGGTCGTCAGTGAGCTGTTGCGCATGAATGCGCTTGTTCCCGAGTTTCGAGACAAATTCAGCAGCGCCGCCTAATCGCGCCCCCGCACGGTTAGGATTGTGGAACGGTCCCGGGTACCCCCCGGGGCCGTTTTCATGTAGGCTCCCCGCTTCTCTGACCGACAGGGGTTTGAACCGATGAATGACGGCAGCAGCATCCTTTCCAAGGAGGGAGCCTATATCGACGAAGCGGCCGGTGACGACTACCTCGCCAAGGCCAACGATGAAGCCCGGCAAAAGGAATGGGCCAAGATCGGCCTGCCCGACCCCTGCATGGTGCGCGCGTGGTGGGCGCTCAAGCGCGAGCTGCCGGTCAACGAAATGAACTACCGCACGTGGCTCGACAACGGGGCGCTGGTGTTCATCCCGACAGTCGGCAACGGTGAATGGAACTACAACACCTCGATGGAGCTGGGGCGGCTGGAAAACCGGCTGCGCGACCATCTCGCTCAGCCCGTGGTCGAGCCCGAGCCGCCCGCCAAGCAGCCTGAGCCCCCAGCCGAAACCCACACCGACCAAAGTCCTCCACAGGAAAATTAACAGGTCCGCCCCCGTGCATGGGGGTGTCGAGCGTATGGATAGAGGGAGACCTAGCGTGAGGCTCCCTCTTGAAGAAATCCCGCATTGAACTGGAAAAGGCGCTCAAGCTTGTCGCGCCTGCGCTCTACGCCAAGGACGGCGTCGATGAGCTTGCCTGCATCTGGTTTCACGATAACGACGCCTCGACCTATGATGGCGAGCTGGGCCTGATCGCCCGCGCCCATGCAGGTTTCGACGGCGGGGTGAAGGGCTCGACGATTCTCAACATCGTGAGCAACAGCGCCGCCAAGGATATCGAGCTTGAGCCGGCCAACGGCGAGCTGGGGCAGATCGTCAAGATGAAGGCCGGCCGCTCCAAGATCGAGCTGCCTTTACTGCCTGTCGCGCGTCGCCCCAAATGGCCCGAAAGCCTTGAAGTCGACAACCCGATCGAGATCACCGACGATCTTCTGGAAGCGCTGAAGCTCGGCTACGTCGCTTGCGGAAACAACGAAAGCCGCCCCGACTTCTTCGGCACGACCCTGATGAAGGTCAATGACGAGCTGCAGATGTTCACCAGCGATGGGGCGACCGCGACAGCGGCCTTCTGCGCTCTGCCCAAGGACTGGACAGCCGATCGCGTGGCATGGCCGCGCCGCTTCTGCGAACAGCTGGTGCGCCTGTTCGACAAGGACGACGGTTGGCTCAACATCACCCCGGGCAACGTGCTGGCCCAGCGCGAGGACAAGCTTTGGCTGCTCGGTCGCGAGCTTCACGTCACACAACCCATCAACTACGGGGCCATGTTCGCCCGCGTCGTGCCCGAGTCATTCGAGAAGGACTGCTACCCTATTCCCGAAGGCTTCAAGAGCGCGCTTGAGACGGCTTCGGTACTACTCGCCAAGCAGAAAGAGTCGCGCATCAAGATCGAAGCGGCCGGCAAGGAACTGAAGCTGTCGGGCGGCGGCGATGCTGGCCAGTACTCTGACGAGCTGAAGATCGACGGCAAGCAGGAAAGCATCGCCCTGCGTGCCGACCCCATGCTGGTGCGGCGCATCCTGCCTCACGTCGATCGCATGCTGCTGACCGAGGATGTGATCATCTTCGGCAAGAGCGAGTCCGATTTTACCCACGTGATCAGCTGCTCGCGAGCGCTCTGATGTCGAGTTACGAGCTGATCAACGGCGACATGCTGCAAGTGCTTGATGAGCTGATCGAGGAAGGCGAGCAGGTCGAGGCTGTGGTCACCGACCCGCCCTACGAATTGGGCTTTATGGGCCGGCAATGGGACGCCACTGGTATCGCGTTCAAAGTTGAGACATGGCGAAAGGTACTGGAAGTGCTGAGGCCCGGCGCGCATCTGTTGGCGTTCGGCGGCACCAAAGGCTTTCACCGCATGGCGGTTGCCATTGAAGATGCCGGCTTTGAAATCCGTGACACGCTGATGTGGGTCTACGGCAGTGGTTTTCCAAAGTCGCTGGACGTGTCGAAAGCCATCGACAAGGCAGCAAAGGAACCCCGCAAGGTAGTTGCTAAAAATTCTAATCATCGGGCGGCATCAGGCGTTGCTTATGAAGGCAGCTACGCAGGGGGAAACACGGGGGCTGCATTCATCACGGCACCAGCTACGGAAGAAGCTGCACAATGGGAAGGTTGGGGTACGGCACTAAAGCCAGCCTATGAACCCATCATCATGGCGCGCAAGCCGTTAAAGGGCACCGTCGCCCAGAACGTGTTGGAGCATCGAACCGGCGCGATCAACATCGATGCGTGTCGAATTGCTGGGAATGTACCAAACACGACGCGTGGAAATTCATTTGGTCGTATCAATGATGATCAGTGGCAAGAAAGCCAAACCACATTCACACCTTCAGCCCTCGGGCGCTGGCCGGCCAACCTGATCCACGATGGTAGTGCGGAAGTCGTCGAAGCCTTCCCCGAAGGACGATCAGCCGGCAATTACCCAAGCGATAGTACATCGTCCGGTGAAGCGCACGTTTTCAAAAATGAAAAAAAACAGGGCCAGCTTTATGCCGACAAAGGTTCAGCCGCGCGCTTCTTCTATTGTGCTAAAGCAAGCAGTAAGGATCGAGAAGAAGGCAACAATCACCTCACGGTGAAGCCAACCGATCTGATGCGCTATCTCTGCCGGCTGATCACGCCACCACAAGGCATCATTCTCGACCCTTTCATGGGCAGTGGTAGTACTGGCAAGGCTGCGATGCTGGAAGGATTCCTGTTTTGCGGCATCGAGCAGGACGCTGCCCATTTTGAGATCGCCACCAAGCGTATCGAGCGCGCCCAGAAATCCACAATGCCTATGGTGCGGCGGCGTCCTAAGGAGAAGGTCTGATGGGCCATCTCTTCACTGCGCTGGAAGCGCCGCTGCCTGACCAGAAGCGGACCACCTCCTCAGTCAACATGATGCATCAGCTGGGCTGTCGCATCTGTCCGCGCGCCAACCAAAGCTGTCGCACCCCGCAGATGAAGCCGAGTGGCAGTCGTGAGCCACTGGTCTACATGCTCGGCCTTCAGCCCGATCGCGAGGACGATGAGGACGACACGCAGTTCTCATCCGACAGTCGGGGCGGGCGACTGCTGCGAGCCTATATGCCCGAGGATGTTGAGCCGTCCGATATACGCTGGAACTACATCGTGCGCACGCGCGGCGATGGCACTCCTCCAACGCCGGCCATGATCGAATGCTGCCGCAAGTCGATTGAGCAGGACATCATCGAGTCCCAGCCGATCGCGATCTGGGGCTTTGGCGATACGGTGTTGAAGTGGGTGCGGCCGGGCCAGCGCATCGCTGATCTTCGCGGGCGACGTTTCCCGGTCCGGTTCGGAAACTTTGTCACGTGGTACTACTGCTTTGACGATCCCGGCCTGCTGCGCCAGCCGGTCAAGACGAAGTGGGGCTGGAAGGTCGATCCCGAACGCGAGCGCAGTTTCCGCTTCGATCTCAGGCGTGCCGTAAACCTGATGGAGTATGGCGACGAGCCCGAGCACCACACCAACAGCCAAGCCTTTGCCGGCATCGAGGTGATCACGCGGCAGAGCGGTGGGCTTGCCCGTGTTCTGGAAGTCCTGAAGGAAGCCAGCCAGCAGGACGTGATCGGCTACGATTACGAGACCAGCAAGATCAGGCCTTATGAGCAGCGCCACGCGGCGATCAAGCCGATGATCCTGTCGCTGGGCTTGGCATGGGGCGACAAGTCCTATGCCTTTGGCCTGAATCACCGGCAGGCCGGCTGGTCACCCGCCGAACTACGGAAGATCGAGGATGGCATCACCGAGCTGCTGATGTCGCCAGCCGGCAAGGCCGCCCACAACCTTGCCTTTGAGCTGGAATGGACCGGCGTGAAGTTTGGCCACCAGTACATCCGCGACAACAACTGGGAGGACAGCCTAAGCCAAGCCTTCATTCTCGATGAGCGCACGGGCGGCCGAAAGCAGAAGAACGGTCCGGCGTCGCTGCACTTTCACTGCCTGCTTCACTTCGGCGTTCCGCTCAAGGACCTGTCACCCGAGATCGATTCGAACAGCAAGAAGGACATGGCGGCGCAGCCACTAGCTGCGATCCTTCCCTACAATGCGCTCGACGCCAAGTACCACCTAAAGACCTACTTCTCCCAGATGAAGCAGCTGCAGCGCGAGCAGCTGGTCGACGCGTACCGCATGAAGGTGCGGCAGGTTCAGACCGTGAGCCTGACCCAGATCAAGGGTGCGCCGATCGATGCCGATGAAAACCAGCGCTTCTATGAAATCTATGCGCCGCGCGTTGCCGAGGCCGAGAAGGAGATCGTCAAGTCGCCGCACTACAAGGCGTTCCAGCTCAAGACCAACCGCTTCTTCAATCCGGCGTCCGATCCCGACATGCAGATCATGTTGAAGGACATCGTCAAGGCGAACATCGAGGTCGACAAGGACGGCAACATCTCGACCGAGCGCGAGGTACTGGAGAAGGTTCGCGATCCGATCATCAAGCCGATATTGGCGCATCGTCGCGCCAGCAAGGCGCTGTCAACCTACGTGCTGCCCTTGCGCCCCGACAGCGAGGACAATTACGACGGCACGATCCACACCATCCTGAACACGACCGTTGCACGGACCGGGCGTCTCTCATCCGAGGCCCCTAACATCCAGAATTTCCCGGTACGTGATCCGGAGATGGGCAAGGTCCGCGCCCAGATCGCGGACAAGATCGATGGCAAGCTCGTGATGAAGGTCGACTACGGGCAGATCGAGGCCCGGGTCATCGCCATGGTCAGCCGTGATGCGGCGTTCGTCAAAGCGCTGTGGGAGCGCTACGACATCCACATGGCGTGGGCGCTCAAGATTTACGAAGCCGCCCCCTATGTGCTGAAGCGCTGGCCGCAAGGCGATGATTATCCAACTATGGATAAGCGCCTGAAGGCGCTGCGCACAGCGGTCAAGAACGAGTGGACCTTTCCCTTGTTCTTCGGTGCGCAGCTGAGCGGCGTCGCTCGATTCCTAGAAGTGCAGGAACGGGACCTGATCGACCTGCGCGATGAGTGGTGGGACACCTTCAAGGGCGTGAAGGCGTGGCAGGAAAAGCTCAAGGCCGAGTACCGCGAGACCAACGAGATTACTTACATCACCGGCCGCAAGGCACGTGGCCCGATCAGCGAGAACCAGCTTTTCAACTACCCCATTCAGGGCCCGACCTGCGATATCATCATGAACGCGATGGATCGTGTTTCACGCCGCTCGCTCGACGATTGGAACTACCAACCGATCTTTCAAATCCATGACGACCTGACTTTCCTACTACCCGAGAAGGGTATCGAGGACTATGCCGACAACATCATCAGCGACATGTTGGCAGTGCCGTTCGATTTCGTGAATGTGCCGATCACGCTTGAAGTCGCGATCGGTCCCAACTGGCACGACGTGCACAGCGAGGGAGATTTCAGTTCGGATAATTGGAAGATGGCAGCATAGGGGTACTAGTCATGGCATTGTGGACCAAGGCAGGAATCAAGACACTCAAGGATGCGGTCGAGCTGGCGCGCTCCCCAGACACGCCTCCTGACCGGCATGATCAGATGGTGAAGATGATCGTCGGTTCGATGACGCCCAGCCACTGGGAAGTATTCGAGCAATTACACTTCACCGGGCCCGTATGGGATGGCAGCATTATCAGCAAATCACATCGAAACGATCTGATCGAAGTCGGGCTTGCGACACGCGTCTGTTACAAGGGCGCGCAAGGCTACACAGCTACTACCTACCCAGCCTACACCGTGTGGCTGGAGAGTGGGCGCAAGAGAAAGCTCGCCGCATGAGCAGCGGCGGACACAGCCTCACCGAGGCATGGAACCTACAGCTGCAGGGTCGCATCGACACGCTTGAGAAGCTACTACTTGAGGCGGCTGCTCAATTCGAGTTCTACGAACAGCAGCACCTCGCCAAGCGCCCGCCCGATCACGAGAAGGCCAAGACGAGCCGGGAATGGGCGGCACGTATCCACAAGGCCATCAGCAAGGATTTCAGGCACAACTGGGTGAGGTCGACGCTGGGGCACGGCGAAGCGATGTGCTCGAAATGCAAGCTGACCAACCGTGAGGCTGCAGTACTAGGCCTCATCAATGAATGCACACAGCGGGGATAAGAGAATGGCGACCGAGCAAATCATCACGCGCTACAGGCCAGTCCAGTTCAAGGAAATTCTCGGTCAGGAAGGTGCGGTGCGGGCGGTCGAGCAGCTGCTTGACGGTAGTACTCACAATTTCATGTTCAGCGGTCCGCCCGGCGTCGGCAAGACGACGCTGGCCAAGGTGGCGGCCGGTGCGCTTGGTTGCACGACGATCGATGAGATCGATGCGGTGTCCAATTCAGGCGTGGACGAGATGCGCGAGCGGACGCGACTCGCCAAGTACCCACCACTGGAAGGCGGCTCGCGCGCCATCATCGTCGATGAGTGTCACGGTCTCAGCCAGAAGGCATGGGAAAGCCTGCTGATCGAGCTGGAAAACCCGGCTCCCTTCAACTTCTGGTTTTTCAGCACGACCACGCCGCAGAAGATGCCGGTTGCCGTGAAGCAACGTTGTGTCTGCATCACGCTTGTGCCGGTCAACACGGGCGTGATCGAGAAGGTGTTGTGGGACATAGCCGACGCTGAGAAATGGGACCCTCTGAACAAGGCGGTCACGATCGCCGCCGCCAAGGCCGATGGCAGCGTGCGGCAGGGCATCCAGAACCTGCTCAAGATCAAGGACTGCAATGAGATCGACGAAGTCTACGACATGCTCGACGAGCAGCCCGGCGCGTCTCAGGGCATCGATTTGGCGCGGGCGCTGGTCAAGCACGCTAGATGGCCCGAGCTGATCGAGATCGCCAAGACCCTGCCGCCGAACACCATCGAGTCCACCCGCTACCTGATCGTGAATTACGTCGCCAAGGTAGTGGTTGGTGCGAAGGGAAGCGATCTGGAGAACGGACTGGCGATCCTGAGGGCTTTCTCCAAACCGTTCGCAAGTGGGGAAGGACTTGCCCCACTACTACTGGCGATCGCTGAAATCATGGATGGGAGAAGTAAATGAGCGACCTACCTACTACTGCAGACCTCAAGGCCATGCAGGCTGTCCATGATCGTATGCGCGACATGGTCGGGATCGACAAGCATGCGCTCGACGACGAGCTGGCGACGCAGGCCGAGAAGTTCCGCGACGTGCTCGACGGGCTACGGATGACGATCAGCTACTTGGCCGCCGCCAAGGACAACTTCGATCAAGTCGAGGCCGAGTTGGATCAGGCCGAGCGCGAGGCTCATGAGCGCCGGTATGCCGGCGTCGAGAAGGCCCCTCGCCTCACCGACACGGCGGTGCGCAAGGCGGTCATGACCGATGGCCGCTGGATCGAAGCCAAAACGATCCGCCGCGAATGGGAGGACATGGAGCGGGCGATGAGCTTCCTCAAAGACGTGTTCGCCCAGCGGTCGTCGAACATGAAGGAGCTACCAACGCTCTACGCGGCCGGCTACTGGCAAAGCAACAGCTCGGATGGGCGGCCCTACCGGGAGCGGCAGGCTGATGCCGTGCGGGAGGAAGCCGGCCGGCGGCGGGCTGAGGCCACCTCAACTACGGAACGGCGTCGCCCGAGGGATCGCTGATGAATTTGTGGTTATACACAACTTTTTTCGGCGTCGGTGCATTGCCGTGCGTCTGGATACTAACGAGAACCATCGCCCGCGCGTGGTTTGCGGAAAAAGAGCAGCACATTAACCGGGTCGAAAAGGCCCATTTTGGAGCAGCAGCAGATGGCCGGTAAGTTTGAAATGAACCGCAACCGCACCTTCGAAGAAGTGCACGAGCGAGCCAACCAGCGCGGCAGCGCTGCCGACACATGGTTGAAGCAGGGCATCAACGTGTTCAAGTCCAAGGAAGGCCTGAACACGCTGCGGTATTTGCCGGTGCCCAAGGCGGACGCTGACCGGCTAGGCCTGAGCCATTACGGCATGGAAGTGTTCGTCCACTACAACGTCGGGGGCGATCGCCACAGCTATCCGTGCCTTGAGGCGATGAAGAAGCAGCGCTGCCCTGTGTGCGAGTACCGCAAGCAGCTGGAGGCCGAGAAGGCCGACGAAGAAGAGATCAAGGAGCTGCGCTACCGCAAGACCGTGATCGCATGGGTCATCGATCGCGATGCCGAGCGGACCGGCGTGCAGCTGTGGCCGATGTCCTACACCATGGACAAGAAATTCTGCGCGCTGTCGATGGACGAGCGCGACAAGACGATCCTGATCATCGACGATCCGGACGAAGGCTACGACATTTCATTCCGCCGCGAGGGTACTGGTCTAAACACCAAGTACAATGGCGAGAAGATCGCACGCGAGCCCAGCTACCTGATGCGTGACGAGCGCGATCAGGAGGACCTGCTGCAGTTCGTTGCGGAGAACCCGCTCGACTCGGTGATCCAGTTCTTTTCCGAGGAGGAGATCGACGCCACGCTCAACGGACGCTCGACGGCCAATGAGGATCGAGGCCGCATCCGTGACGATCGTGAAAGTGATCGAGGCCGTGATCGGGCTGACGATCGGGGCCGGGGTCGAGGTGATGAGCCGCGCCGCCTGCGTGACCGGCTGAACGATGACGATGGAGGGGGCCGTGGGGAACGTGAAAGTCGGTCTCGCGATACAGGGGCCCGCGACGAGCACACTGATGACCGGACGCGAGGTCGAGCTGGACGTGGAAGCGATCGAGACGACGATCGTGGCACGCGTGATCGGGGTGATGACGGTGGAAGGTCAGACCGTGGCCGTGACCGAAATGCCGATCGGGATCGCCCGGATGATCGTCGCAGCGGCGGGGCAGATAACGACGGTGCGGCTGAGGAAGCCACCTACGAAGATGACGAGGGCAACCTCGTCAACCGGGAAACGGGCGAAGTCCTAGAAACCGCCAGCGAGCGGGGCCGCGCTGAAGCCAATAGGGAGCCCGCTGAGAGGGCGTCCCGGGGCCGGGATGAGGGTACCCGGGGGCGGTCGGGGGAGGCCTCTACAGAGCGCCGTAGGCCTGCCAGCCGCGTTGCCGACGACCCCCCTCCTGCCCGGAGCGGCCGGGGCTCAACCCGGGAGGCCGATGAGACGCTGGGAGGGGCAACTACGGAACGGCGTCGCCCGGCAGCGTCCCGGGACGCCGCGTCAAGCTCGGCTGAGCAGGGCAAGGGCCGGCTGGCTGGCCTGCGCGGTCGCCGCTGATGACCGACGCCGGGATCGAGCGGCGTCGCCCGCAGGGGGCTGCCCCACCAGCAGCCCCTTCCCGGCGTCGTCCAGCTACGGAAGTGAGTCGCCCGGCCGAGCCCGAGGGGCGCACGGGCGGGTTATATTTCGCCAGCGAAAAGACCCACCTCCAGTTCATCCACTCGGGCTCGACCATGCTCGACTGCGCGTTGGGCGGGGGCTGGGTACTGGGACGCGTCGCCAACATCATCGGTGATAAGTCCACCGGCAAGACGCTGCTGGCGATCGAGGCGTGCGCCAACTTCGCCAAGGCCTATCCGCGCGGCAAGGTGTTCTTCCGCGAGCGCGAGAGCGCATTCGACAAGAAGTATGCCGAAGCCTTCGGCCTGCCGATGGACCGCGTCGATTTTGGACCTGAGACCGGCGCGGCGCGGTTCGACACGGTCGAGGGCTTTCACGACGACCTGCTTCAGTGCATCGACAAGGCCAAGCGCGCCAAGCAGCCGGCCATCTATGTGCTGGACTCCTTCGATGCCCTGTCGGCCGCCGCCGAGATGGATCGCAAGATCACCGACGCTTCCTACGGCGGCGATCGCGCGAAGAAGATGAGCGAATTGTTTCGCCGTCTGATCCGGCCGCTGGAAGATAACGACGTGCTGCTGATGATCATCAGTCAGATACGCGACAACATCGGCGCGATGTTCGGCAAAAAGACCAAGCGCATGGGCGGCCACGCGCTCGACTTCTACGCCACGCACGTGATCGAGCTGGCTCACCTCGGCTACGTCCCCAAGACGATCAACGGTGTGAAGCGCGACACTGGCATCGACGTGAAGGCGTTGGTCAGCAAGAACAAGGTGGGGCTCACGCACCGTGATGTGGAGTTTGAAATCCAGTTCGGATATGGCGTCGAGGACCTGACCAGTTGTCTGGACTGGCTGATCGAAGTTGGGCGCATCGGCACGTTGGGCTTGAACAAAGACTCCGCGCTGCGCTTCCTCAAGGAGACCAACAATCTGCCCGATGCTGAGTATCGCCTTAGGGTCAAGGAAGTAACCGCCGCTGCCAAGGTGGCGTGGCGAGAGATCGAATACGAGTTTCTTCCAAAACGCCGCAAGTACTAAAGCAGGGGAGGGGGAGCATGACCAAGATCACCCTCAGCGTTGGCATGACGGCAGCCTCGCTGATGTTCCTAGGAGTACTACTATGCTTCGCCGCCATCTACTCGGATGAGGACCTGCCACGCCTGTTCGATTTCGGTTTCGAGCTGGCGATCAGCTCGATGGGGATTGTCATCATGATCATCTTCATCGAACTTCTGGGCCACGTGTTCTGGCCGAAGCGCTTCTCATGAGTAGCGTGTTCTTCAATTGGATGAGCCTGCTGCCCATGCAGCAGCAGACGGTACTAGTGCTCGCGTTGCGTGGTCCTGATGGCATGGATAAGTTTCATCAGTGCAAGCCGCTCATCCGAGCCTATCGGGCGTGCATCCTCAAGCAAGCCTACACCGGAAAAGAAGCTGTGATGGGAGCCCCAGCTACGGATAGCTTCTCGTCATTGGAGAACATGCTCTTCGACGATAAGTGGCTTAGGGTCCTCGACTGGTACTTGGACTCAGTCGATTGCATTCCGCACCACTACCATTTGCACTTGATGCACGGTGCTGAAATTCTTGGCTACCATCATCCCAACGATCTTATTAGCCATCGCTGGCGCGCTTTCTATGCGCGCTGCTGCGAGGACATGCATGTAAATGTCGAATTGCCCGGCCAGCTGGAACGGCGCTTGAACGATGGTGGACGCGCATGAGACCGGGTGGCGGGGGCATCAAAGGTGGCGCGTTCGAACGCAAGATTTGCGTCGCACTCAGCCAAGCCATGACCAATGACGAACGCAAGGATTTATTCTGGCGCACGTCGATGTCGGGCGGCCGAGCTACGATCATGAACAGGGTGCCCGGTCAGCGCAATATCAGCCAAACCGGCGATATCTCAGCTATCGATCCTCTGGGAAACTGGCTGACCGATCAGATGTTGATCGAATGCAAACATCATCGTGATGTCCAATTCAACCACTACCTTTTGAACCGGGGCGGCAAGATTGCCGACTGGATCAAGACGGCCAAGCAGCAGGCAGGGAGCAAGCGGTACGCGTTGATCTTCAAACAGAACAACATGCCGACCCTCGTCTTTACCGACGCCCCCTTTCTGGACGGACCGGCCAACAGCAATGCGACCTACCGCATGCCCCTGCCGCTGCTGATCATCAGTCAAGGTTACCCGACATCAACCCGGGACACACATACCCTTCACAAGTTTGACCACTTCCTTGAAGCGATCCGCGCCATTTTCCCACCGATCAAAATAGAGCGGCGCAGGCCCGCCCAATGACTGTTCTTGCGGTAGCAGATGTGCACATGACCGGAAACCCGCGTGAGGAAGAGCGTTGGGGCCTGTGGCCGTGGCTGCTGAAACAGGCTGATAAATATGGCGTACGTGAGCTGATCATTGCCGGCGATGCCACCGAGGCCAAGGATCGTCATAACGCCATGGTCGTGCACCGTATGGTCGACGAGCTGAATGCACTCACCTATGCAGGGCTCTACACTTACTGGCTGATCGGCAACCACGATTACCTTGACCCCGAATATCCCTTCTTCAAATTTCTCGGTGGTCTGCTTGCCAATTAAAAAAAAATCATCAAGCCGAAGGAAGTGAAACTAAGCATCGGCAATACAATCCTGCTGCCCAATACCCCTGACTGGAAGAATGACTGGAAGGGCATCGACTTCGCAAAGTTCGACTACGCTTTTGCCCACCAAACTTTCTCAGGCGCGGTGACTGAGACCGGCTACCGCCTGATCGATGGCTTGCCGGCCGATGCGCTCGATGACGTGCGCATCAAGGCCTATTCGGGCGACATCCATGTGCCACAGAAATTCGGCAAGCGAGGCGAGTACATCGGGGCTCCTTATCGCACGCGCCATGGCGACAAATATGAGGGCCGGGTACTACTGATCGAGAACAGCAAGGGCAAGCACAAGCAAACCGATCTGCATTACGAGACCAAAGGCAAGCACCTGATCGAGATACGCACGCTCGACGATATGGACGGGCTCAAGATT
>Ga0207674_10005325_pt1 | contig 15308 bp, 13 predicted proteins | sample KBSCornC72_FD_184303 | JGI IMG/M metagenome (GOLD analysis project Ga0207674, IMG submission 184303) | Corn rhizosphere microbial communities from Kellogg Biological Station, Michigan, USA - KBS Corn C7-2 (SPAdes) (version 2) | ecosystem: Host-associated > Plants > Roots > Rhizosphere > Soil ... | reverse complement strand
CTCGCAGCGCGAGGAGCCGGGCCACGGCTTCGCGATACGTCATGGAGCCGGCTGGACGGGACCCGTTCCGAAGAAGGCGAGGATGCGGCGGAGCGTCTCGCGCAGCTCGCGGCGCTCGACGACCATGTCGAGCTGACCGTGCTCGAGGAGGAACTCCGAGCGCTGGAAGCCGTCGGGCAGCGGTTGCCGGATCGTCTCCGCAATCACCCGCGGGCCCGCGAAGCCGATGAGGGCGCGGGGCTCGGCGAGAATCACATCGCCCAGCATGGCAAAGCTGGCGGTGACGCCACCGGTGGTGGGGTCGGTGAGGAGGGAGAGATAGGGCACGCGCTCCTCGGCCAGCCGGTTGAGCGCCGCCGAGGTCTTGGCCATCTGCATGAGAGAGAGGATGCCCTCTTGCATGCGGGCGCCACCGGAGGCGGACACGATGAGGAGCGGCGCCCGCTTCTGGATGGCCAGCTCGATGGCGCGCGTGAGCTTCTCGCCCACCACCGAGCCCATGCTGCCCCCCAGGAAGCCGAACTCGAAGACGCAGAGCACCACCGGCAGCCCGCCCACGCGGCCCAGGCCGGTGATCACCGCCTCCTCGAGGCCGGTGGACTTGCGGGCGGACTTGACGCGGTCGGTGTAGCGCTTGGTGTCCTTGAACTCCAGGGGGTCGCGCGAGGTGAGGCCGGCGTCACGCTCCTCGAAGGAGTCGGCGTCCAGGATGGCGGCCACGCGCTCGCGCGCGGAGATGCGGAAGGGATACTTGCAGCGGGGGCAGACCCGCCCCGCCCGGTCCACCTCGGCGCGGTAGACGATCTCCTTGCAGGAATCGCACTTGACCCAGAGCCCCTCGGCGATCTGGACCTTCTTCCGCGGGGCGTCCTCCCCTTCCTCCTTCTTCTTCCAGAACCAGGCCATGGCGGCTACCGCCTCTCGCCCAGCGTCCGCAGCGGGGCCTTGAGGGACGCGATGAAGCGGCCCACCTCGGGCACGAGCTCCGCGGATCCGGCATGGCGCTCCACGAGGCGGACGATGGCGGAGCCCACGATCACGCCATCCGCCACGCGCCCCACCATCTCCGCGTGCGCGGGGGTGGAGATGCCGAAGCCCACGCAGACCGGCTTGGTGGTCACGCCGCGCAGGGTGCGGAGCAGCGCCACCAGGTCGGGCGGCAAGTCCGCGCGCACGCCGGTGACGCCGGTGAGCGAGACGAGGTAGATGAAACCGCGGGTAGCCCGGGCGATCTTTCGCATCCGCGCCGGCGGCGTGGTGGGGGCCACGAAGTGCATGAGATCGAAGCCGAGGGGATCCGCCTCGGCGTGGAGCGGGCCCGCCTCCTCGGGCGGCAGATCGGCCACGAGGACGCCGGCGACGCCGGCCTCGGCGGCCGTCCGGCAGAAGGCCTTGAGCCCGAAGGCGAGAATGGGATTGTAGTAGGTGAGAAAGACGATGGGGATCGAGACCTCGCCGCGGAGGTCGCGGACCATCTCGAGCACCCGCGGGAGCGTGGAGCCGGCGGCGAGCGCGCGCTGAGTGGCCCGCTGGACCACCGGCCCGTCCGCCACCGGGTCCGAGAACGGCACGCCCAGCTCGATGACGTCGGCGCCCTGGCGCGCCGCCTCGACCATGAGGCGAGCGGTGACGGCCAGCGACGGGTCGCCCGCGGTGAAGTAGGGGACGAGGGCGCGCTCGCCGCGGGCGCGGAGGGTCGCGAAGGTCGCGTCCAGCCGGCTCATGGGTGCCCGTTCCCCCGCCCGTCCAGCGCCTGGCCCACGGTGTGGACGTCCTTGTCGCCGCGCCCCGAGAGCCCGACCACCACGATCTCGCCCTTCTTCATCGCGCGCGCCGCCCGCATCGCATAGGCCACCGCGTGGGCCGACTCCAGCGCGGGCATGAGTCCCTCGAGCCGGGTGAGCGTCTGGAACGCCTCCAGGGCCTCGTCGTCGGTGGACGACTCGTACTCGAAGCGCCCCGCGTCCTTGTAGTAGGCATGCTCGGGCCCCACGCCGGGATAGTCGAGGCCGGCCGAGATCGAGTGCGCCTCCGTCACCTGCCCGTCGTCGTTCTGGAGCAGGTAGGACATGCTCCCGTGGAGCACGCCCACCGCCCCCGCGGTGATGGACGCGCCGTGCTTGCCGCTCTTGAGCCCGTGGCCGCCGGGCTCCACCCCCACCACCCGCACGCGACGGTCCTTGATGAAGGGCCAGAAGAGCCCGATCGCATTGGAGCCGCCGCCCACGCAGGCCACCAGCAGATCGGGCAACCGCCCGGCTTGCCGGCGCACCTGGGCGCGCGTCTCCTCGCCGATCACGCGATGGAAGTCCCGCACCATCATCGGGTACGGATGCGGCCCCATCACCGAGCCCAGCAGGTAGTACGTGGTGCGGACATTGGTGACCCAGTCGCGAAGGGCCTCGTTGACGGCGTCCTTGAGCGTCTTCGAGCCGCTCTCCACCGGAATGACCTTGGCGCCGAGGAGTCGCATGCGAAAGACGTTGAGCGCCTGGCGCTCCACGTCCACGCTCCCCATGTACACCTCGCACGGGAGCCCGAGCAAGGCGGCGGCGGTGGCGGAGGCCACCCCGTGCTGGCCGGCGCCGGTCTCCGCGATGATCCGCTTCTTGCCCATGCGCTGGGCGAGGAGCGCCTGGCCCAGGACATTGTTGATCTTGTGCGCGCCGGTATGACACAGGTCCTCGCGCTTGAGATAGATGCGCGCGCCGCCGCAATGGCGGGTGAGGCGCTCGGCGAAGTAGAGCGGGGTGGGACGGCCCGCGTAGTGGTGAAGGAGATCGCCGAGCCGGCGCCGGAAGCGGGCGTCCTTGCGCGCGGCGCGGAAGGCGCGCTCCAGCTCGATGAGCGGCGCCATCAGCGTCTCGGGAACGAAGCGGCCGCCGAAGCGGCCGAAATGGCCGTCGGCGTCGGGCAGGGCGGCGGGGTTGACGGCCGCCGCCTTCATCCGGCGTCCCGCGTCGCGGCGATGAAGCGGCGCACCTTGTCGGGATCTTTCACGCCCGGCCGCGCTTCCACGCCGGAAGCCACGTCCACCGCATAGGGCCCCGCCACCCGGATCGCCGCCGCCACGTTGTCCGGGGTGAGGCCGGCCGCCAGCACGATGCGGTGGCCGGCGGCGGCGGCGTCCCGTGCCACCTCCCAGGAGATGGGCGACCGGGCCTCGCCCTCGCTCCAGCGCTCGGCCGAGTCGAGCAGGAACGCGGCCACGTGGTAGCGCGCGAAGCGCTCGGGAGCGATGGGGCCGTCGACCTTGAGCGTCTTGATCAGCGGCAGCCGGTACTGCGCCAGGTCCTCCGGCGCCTCGTCCCCGTGGAACTGGAGCGCGGCCAGGCCGCACTCCTCGGCGACGGACTTGACGTGGCCCGGGGCATGATCCCAGAAGATGCCCACCGGCGTCACGAAGGGAGGGAGCGTGGCGATGATGGCCCGAGCCTGGGCGGCGGTGACGAAGCGCGGCGACTTCTCGACGAAGTTGAAGCCGAGCGCATGCGCGCCCGCCTCCACGGAGAGCCGGGCGTCCTCGGCATTGGTGATCCCGCAGATCTTGACTCGCACCGGCCCCGCGCTCCTCACGCGAGCGTGAGCTCGCGGACCTTCGCGGCCACGTCACCGGCGCGGACCAGCGCCTCGCCCACCAGCACCGCGTGCGCGCCCGCGCCCACCATGCGCGCGACGTCGTCCCGGGTGAAGATGCCGCTCTCCGCCACCGCCACGTGCCCGGGGGGCACCAGCGGCAGGAGCCGGAGCGCGGTGGCGAGGTCCGTCCGGAGCGACTGCAGGTCGCGGTTGTTCACGCCCACCACGCGGGCGCCCAGCGCCAGCGCGTCTTCCAGCTCGGCGGCGGTATGCGCCTCCACCAGGGTGTGCAGGCCGATGCCCTTGGCCGCCGCGTGCAGATCGCGGAGCGCCTCGCGGTCGAGGGCGGCCACGATGAGCAGCGCCGCGTCGGCGCCCGCCGCGCGCGCTTCCCAGAGCTGATACTCGTCCACGGTGAAGTCCTTCCGGAGCACCGGCACCGGCACCGCCGCCCGCGCCGCCACGAGGTCGTCGAGGCTGCCCTTGAACCAGCGGGCGTCGGTGAGCACGGACACCGCGTCGGCGCCGGCCTCGGCGTAGGTCCGCGCCTGGGCGGCGGGATCGAGGGTGGCGTCGAGCACGCCCTTGGACGGCGAGGCCTTCTTCACCTCGGCGATGAGCCGGACGCGCCGGCCGCCGCCCGGCGCCAGCGCCTCCGCGAAATCACGCGCGGGGGCAAGGTCCCGGCAGGCCGCCTCGAGGGCGCGGCGCGGGCGCGCGGCCTGTCGAGCCGCGACCTCCTCACGCTTGTGGGCGACGATCTCGTCGAGCACGCCCATGGCGTGGGGCCCGGCCCTCAGTAGTCCCCGCGCAGGCCGCGCTCCCGGGAGGCGCCGATGTCGATCTTCGCCATCTGCTCCAGCACGAAATCCCGGATGGTGCGCGGAGGCGGGAGGTCGCGGACGAGGCGCCCACCCGCGAGGAGCGGCTTGAGCAGCGCCTCCGCGGGCCGTCCGTCCGGGCCGCGGGGCGCGGGCTTGTGCGCGGGCAGCACGAAATTCTCCACCGTGCCGGGCACGCGCCAGACCTGCTTGGCGCCGGACCGCTTGCCGCGCTTGGCCATGGGCCGGCCCTCGATCTCCATGATGTCCAGCGCAAAGGACAGCACGGGCGCATTCGCGATCGCGGTCCCCACGCCATAGCCGTCCACCAGCGAGTTGAGCTTGAGGATCTCGTACTCGTCGATTCCGCCGGAGGCCAGGATCTTGACGTGCTCGAAGCCGCGGAAGTCCAGCTCCCACCGCACCTCGTCGAGGATGCGGAAGAAATCGCCGCGCCGGGAGGACGGGGTGTCCAGGCGAACCGCGTAGAGATCCTTGCCCAGCGCCTCCGCCACCCGGATGGCCTCGAACTTCTCGTCCTGCAGGGTGTCGATGAGGGCCACCCGTCGCACCTTGGGGTCCACCACCTCGTGGAAGGCGCGGAGGGCGTCCACCGTATCGCCGAACATGAGGACGAGGGCGTGGGGAATGGTCCCCATGGGATCGGCGTCGATGAGCTCGGCGGCCTTGGTCACCGCGACCCCATCGCAGCCGCCGATGAAGGCGTTGCGCTCGATCATGGGCGCCAGCGCGGGATGCATACGGCGCGCGCCGAAGGAGATCACCTGCCGCTCGCCGGCCGCGCGCTTGCACCGCGCCGCCTTGGTGGCGATGCCCGAGGCCTGACAGAGGAAACCGAGGAGCGCGGTCTCGTACTCGGCCCAGTCGAGGTAGTTCCCCTCCACCACCACCACCGGCTCGTACGGCGCGAAGATGGTGCCCTCGTCCATGGTCCAGACATTCACGGGCATGCCCTCGAGGAGCGTCGCCGCCTCCTCGATACCCGCCAGGATGCCGAAGGACCAGTCGGCCTGAGGGAAGCTCTTGAGGCGGATCTCGGCCTTGACCCGCTTGTTGATGCCCTTGGCGCGGAGGATCTCGACGGTGCGCGCGAAGTAGACGTCCGACACCTGCCCCGACTTGATGTCGGGCGCGGAGGCGATATGGAAGGCCCGCTTGGGATCGTTAGCCATGGATTCAGGCGCCCGGCCCGGCCGGACCCCGTCTGGATGCGCGGATTTTCCCAGAAAGCCCTGGGTATGTCAAACGACCCGCCTGGCGAGTCGGAGCCCAACTCCGCGTCATCTAAGCACTTCCTTTGCTCTAGAGGCCCAGACCCTTGAGGTAGGCGCGAAAGTCGGGCCCGAGATCGGGCCGCGCCAGGGCAAAGGCCACGGTGGCCTTGAGGAAGCCGAGCTTGTCGCCGGTGTCGTATCGAATGCCCTCGAACTCCACCGCGTAGATGGGGCGCCGCTCCCGGAGCGTGCGGAGGCCGTTGGTGAGCTGGATCTCGCCGCGCGAGTCCGCCGGCGTCTCGGCGAGGATGGGGAAGATATCGGGCGTGAGGACATAGCGGCCGATGATGGCCAGATCCGACGGCGCGTCGGCCGGCGCCGGCTTCTCGACCATGTCGAGCACCTCGTAGACATTGCCGCCGAGCGGCCGGGGCTTGATCACCCCGTAGCGCTCGATGTCCGGTCCCGGTATGCGCATGACCGCGACGACGGGCCCCTGCTGGCGCTCGAAGACGTCCAGGAGCTGGCGCATGCACGGGGTCTGGGACACGATGATGTCGTCACCGAGGAAGACCCCGAAGGGCTCGTCGTTCACCAGCGAGCGCGCGCAGAGGATGGCGTGGCCGAGGCCGAGGGGCTCCTTCTGGCGGACGTAGGAGACGGTGGCCAGCTCCGAGATGGTCTTGATCTGGGCGAGCTCCTCGGTCTTGCCGCGGTCCTGCAGGTAGTACTCGAGCTCGAAGGCGGCGTCGAAGTGATCCTCGATGGCGCGCTTGTTGCGGCCGGTGACCAGCACCAGCTCGTCGAGCCCCGACGCCACCGCTTCCTCGACCACGTACTGGATGGTGGGCTTGTCCACCAGGGGCAGCATCTCCTTCGGCTGCGCCTTGGTGGCGGGCAGGAAGCGAGTGCCGAGCCCGGCGGCGGGGAAAACGGCTTTTCGGACTTTCATGGGGGCTGGGCCGAGCGGGTCCGCTTACTCCGAGGGGGTGCGGACCTGGATCCCGAGCTTCTTCACCCGGTACCAGAGGCTGCGCTCGGAGATGCCGAGGATCTTGGCCGCCCGCGCCTGCACCCCGCCGCCCTGCCGGAGCGCGTCGAGGATCATCTGCCGCTCCCAGTTCTCGAGCGCCTCGTCGAGCGGGCCCGCGAGCACGGGCGTGGCCGCCTCGGCGGGGGGCTGCGAGGTGGCGCGCTGGATATTGGGCGGCAGATGCTCGGGCAAGATGACCCCGTCCGACATCACCATGCCGCCCTCGAGGACATGCTGCAATTCACGGACATTGCCCGGCCACGGGTAGGCCCAGAGGCACCGGAGCGCCTCGGTGGACACCGTGGCGGGCACGCGTGACATGCGCCGCGCGGCGCGATCGAGCAGGTTCGAGATCAGCTCCGGCAGGTCGTCCAGGCGCTCCCGGAGGGGTGGGAGGCGGAGCCGCACCCCCTGGAGCCGATAGAACAGGTCGGCGCGGAACTTTCCCTCCGTCACGAGCTGCTCGAGATTCTGGTGCGTGGCGGCCACCACCCGCACGTCGATGGCGATGGGCTTGGTGCCGCCCACGCGCTCGATCTCGCGCTCCTGCAGCGCGCGGAGGATCTTCACCTGCATGGAGAGCGGCATGTCGCCGATCTCGTCCAGGAAGATGGTGCCCTCGCGGGCCAGCTCGAACCGCCCCGGCTTGGCACGCACCGCGCCGGTGAAGGCGCCGCGCTCGTGGCCGAACAGCTCGGACTCCAGCAACCCCTCGGGGATGGCCGCGCAGTTGACGGGAACGAGAGGGCCGTCCTTCCGCCCTGACAGCTTGTGGATGGCGCGGGCGAGCACTTCCTTGCCGGTGCCGCTCTCCCCCTCGATGAGCACGGTCACCTCGGCGGGCGCGGCCCGCTGGGCCATCTCCACCACCCGCTTGAGGCTCTCGCTCTTGCCCACGAGCTCCTCGAAGCCCGAGCCCTGCGCCGCCTGCAGCGCCTTGATCTGCACCTGGAGGCGACGGCGCTCGAGCGCGCGCGCCACCACCACCTGGAACTCCGTCATCTTCAACGGCTTGGTGAAGAAGTCGTAGGCGCCGCGCGAGATCGCCTCCGTGGCCACCTCCCGGGTCCCGTGCGCGGTCATGACGATGATGGGCGTGTCGGGGCCGAGATCGCGGCACTTCGGAATGGCGTCGAGCCCGTCCATGTCGGGCAGCCGCACGTCGAGGAGGATGAGGTCCCAGTTGCCCCCCTTGAGGGTGTCGAGCATTCGCCCGGCGGTGGGCGCCACCTCGACCTCGTAGTCCTTGCGGATCAGCGCCTCGCGCAGCACGAACGCGAGATCTTCGTCGTCCTCGGCGATCAGAATCCGCTCAGCCACGAATCTCCACCTTCCTCTCCGACCCGATCATGACTTTACTACGGACGACCGGGAAGCGGCCGCCTGAGTTGTCGGCAGCTCCACCACGAAGGTGGTCTCGGTGGCGCCGTCGCTCTCCACGCGGAGCGTGCCGCGATGCGCCTCCACGATGTGCTTGGCGATGGCCAGCCCGAGCCCGGTGCCCTTGACCTTGGTGGTGAAGAAGGGCTGGAAGATCCGCTCCCGGATGTCGGCGGGAATGCCGACGCCGGTATTCCGCACCGTCACCCGCACCAGCCCGCGCTCGGGCGCTTCCACGCGCACTTCCACCACGCCGGTGGGCGGCGTGGCCTCCACCGCGTTCCGGATGAGGTTGCTGAACACCTCGTGCAGCCGGAAGGCGTCGCCGGGAATGGAGGGCACGGCGATGGCGGCCGCCCCCTGCACCCGGAGACGCGGATCTCCCGGCAGGTCGCGGACGATCTCGTCCACCAGCTCCCGCAGGTTCACCGGCTCCAGGCTCTCGGGCTCCGGGTGGGACAGGGTCAGCATGTCCTCCACGAGGCGGTCCTGCCGGTCCACCGCCTGCAGGACACGGTCGATGTACTGCCGGCGAGTGCTGTCGTGCTCGGGGAGGTCCGCCTGGAGCAGCTCCACCAGCCCGCGCACGGTGGCCATCGGGGTCCGGATCTCGTGCGCCACCCGGGCGGCCATGCCGCCGAGGAAGGCGAGCTGGTCCGCGTGCCGGATCTCCTCCCGGATGCGCCGCTTCTCGGAGGCATCGCGGAAGAGGAGGATCAGCGCGGTCGAGTCCCGGCGCCACTCGCGGTGCTGCACCGTCACCTCGAGCACGAACTCCCGGCCGGTGGCCGGCGACACGCGCACCTCGCCCACGTGCAGCGAGCGCTCCTCGAGCAGGGCGTCGTCGAGGAGCCGTGCGAGCTGCTCGTTGCCGTTGCCCACCGGGAAGAGGCCGCGCGGGGACAGCAGGGGGGCGCCGCGGAACGGCTCCAGCGCGCATTCCAGAACGACCTCCGCGGTGGTGTTGAAGGAGAGAAGGTCCCCGCCCGGCCCCATGAGCAGCATGCCTTCGGGGAGCCGGGCCAGGATATCGCTGTCGCGGATGAAGCGGTCCATCGAGAGCGTGAGCCGGCCGATGGTGGCGTCCAGCGCGCCGATCTCGTCGGCCGGACGCGGCCCCGTGGGCGCGCCGTCCATGCGGGCGTTGAGAGCCTCCGCCCGCTGCGCGATGCCGCGAATGCGACCGGCCACCCGGAGGCCAATGACGAGGCCCGCCAGCGCGCCCAGGCTGCCCGCCGCCGCGGTGCCGAAGAAGAGCCACGAGGCCGCGCGCGCCGCGAGCTGGGCGTTGAGGCTGTTGATGAACGGCCGCGCCAGGAAGAGGACGTAGAGCCCGGACGCCGCCGCCGCCGCCGCCATGAGCAGCGGCAGGATCACGTACAGTCGCGCCGAGCCGCCGCGCATCGGCCGGAAGGGATCGAAGCCCGCCATGCTCCCTACCTCACGCCGCCCCGAAGGGCCTGCCCGAGCGTGAAGATGGGCAGGTACAGGGCGAAGATGATGCTGCCCGCGATGGCGCCCATCACGACGATCATCACCGGCTCGATGAGCGTGGAGAGCGTGGCCACCGCATTGTCCACCTGCTGCTCGTAGTAGAGCGCCGCCTTGCCGAGCATGGAGGGCAGCGTGCCGCTCTCCTCGCCGGTGGCCACCAGCTGGACCACCATGCTGGGGAACTCCCCGGTCTCGCGCAGGGTGGCGGCGATGGTGCCGCCGTCGCGCATCCGCCGCGTGGCCAGGACGAGGGCATTCTCGATGATGCGGTTGCCCGCCACCCGGGACACCGTCTCCATGGCCTCGATGAGCGGGATGCCGCTGTTGAGCAGCACCCCGAGGGTGCGGCACACCCGCGCCATGATGGCCTTGCGGACCAGCGAGCCGAACAGGGGCACGTTGAGCTTCGCGCGGTCGAAGAGGCGCCGGCCCACGTCCGTCTGCAGCGCGAAGTAGAAGGCGACCACGCCCAGCACCCCGGCGAGAAAGACCAGGAAGGTGTACTGGCGGACGAGGCCGCTCACCCAGATGAGCGAGCGGGTGGGCGCGGGCAGCGTCGCGTTGGCGCGCGCGTAGACGTTCTCGAAGATGGGCACGATCTTGATGACCATGATGAAGACCACGCCCAGGGCCACGGTGAGGATCACCACCGGATACGCGATGGCGCCCCGGACTTTGCGTCGGAGGTTCGCCGTCTTCTCGAGGTAGACGGTGAGGGTGTCCAGCACCACCGGCAGCGAGCCGGAGAGCTCTCCCGCCCGCACCACCGCCACGAAGAGCCGGTCGAAGATGTGCGGGTGCTGCCCCAGCGCGTCGGCGAAGGTCGACCCCGCGGTGATCGAGTCGCGCACGCTGACGAGCACCTTGCGGAACTTCTGGTGGGTGGTCTCGGCCGCCAGCGCGGTGAGGATGCGCACGAGGTGAAGGCCGCCGCCCAGCATGGCCGCGAGCTGGCCGGTGAAGAGCACGATGGTGGCCAGCCCCACCCCGCTCGACATGCGCCGCATCGTGATGCGGAAGGTGTCGCCGAGGGCGGCGGAGGCGGCGCGGCCGAAGGCCCCGTCCCCCGAGGTGGGGCGAATGGAGAGCACGAGGCGTCCCTGCTCGCGGAAGCGCAGGATGAGATCCCCGGCGTCCTCCGCCTGCGCCCGCCCGCGCGACAGCGCCCCCGCGCTGTCCGCCACCTCGTACTCGAAGAGCGGCATCGTCCTACTCCTGGTCCGCCACCACCGCCAGGATCTCCTCGATGGTGGTGTGGCCCTGGACGGCCCGGCGGAATCCCGCCTGGCGCAGCGTCACCATCCCGCTCTCCATCGCGTGGCGGCGCAGGGTATCGCCGTCGGCGCCGTCGAGCACCATGCGCCGGACCACGGCATTGAGCCAGAACACTTCATAGAGCGCCATGCGCCCCGAGTACCCCATGTTGCGGCACACCTTGCAGCCCCGCCCGCGATAGAGCACCTCCGGCACCGGCTCGTGGCCGAACAGCGCCGCCTCCTCGGCCGAGGGCCGGTAGGCTTCCTTGCAGCTCACGCAGACCTTCCGGACCAGCCGCTGCGCCGCCGCCACGTTGACCGCGGTGGCCACGAGAAAGGGCTCCACGCCGATATTGATCAGGCGGGTGACGGTGGAGACCGCGTCGTTGGTGTGGAGCGTGGTGAGCACGAGGTGGCCGGTCAGCGCCGCGCGCACCGCGATCTGCGCCGTCTCCTGGTCCCGGATCTCGCCGATCATGATGATGTCCGGGTCCTGCCGCAGGATGGACCGCAGCGACCGCGCGAAGTCGAACCCGATGTCGGTCTTGACCTGCACCTGCTGGATGCCCGGCTGCCGGTACTCCACCGGGTCCTCGACGGTGATGATGTTCTTGCGGGGGGACTTGATGGCCTTGATCGCGGTATGCAGCGTGGTGGACTTGCCGCTGCCGGTGGGCCCGGTGAGGAGCACCATGCCCCACGGCCGCCGGATGCCTTTCATGAAGTATTCGAGCTGGTCGGGCTCGAAGCCCAGGTTCTCCAGCGTGTAGTGCTGGACCACCGCTTCCTTCTCCAGCAGCCGGAGCACCACCTTCTCGCCGTAGATGGTGGGCAAGGTCGAGACGCGAAAGTCGATCTCGCGGCCATGGATCTTGGAGGCGAAGCTGCCGTCCTGGGGCAGCCGGCGCTCCGCGATGTCGAGCCGGGAGATGATCTTGAGCCGCGACACCACCGCGAGGTGCAGCGAGCGCGGGATCTCCAGGAGATCGAACAGGAGCCCGTCTACGCGATAGCGGACGCGCGTGCGATCCTCGTGCGGCTCCACGTGGATGTCGGAGGCGGTGTCGCTGGCGGCGCGGCCCAGCACGTAGTTCACGACCTTGACCACCGGCGGGTCGTCGGCCTGGGTGCGGAGCTGCTTGATGTCCACCGCTTCCTCGGCGGCGGTGGCGAGCCCCACCGAGAGCCCCAGGTCCTGGCGGAGCGCCTCGTCGATGCCCTCGGTGGAGATCATCCGGCGGTAGGTGCGCTCGATGGCCTCCTGGATGGCGCTGCCGGGGCCGATGCGGAAGTCGATGTCCAGCCCGGTGGCGCGGCGGAGGTCGTCGATGGCCACCACGTTGAGCGGATCGGCGGTGGCCACGATGAGGCGGCGCCCGTTGCGCTCCGCCGCGATCACGCGATGCTGGCGCGCGACCTCCTCGGGAATGAGCTTCACCACCTCGAGGTCGAGGGCGGCCAGATCCTGGCGGGTGATCGGCTCCTTGCGGAACTGAGCGCCGAGATACTTGAGCAGGACCTCCTCGTCGATGAGGCGCATCTCGATGAGGATCTGGCCCAGCCGGTCCTTGCTCTTCCGCTGCCGCTCGAGCGCGGCGGACACTTGCTCGTCGGTGAGGATGCCGTCCTGGACCAGCATCTGGCCCAGCGTCACCCAGCCCCGGCGCTCGGGGGCGACGCTCATACGCCGGTGCGACCCGAGCCGAGCTCGAGCAGCCGGCGGCGCACGTCACCGCGGCCCGGATGGGCGTCGGTGGCCAGCGAGAGGAAGGTGCGGTAGTGATGCGCGGCCTCGCCCGTCCGGCCTTGCCGGTCGAGGGCCACCCCGAGATTGCGATGCGCCTCCACGTGCGAGGGCTGCAATCGCAGGGCCTTCCGGAGCGCCTCTACGCCTCGCGCCGGCTCGCCCTGCCGAACGAGCACCACGCCGAGGCTGTTCCACGCCTCCGCGTCCCCCGCGTCCTGCTCCACCGCCCGGCGAAAATAGCCCTCGGCGTCGGCCAGCTCGCCGCGCTGCGCCGCTTCAAGCCCCTGAGCGAGCAACGGCGATGCCGCCGCGCGCGGCGGCTCGGGGGGCGTCTCGACGAGGGGGGCAAGGGGCGGGAGGCTGACGGATGCGATCGGGACGGCCACCGGTTTCAGGGGACGAGCGGACACTGCAGCCAGAACCGCGACCATACACAGTAGGATAACCAAAGAGCCGACCAGACGCCATGACCCTCTAAGTCCGCGAGAGGGCGCGGGAATCGAGATCCCGCCCATTCCCAGCGGGCGCGCGCGGCCCCGGTCGAGGCCCGCGAGTCTGTCGAACAGCCGGCTCACGCGCGGCGCCTCATCCGGGCGGCCGTCCATCGGTAAGACTGGGCCCGAATCGCGCCGTGGTGGCGCGGGCGAGGGCCAGGGTCGTGCGGGGTCCCACGATGCCGTCCTCCCGGAGACCGGCCGCGCGCTGGAAGCCGCGCACCGCCGCCTGGAGGCGCGCGTCCGCGGTGACGGGCAGCGAGCCCGTGAGGTGGCCAAGCTTGGCGAGTCGCAGGGCCACCGTGGCCACCACGGTGGGCGTCATTGCCTCGGCGGGATCGACGGGCAAGAGATCGATGTTCCGCCAGAGCATCCACGCCGACCGCGTCCACGCGGCCTCGAGTCGCTCGAGCGGCACCCGGAGCTCCTCCCCCGTCGGCGCCACGAGGGTGGCGGCGTCCCGCTCGAGCCGGCGCACGAGATACGGGCGCGCGGCGCCGCGCTCGTTGAGCTCGACGAGCGCGGGGAGGCCCACCGCGCGGAGGTCATTCAGGGAGACGTCGGGGAGCACGGTGGCGGTGAGATGGTAGCGCGCGGCCACCGCCGGGATGTCGAGCCGTCCGGCGGGGTCCGCCGGCCACGCGGCCATGGCGGCGGCGCCCAGATCGTCGCTCACGCCCCAGAGGCGGAGCAGCCGCGCAAGGAGGCTGCGCGCCGGCTCCGCGGGCGCCGTCACCTCCGGCGGAGCCGGGAGGGGTGAGGCCGGCGCGGAGAGGAGAGGAACCGCCGGCGCGGAGGCTACCGGGGTCAGCGCGGTGAGGGCAACGGGAGAGGCTGGAGACGGCGGGGCCGACCCGCTGGAGTCCGAGGCGCCCAGCCGCCACGGCAGCGACCCGCCCGCGAGCTGGGAGCCCACCGCGGCGCCGCCGAGGACCACGAGCCCGGTGAGTCCCGCCGCCGTCGCAAGCCGCCGGAGCACGGGCCACTCGGGCGCCCGGGCCCGGCGAGGGCGGCCCCCGCTCCGTCCCTCGAGGTTCCGCGCCGCCGTGCGCACGATGGCGGGCGTGATCTCGCGCGCGCGCGCGCCGAAGCCGGCCATGAGGGCCCGGTCGCACACGAGGTTGATGACCCGGGGCACGCCCCCGCTGTAGTCGAAGATGCGCGCCATCGCGGAGCGGGTGAAGGGCACCGAGCCGGGGAGCCCGGCGATGCGCAGCCGGTGCTCGATATAGCGATAGGTGTCCTTCCGGCTCAGGGGCTCGAGGTAGCAGCGGATGCCGATGCGCTGGTCGAGCTGCCGCAGCTCACGGCGCCGGAGCTTTTCCTCCAGCTCCGGCTGCCCCGCGAGCACGATCTGGAGCAGCTTCCGGGTGGCCGTCTCCAGCGTGGAGAGGATGCGGATCTGCTCGAGGGCTTCGTCGGTCATCTGCTGGGCCTCGTCGAGCACGACCACCACCGTCTTGCCCTCCGCCCCCGCGGCGAGGAGATGCTGGTTGAGCGTGGTCATCAGCTCGCCCTTGGTGGTGCCGCGCCGCTCGATGCCGAGGTCGTCGAGGATGGTCCCCACCAGCTCCACGTCCGAGAGGTGCGGGTTGAGGACCAGCGCGCTCTGCACCTCGCCGGGCAGCTCGCGGAGGAGCGCCCGGCAGAGCGTGGTCTTCCCTGTCCCCACGTCGCCGATGAGGGCCATGAGCCCTTTCTGGCTGGTGATCCCGTAGAGCAGGGTGGTGAGGATCTCGTGGTGGCTCTTCGAGCGAAGCAGGAACCGCGGGTCGGGCGTGAGGACGAACGGCGAGTCGTCGAGGCTGAAGAACGCCTCGTACATGGCGCTACCTCCCCGCCGTCTTGCCGGCGGAGATCACGGAGGGGGTGATGACGATCACGAGCTCCTCGCCGTCGGACGCGACCTCGCGCGACTTGAACAGCCAGCCCACGATGGGGATCTTGCTCAGCAGCGGCACCCCGCGAGTGGTCCGGGCCGAGTTGTCGAGCGTGACGCCGCCGATCACCAGCTTCTCGCCCTCGGTCACCACCACTTCGGTCTCGCTATGCCGCTTGAAGATGGGCGGATTGCCGTTGATGGCCCGGGTGAAGTCCGGCTCGTCGTTCTCCACGCGGATCTTCATGCGGATCCTGGTCACCCCGTTCTCGTAGATCACGTTGGGGGTGACCCGCAACCGCAGCACGGCCTCCTTGAACTGGACGTTGGAGACATCCGCGGTGGGGGTGCTCGTGAACGGCACCTCGAAGCCTCGGGAGATCTCGGCGG
>Ga0207674_10005324_pt1 | contig 15310 bp, 16 predicted proteins | sample KBSCornC72_FD_184303 | JGI IMG/M metagenome (GOLD analysis project Ga0207674, IMG submission 184303) | Corn rhizosphere microbial communities from Kellogg Biological Station, Michigan, USA - KBS Corn C7-2 (SPAdes) (version 2) | ecosystem: Host-associated > Plants > Roots > Rhizosphere > Soil ... | reverse complement strand
TGAACGCGTACATCGCGCAGACGAACGAGACGAAAGACCGGCTGCCGATCGAGTTCACGCTCATGGGCTACTCACCCGAGCCGTGGACGATCGACGTGCCGCTCGCGCGCGTCACGACGTTGTCGGGCGTATCGAACGCGAGCACGGAGATCCTGCGCGCGCGACTCATCTCGGTGGTGGGCAAGAAAGCCACCGAGTCGATTCTCCCGACCGAGCCGACGCGCGCGCTCGACCCCGTTCCGGGACTCGATCTCACGGGGCTCGATCTCTCGTCACTCGGCGGTGTGAACAACGCGTACGCCGATATTGCGTTTCAGCGCCTGGAGGGATCGAACAACTGGGTCGTGAGCGGCAAGAAGACGCGAAGCGGCAAGCCGATTCTCGCGAACGATCCGCATCGCAATATCACGCATCCATCCGTCCGCTACGTCACGCACCTCGTCGGTCCCGGCTGGAACGTCATCGGTGCCGGCGAGCCCGCGAGCCCGGGCGTGTCGATCGGACATAACGATCGCATCGCGTTCGGACTGACGGTTGTGGGCATGGACCAGCAGGATGTGTATGTCGAGAAGATCGCGCCGTGCAAAGCGGTTCCCAGTTCCCAGTTCCCGGTTCCCGCGCCGCGCTGCTACCGCCACAATGGCGAGTGGCAACCCATCAAGACGATCGTCGACACCATACGGGTAAAGGGAGAGCAGCCAAGAATCGTTAGGCTCGACTTCACCCACCACGGCCCGATCGTGTCCATGGATTCCGCGCGCGGGCGCGCGGTCGCGATCCGGATGGTCGGCCAGGAGCCGGGAACGGCGGCATACCTCGCCTCGCTTCAGCTCGGGCGCGCGCGCAACTGGCATGACTTCCAGAGCGCGATGGGTCGCTGGCAGATGCCGAGCGAAAACATGATCTACGCCGATATCGACGGAAACATTGGCTGGATCGCCGCGGGCTACATGCCGCGCCGCAGCTGGTCCGGTCTGCTGCCTGTGCCCGGCGATGGCCGCTTCGAGTGGAACGGCTTCGTTCCCGTGACCGCGCTGCCGCAGGCGTACAACCCCGCGAGCGGCTTCATCGCGACCGCGAACAACGACATTCTGCCGCCAGGTTACAAGACGCCGATCTCCTACGACTGGTCGAGCGATTACCGCGTCGCGCGAATCAGGGAAGTCCTCACGAGTCGGAACGACTTCACGGTCGCTGACTTCCAGGCGCTGCAGCATGACGACCTCTCACTGCTCGCGCGTCACCTCGTCCCGCAGCTCGTTTCTGCCGCCAAGCGACTCGGCAAGGGCGATTCGCAGGCCGTACAGATGCTCGCTCGGTGGAACTTCCACATGTCGCGTGACGCGGCCGCGCCGCTTCTCTTCGAGGCGTGGGCGCCCACTCTCGCGCGACACGCCAACGCGATGCGAATGCCGGCCGAGGCGGCGGAGGTGATCGGCCGATACACCGACTACGAGGAGTTCGAGAAGTTCCTCGCCGCGCCGGCCGGTGCAGTGTCCGCGGCCGCGCGCGACTCGTTGATCGTCGGCGCGCTCGCGGACGCCGTCGCAGATTTGACCAAGCGCTTCGGTGCGGACACCACGAAGTGGCGCTGGGGTGCCGTGCACGTGGCAGAGCTTCATCACCCGCTCGCGCGCGCGTTCGACCTACCGCCGGTCTCGCGCGCTGGGGACGGGAATACCGTTTTTGCCACAGGCGGAGCGAACTATCAGCAGACCTCCGGCGCTTCCTATCGCGAAGTCATTGACCTCGGCGACTTCGACAACTCGGTGGCGATCAACGTCCCTGGTCAGTCGGCGCAACCGGGCAGCGAGTACTACGCCGACCTGCTTCCACTCTGGGGCAACGACAAATATTTCCCGCTCGTCTTCTCGCGCGCCCGTGTGGAGGCCGAGACGAAGCATGTGCTAAGGCTCCTTCCTAGTGGGAACCGGGAACGGGGAACCGGGAACCGTGCCCCTCGGTCGGGACGATGAGACTCCTTTCCTTCGTCGCTGGCGTTCCTCTGGGCAGGCGCCTGGCGGCTCAGGATGACAACCTGGGTCATTCCGAGCGCAGCGAGGAATCCTCAGGCTCCCGATAGAGCGCTTCTGTTCCCGGTTCCCGTTCCCGGCCCTCATGCGACGTCTCCTCAACAACCTGACCTTTCGCGTGCTCGTCGCGATCGCGCTCGGCGTGATCCTCGGCGTCGTGTCGCCAGGCACTGCGAAGTCGATGCGGCCGCTCGGCGACACGTTCGTGAATCTCGTGAAGATGGTGATCGCCCCCATCGTGTTCTTCACGATCGTGCTCGGCATCGCGACGCTCGGGGACCTGAAGCGCGTCGGGCGCGTGGGAGGGAAGGCGCTCCTCTACTTCGAGGTCGTCACGACCTTCGCGCTCGCGATCGGGCTCGTCGTCGTGAACGTCATCAAGCCGGGCGCCGGACTCGACGTGAGCAAGCTCGCGGGCGGCGACATCTCGCGCTACACGACGCAGGCCCAGCAGATGACGTTCGTGGAGTTCGTCACGCACATCGTGCCGGCGAACATGCTCGAAGCGTTCGTGCGCGGCGAGATGCTCCAGGTGGTATTCGTGGCCGTCCTGTTCGGCGTCGCGCTGAGCGCGTTAGGCGAGACCGCGCGGCCGGCGCTCACCGTCTTCGAGGTGCTGTCGAAGGCCCTCTTCCGGATCGTCGGGATCATCATGATCGTCGCGCCCATCGGCGCGTTCGGCGCGATGGCATACACCGTCGGCAACTTCGGGCTCCGTACGCTCATCCCGCTCGGGAAGCTCATGCTGTCCGTCTACACGACGATGTTCCTGTTCGTCTTCGTCGTGCTCAATATCATCGCGCGAATCTACGGGTTCAGCCTCTGGCGATTCCTGAAGTACATCTGGGAGGAGATCCTCCTCGTGCTCGGCACGTCGAGCTCCGAGGTCGCGCTGCCGAGGCTGATGGACAAGCTCGAGCACCTCGGGTGTGCGAAACCGATCGTCGGGCTCGTCGTGCCGACGGGGTACTCGTTCAACCTCGACGGCACGTCGATCTACCTGTCGATGGCGACCGTGTTCCTGGCGCAGGTCTCCGGGGTCGACCTGTCGTTAGGCCAGGAGCTCGCCGTGCTCGGCGTGTTGATGCTGACGTCGAAGGGCGCGGCCGGCGTTACCGGCTCGGGCTTCATCGTGCTCGCGTCGACGCTGAGCGCGATGAAGATCATTCCGATCGAGACGATCGCTCTGCTGCTCGGTGTCGACCGATTCATGTCGGAAGCCCGCGCGATCGTGAACCTGATCGGCAACGGCGTCGCGACGGTGGTGATCGCGAAGAGTGAGAAGGCCTTCGATGCCGAGCAGAATCGTCGCGCGCTCGAGGGCCACGTTGTGCTCGAGGAGGATGCCCCGCTCCGCGAGCCCGAGGAGGCAGCCGCCGCGATGTTAAGACCGATGACCGAAAACCAATGACCCAGGACTCTGAACCGATAACTCGCCAGGACATCTCGTGATGTCCTGGCGAGTTTTCGGTTTTGGGTAATGCGTCATTGGTTCTCGGTCATCGGTACTTACTGCGGTTACGCCTTGATCTCGATCTTCCGCGGGCGCGCCGCCGCCGCCTTGGGCACCGTTATCGTCAGCACGCCCTGCGAGTAGGACGCCTCGATCTTGTCACCCTCGACATACTCGGGCAGCCGAACCGCGCGCTCGAACGGGCCGCTGAGGCGCTCGGCCGTATACACCCGGAGCTCCTCGTTCTCCTGCGGCTGCAGCCACGGAGCCTTCGTCCCGCGAAGCGTGAGCGTGTTGTTCTCGAACGAGATCTCTACCGCCGACGGGTCGACTCCGGGCAGCTCCGCCGAGATGAGATACGCGTCCGCGCGCTCCACGACGTCGAGCGACGGGACGAACGCCCGCTGGCCGTTCCAATTCGCCAGGCGATCCAGCTCGCGATCGAAGGCGAGCACCCGGTTGAACGTCGGCATGAGCTGGCTGGTCGTGATCATGGCAGTCTCTCCTCAAAAGATTGGGTTCAAGAAAAGGTCGCCACGTGGATTTGACTCCTGCGATTGGTGCGACCGTTACGGCGTCCGAACAAGGCAGCGCTCGTGCCCGGCGTGAATGGCCAACTTGGCAAACGTCGCGTGCGCCGCTCGATCACCCTGACAGTCGCGTTGCCATCCTTGCACACCCGTCCTCGGCCTTTCGAGCCGGTACGGAGGGCGCCATCGTTCGGCCAATCCCAAACCCAAGGCGGAGCAATGCGCGTTCGAGCACTGTGCTGTGTGGTCCTCTCGCTGGCCGCGGCGTGCACCCCTCGCACCAAGCCCGACACCGCGCCGGCCCCAAGCGCGCAGTTTCTCACACCCTATGGCCCGACGACTCGCCCGTTTTCGCCCGCAGTCCGAGTCGGCAACATGCTCTATCTCTCCGGGCAGATCGGCACACCGAGCCCGACGGCCAGTGCGGTCGTCCCGGGTGGGATCGAGGCCGAAACGAAGCAGACGATGGAAAACATCAAGGACGTCCTCGAGCGCTCCGGATCGTCGATGGATCGGGTCGTGAAGTGCACCGTGATGTTGGCCGACATGCGGGAATGGGACCGGATGAACGTCGTGTACGCGAGCTACTTCCCGAAGAACAAGCCGGCACGCAGCGCGATCGGCGCGAATGGCCTCGCGCTCGGCGCGCGCGTCGAGATCGAGTGCTGGGCAACGGCCGGGTGACGATGAGGCGTCGGATCGCGGTCGGCCTCCTGTCGGCCGTTGTCGCGGCCTGTCAGCCCGATGCGCCGGGCAAGCACGACGCGAATGGCGGCGGTGGAACGGCCGCCAGCGCGGCGGCGCGTACGGCGCGAAACGCCGAGCGATGCGATGCGGCGACGACGTCGGTCGTGGTCGACTCGCTCGGCATCGGTCCTGTGCTCCGCGGCACACGGATCGCGCAGCTTGCATCACGATGCCCGGTGACCGACACGGTCCTCGCTCCGGCTGAAGGCACGCGTGAGCGGGCCCACATCGTGACGGTGCGTGGACATCCGATCGTCGTCCTATCTACTGGGACGCCCGATACGTCGATCATTCGCGTGATGACAGTGGATCCTGCCTTCAAGACGACCGGTGGTGTTGGCGTGGGCAGCAGCGTACAGGCGCTGCGGCTGGCGCACGGGCGGATCTGTGCGGCGCGCGGTGAAGGAGGCTTCGTGGTCATGGCCGCGGAGCTGCCCGGGGTGTCCTTCGCGATCGACTGGAGCCCGCCGCCTTCGCGCGACCCATCCGCCGCGGACACGCCGTTTCCAGGTGGTGATCCGGGCACTGCGCTCGATGCCACCCGGATCGTTCGCCTCTGGGTGCACGGAGTATCCGGGGCGTGCCGAGTGGGGGTGGGATGATCCGAATGCCTCTCGAGCATGACCGACGCGCGCCCTAACGTGGGAACGGTGCCAGAGCGACTTTCGTCTCGCCGCGCCGCAGGGCATCCTACAGGCATGCCGAATGAGTCCCGCCTGGAGACGTACGCCACTGCGGTTCGCGTGGCGCGGGCGGTCGGGCGGGTCGCCGTCGCGTTCTCGTGCTTGTCGCTTACATACCTCGTGAGCGGCATTCCCGCCGTTGGCTTGAGAGATCAGGATGATCCGCCGAGCGCGGGTGCTCACAGCGAGCGGGCGAGTGGCGCCCGCGGTGGAGAATCGAGTGCACGTCTCGCGTCCCGCGTTGCCGCGGATTCATTCTGGTCGCAGGCGCTCGGGATACGGAAACAATTCGTCGTCTATCTGCCGCCCTCGTACGAGGCGAGCCGCCAGCGCCGCTACCCGGTCGCGTACTACCTGCACGGGATGTGGGGCGACGAGTGGAACTGGGTACGCTCGGGTGCGATCGACCGCACCATGGATTCGCTCGTCGCGACGGGGCTGCCCGAGATGATCGTGATCATGCCGGACGGCGACGACGGCTGGTACACGACGTGGAACAATCTCGGGAACAACGCGGAATGTCGTCGATCCAGGCCGCCGGGTCGGCAGACGGAGAGCGTGGACGCGTACTGCGTACCGTGGCCGAAGTACGACGACTACATCGCCCGTGATCTCGTCGCGCGAGTCGACTCCGTCTATCGCACGATTCCGTCGCGGTCCGCGCGCGCGATCGCGGGGCTGAGCATGGGCGGCTACGGCGCGATCTCACTCGCTCTCGCGTATCCCGACGTCTTTTCGGCCGCCGCGAGTCATTCGGGTGTGCTGTCGCCACTGTACATGGGACCGCATCCGTACGCGGCGCCTCCGCGCTACGCCTCCACCGAAGCGGAGCTCCGAGAGAACGCGGGCAACCTCTGGCCGGCCATGGTACTCGCGTTCGGCCGCGACACGACGGGCTGGTGGCCGCGAGATCCTGGTCGTCGCGCGGCGCGCTACTCGTCGGCGAATCGTGCCCGGATGCCCGCGTTGATGCTCGACGTTGGGATCGCGGATCCGTACGTCGACGAGTCACGAGACTTCCACGCGACGCTCGATCGCCTCGGCGTGGCGCACGCGTACGCGGAGTGGCCCGGCGCGCACGACTGGAATTACTGGCGGCTGCACGCGCGTGAAAGTTTGCGATGGATCGGCGGTCAGATCGCCAACGGAGGCGCGCACAAGTGACGCCTTTCTTCCCGCACCAGACCGTCGAGTTCCGGATCGAGGAGCCGCCCGCGTTCCGGCGGTTCACGATGTCGATCGCCGAGATGGCCATCGTGACGGGCGTGTTGTTCCGTTTATATCGTGCGCTCGCGATGACCGTCGGGCCGACGACGAACTGGCTGTACTTCGGCGGCACGTTCGTGCTGGGGCTGTTGTTCATCCTCGGGATGGCGACGCTGCACCTCGGCAACTTTCCGCTGCACCGGTGGCTGTGGCGCGCTCCGGTGTTCGCGCTGATCGAGGCGGCGGCGGAATCGTTGACGAGCTTCGCGTTGATCCTGGCGCATCGCGAGCCGATCGGCTCGGAGAGGGCGCATCCGCACGACTGGCTCGAGATCGCGGCGGGAACGTTTCTGTGGCGCGTGGTGGGTGTGGTGCTGTTTGCGCTGTTGCTTGCTGGCGTCGTGCAGTTTGTGCGGTATATGTTGCTGCGGCGTGAGCACAGGCTGCATACCGCGGTTGCGGTACACGAAAAACAGTCGCATTAACGAGCCATCAGCCATCAGCTGGCTCCCAGCTGACAGCTATCGCTTGGCTCGGGCGGTAATGGCAGCAGCTTGCAGCAAGCGGCAGTAGCAAGCAGCCGTCGGCTACCAGCTTGCAGCTGCCAGCAGCGAGCAGCCGCCAGGGCAAGCAGTGCCAGTCAGTCGGTCTCCAGCCTAACGACCATGCGTGCCAGACTCCTCCCGATTCTCCTCCTCGGTGCCGCTCCGCTCGCGGCCCAGCCCACCCGCCCGTTCGGGACGCTCAAGGACCAGGCCGACCGCCAGCAGCAGTGGCTGCAGCAGCGCCTAACGACCGTGCTGCCCGCGCTGATGAAGAAGCACGGCATCGACATGTGGGTCGTGCCCATGCGCGAGTACAACGAGGATCCCGTCTTCACCTCGATCGTCTCGCCCACGACATTCGCCGCGCGCCGCCGGACGATCTACGTCTTCTTCGACCGCTGCGCGCACGGCACGGCGCCTAACGCCACGACCGGCTGCGTGGAGCGCATCGCGCTGGGCGGCACGTCGCAGGGCGGGTTGTACGACGCCGTCCGCTCCACGAAAGCGATCGACGCCGCCGTCGGCGGGCGACAGGCCGAGCTCTGGGGCGACCAGCAGTGGCTCGTGCTCAAGGACGTCGTCGAGCGGCGAAACCCGAAGGTCATCGGGATCGATGTCTCGCGCACGTTCGCCTTCTCCGACGGCCTGAGCGCCGGCGAGCTCGAGGGAATGAGCGCGATGCTCGGATCGAAATGGACCTCCCGGTTCAAGCACGCCGAAGCGCTTCCGCTCGAGCTCATCGCGACGAGGCTGCCTGACGAGGAAGTCTTCTACACCGACCTCACGAAGCTCGTGCACGAGCTCATCGGTCGCATGTTCTCGAACGAGGTGGTGCATCCGGGCGTCACGCGCACGAACGATCTCGTGTGGTGGTGGCGGCAGCAGGTCAACGACCTCGGCCTCGGTACCTGGTTCCAGCCGTCGATCGAAGTACAGCGCAAAGGCGCCGAAGCCGAGCAGCTCGGCGACGACCCGGTGATCGAGCGTGGCGATGTGCTGCACTGCGACGTGGGTATCACCGCGCTTCGGCTGAACACGGACACGCAGCACGACGCGTACGTGCTGCGTGACGGCGAAACCGATGTCCCCGCGGGCCTGCGCAAGGCGCTCGCGAACTCGAACAGGTTCCAGGACATCCTGATGGAGGAAGTCCGCCCGGGTCGAACGGGCAACGACGTGTTGAAGTCGAGCCTCGCGAGACTCGCGAAGGAGGGAATCAGCGGGACTCTCTATTCGCACCCGATCGGCATGAACGGCCACGGGGCCGGGCCGCTGATTGGCCTCTGGGACTATCAGGAAGGCGTGCCGGGCCGCGGCGACGCGAAGATCATCCCGAGCATGTGGTTCTCGTCCGAGCTCCAGACGACGACGCCCGTACCCGAGTGGGGCGGCCAGCCGGTTCGCATGGCGCAGGAGGAGGATTTCTTTGTCGGTGCGGACGGGAAGACCCGTTGGGCGTACAAGCGACAGAACGAGCTACATCTCATCAAGTAGCAACTACATCAACAGAACAGGCTATTGGTTACTGGAGCTGGTTGTTGGTTATCCGAACCCTCGGGAAGGTCCAGCAAGCAAGAGAAGCCTCCCGAGGGTGCAAATCACCGATAACCAATCCCAGTAACCAATTACCTGTCCGAGTAACCTGTTACCAGTAACCAGTCACCAGTCTGTAGTTTTAGGCCGACTACTCGAGCCAACCATGGACAAGAACAACAAGCGTCTGATCGTCGTCGGCGACCGCGTTCTCATTCACGTGCAGGAAGGCGAGGAGCGCACGAAGGTGGGGCTGTACCTGCCGCCAACCGCGCTGGACAGCCAGGCGGTGCAGGGTGGGAAGATCGTCGCCACCGGCCCCGGCCTTCCGATGCCCGATCCGGGTGAGAGCGGCGACGAGCCGTGGCGAACTCCTTTGCGCGAAACCCGATTCGTTCCCATGCAGGCCCGCGCCGGCGATTACGCGCTCTTTTTCCGCAAGGCCGCCGTCGAGATCACGTTCGAGGGAGACACGTATCTCGTGATCCCGCAGAGCGCGATCCTTGCGCTGGTTCGCGATAGCGACGTGGAGGACTAGAGTCTCGCACCGAGCCTCTGTTCCCCGTTCCCTGTTCCCATTCGACAAAACCGTGATGCGTAACCTTACCAACGCCCCGATGTACGACGAGCGCTTCGTCACACCCATGCGTCAGGAACTGACACGGCTCGGCATCCAGGAGCTGCGCACGCCTGATGAGGTCGACGCGCGCCTCAAGGACGCCAAGGGCACCACGCTCGTGGTCGTCAACTCGATTTGCGGCTGCGCTGCTCGGATGGCGCGCCCCGCTGTTGCGATGGCGCTCTCGCACGAGCACAAGCCGGATCATCTCACCACGGTTTTCGCCGGCCAGGACGCCGACGCGACCGAGCGCGCGCGCGGCTACTTCACCGGCTATCCGCCTTCCTCCCCACAGATCGCGCTCATGAAAGACGGCAAGATCGTCTTCATGCTCGAGCGCTGGCAGATCGAAGGCCGCCCCGCTGACGCGATCGCCGAAGACCTCGTGGGGGCGTTCGACGAATACTGTAAGTAACAGGCGGCCGGCGGCAGGCGGCCGCCAGTCGCCGGCCGCCAGCCGCCAGTCGCCGGCCGCCAGTCGCCGGCCGCCAGTCGCCGGCCGCCAGTCGCCGGCCGCCTGCCCGGCATACCATCTGCACTCCTCGAACGGTCACACTCGAAGGAGGCAGTCATGGAGCGGAACGCTGACGACATGTTCGGCGCTACCAGTAATCCGAGCTCTCACTCAGGCACGTCGAGCTCACAAGGATCCGGCGGAACAGGGATGGCGGGAAACACCTCACCGCCCGGAGGATTGGACTACTCGACTAGCACGTCGAACACGGGTGGTGCCGGCGGGCAAACGAGCACGGCCGACCAGGCGAAGGCCACCGTTCAGGACAAGTTCGGTCAGGTGAAGGACAAGGCGCGCGAGCTGCAGTCCACGCTCGCCGATCGCCTCGACGCCGGCGCCGACAAGCTTCGTCAGCGGAAGAGCGCCACGCTCGCGAGCGCCGCCGACGGCGGCAGCGTGAGCACCACGGCGGATGATCGCATGGCGAACGTGCAGGACTCCGTCGCGCGTGGGATGAACAAGTCCGCGGACTGGCTCCGCAACGGCGACCTCAAGGCGGACATCGAGCGCCAGGTGCGGGAGAACCCCGGTCGAACGCTCCTCATCGCGCTCGGACTGGGCTACGTGCTCGGCAAGGCCTTCCGGAACAACGATCGTTAGGCGGTAGTCATGGACGGTCGATCTGGGAACGGCCAGATGCCTCCTCTCGGCGCGCTCCTTCGGGAGCTCGCCGAGGGGAGCTCGTCGCTCATCCGGCAGGAGATGCGACTCGCGCGCCTCGAGCTCACCGAAATGCTCGGCGCGATGGCGACGGGCGGAGCGCTCATCGTGGGCGGGAGCGTCTTCGCGCTCCTCGGCGGTCTCTCCCTACTCATCGGGATCATTCTGCTGGGCGCTGACCAATGGCTGCGGGATCGCTACTGGCTCGCGGCGCTCATCGTTCTGGTGGTCGCCGGCGCCCTCGCGCTCTTCTTCATGTCGCGGGGGATGGCGCTTCTTTCACCCAAGCAGCTCGCTCCCGAAGAGACGGTCGCGACGCTCAAGGAGGACACGGCATGGCTGAAACAACGGCTGACGTCCGGCGCGACATCGAGCTGACGCGCGAGCGGATGTCGACGACCCTGCAACAACTCGAGCAGAAGCTGAACGTGATGCAGGTCGTCCGCGACAACCCGTGGCCCGCCCTCGCGCTCGCCGTTGGAGCCGGGGTGCTGCTCAGCGGATCACGAACGGACGTGAAGGCTGCGGCGGCCACGGTCGCCGCGACGCGCGGCGCAAGCAGCCGCGTGGGGTCGGTGCTCGACGACGTCGTCGCGAACCTGATGAGCGGGCTGCACGAGGCGTTCGACACGCGAGTCACGTCGCTCGTCGATGACCTCAAGTCGGCGATCGGCGCGCCGACCGGGCAACGGACCGAGCGCTCGCCGTCGACAGACGGGCCAGCGAGAAGCCGCGAAGGCACCGCCGACATGTTCGATCGTGGGCGTGGCCCCGACAGCGGATCGATTGGGATTCAAGCCACGCGGGCCGACTGACTCGCCGCCGTTGCGAAATGCAAGACGCGTCATCGCCACACGAGGGCCGAGTGAAATTGGACTCGGCCCTCTCTTTTGCCTATCGTAACCCTCGCTACAAACCGCGGAGCAGCCCAAGCAGGTCCGCTGGATAACGAAGCGCTCATCGACGGAGCGCTCATCACCGATCGCGTCGCGCCGCACACCCACTGAGTGTGACGCTACAGGAACCTACGAAGCGGATCCGGACAACGGGCGGGCTGGTAATCGCGGTCTACGGCGCACGCGCGGACGTTGGCGTGACGACCGTTGCCACGGCGCTGGCGCGTGCCTTTCGATCGCTTCGCTCGGAGCACGTTGCCCTCGTGGAGCTCGACGCGAGGGCCGTTCGTGCACGTTCGGCGTTGCTGACCGACGTCCAGACGGCGGTGACCGACGCCGAGCACTTCGACATTCCGGGCATGAACGCGGTGCTGGTTCCGCAGAGCGATGGCCTGTGGATTCTCGTGCTGACGCGGCCGCGGACCCCGGCAATGGGGGATGCGAAGAGCGTGATCGTCGCGCTGGACGCCATTCGCGGGCGATTCCCCGTGAGCGTCGTGGAGCTCGAGCACCAGGTGAACGAGCGAACGCTCGCCGCGTTCGATGCGGCCGATCGGATCGTGATCGTGACCGAGGGCTCGGTCCCGACGCTGCGGGGCACCCAGCGCGTGCTGCGCCTGTGCCGGCGGCTGAATTATCCCGACGAGAAGATGTGCGTGGTGGTGAACCGCTCCGACGCGCCCGGATCCCTGGCCGCCGCGGACATCGCGGTCGCGCTCAAGCGCGAGGTGGTCTGGAAAATCGGCGAGTCCACCGCGTTCGACCTGGCGGGCCTGGCGGAGCGTCTCTTGGCGGAATAGCTGCCTGCTGCACGCAGCTACTGGCTCCATGCAGCTGCAAGCTGGTAGCCGACGGCTGCGCGCTACTGCCGCTTGCTGCCCAATTGTCATCCCGAGCGCAGCGAGGGATCCTCATCGTCCCGACAGAGAGCCCTCTACCGGGAAGATGAGGATCCCTCGCCTGTCGGCTCGGGATGACAAGCTTCGTCGCCCGTCGCCCGTCGCCCGTCGCCCGTCGCCAGTCGCCCGTCGCCAGTCGCCCGTCGCCAGTCGCCAGTCGCCAGTCGCCAGTCGCCAGTCGCCAGTCTTATTCCGTCATCCCCGCCTCGATTCCCGTCGCCCCTACCTTCTGGAGGAAGATCTGATGCAGCGACGGCCTAACGAGCTCGAACCGCTGAATCGACGCCCCCGCCTCCACCAGCCGACGTAGCAGCAGCTGCGGATCCGCGCCCGTCGTCAGCTCGATCTCGAAGAACCGGTTCGAGTCATCGAGCCGCGCAATGAGACGAGGATCGTTCAGCACCGCGCCCACGCCGTTGGCGGAGCTGCCACCGAGCGACAGCGCAATGTGCGTCGCCCCGTGCTCCGCGCGGACCTCCTCGATCGGGCCGTCGAGCACCTTCGTGCCGCGCGCGATGATGCACACCGCGTCACACAGCCGCTCGGCCGAGTCCATGAGGTGGGTGCTGAAGATGACCGTGCGACCCTCGCGCTTGAGCTCCACCACCGTGTCCTTGAGCGCCTGCGCGTTGATCGGATCGAGCCCGCTGAACGGCTCGTCGAGGATCACGAGGTCGGGCTCGTGGAGCAGGGCACCGATGAACTGGACCTTCTGCTGCATGCCGCGCGACAGCTCGTCGACCTTCGCGTTCCCCCAGTCCTTCTCGGGACTGCGGAGCGACAGGCGCTCCATCCACGCATCGATCCGCCGGTCCGCGTCCTTTGCCGACACGCCCTTGAGCGCGCCGAGGAACTTGAGGAGCCGCCGCACCTGCATCTTCTTGTACAGCCCACGCTCTTCGGGCAGGTACCCGATTCGGTCCAGCACCCCGGATCGCGAGTTCCGCTGCCCGAGCACGTCGATCGTGCCCTCGTCGGGCGCGATGATGTTCAGGATCATCCGGATCGTGGTGGTCTTCCCGGCGCCGTTGGGTCCCAGCAGCCCGTACACGGAGCCGCGAGGGACCTGAAGAGACAGGTCGCGGACGGCAACGTGCCCGGCGTATCGTTTGATCACGCCGTTGATGTCGACAGCTAGACCCATTGGGAATCGGGAATAGGCGGGCGCCCGCCGACGGCGGGCAGATGGGAATCGGCCCAGGCCCCGAATCCCGGTCGCAATATACGCCACTTCACTCTCACGAGGACGAACAGCAGCTTCTTGCCGTTGCGCATTGAGCGCGCTCAGCGACCGATTCCTGATTCCCGATTTCCGATTCCCGACCAATTGCCGCGATCAATAGCCACGATCTTCGCCGCGCTCCTCGGCTCCCTGCTGTTTCTCTTCCTCGTCGCGCCGATTGCCCAGCTGGTCGCGACGGCGGGGATTCAAGGGGGCGAACGCCTCGTAACCGACGGCGAGCTGCGCCGAGCCCTCGTGCTCACCGCCGCGACGGCGACCGTCGCGACGACCCTCGGGGTCCTCGGCGGAACACCCATCGCGTTCGTCATCGAGCGCTCGCGCTTTCGCGGGCGCGCGGTCGTGGCCGCGTTGCTCGATCTCCCGCTGCTCATCCCGCACCCCGTCGCGGGCATCGCGCTGCTCCTCGTGCTTGGCCGGGACAGCGCGGTAGGCCAGGCAGCGCTGTCGCTCGGCCTCCGGATCGTCGGATCGCCGGCCGGCATCGTGTGCGCAATGCTCTTCGTATCGGCGCCCCTGTATCTCAGCGGTGCACGCGAGGCGTTCGCGCGAGTCGATCGACGATTCGAGGCCGTCGCCCGCACGCTCGGTGACCACCAATGGCGCGTCTTTCGTCGAGTCACGCTGCCGCTGTCCGGGCGCGGTCTCGTGGCCGCGGCGGTCGTCATGTGGGCGCGGGCCGTGAGCGAGTTCGGGGCGATCGTGATCATCACCTACAATCCCAAGACAGCCAGCGTCCTGAGCTACGACCGATTCACCAGCTTTGGTCTGCGTGAGGCGCTGCCGGTCGCCGCGATTCTGACCTTGCTGGCCCTGCTGCCGCTCACGGTGCTTCGCGCGCTGCGCTACGAGCGCCGGCCCGGCGTGGACGTCGCCGGGGCTCGAGGGTGATCGACGCGCGAGGGCTGTCGGCACGAGTCGGCTCGTTCCGTCTGAAAGACGTCACGTTCGCGGTCCCGACGGGGTCGTACGGTGTCGTCATTGGCCCGGCGGGGTCGGGGAAGACGACGTTGCTCGAAACGATCGCGGGCATCACGCCGCAGACCGGTGGCGCCCTTCACCTCGACGGCTGCCTGGCGACCGCGCTGCCGCCCGAGCAACGGAACCTCGGTCTCGTCTATCAGCACGGGTATCTCTTTCCGCACCTGTCGGTGGAGCAGAACATCGCCTATGGCGCGGCCCATCCCGACGCGGCGCGCGAGGTCGCGACACGTATCGGCGCGTGGGAGCTGAGGGATCGTCCGGTCGAATCGCTTTCGGGCGGTGAGCGGCAGCTCGTCGCCCTCGCGCGCGCGCTCGCGCGACGCCCGTCGATCGTCCTGCTGGACGAGCCGTTCAGCGCGCTCGACCCGCGGCGGCGCGAATCGACGCGCCGAGAGCTCCGACGAATCCACCGCGAGTGGGGCATGACGATGCTTCAGGTCACCCACGACTTCACGGAGGCCGGACTCCTCGGCGACGTGGCAATCCTGCTCGATGCCGGCCGCGTGCTCCAGAGCGGGAAGCCGGAGGACGTATTTCGGCATCCGGCGTCGCCCTATGTCGCCGAGTTTCTCGGAGCGGAGAACGTGTTCGCGGGGACCGCGCGAGTGCTGCCCGACGACTCGCCTGATTGGTACCCGGGCGTCGAGCCAGCTCTCGCAGAAGGCCACCACGCGATCGAGTTCCGGACGGGCGCGCTCACGATTTATGCTGTGGCGAATGCGGTGGAGAACCCGGGGTATGCAGTCATAAGGGCCGAGGAAGTGCTCT
>Ga0207674_10005323_pt1 | contig 15312 bp, 8 predicted proteins | sample KBSCornC72_FD_184303 | JGI IMG/M metagenome (GOLD analysis project Ga0207674, IMG submission 184303) | Corn rhizosphere microbial communities from Kellogg Biological Station, Michigan, USA - KBS Corn C7-2 (SPAdes) (version 2) | ecosystem: Host-associated > Plants > Roots > Rhizosphere > Soil ... | reverse complement strand
TGGAGTCGCAATGAAGTTCAACTATCGCGATTATTTCAAGGCCGAACCGAGCACCGGCTACGAGACGCTCATCTATGACTGCATGATTGGTGACAACATTCTCTTTCAGCGGGCCGACAGTGTCGAAGCAGGGTGGCAGGCGGTTCAACCGTTTCTCGATGCCTGGAAGAAGGCGGGCGGAAAAGGACTGGAGCCTTATCGCGCAGGCAGCGAAGGGCCGGCCGCAGCGGATGCCTTGTTGAAGCGTGAGGGCCGAAGCTGGCGAAAATGACTTGGCGATAAAACCGCCTCGGCTGAAAAACCTGGATCGATAGCTCACTCACACATGAACCCTGATCATCGGCACCATGTGCTCACATTCCCAACCCCGGAAGCTCTGGCTGAGGCGGCGGCCGACCGTGTCGTGGGGCGAATGCTTGCTCGCCGTGGGCCCGTGGCTATCTGCCTGACGGGGGGAAATTCGCCGCATCAGCTCTATCGATTGCTGGGCTCGAATTCGTATCGCAGTCGCATTCCCTGGGAGCGCGTCCACTGGTTCATCGGCGACGAACGTTTCGTCCCGGATCGCGATCCGCTTCACAATATGGCAGTCGCACGGCGCCTGTTGCTCGACGATCGAGCACCCGTCTGCCACATCCACTCCATTTCGACTGACCTTTCGAATCCGGATCAGGCGGCGCGCCGCTACGAAAGCGAGTTGCAGGCCTTTTATGGCGATGGCGGACTGCTCTCCTCTCGCCCGCTATTTGACGTGGTGTTACTCGGTCTCGGTCCTGACGGCCACGTCGCCTCGCTGTTTCCCGGCCAGTCGACCCTTGAAGAAACCACGCGCTGGACGATGGGCGTGCCGGAAGCGCCGGTTTCGCCCTTCGTGCCGCGCGTAACGCTGACCCTGCCGGTGCTGAACTCCTGCCGGGAAATGCTGTTTCTGGTTGCCGGAAAGGAAAAGCGCGGGATCTTGTCGCGCGTCCTCGCCGGCGAGGACCTTCCCGCCAACCGCGCCCGCGCCACCGGCCAGACGGTCTGGCTGGTCGATCAGGCGGCTAACCCGGACGACGCCATTGAGCGCTGATAGCGTTGTGCCCTGCGGGCTGATCCTTATGGGTGTTTCCGGGTCTGGAAAGAGCACCATCGGCGAAGAGCTCGGTCGTCGTCTGGGGTGGGCTTATGAGGATGCCGACGCATTTCATTCCACGAGCAACATTGCCAAGCTGCGGGCCGGTCAACCGCTCACCGATGATGATCGCCGGCCCTGGCTGCAAGCGATCGCCGATGAAATCGATCGAATGTGCCAGATACAGGGCCATATTGTGATGGCTTGTTCGGCGTTGAAGCGGAGTTATCGGCAAATTCTCTCCCAAGGAAAATCTAATATCCGCTTCGTCTATCTCGATGGCACCCGCGAGCTGATAGGAAAACGGCTATCCGGACGACATCATTCCTTTATGCCGGCCGAACTCCTGCAGAGTCAGTTCGACGCGCTAGAGCCTCCTACCGCCGACGAAAATCCAATCATCGTCTCAATCGATGCCCCGGTTGATCGCATTGTTAGCGAGATCATCGGAAAGCTCGGGCTGGGCGCGGAGGGCGCCGGCGTAGAAAGGGACCGTTCATGAGTCGGATTTCCTTGGTCATTTCCGATGTGGACGGCACATTGCTGACACCGGACAAGATCCTGACGCAGCAAGCGGTAGACGCTGTCGCCAGGCTACGCGCCGCCGGTATCGGCTTCACCGTCGTCAGTAGCCGACCCATCATCGGCATGGGGTTTCTGGTCGAGCCGCTGGGTCTTACGCTCCCAATTGGCGCCTTCAATGGAAGCAGTATCGTCGATCCCACTCTGCATCCAATCGAACAACACGCGATACCGATGGAGGCCGCCAAACGGAGCCTCGATTTTCTCCAGCAGATCGGGATCGACAGCTGGCTGTTCACTGGCGATTCCTGGCTGATACGCAACCTGGAAGGGTCCTATGTCGCACACGAAAGACACGCGATCCGCGCCGAACCCACCGTAATTGATAGTTTTGCTCCCTATCTTTCCTCTGCCTGCAAGATCGTCGGCGCCTGTGCCGACGCCGAGCGCCTGCAGCATTGCGAACGCACCCTGCAGAGCATGCTAGGAACCGAGGCCACCGCCATCCGCTCTCAGAGCTATTATCTTGACGTCACGCCCCCAGGTTATAATAAGGGAACATTCGTACGTGCGCTCGCTCGCCATACGCATACGCCGCTCGGCTCCATTGCGACACTTGGCGACATGCAGAATGATCTCGCCATGTTCGAGGTCAGCGGCATTTCCTTCGCGATGGGCAATGCCAGCGATAGCGTCAAGACACGCGCCAGCCGCGTCACAACTTCCAATACGGAGGAAGGCTTTGCGATGGCGATCGATGCGATCCTCGCCCTCAATCAGCAGGCCTGGCTAGGTTGACCTCTGCACGGCCGGCTTCTCGACCGGCTGTCTGGCGGCACACAGATTGTGCGCGGTGTTGACGAGTGCGATATGTGTCAACGCTTGCGGAAAGTTGCCCACCTGCCGCCGCTCGATAACATCATATTCTTCCGCAAAAAGCCCAAGGTCGTTGGCGATGGCCACCACCCGGTCGAACATTCCTTGAGCTTTCTCGAATTCTCCAATCAGCACGTAGGCATCCGCCAGCCAGAGGCTGCAGGCCAGAAAGGCACCTTCCAGCGGCTGGTGCGCGGCGTAGCTGGGATCACGCGGATCGTGTCGAACGACGAAGCTGTCGCATAGCAAGTTAGATTCAATCGCAGCAATCGTCCCCCGAATCCGCGGATCGGAGGCCGGTAAAAATCCCACCGCAGGAATTAGCAAAAGGCTAGCATCGAAAAATCTGGATCCATAGGATTCGACGAAGCTATTCAGTTCTGTGTCAAAACCCTTTTCGCAGACATCGCGATGAATCATCTCGCGCTGGTTTTTCCATTGCTCCAGTGGCGCCTGAAGCGAAAACCGCTCCGCGCTCTTGATGGCGCGATCAAACGCCACCCAGGTCATCACCTTTGAGAACACGTAATGACGGCCCTCGCCGCGCCGTTCCCAGATGCCGTGATCAGGCCTGTCCCACACCGTGGCAAGATGCTTCAGCACGGCGCATTCGACCGCCCAGCTGTCATCGCTTAGCTGCAGATTGGCCATCCGCGACTGATGGAAGGCATCGATCAATTCGCCGTAGACATCGAGCTGAAGCTGGGCGTGCGCCGCGTTGCCGACCCGTACCGGCCTGGCCCCCTGATAACCCGGCAGCCAGTCGGCCTCCCACTCCAATAGCCGCCGCTGGCCCATGATGCCGTACATGATCTGCATTTTCGCTGGCGTGCCCGCCACCGCACGCAGCAGCCAATTGTGCCAGCACGATGCCTCTTCGGTATAACCACTGTTCATCAGCGCCAGCAGCGTGAACGTGGCATCACGCAACCAACAGAAGCGATAATCCCAGTTCCTCGCGCCGCCCAGCGTTTCTGGAAGCGAGGTGGTCGGCGCGGCCACGATGCCACCGCTGGGCGCATAGGTGAGCGCTTTGAGCGTGATCAGCGAACGCATCACCAGATCGTGGTATTCACCCTCAAAATTGCAGTGACTGCTCCAGTCGGTCCAGAATTTCCGGCTCTCCTCAAGCGCCCCGCTGGGATCAATGGCCTCGGGAACGGGCAGATTGGAAGCACCATACGTCAGAACGAACGGCACTTCGTCGCCCTCGCCGATTTCGAACTCGGCCACGGTCGTCATGTCCTTGCCCCGCGTCGCAACGGGTGTCCGCAACACCGTCATGGCTGGCCCACAGACCGCCAGCGTCGCGCCGTCCTCGATCCGACGAACCCAGGGAATATCGAGGCCAAAGCCAAAGCGTATCACGAGTTCCATGCGAACCTTGACGCGACCACTGACACCCCGGACCAGACGGACGATGTCCGAGGCGTTGCCGCGCGGTGGCATGAAATCAATCAGCGCAATCGCTCCGCTCTCGGTTTCCAGGCAGGTTTCGAGAATAAGGGTCTGGTCCCAGTATCTCCTGGTGCTTCGGACTACTTTCTCCACTGGCGTAATAAGCCAGCGTCCGTTTTCCGGGGTACCGAGCAGGGCAGAAAAGCACGCATCAGAATCGAACGCCGGCCAGCACAGCCAGTCGATCGAGCCGTCGCGGCCGACCAGTGCGGCGGTTTCGCAATCACCAATCAGGCCATAATCTTCAATCTTGAGCGGCAAATTTCTCACCAATCGAGATTTCAGCTCAAAGGCTAGTTCAGGGTGGCTCGGACAGGGCAGCGCCGGATCACGAATTTCCCGACGCAGATGTCTGCCTTCCACGCATCGCCGCTCTGAGAGCGGCGACGTCGATAGCGGATGTCAATTCCTCCAGATCGACCGGTAACCGCTGGCGCCAATTGGGGTGCTCATCAATAGTGCCGGGAATGTTTGGCTGGTCGATGACGCCAAGCAGGTCTTCCATCGCGATTGCCATGAGCCGCGAGGGCGTGCGCGCAAGGAAGCCGACCACTGCATAAATGTCGTGGCTGCCGATCCCGTGATGCCGCAGGGCGTCCGACATCATGGAAAGCGCATGCCAGCGCGCCTCATCACTTTCGCCAGGGTCGATCCCCAGCGAACGCTTCACCTTGAGATCGCTGAACGACCGCCAGCCGGCATAAGTCGACAGGTCGTGAGTATTGAAGGTAACTAGCGCATCAGGCGTGTAGTGAGCGACATTGCGAAAGCGGCCGTGGTCGTCGCGCTCGAACATCATGACCTGATATGACCAGATACCCCAATCAGCCATTCGCTCGCGGAAACCCTCGGGCACTGTGCCGAGATCTTCACCGATCACCACGCAGCGATGCAGCACGCTTTCCTGGGCGGTGACCGCCAGAAGCGCCTCGAAGGGCATCTGGACATAGACGCCATTATCTGGTCCGAACCCGTGCGGCACCAGATAAAGCCGTTTCAGACCGAGTACGTGGTCCAGCCGGATGGCGCCGGCGTGACGCATCGAAGCCTTCAGCATCTCGCGAAATGGCTCGAATAGCCGCGCTTCCAGGCCTGCGGCATTGAAGCCGGCCAACCCCCAGTTTTGACCGGCAGTGTTCAGGGGATCTGGAGGAGCGCCGACGGAAAGATGACGTGAAATGGCGCGCTGCTCATTCCACGCGTCAAATCCGTTGGATTGAACGCCGACCGCCACGTCGAGATAAAGACCGACTTTCATGCCAAGCCGGCGCGCCAAATCCTGGCACGCACGCAATTGCCGATCGGCATTCCACTGCACGAATTCGACAAACTCGATCTCGGTTGCAGCCGGCCCTGTGCGCAACGCATCACACTGGCTATCAAGGGCTTCCTGCCATTCCGCCGGCCATTCCCACCAGGGCCGGTTGAACTTACGGCGAAGCGCTTCAAAGCAGGCAAAGCGCGTCAACAGTGCGCCTCGCTCGCGACGGAAGTCCTCGAAATCCTGGCGGCGCGCCGACGAAGTCTGATCGCTAAACCGCTGAAAAGCCAACCGCAGCGCTCGCCACTTCAATTTCGCGACAGCGACGTAATCGACGATGTCGGCCTGCCTCAAGCCGCGCAGGGTCTTTTCAAGGTCGAGGCCAAGATCATCCGGCTTGAATTCATCGAGGCGCTCGACGTCCAGATAAAGCGGATTGAGAAAAAGCCGGCTGTTGGGCGAATAAGGGCTGCAATCCCCCGGATGATCGTCAAACAGCGCATGGAGAGGATTGAGCCCGATTCCATCGGCGCCTATTCCAGCCGACAGTTCGATCAAATTGGCGAGGTCGGTGAAATCGCCCATGCCCCAGTTGCGGCGCGATCGCACGCCGTAAAGCTGAACGGCCAACAGCCAGCAGCGATCGAAGTCTCCTCTGAACGCGCGGGCCGGCGCCACCACCAGCGGGACCTCATCGGATGACGCTGCCGCATCGGTCAGACGCAGCCGGTAAACACCTTCGGCAAGGTCGGACGGCCAGTCGACTGGATTGCTGTCGGCCTCGCCGGTGGCCAGAACCCCCGACGTGCCGACGATTTCCCAGCGCACGGGAAAACGGGCGAAATCGTTCAATTTGGTTGGCTTGGCCTGATCAGGCCTCAGTACAACGGCGCCCTGCGTCAGCCGGTGGGGTTGCTGGGCGGGCAAGGCCCCAAGAACCCTTTCAAGGGCGGCGGCATCCGTGGTGCGGCGGCGTCCCTGGCCATCGATAAATTCAGTCTGGATGCCGAGGTCGGCGGCTTGGCGAAAAAGGTCCATTCGGCACGCAGCTTGCACGCGACTGGGAAGGAGCGTCGCGAAATTCTCCAGAAAAGGAAAGAGGTTAACGGGTGTCTAACTCTGGGCTTCGCCTGGCGTTCCCTGGGAACTAACGGTTGGTGAGCGGCTTCTATATATGTCCGGAACCTTTCCTTTGGCGCAACCGGAAGGGGCGGTTTTTTCCCATCTTGATGGCATCACCGTGAACAAAGCGATTGAGACTCTTGAAAGCGCCGCGGCAGGCGGTGCCTTTCTGATCGAGAATGTCTATCCGCTGGTCGATGGCGGCCGCTATCCGGTCAAACGCCTGACCGGGGAACGGATTGAGGTATGGGCGGACATTTATCGGTACGGATCACATGTTATGGACGCAGCGCTGTTGTGGCGCCGCGAGCAGGAACGCGATTGGCACCGGGAATCCATGCGCCTTTACGGCGATGATCGATGGAGTGGCGCCTTTCAGGTGGAAGAGTCGGGACGCCATGTCTTCGCGATCGAAGCCTGGAGCGATGAATTTGCGAGCTGGCGCAGAACCTTCGAGCAAAAATGCCAGGCAGGTGTTGACGTCACTGCTGACGCTCTGGAGGGAGCAAGCCTGATGACGCGCGCGCAAGCCGGAGGGAAGGAGGCCTCCAGCATCATCCTTCGGCAATGCGATGCTTACCTGCAGTCGGGAGATCCCGCTTGTCTGCTAACGGCCGACCTAGCGGAAGCGATGGCGGAGAGCCAATGGCGGCACGACCTGACGCGTTCGCCGTTATTTCCGCTCAACGTGGAGCCCCGCAGGGCGGGCGCCAGCGCCTGGTATCAGATGATGCCGAGAAGCCAGGGAAGACGTGCTGAGGCGCATGGCACATTGGCTGATTGCATCGAGCGTCTTCCCGATATCGCCGGCATGGGTTTTGATGTCGTCTGCCTGACCCCCATTCATCCGATCGGAGCAAGCCGTCGCCGCGGCCGCAACAACGAAATGGCCGCGCGGCCGGACGATCCCGGCAATCCCTATGCGGTCGGCGATCCCAGCGGCGGTCATGACGCGATTCATCCCGAACTGGGAACGCTGCGCGACTTTCGCGAACTCCTTGCGGCCTGCAAGAAGAACGGGATGGAGCTGGCGCTGGATCTCGCGCTCACCTGTTCGCCAGATCACCCGTGGATCGAGGAGCACCCCGAATGGTTCCAGTTTCGCCCCGACGGCTCGATCAAGACCGCTGATGATCAGCCGCAATCAACGGGCGACATCGTCCGGACCGATTTCGCTTGCGAGGATGCCGGCAGTCTCTGGAACGCCTGGCGCGACATCGCCGTGTTCTGGTGTGACCAGGGCGTGCGTACGTTCCGAATCAGCGATCCCGATGAGCAGCCCCAGCGCTTCTGGGAATGGTTGATCCACGAGGTTCAGCTTCTGTATCCTGAAACCATCTTTTTGGCGGCTACGGTCGGGCGCTCGAAGCCGATGAGGGCACTGGCCAAAGGGGGCTTCACGCAATCCACCAGCCATTTCGACGGGCGCACTCAAAGAGCCGAACTGCAAGCCTACTGGACAGAAATCGCGGGCTATCCGGAACGCGACTATCTCCGCCCCAACCTGTTCGTCAATTCGCCGGACCTATTGCCCTTTCACCTGCAGGGCGGCGAGCCTTGGATGTTCAAGTCCCGCCTGGCCCTTGCCGCCGCGCTTTCGGGCAACTACGGCATGTTCAATGGCTTTGAATTGCTGGAGCACCAGGCCATTCCCGGCACCGAGGAATATCTCGATTCCGAAAAATTCGAAATCAAAACTCGCGACTGGAATCAGCCGGGAAATATCAAGTCCTTCATCCGCGCCGTCAACCTGGCGCGCCGGCGGAACGCGGCTCTACAGCAGACCAATAACTTCCAGTTCCTTTCCGCCGAAGACGAAAACGTGATTAGCTTCGTCAAAGAGTCGTCCAACCAGTCCAACAGTGTGGTCGCCGTCGTTGCGCTGTCGCCCTCGCTTCATGAATTCTGGCTGCCGCTCGGCGATGTTCGGGTCGGGCTACAAGCCGATAGACGACCAGTCGCGATGCTGGAAGATCTCTTCACCGGTGAGCGCCATCGGGTGGAATGGGGCGGCGTTCGTCTCCGGATTGACCCGATGCGCAATCCTGCGCTTCTATTCCGTTGTCTGGCTTGAGGGTCTCCATGAACCTGCTGTCGTCCATCGATGACAATGAAGCGCGGATCGACTCCGCCGCTGACGGGCTTTGGTACAAGGATGCCATCATCTATCAACTTCACGTCAAGGCCTTTGCCGACAGCAATAATGACGGGATCGGCGACTTCGCCGGGCTCACGGAAAAACTCGACTACCTCCAGGACCTCGGCGTAACGACGCTTTGGCTGTTGCCGTTCTATCCTTCTCCGGGCCGCGACGATGGATATGACATCGCCGATTACGGCTCGATCAATCCCGACTTCGGGACCATGAAAGATTTCAAGCGCTTTATCGTCGAGGCCAAACGGCGTGGCCTTCGAGTCATCACCGAGCTCGTCATCAACCACACCTCTGACCAGCATCAATGGTTCAAGCGCGCCCGCCGCAGCGAGCGGAACTCGAGCGCCCGAAACTGGTACGTCTGGAGCGATACCGACCAGAAATATCAGGGCACGCGGATCATTTTTACCGACACCGAGAAATCCAACTGGACCTGGGATCCGGAAGCCGGCCAGTTTTACTGGCATCGCTTCTTCTCGCATCAACCTGACCTCAACTTCGACAATCCGCGAGTGGTCAGCGCGATGGTCCAGGTGATGAAACGCTGGCTCGATACCGGCGTCGACGGATTCCGGCTCGACGCCATTCCCTACCTCTGTGAGCGCGACGGCACCAACAACGAGAATCTCCCCGAAACCCATGCCATCATCAGGAGATTGCGCAGCGAACTCGATACCTACGCCAAGGACAAGGTGCTGCTTGCCGAGGCCAATCAGTGGCCCGAGGATGTCCAGGAATACTTCGGCCAGGGCGACGAATGCCACATGGCTTATCACTTTCCGCTGATGCCGCGCATCTATATGGCGATCGCCCAGGAAGATCGTTTTCCTATTACCGACATCCTGCGGCAGACGCCGGATATCCCCGAAAGCTGCCAGTGGGCGCTCTTCCTGCGCAACCATGACGAGTTGACCCTTGAAATGGTCACGGATGTCGAGCGCGATTATCTGTGGTCGACCTATGCCAACGATCCGCGGGCGCGCATCAATGTCGGCATCCGCCGCCGGCTGGCGCCTTTGATGGAAAACGACCGGCGCAAGATCGAGTTGATGAACTCGCTGCTGCTGTCGTTCCCGGGAACGCCGATCATCTATTACGGCGACGAGATCGGCATGGGCGACAATATCTATCTCGGCGACCGAAATGGCGTTCGTACGCCGATGCAATGGAGCCCCGACCGCAATGGCGGATTTTCCCGCGCCGATCCGGCTCGGCTTTATGCGCCCATGATTATGGATCCGGTCTATGGCTATGAAGCCGTCAATGTCGAGGCGCAGTCCCGCAGTCTTTCCTCGCTGCTTAGCGCCACCAAACGCCTGATTGCAGTGCGCAAATCGACCCTCGCCTTCGGCCGCGGGACGATGACCTTCATCCGCCCCACCAACCGGTCGGTCCTGGCTTACGTCCGGCAATATGGCGAGGAGTCGATCCTTTGCGTCGCCAACCTCTCGCGCTCGGCGCAGGCGACCGAACTCGATCTGTCGCCATGGAAGGGACGAATCCCGCAGGAGATGCTGGGACGCACTTTCTTTCCAGCCATCGGCGAACTGCCCTACATGATTACGCTCGGACCTTACGGGTTCTATTGGTTCGAGCTTCGCGAAAGCCACCGGTCACAGCCAACAGCTGTTAAGCCCATCCTGGAATTTGTCACGCTGGTGGTGCCGATCGGAGCAACCTGGATGTCGCTGGCGCGGGCGCGAGGCGTGTTTGAGCGCGATGTGTTGCCGTCCCATCTGGCGCGAACACGTTGGTATCCCGAGCACGCCGCAAAAGCGATTCAGCCGACCCTGACGTCGGCCGTCCCATTCTGCGATATCGGCGACAACCGGCCATGGCTCGCCTTTTTCCAGGCAACTCAGCACGGCGTGACGGCTCGATATGTTCTGCCGATGCAGATCGAATGGGTTCGTTTCGACCGGGAGCAATATAACCCCAAGGCGTTTGCCGCTGTCCGCCAGGGCGCGCGCGAAGGAACGTTGCTGGATGTTGCAACGGACCAGATATTCCTTGCGCTGTTGATGCGCAATTTGCGCAATTCCCTGGTGGTAGAGGAAGCGGGAAACCGGCTGGAATTCCAGCCGACGATACGTCTGCTTGAGCGACCGCCGCGTTCGCCCGTTCACATCCACGAAATCGATTCCGAGCAGTGCGAGAGTGCGGCCATCGTCGATACCGACTGCGTGGTCAAGTTCTATCGAAAGCTCGAGGAAGGCATCAAGCCGGCCATTGAGATGGGACGCTTCCTGACCGAAATCGTTCCGTTCACCAATACGCCGGCACTGCTTGGCAGCGCGGAACTGGTTGAAGGCGAGACCCGCAGCGGGATTGCGGTTGTTCACGCCTTCATAGAGAACCAGGGAGACGCGTGGTCGGTGACCTCAGCCTATTTGGATCGCCTGGTGGACGAGCAACGCCTGCTCACGGCAGCAACTCAGCCTGCTCATGAAATTGATGAACAGCGGACTTACCTGCACTTCATATCCCAAGCGGGTCGTCGGCTCGCTGAGCTTCATGCTACGCTGGTTGCAAATACCGAACTTCCTGATTTCAAGCCGGAACCAATTGATCCTGAAGCCGTCCGCGACTGGATAGAGAAAATTTCTGTCTCCGCCGATCGGGTGTGCGACAACCTGCATCTGCATCGCCAAAGCCGAGAGGGAGACCGACCGCTCATCGATGAATGGCTGGCCTTCAGGTCGACCATCCGCGACACCCTCGGCGATCTCCTCTCGCCGGTCCAGGACGGCTTGAACATTCGCCATCACGGCGACCTGCAATTGCGGCGACTCTTGATCGTCAAGGACGATGTCTTCGTCATCAATTTCGACGGCGACCCATCTCGACCGCTATTTGAACGCAGACGCAAGGCTCCGGCCGCCCGTGATCTGGCCGGACTGATTTGCTCGATTGATGCCGTCGCAGCGGCGGCTTTGACGCGCGCCCTTAAAATAGCAGCTGACGAGCACGGCAGGGTCGCGCAAGGACTGACCGGGTGGCGAGATCGGGCGATCAATGCCAGCCTCATCGCCTATCGCCAGGCGATCGCCCACACCAAAATATGGCCTGCAGATGCAGAAAACCGGCAGCGGCTGCTCCGGGCCTTTGTCCTGGAGCGATCGCTTGCCCGGATCGAACATGAATTCGCCCATCACGAAGAATGGCCAAGGGATGCGCTGGCCGCAGCGCTTCGTATCCACTCGCTTCCGATCGAAGGACTCTCATGACTGACCTGTGTCCGGAGGCCTATGCCATTCTCGAGGGTCGTCACTCCGATCCGTTCCACTATTTGGGACCTCACCCCGATGGCGGCAGTACGGTCATCCGGGCATTTCTTCCTGAAGCGCTGAGCGTCGAGGCTGTCGATGATCGGGAGGAGTCCGCGGCCCTCGCCCGCATTCACGATAACGGCCTGTTCGCCGGCCGGCTTCCCTCTGGCATGAAACGCTACCGCTTGCGCGCCCGTTTCGGCGACAACATGGTGGATCTCGAAGACCCCTATCGCTTTCCGCCGCTGTTGTCCGACTTCGACCTGTATCTGCTCGGCGAAGGCACGCATCTTCGGATTTACGACAAGATCGGTGCTCACCCGATAACGCTGGAAGGCATCGACGGCGTTGGATTTGTGGTTTTTGCTCCGAACGCCCGTGGCGTCAGCGTGGTCGGTGACTTCAACTACTGGAACACAAGACGCCATCCAATGCGGGTTCGGGGCGGCGGATATTGGGAGCTGTTCCTGCCTCAGGTTGTCATCGGTAATCGGTACAAATTCGCTATCACGGGACCCGGTGGCCAGCACTTGCCGCTCAAATCAGATCCGCTCGCCTTTGCCACGGAAAAGCGGCCCAAGACCGCTTCCGTCGTCCTCGACCTAAACCGGCTCCCGCACCCTCAACCCGCGCCCGCCGGCGCTAATGCGCTCAGCGCCGCCGTTTCCATCTACGAGGTTCATCTCGGCTCATGGCGCCGCAAGGATGGTAACGAATGGCTGACCTATCGGGAGCTTGCCGAGCAGCTGCCACGCTATGCGCGGGAGATGGGATTTACCCATGTCGAATTTCTGCCGGTCAGCGAACATCCGTTCGATGGCTCGTGGGGCTACCAACCAACCGGGCTGTTCGCGCCAACCAGCCGATTTGGTTCGCCCGAAGACTTCTGTGCACTGGTCGATGCCTGCCACGCCGAAGGTCTCGCGGTGTTGCTTGACTGGGTGCCGGGCCATTTTCCTGATGACCCGCACGGGCTCGGCCAATTTGACGGCACCGCTCTCTATGAACATGCCAATCCGCTCCAGGGGCGCCATCTCGACTGGGGCACCCTGATCTACAATTATGGCCGCACCGAAATCGCCAATTTCCTGGTGTCCAACGCCCTGTTCTGGCTCGAGCGCTACGGCATCGACGGCCTTCGCGTCGATGCCGTAGCCTCGATGCTTTATCTGGATTACAGCCGGCCCGAGGGCGGTTGGATACCGAACAAATATGGCGGGCGGGAAAATCTCGACGCCATCGACTTCATCCGCCGCTTCAATACCGAGGTGTTCGCCCGTTTTCCGCAGGCGACAACCGCGGCCGAGGAGTCCACGGCATGGCCGCAGGTTTCCCGTCCGGTCGATTATGGCGGGCTCGGTTTCGGTTACAAATGGAATATGGGCTGGATGCACGATACGCTGAAATATATCGGGATGGATCCGATCTATCGTCAGCATCATCACGGCGACATCCTGTTCGGCTTGCACTACGCCTTCTCCGAAAATTTCATCCTGCCGCTGTCCCATGACGAAGTGGTGCACGGCAAGCGCTCGATCCTGGGTCGGATGCCCGGGGACCACTGGCAGCGATTTGCAAATCTGCGCGCCTATTACAGTTTCATGTACGGTCATCCTGGCAAGAAATTGCTGTTCATGGGTGCCGAATTTGGACAGGAGCGTGAGTGGAATCATGATCACTCGCTCGACTGGCACCTGCTTGAACAACGCGACCATGTTGGCATTCAGTCGCTGGTGCGCGACCTCAATCGCCTGTACCGCGCGGTGCCGGCCCTGCACGAGCTTGATTGTGAATCGGGCGGTTTCGAATGGGTCGTAACCGACGACGCCGGCCGCAACGTCTTCGCCTGGATCAGGAAAGGACGGGAAGCGCGGGCGCGCTGTCTCGTCGTCGTGAATTTTTCGCCGAATGTTTATCGCGACTATCACCTGCGCGTGCCAATCCCGGGCAAATGGCGCGAGGTGCTCAATTCCGACTCCGCGCATTATGGCGGCAGCAATGTTGGAAACGTCGGTGAAGTACGCACGTTGGAAGGCGTAGGTCCTGAACTCAGCCTTACCATCCCGCCCTTGGCCGCCATATTTCTGATACCGGAAAGTTAAGCGATGCGCCTTTCCGCCGGAACACCCTTTCGTCTTGGCGCAAGCTGGGATGGCCGGGGAACAAATTTCGCATTGTTTTCGGCCAACGCGCAAAAGGTCGAGCTTTGCCTGTTTGACAGTCAAGGTCGACGCGAGCTTGAGCGCATCGAACTGCCCGAGCGAAGCGAGGACGTCTGGCACGGTTACTTCAACGATATATCGCCGGGACAAATCTATGGTTATCGCGTCCATGGCCCCTACGCGCCTGAACAAGGCCACCGCTTCAACTCGAACAAGCTTCTCCTCGATCCCTACGCCAAACGCCTCGCCGGAAGGCTGGTCTGGAGTGATGCGCACTTCGCCTATCGGCCTGGAAGCTCTCGCGAAGACCTCTCGTTCGACCGGCGCGATAATGCCCGTGGAATGCCCAAGGCCGTAGTAGTGGACGAAACCTTCAACTGGGGGCGCCGCGAAAACCGGCCCACCACCGCCTGGGAAGACACCATCATCTATGAGGCCCATGTCAAAGGGCTGACGCAGAAGCGCGAGGATGTCGCTCCGGGCTTGCGCGGTACCTATGCCGGCTTGTCATCGCCAGCGATGATCGATCATCTGAAGCGGCTCGGGGTCACCACCATTGAATTGCTTCCGATCCACGGATTTGTCGATGACCGATATCTGGTGGAGAAGAAGCTCTCCAACTATTGGGGCTACAACAGCCTCTCTTTCTTTGCGCCGGAGATGCGCTACGCGCCGGACAATCCGCTGGATTCCTTTCGTACCACCGTGGCGCGGCTGCACGATGCAGGTTTCGAAGTGTTGCTCGATGTCGTCTATAACCACACCGCGGAAGGCAACCATCTGGGCCCGACGCTGTCGTTTCGCGGCATCGACAACGCTTCCTATTATTGGCTGAAACCCGACAATCCCCGTTATTATGACGACTTCACCGGTTGCGGAAATTCCGTCAACCTAACGCATCCGCGCGTCCTGCAAATGGTGATGGACTCGCTGCGTTATTGGGTCGAGGCCTTCCATGTCGACGGCTTCCGGTTCGACCTTGCCACGACGCTCGGCCGCGAGCCTCACGGCTTCGACCGTAATTCAGGATTTTTCACCGCCATTCGGCAGGACCCCGTTCTCGCCACCGTGAAGCTCGTCGCCGAACCCTGGGACCTCGGCCTCGGTGGTTATCAGGTCGGCGCCTTTCCATCGCAATGGTCGGAATGGAACGATCGGTATCGGAGCGCCATGCGGCGCTACTGGAGCGGCGAAGGCAGCCTGATCGGTGACGTCTCGAGCCGCATGACCGGCTCGTCCGACCTGTTCAACCACGACGGACGATCTCCGCGGGCGAGCATCAACCACGTGACCGTCCATGACGGATTCACTTTAGCCGACCTGTTCAGCTACAACGAAAAGCACAATCAGGCGAACGGCGAGGAAAACCGCGA
>Ga0207674_10005320_pt1 | contig 15315 bp, 12 predicted proteins | sample KBSCornC72_FD_184303 | JGI IMG/M metagenome (GOLD analysis project Ga0207674, IMG submission 184303) | Corn rhizosphere microbial communities from Kellogg Biological Station, Michigan, USA - KBS Corn C7-2 (SPAdes) (version 2) | ecosystem: Host-associated > Plants > Roots > Rhizosphere > Soil ... | reverse complement strand
CCTCGCTCGGCTCGTTCTCGAGCGCGAATTTGCTCGCGGCGCTCACGACCAAGACCGGCACGGGCAACAACGTGTTCGGCACGGCGCCGACGATCGACAGTCTCAATGCTACCACGGCGATGACGCTGGCGTTTATTACCGGCTCGACACAATGCCTGCAGGTCAATACCTCTGGCGTGATCAGCGGAACCGGCGCGGCGTGCGGCGGCTCTGGCTCGACCGGCGCCAACCCGACGGCGACGGCGAGCGATACCGCCGTTAATGGTGTCGCGACGACCTTCGTGCGTTCAGATGCTGCGCCGGCAGTCCAAAAGACCAGCGCCTCTGTCTTTGGTCTGGCGAAGGTGGACGGCACCACCATCACCGCCGCGAGCGGCGTGATCACCGCCGTTCCCGGCGTTACCAGCCGCACGGTCACAGGCGCGACCGATACGATCCTGAGCACCGATCGCGGTAACGTCGTCTATTATAATTCCGCGTCATCGATTGCTGTCACGCAGCCTGCGCCGAGCGGAGCGTTTGGCGCCGGGTTTTTTGTCACGCTCTGCGATATCAACGCGGGCATTCCGACGGTCACACCTGGCTCGGGAACGATCTTCGGAGGCGCCACGCTTGCTTTGGGAGGCGGCACGGCATCTTCACCTTATTGTGCTGCCTATCAGTCTGACGGCACGAATTTTAATGCTGTGGGGCTGGACGCTTCGCTGGGCAGCGGAGTCCCGGCCGCGCTCGCGAAGGCCCTTTCCGCGGCCGGAGGTCTGACATCCACCATCGCCAGCGGCACGGCGGCGCTTGGTACGTCGGCGATCGGCTCGGCAGCCTGCGCTACCGCTGTCACGGCCTCGGCGACAAACGTCGCTACCACTGACGTTGTAGGATGGGGGTTCAACGGCGATCCCACCGCGGTCACGGGCTATGTCCCACTCGTTGCTGGCATGCTCACAATCATCGCCTATCCGACCGCAAACAACGTGAACTTCAAGGTCTGTAACAACACATCGAGCTCCGTCACCCCCGGCGCGATTACGCTGAACTGGCGGGTGACGCGCTGATGAAGCGATTTATCCTAACGCTGGCGTTTTGCGCAGCGCTGATCAGCCCGGCATTTGCCCAAGGCGGAATGGGCCCCGGTCCCGGTACAGTGCATTCGACGGGTGGTGGCGGCTCGCCAACCTGGACCGGCACAGGAGCAGCGGCAAACGGCACGTGCGGATTCCTGACCACCTGTAACGTCACGGCGAGCGCCTCGGTCACGACTGGCGTCGTCGTGATGATGGTGGGTCTCAACAATCAGCAGGCAACCGGAGGCACGGTAACCGGCATCAGCGTTTGCGGCACGGCGCTCACCGTCGATGTGGCGCCGACGATCGCAGCCGGCACCTATGGTGGCGCCATGGGGCATGGCAGCGTCACTGGCGGTACATGCACGATTTCTGTGACGTTTTCAGTTGCTTCATCAATCGAGAATGCCGGGGCGGCGTGGGGTACCCTGAATAATCTTGCCTCCAGCACACCGGGGACACCCTGTAATGCATTCTCTGCCGGCGGCAATCCATCGCCGTATCCATGCACAGGCGGCCTGACGGTCGGAGCAGGAGGATTCGGTATCGTCGGATACTTCGACAATCAATCAACAACCCCAACATCCCCTGGGACTATCGTAATAGATGCAAATGCCAAGAACGTCGGAGGCAGTTTGACCAACATATCCATTGGCCATGTCACTGCCTCTTGCACGGCCGCGCAATGTGAGTATGCGGCAGCAGGGTTTGCAATATCGTCAGTTATCGGCGAACCCTTCCTTTAGAGAGCGCAAATGCTTCGTAAAATTCTTGCCGGCCTGCTTTGCGCGTGGATCGGCTTTGGGCCGTCTCAGGCTTTCGTGCGGGGCGGTTCGGCATCGGTAAGCCAACCGACCGGCTTTACCCCCGCTTGGCAAGATCTTCGCATGGGGGCCGGCGGCATCAGCACGGCCATCTGGCAATCGCCGGATGGCACTATGGTCATCCGCACGGATACCTACGGCGCCTATCTCTATATTCCGAGCGGCACCTGCACCTATGGCGGAGCCCCACTTGCAGCCCCATGCTGGCAGCAGCTTGTCACCGCCACCTCGATGCCGGCGGGATCGGTCAATCTTAACGTCAACAATTCAGGCAACATCGGCGTCACCGAAATAACGGTCTGCTCCGGCAATACCAATGTCGGCTATATGATCTTCGATGGCGTCCTTTACGTCACGACTAACCTGAAGGCCGGAGCCGCGCTGGCGTGGACCGCGACTACGCAGACCACGACACAGAACGCCAACGGCGGCCCGAAGTACGCCGGGCCTTTTCTCGCCTGCGATCCGAACAATCCCGATATCCTGTACATGGGGGTAAACAACAAGCTCGTCTGGACCAACAACGGTCGAAGCGGCGCTTCTGCTACCTTCACGACCGAAACCGATGTTGGAACGACTGGCGCGGTCACCAGCGGCATCGCCTTCGATCCCAATTCATCAACCGCGACCTGCACGGGCGGCGTGACATGCTCGCAGCATCTGTGGGTGATGACATCGAGCACGGGCGTCTATGAGACCACAAACGGCGGCCAACTCAACAGCGGCGGTTTCACGCTCCGCAATACGACTGGAATGCCGACGACGTACTACCACATCTACGCCGACAAGTTCTCTCAGCTATGGATCGCGAACAACACCTCCACGGTATATCGCTATGTCAACGGTACTGGCTGGACAACGCGGACCGTGCCGGGGAGCCAGGGCGTCGTCGGCATTGCCACTGATCCGACGAGTTCGACACTGGGGAGCCAGAAGGTTATCTCGGTTGATTCCAGCGGCAACATCGGCGTCAGCACGGACAACGGTGGAACGTTCTCCGACCCGTTTTTCCCGGAAACCAACACCTATACGGCGTCCGGTGCCCAGCCGGGCTGGTTAGGAAACGCAGCACAAGGCACGGGCATCAATTCCAGCGGTTTCAAGGGCGTCATAGATTCGTCCAGCCAATTTTGGATGAGCGCCGGCATTTCGGTCTGGACTGCGCCTAATCCGATTGCTGATACCGCGATCACCTACAGCGCCAATGCCGTCGGCATCGAGCAGCTTGTCACTACGCAGATCATTTCGCCGCCCGGCATATCGCCGCTGGCGAGCGTATGGGATCGCGGCGTTTTCACGCTCTCCAATCCAGATGTGTTTCCGACGATCCAGTATACGAACAGCAACGCAGTTCAGCAGATCGAAGCGGCATGGAGCCTGGACTATGCGTCCGGGACACCAAGCTTCATTACATCGACCGTCAACAGCAACATATCGGCCGATAATGTTTCGGCGTCGTCAAGCGATGGCGGCAAGAACTGGACAGCGTGGCCGTCCAAGCCAACCAACGCAGGCAATGGTGGAATTGTCCGGGCTTCATCCACGACAAATTGGGTGATGGTCAATTCGGACTTCGGCGGCGGCCTACTCTACTTCACGAACAACGCTGCTAGCTCATGGACCCTATCGACCATCTCGGGGGCGGGTCCATTTGTCGATAACCACTTCAACAACCGGCAACCGCTGGCGGCCGATCGGGTCACCGCAAACAGCTATTGCGCGGTTGATGATGTTCAGAAATTCTTCAGCACATCGAACGGCGGTTCAAGCTGGTCCGCAACAGGTGCTACATCTGCAAATGTTGATGGGGCTGTTTATCGCGACAAGCTGATCTCGGTGCCGGGCAACGCCGGACACTTCTGGTACACGGTCGGCGGCGGCCAGATCGGATCACATCCCTTCAACACACATCTTTGGAAAAGCACAAACACCTGCGCCACGTTCACGAATGTCAACGCCAACTTGAAGGAGATTATGGGCTTCGGCTTCGGCGCTCCGCAGCCGGGGGGCGGCGGCTACCCGATGGTCTACGCGCTGGCCTACCTCAACGGCACGCTGGGGATGCAGCAGAGCCCGGACGCGGGCTCCACATGGGCCGGCGCAAATATCCCGGCCGGTCAATCTACGTGGCCGGCGAACAGCCTGGATCAGGTGGATTGGGTCTATGGCGACATGAACGTCTATGGACGCATCTATGTCGGCTTCCTGGGTTCAGGAGCAACCTATATCGACACGGCTGATGCCTGTCCGTGGGTCAACTTCTCGAACACCAGCCCAAATGCTTCGCTCACCGGCACAGTGACATTGCAGGCCCAGCATTCCGGCCTTGTCCCGGTCACGAGCGTCAGCTTTTATGTGGATGGCGTACTGATCGGAACGCAGACAACCGGCAGTGGGACGCCGACAACGTATTCTCAGAGCTGGAACACAGGCGGCGTAGCGAACGGCGCTCACACCTTGCAGGTGGCGGCTTCCGGCAACGGATGCACGGCGACGGCATCAAGCACGTTCGCCAACTTCTCGATACCCGTCACCACGCACTAACCTCAGTCCGGCCACCGCTTCGAACGCCTGTACAGGTCGATCTCGTCCATTTCGTAAGGATGCTTGTCGTCTCGACGCTCCCGGCGGATGACAAATACCAGGATAATGACGAATGCGATCAACAAAATGAGAGATGTGATTGCGAAGGCAAGCTTGATCAATATGAGCAAAAGGCTGGCTCCCAAAAGACGTGCAGAATCCATGGATGCTACTCTTCGATGAATCAACCCTCCAGCGCAAAGAGGGACTTGACAACCGGATTCCGCCTGCCTGAATTGCTCATTAAAGCGACTTTGGAAAGATCGTCGGGGGCAGTGGAGCATACATCATTTCGAGTCGTCGCCGCTCCAGTTCTATGATCTCCTCTATCGTCCAACCATCAGGACCGCGTGGAGAAAGGCCATATTGTTGCCGATCGAAGTCTGACACGATCTCGGCGCCGGCCTTCTCCATGACATCCTGAAGCTCGTAGTGCAGGTCCCGCAATAGGTCGCGTTCATCATCGCGTGGAATGTACTTGCCGACGATCTGCATGATCTGCGCCGTCAAGGCCATGGCGCGATGGCGACGCTTGTCTACGCGCTGAATTTGATCGTATACCTTCATGTCATTTTCCTTTCCTCACCGCTTGCGTGATTTAAAAAATCCGGCCGCGAACGCTAGTAACATCAAGCAGAACACGGCTTGGCTAAAGTGCTTTGCAAACTCTGGCGTCAGAGAGTCCCGCAATGTCATAGTTTCGGAAACCTATCTGATCTGAAGGTGTTGAGCACCATTTGAATCTTCCTTTCCTACCTACCTATTTACGTGAGGTCTTTTTCCAACCGCAACGATCCGACGTGAAAAACTTTATGGAAAGCGTCCCCGATTTTTTGCGGGGATTTTTGCTTTTCATGTTCCACCTTTCTAGTTTCACAAGCTTGTCCGTCGCACACAGGATGCGAGCCATCAGCGGCCCCTTGCCGTCATTCGACAAGTAGCGGTCATTGCGGTCCCATTCGAATGCTGGCATGTTTCCCTCTCGACGCTTTCCTCACCGGTTGCGTGATTTACCGAACCACCTGCACATCCCAGCCCTTGCCGGTGCGGTCGGGATCTCGCTTCTGACGCGGCCATTTGATTTTGGCGAACAGCGCGGCGGCCTCAGCGCTTGAAAATTCGTCAACCCGGCTGCCATCCTTGTCGATCAGCTCGTAGCGAACGGGGCGGTTCTCTGACATCGAACTTCCTCTTTTGTTGCAATGTTTCAGCGACTTCCAAGGATCGCAGGCCAGCGAAAACAATCAGTTGCCGTTAACAGGACGATAAATTGGTTGTCCCGCAACTAATTGAAATCATTGTTCCGCGGTCCTCATGGTCCTCGCCGCGGTCCTCACTCTGTTTACTGCTTGTTCCGATAGTTGACGCGCGAGGTCATCACGCGCCGCCCGGCCTCGAGCATGTCGCGGTCGTAAATCTCCGTCGTCTGTTCGTCCGCATGCGTCGCCAGCTTCCTGCGATCATCCTTGGACGCTCCGGACTTTCCGCCCTCCGTCACGCCGCCCGCGCGAAGATCGCGACACCAAAGTTTCGGCGGCAAGCCGGCGACCTTGAAGTCTTTCCGCCAAGCCTCATGAAAGGCCTGGTACTTGTAGGGCAGTCCGGTCTCGTGATCGATGATCAGCGGCCCCTTGCGTTGCTCGATCGGAATGCGGGCCAAATCCTCCTGCACCATCGGGCAGGCCGTGAGGTCATAGACGCCATCGACTGCGGTCGTGTTCTCGGTCTTGGTCGGCTTGATCCGGAAGATGCCGTTTCCGTCGATCGCCGGCCACATCGGACCGATCCACTTCTTTTTGCCGTCATGGATCAGGCTCGGCTGCGGTGCCGATATCGGCAGCCATGTGCCGATGATGTCCCATTGCCGGATAGTCGGTTCGAATTGAAGCGAGTAGACCAGCGCCCGAAGTGGAGCTCCGGCGGCCATGGCTGCCATCCTGGCCGCAATGATCTGTTCGGCGGTCGGCGCGAAGGTGCGGTGTTGCGGCCGTGGAAACTCCAGCTCCTCCAGCGCCGCCTTGAACGCCAGCAAACCGTCCAGCCGGCGCACAACGCCGAACGAAACAGCCGCCTTGAACACGGCGAGCACAAACCTGGCGCGCGGCAGCCGGTCTTTGCCGTCGTCACCGACGCGCCATTTCCGGAACCAGCGCTTCACGTCGGTCCCGTCACTGTCGTTCACCCTGATCTCGCCGAGCTGTGCGCGGAGCCGCGGGATATAAACCCGGTAGCTGTTCTGCACGCCTGGCTTCAACCCGTGGAAGGTGCTCTCGGTATCCGTCTCGTAAATCGTCATGAGAGACCCGAACGTGCCGTTGAATTGCGGCTTGACCCGGGGGGCGCCATTCAGCCAAAGCCGCATTTCCGTCTGCAGCCGTTCGCAGCGAGGCCCGATCTCGCTGGGCTTCAGTTCTGCCAGATTCGCCGATGCCACCGGATATCCTCTCTCCAACGCCTTCCTGCCTTCAGCGGTCGCACTAGCGAACCAGTACGGGACCAGTTCCCCGCTCCGGCGCTTGCGTAACTTCAATCCTGGTCCTTGCGGGTGATCGTCGCTTTCCATGGAAGCTTCCCTCTTTGCCCTTTGGTGCCAGCGGAATCTCCGACGACAGACCGCCTTCAACCCTGAGAAACTGCCTCACGGCCGGCGCGTAGCGTCCGCCCCACTTCGGGTCAATCTTCGGCATTCCGGCCGGTTCATGCAACTCTGCCAGGCCCCTAAATTCGTGCCGCCGGTCACGCCCGAGCACGACTTCCCCAAGTTCCTCGTCGGTCGGGAAGTCAGGAAGGGTGTCCCATGTGAGTTTGGCGCGGCTCATGGGACTCATTTTCCTCCCTGGACGGCGCTTTGGGCAGAGAGGGCGGCGAGACGGTCGCGCGTCATGCCGAACAGACCGTCAAGCGCATGAACGGAGTAGCTTCCCACGGGGTTGCATACCCATGTTTCGACCCATCTCGCAAAATCACGGTATCGTTCCAGCGCCTCCCGCAGCTCGGCTTGAGGGGAGGGAGGGGCGGCGTAGAGGGGTCTCGATGCCATCCGCTCAATTTCGCTCGCAAGCTGGTAGAGATGCTCCGAGTTGAAATGTGACTCACCGCCGATTGGACGATCATTCTCGGCGAGATAGCGTAGAGCTTGCGGAACAGTTTTGTCACAGCCATTCGGCCACGCCACCGCCTCCCGTCTGCTGAATCGTTACGGCAAAATCGAAGACTTCCCTGACACCGTCTTAGGAGACCAGCGCGCCTTGGCACTCCTGTTCAAACAGCTCGCGACCCTTCGCACCGATGCCGCGCTTTTCCAATCAGTCGAGGAGCTCCGCTGGGGCGGACCTACGGCAGCCTTTCCCGAGATGGCCACTCGCCTCGGGGATCCGAAGTTGGTGGAGAGGTGTCGGAGGGCGGAGGAGAAGGCGGGAACGAGGTCAATTGAAAATTGAAAATCGCAAATTGACAATTGAGCGCATCCCTTTCTCCCGGCTCCCGGCTCCAGGCTCCCGCTTTCCCCTTCACCGTGCACCTCTGTACACATCGGTATGCAGATACTTGAGTCCCGAATCGACGGCCAGCGTCACCACCTGCTTGCCCGGCCCCAGCCGCTGCGCCACCTGAATCGCGGCGAGGACGTTGGCGCCTGACGACGTGCCGGCGAGCAGTCCCTCCTCGCGAGCCAGTTTTCTCGTCATCTCCTTCGCGTCCTCGGTCTTGATCGGGATGATTTCATCCACGACCGACGGATCCCACAGCGGAGGGGTGTAGCCGATCCCGATGCCTTCGATCTTGTGGGGACCGGGCTGGCCGCCCAGCAGGACGGAGGATTCACCGGGCTCGACGGCGGCGACCCGGATGGCCGGCTTGTGACGCCTGAGGACAGTTGCGGTCCCGCGAATCGAGGCCGCGGTGCCGACGCTGTGCACGAAGGCGTCCACCTTCCCCTCCGTCTGACTCCAGATCTCCTCACCTAATCCGAAGTAGCCGGCGATGCTGTCCTGGTTCTTGAGCTGGTCGGTCCAGTAGGTCTCGGGTTCCTGGCTCATGCGTCGAGCGGTCTCGATCATGTCCAGAATCAGCTTCTTCGTCGTCTTCCCGCCCTCACTTGGCACAATCGTTATGTCGGCACCCAACGCTCGCATCTGGTCCAGCTTCTCCCGGGCGAAAGCGTCGGAACTGACGATATGGATCTTGTAACCCTTGGCACCGCAGACCAGGGCAAGCGACGCCCCGGTGCTGCCCCCGGTGTATTCGATCACCGTGTAGCCCGCCTTGAGCCTCCCATCCGACTCGGCGCGCGAGATGACCGCGTCGGCCATCCGGTCCTTCATGCTGCCGGTCGGATTCTCCCACTCGAGCTTCACGAGGATATCGGCGCAACCGGCTGGCACGACTCTGCGCAGCCGAACGATGGACGTGTTTCCGATGGCGTTGAGCAGGTTCATGGCGGGACGTAGCTGTTAGCCACTGACTGTTAGCTGTTCAATCTTCAATCTGACATCGTCAATCTTCAATGACTCGGAACTTTCACGTCCACCGGATGAGCCTGAGGCTAAAAGCGTTCGGTGGATCGTAGGGCATCAACAAGCAAACACGAAGACACAAAGGGCACAGAGGATTCCGTTGGCACTCTGACTTCCGAGTCAGTTGGGCAAGATCAACAAATGTCTTTGTTCATTCAAGAAAAAGATTTCTCAACAGATCGTTCCAATACTGATCGGGGTCGTGCTATCAGGACGATGAGCTGTCCGTGACCTCGGAAGCCTCATCGGCCTTCCGTTCTCACGCCTTACCAGCCGCGAACAAACCAAACGCAATCGCCAGCACGGCATAGATGGCAACCGTGGACCAGCCTAGTGTGTTCACATGCCCGCCGAGCTGGATGCGGATGGCTACCCAGAGACCGGCCAGCTCACCGATGCAGGCGCCCAGGGAAAGTCGCGGGATGTGAGTCGCGGGAATGTCGCGGATGAACAGGAAGACCAGGGCGAGCTGCAGCAGTGCGGCACCGAAGAACTGGGCCATGATGAGCCCGGAGGCATCGGTGCGAACGCCGTAGGGCATGAGGGTCGAGGCGGGGAGGACGAGGAAGCCAATTCCGAAGACTATGCCGAGGATGCCGGCGATGGTGAGGAGAGTCGGGAAGCGCATGAGGGGCTCAACAATTTGTAATTGGTAATTGGTAATTGATAATTGGCTCTGAACTTAAGGTTTCGCAATCAATTACAAATTACCAATTACCAATTGCCAATTCCCACCCCCCTCAATCGCTTCTCAACGATTCAATCGGATCCACACTGCTCGCCCGCCGGGCCGGCAGGTAGCTCGCCAATAGTCCGATCAACACCATCCCGGCCGACATGCCGAGGAAGGTCCATCCGTCCAGGGCCGTCACTCCATAGAGCAGACTCCCCAAGGCGCGGGTAGACGCAAGCGCCGCCAGGATCCCGATCACTACCCCCACCGCCACTACTCGCGCGCCCTGGACGACCACCATCCGCCTCACCTGGCTGGCGGTGGCGCCAAGCGCCATGCGGACCCCGATCTCCCGGGTGCGCTCAGCAACGATGTAGGACAACGTTCCATACAACCCGACCGCGCCGAGGATCAGCGCCAGCGCGGAGATCACGCCCAGCGTCAACATGGTGAAGGAGAGCTGCACCATCGAATCTTTCGCCAGGCCGGCCATGGTGAAGATCCGGTACATCGGTGCCTCGGGTGCAACCTCCCGCACCAGAGCGCGGACCTCGGGCGCGATGGTCTCGGCGCGCGGCGTCTTGAGGACGTAGGCGGGCGAGCCGATCCGCCAGGCGTCGGGTGTCGGCCCCACCAGTGGGAAGTACACCACGGCCTGCGGCGTATCCCGGAAGCCATCCTGCATCACGTCGCCCACCACACCAACCACGGTATTCCAGGTGGAATCCCCTTGCCGCTCCAGCCGGCGACCGATCGGGTCCTGCCCCGGCCAGAGCAGGTTTGCCGCCGACTGGCTGATCACCACACTCCCCGGCACGCTGGTCGTCTCGTCGGTAGTGAATGGCCGGCCCCGGACCACGTGAATCCCCATGGTCTGGAAGTAGTCTCCCGCGCTCCAGGTGTAATTGAGCAGAGTGCCACTCTCTGCATCACGACCTTCCTGCGAAACGAAGCGCCCCGTCTGGGTGCCTTCGTTGAGGGGGACGTTTTCGACCAGCCCAACCGAAGTGACACCAGGCAGGTTCCTCAGGCGACTCATGAAATCGACATGGAATCGCGCCCAGGTGGGGCCGTCGTTCAGCCGCTCCTGCTCCGGCGCAAACTGGAAGGTGAAGACGTCCTTCGTGTCGTACCCGGGATCCACATGCCGCAGCGCCTGGAAGCTCCGCACCAGAAGCCCTGAGCCGATGAGTAGCACCAGAGCCAGTGCCGTCTGGCCTACCACCAAGGCGTCGCGCCCCCAATGCCGCTTGCCGGTAGCGCCGCGGCCCCCTTCCCGCAGCCGTCGGAGGTCCGGTTCCGAGGCGCGGAGAGCCGGGATGGTACCACAGGCCAGCGCAGAGAGCAGCACGGCGCTCAGCGTGACCAGCACGGTGGCCGGGTTGATGCCCACCTGATCCAGCCGGGGAATGTCGGGCGGTGCGGCGTGGAGGAAGAGGGGCAGCGTAAGCACGGCCAGCAGCACCGCCAGCCCGCCCGCGAGAAGTGCCACAACCAACGCCTCCGACATCTGTAACCGCACCAGTTGGCTCCGGGTCGCCCCGATGGCCCGCCGAACCGCCAGGTCGCGGTGTCGCCCCTCGGCGCGCACCATGAAGAGGTTGGCGACGTTGGCACAGGCAATCACCAGTACGATGGTGACGGCGCCTAACAGCACCAGGATCGAGCGAGTGGCTGCACCGAGCATGCGGTCGAGCAGCGGGCGGACTACGGCTCGGTGCTGCCCGATCAGTCGCGCGTAGCTGGCAGGCCCGCCGAACCGCTCGGGGAGCCGCCGCGCCAATGTCGTGAGCTCATTGGCAACGGTTTCGATCGTCGCCCCCGGGGCCATCCGCCCGACCAATGGGGTGCCGAACTCCCCGACCTCAACCTCGGTGGGCCGGATCTCGCCCGCGATCCACAGGAGGGTGCCATCGCTGGGGAACCTGAATTCGGGGCCCATGATCCCGATCACCGTGCGGCTCTCCCCGGCGATCGAGTAACTCTTTCCGATCACCGAGGAATCGCCACCGAACCACGACCGCCACAACGCGTTGCTGATTACCACCACCTTGTCCTCGTCCTCGGCGACGGGCAGGCGACCCAGGATCGGGCGCGCGCCAAGAGTGGAGTAGAGCGAGTTGGTGGGGGCGGACATCCGGATCCGCTCTACCCGGTCGCCGACCCGGAGGGTCGAGGTAAAGGAGTTGTAGGTGGAGATGTCTTCGAGTTGATGGGACTGCTCCCGATACTGGAGGTAGAACTCCTCTCCCACCGCGAAATCTTCCGGCATGTCCGAGCCCGGCGCGGTGCCGGCGATGTCTACCAGCCGGTCGGAGGCGGCGTAAGGCAGCGGGTTGAGCAGCACCGCGTCCACGACGCTGAACATCCCGGCCACCGCGCCGATCGCGAGTGCCAGGGTGGCGACGGCGGTGACAGTAAAGCCGGGGGTGCGCCGAAGCGCGCGCGCCGCATGGCGCAGGTCGGTGGTCCATTCAGCCAGCATGAGGAAGGCTCCAGGAGGTGATGGGCTTCCCGGTTGGACAATGGTGGAGGGCGGGAGGTTGCTAGCGGGGAGAGGGTAATTGGTAATTGATAATTGGTAATTGATAATTGGTAATTGGTAATTGGTAATTGCTAAGTGATTGCGTTCCGTAGGCCACAAGCCAATTATCAATTATCAATTATCAATTACCAATTACCAATTACCTCAAGCAGTCACTACACACTCTCGGTAGGGCTCCATGACATCGCTGTCGCTGATGTTGGTGAGGCGGCCTCCGAAACGGTCACAGATGGCCACGCCCATGCACTCGATAATCCTGTCCTGCCGTGCGGGAGCATAGCTGTTGAACTGCTCGAGCTCAGCCAGGTCGGACTGATCGAGTTGTGAACGGATTTCCAGGGGACAATCGTCGATCTCACTTTGCGTCGCGGAGCTGCCTGGGCACTCGGCTGCCATTTCGCAGACCTTTGCCAGGAGCCGGTCCACACTATCGCCCTTCGTATCGACTCCGTTCCCGTCACCACAGGCGCTACCGAACAATCCGGTGACCACTACTGCAGTCAGGGTAAGCAGGCGGTTCATCGTGACACTCCCTGTCGCGGGTAATCCAGTTGGTGGAACTGATCGGGCTTCGACTGGGGGGATGCTACCGAAGGCGAGTCAAGCGAACGTCAAGGCGCGGGAGAAGGCAATTGGTAATTGGCAATTGGTAATTGGTAATTGATTGCGAGCCCTAAGTCAGAAGCCAATTATCAATTGGCAATTACCAATTACCAATTTCTACGGCTCAAACCGGTAGCACCACGCCTCCCCCTCCAACACCACCTCCCCATCCTGCCTCCACACCCGCACGCCGAGCTGGGTGACGGGCTTGGTCGGGTGCACGCTGCGCACTTCGACCTCGGCGGTAATCGTGTCTCCGATGAATACCGGGGCCACGAACTTCCAGTTCTGACTCAGGAATACGGTGCCGGGCCCCGGCAGATCCATGGCAACGAGGGCGTGGAGCAAGCCCGTCGTGAGTCCTCCCTGCACCACCAGGCGGCCGAATTTGGTCTTCGCGGTGAAGTCTGGATCAAAGTGCAGCGGATTGCGATCGCCGGTGATCTGGGCGTAGAGCCGGACGTGCTCCTCGGTCAGCTGGAGGGAGCGTTGGGCTTTCTGGCCGACAGAGAGTGTCATGGTCTAATTGAAATTCAGCTTCGCCGTCAGCGCCTTGAACCGCGGCTCGGAGCGGAGCGGATCGTACATGGCGTCTTGTCCGAGCCACGGCATCAGCTGGGAATCGGCTGCGAGGGCCCGCTCCAGGTTGTCGAGCGCACGCTGGTGGTCGCCGAGGCCGAGGTACACCAGCGCCAGGTTGAAGGGCAGGACCTGACCACGCTGCGACATCTTCTTGAGTGCTTCAAGTTCCGCCAGCGCGCTGTCTGGATAGCCTGCGGCACCGTAGGCAAACGCGAGATAGGCCGTCACGAAGGGTGGCGCACCCATCGTGGTGGCCTTCCTGACGGGCGGGATGGCCTCGCGGAACTTGCCGGCTTCAAGGTCGATCCAGCCTTCGACCATGACGGGAAAGAAGAAGGTGGGGTCGAGCTCCGCCGCCCTTCTGGTCAATGCCTTGGCCGCGGGGAAGTCCTTCTGGAACATCGGCGCCGTCATAGCATCGATCAGGACCTGCGGGGACAGCGGGTCCAACTGCGCCGCCAGCCTGCCCTCCGCGATGGATTCCTCGAACCGTCCAGTCAGCGCCAGCAACAGGCAGAACTGATCGTGCGCGAAGGCGTAGTTCGGGTTGAGCGCGATGGCTCGCCGGAATTCGCGCTCGCTGCCCTCCCAGTCGTGTTCATAGAAGAGCTTGAACGTGGCGAGCGAGGTGTGCGCTTCGGCGGAGGTGCTGTCCAGCTCCACTGCCTTCCGGGCGGCTGCCCTGGCCTTGGGCTTCGCCTGCGAGGAGGTCAGGAACCCCTCGTTGTAGCCCGCCCAGAGATATGCATCCGACAGCCCCGAGTACCCCGAGGCAAAAGTCGGGCTCAGCCGCACGGTCTCCTCGAACTGGGTAATCGCCTTCTGCAGATTCTCATCGCTCGGGCGGTTGAAGAAATAGCGGCCCTTGAGGTAGGCGTCGTAGGCCTCGGGATTGACACTGCGCGCGGCGGCGAGCCGCGCCTGCTCGCGCTCCGTCAGCCGCACGTCGATCTCCCGCGCGATGGCCGACGCAAGCTCGGCCTGCAGGCCCAACACGTCGCTCGAGTTGCCCTCGAAGCTCTTGGCCCACAGATGCCTGTCGGCCCGCGCATCGATCAGCTGGGCCGTGATCCGCACCCTGTCGCCGGAGCGAGATACCGACCCCTCCACGACCGCATCCACATCAAGCGCCTGCGCGATCTTCGGGGTGGACGGGCGGCTCCTGCCGCCGAACTGCATGGCCGAGCCGCGCGAAGTGACTCGGAGTTGGCTGATGGTGGCGAGCGCGGCCGTCAACTCGTCAGTCATCCCTTCGGCGAAGTAGTTCTGCGTCGAGTCTCCCGAGTAGTTGTCGAGCGGAAGCACCGCAATCGAGCGGATGACCGCGGCGCCGCCGGCGTGGGCGGAATCGGATGCGGATTGTCGGGACAGCACCTCTCCAAGAACCCACCAGGCGCCCGCCACGGCGAGCAGGCCGAGTGCGGCAAGCAGGACGGTGCGGTGCCGGCGGGTCGGAGCTCTGGCAGGCCTGCTGTCGGTCGCGATCTCCTGCGTCGCCGATGGCTCCGGGCCGATCAACCCATCGGCGAACTCCCGTGCACTCGCGAACCGGTCGCCGGGGGCCTTGGCCAGCGCCCGCATTACTGCAGCGTCCACCGCCCGCGGCACATCGCCTCGCACCGACCGCAATGGCGTCGGGGGCTCGGTGAGCAGTTTCGCGATGATCGCAATCGCCGTGCTGCCGGTCACGGGCGGATGGCCCGTAAGCATTTCGTAGGTCACGGCACCCAGGGCGTAGACATCGCTCCGGGCGTCGACGTCGCGCTCGCCCCCAGCCTGCTCCGGGCTCATGTACTCTATGGTCCCGATCGAAACCCCTGTACCGGTCAGCCGGCCACCCGCAGCCTCACTCAAAGCCAGGGCGATCCCGAAATCGGTGAGCAGCGCGTCGCCTTCCTGTAGCAGAATGTTCTCGGGTTTGATGTCGCGA
>Ga0207674_10005319_pt1 | contig 15317 bp, 14 predicted proteins | sample KBSCornC72_FD_184303 | JGI IMG/M metagenome (GOLD analysis project Ga0207674, IMG submission 184303) | Corn rhizosphere microbial communities from Kellogg Biological Station, Michigan, USA - KBS Corn C7-2 (SPAdes) (version 2) | ecosystem: Host-associated > Plants > Roots > Rhizosphere > Soil ... | reverse complement strand
GTGCTGATGATCCCGCTTCGTAAACGAATGGCGGAAAGCGAGTTCGCGGGGGCGAAACTGCGGGTGACCGCGGCAGCGCTGGACCTGGCCGGCCGCACGCGCGTGGCGTTTTACGACTACCAGGCGGCCGAGCAGGTGGTCGAACTCCGCAAGACGGTCACGGAGGCGGCGGGGGCGGCGTACGATTTCGCGCAACGGCTTCGCAAGGCGGGGAACAACACGGAATTGGCGCTGGCGCAGGAACGCGCGACGTACGAGCAGTCGAAGTTGGACCTGGCCGACGCCGAAGCGGCGGCGCTGGACGCGCGCGAACGGCTCGACGCGCTGATGGGCGTGTGGGGCGAACAGGTGACATGGACGGCGGTGGGGCGGTTGGCGGACCCGCCGGCAGAAGAGCTGGCGACCGGCGGGGTCGAAAAGGCGGCGATCGAGCGGAACTTGGCGCTGGCGGCGGCGCGGACGCGAATCGAGTCGGCGGCGATGACGCTGGGACTGCGGAGGTCGATGGGACTGTTCCCCGAGGTGGGGCTGGGTGCGGCGGCGGAGCGGGAGAACGAAGGCGGATGGTCGGCGGGGCCGGCCTTGTCGCTGCCGATCCCGCTCTTCGACCAGGGGCAATCGGCCACCGCGGCGGCGCGGGCGGAACTGGGGCGGGCGCGCGATCAATACGCCGCGACGGCGGTCGAGGTGCGGGCGGCGGCGCGGGCGGCGCGCGACCGTCTGGCGGCGGCGCGCGGCCGCGCGGCATACCTCCGCCAGGTGATCCTCCCCCTGCGGCACGAGATCACTGAGCAGACGCAGTTGCAGGTCAACGCGATGAACGCCGGGCCGTTCGAGCTGCTCCAGGCGAAGCGCGAGGAAGTGCTGGCGGGCGTGGCGTACATCGAGGCGCTTCGCGCGTACTGGGTGGCGCGGGCGGAAATGGGACAGATCCTGGCGGGGCAGGTCGAGGAGTGGCCGCAAAGACGCAAAGAGCGCAACGAAGATTGAGGTAATGTGATGAGCAGTCACGAGCAATTAAGCCGGCGGCGGGTGATGTTGGACGGGGCGGTGATGCTGGCGGGCGGCGCATTGCTGACGGAGGTGACGGCAGTCGCGGCGGATTCGGGTGCGCCGGCAGGCGCGGCCGAACCGGGCGTGGCGGGGCGCGACTATACCCCCGTCATCACGCCCAACGGCGAGACGCTCGACTGGCGAATCGTGGACGGGCGGAAAGTCGGTCACTTGGTGGTCGAGGAGATCGATCACGAGTTCGCGCCCGGCCTGCGCGCCAAGTGCTGGGGGTATAACGGGCGGACGAGCGGGCCGACGATCGAGGCGGTCGAAGGGGATCGCCTGCGGATCTACGTGACCAATCGCCTGATCGCGCCGACGACCATCCACTGGCACGGCGTGCTCGTCCCCAACGGGATGGACGGTGTGACGGGCCTGAATCAGCGGCCGATTCCGCCGGGGGAGACGTTCAAGTACGAGTTCACCCTGCGGCAGTTCGGCACGCACATGTACCACTCACACTTCGACGAGATGACCCAGCAGGCGATGGGGCTGATGGGGATGTTCATCATCCACCCGCGCAAACCCGCGGGACCGCGCATCGACCGGGATTTTGCGATCATGCTCAGCGAGTGGCGGATCGATCCGGGGACGAGCCGGCCAAACCCGAACGAGATGACCGATTTCAACCTCTTCACGATGAACAGCAAGGCGTATCCGGCCACCGCCCCGCTGATCGTCAAGAAGGGCGAGCGCGTCCGCATCCGTTTCGGCAACCTGGGGGCGATGGATCATCACCCGATCCACCTCCACGGTTACACGTTTCGCGTCGTGGAGACTGATGGCGGACCGGTGGCGCAAGGTGCGCAGGAGTTGGTGAACACGGTGCTGGTATCGGTCGGGGCGACGCGGGCGATCGAGTTCGTCGCCGACGAACCGGGCGACTGGGCGATGCATTGCCACATGACCCACCACGCGATGAACCAGATGGGGCACAGCTTTCCCAACGTGCTGGGCGTCGAGACCGGCGATCACGATCAGGCGGTCCGCAAGTCGCTGCTCCCCGGCTACATGACGATGGGCGAAGCGGGCATGGGGGGCATGGGCGAAATGGGCATGCGCGTGCCGGCGAACAGCATCCCGATGGTCGGGGCCGAGGGGCCGTTCAGCTACATCGACATGGGCGGGATGTTCACGATTCTGAAAGTGCGCGAGGGGCTGACGAACTACGACGACCCGGGCTGGTACAAACACCCGCCGGGGACGGTGGCGGACACGGCGAAGGTGGAGGAACTGAAGCGCGACGGCATTGACGTGAACCGGCGGTACGCCCCCGCGCCGCCGACCGGTGGGCCGTCACCCCACGAGCATCACCATCACTGAGTACGAACGTGGCTGGTGCCACGGGCCGCATTGATATCCGCCATCACACCGGCCGCGATCTCGAACGACCGCAGCCGCGCCGCGTGATCGAAAATCTGTCCGGTCAGAATGAGCTCGTCCGCCTCCGTCGCGTCCAGGATGACTTCGAGCTTTTGTCGGACCATCTCCGGCGAGCCGACGGCGGAGCAGCGCGTCATCCGCTGAATATGATCGCGCTCCGCGGGATTCCAGCGCCCTTCCATCGTGTCCACCGGCGGCCGAAGCTTGCCGGGCGTGCCGCGAACGAGGTTCAGGAACTGCATCTGCAGCGAGGTAAAGAGACGGTTCGCTTCGTCGTCCGTGTCGGCGGCGAACACATTAACGCCGACCATCGCGTGCGGCCGGTCGTGCGACGCGGACGGGGTAAACTGACTGCGATACAGCGCCAGGGCCACGGCGAGATAATCGGGCGCGAAGTGCGATGCGAACGCGTACGGCAGGCCCAGTTCCGCCGCCAGCCGCGCGCCGAAATCGCTCGATCCTAAGAGGTAAATCGGGACGTCGAGCCCCTGCCCCGGCACGGCTCGGACCTGATCCGGCTGCGTCTCCGCAAAATAGGATCGCAGCTCGGCCAAGTCCTGCGGGAACGTGTCGCCGCTGCTGCCGAGGTTTCGGCGCAGCGCGCGGGCGGTGCGGCCGTCGCCACCGGGGGCGCGCCCCACACCGAGATCAATGCGGCCGGGGTAAAGCGATTCGAGCGTGCCGAACTGTTCGGCGATGACCAGCGGTGCGTGATTCGGCAACATGATCCCCCCCGAACCGACGCGGATCGTCGAGGTCGCCTCCGCAACGTGGGCGATGACGACGGACGTTGCCGCGCTGGCGATGCCGGGAATGTTGTGGTGTTCCGCCAGCCAATACCGATGGTAACCCCAGCGCTCGGCGTGTTGCGCGAGGTCGCGCGTGTTGGCAAACGACCGGGACGCCGTGCCCCCGTCCACGATCGGGCAGAGGTCGAGGAGGGAGAATGTGACGGGGTTCTTCATCAATTGAATCCCAGCACCGGGTGGGGGACATAGGGGGCTTCGAGCGACGCGACCTCGGCGGGCGACAACGCCAGGGTCAGCGCCGCCAGTGCGTCTTCCAGGTGGTGGGGCTTGGTGGCCCCGACGATGGGCGACGTGACGAACGGTTTTGTCAGCATCCACGCCAGCGCCACCCGCGCCTGCGAGACGCCGCGCGCGGCGGCGACGTCGCGCACGCGGTCCACCACGGCACGATCCGCGTCCTCCGTCTTGGCGTAAAGCGTCTTGCCGAATTCGTCGGCGCCGGCGCGCTGGGAGTCGTCCTTCTTGTCCCACGGCCGCGTGAGGCGTCCGCGGGCCAGCGGGCTCCAGGGGATGACGCCGATGCCCTGATCCTGGCAGAGGCTCATCATCTCCCGCTCTTCCTCGCGGTAGAGCAGGTTGTAGTGGTTCTGCATCGAGACCAACCGCGTCCAGCCGTGCAGGTCGGCGAGATAGAGCGCCTTGCAGAACTGCCACGCGTACATGCTCGACGCGCCGATGTAACGCGCCTTGCCGGCCTTCACGACGTCGTGCAACGCTTCCAGCGTCTCCTCGATTGGCGTGTCATAGTCCCAGCGGTGGGTCTGGTAGAGGTCAACGTAATCGGTGCCCAGGCGGCGCAGGCTGTGGTCGATCTCGGTCAGGATCGCCTTGCGCGACAGGCCGCGGCCGTTCGGCTCGTCGCGCATCCGCCCGTGAACCTTGGTGGCAATGACGACCTGGTCGCGCTTGGCAAAATCTTTCAGCGCTCGGCCGACGATTTCTTCGCTGGTGCCGTCGGAATAAACGTTGGCGGTGTCGAAGAAGTTGATCCCGGCGTCGAGCGCCCGGCGGATGAACGGGCGACTCATCTCTTCGTTCAGCGTCCACGGATGCGCGCCGCGCTCGGGCACGCCGTAACTCATGCAGCCGAGACACAGGCGGGAGACCTTGAGGCCGGTTTTTCCGAGTCGAACGTAGTCCATGGCTTCCTGTTCTTTCAACTCGCCTCGGCGGGCGTGGCGTCAACGGTGCGGGCGCACTTTTCTTCGAGCGTTGGGTAGTCGGTATACCCTTCGGGGCCCGGCGCGTAGAAAAGCTCAGGCCGGGGGTCGTTCAGCGGCGCGCCCTTGGCAAAACGATGCGGAAGGTCGGGGTTGGCGATGAACATGACGCCGAACGCGACCGCGTCGGCCTCACCCGCTTCGACCGCACGAGTTGCGGTGTCAAACGTGAACTTTTCGTTGGCGATGTACGCGCCGCCGAAGGTCTTCTTTAAATCGGGCCCGATGCGGCCCGGCCCGATCGCCTCGCGGGCGCAGATGAAGGCGATCCGGCGCTTGCCGAGCTCGTGGGCGACGTAGCCGAAGGTGGCGGCGAGGTTGGAGTCGCCCATCCCGTGGGCGTCTCCGCGCGGCGCGAGGTGCATGCCCACGCGCCGCGGGCCCCACACGCCGATGCAGGCGTCGGTCACTTCGAGCATCAGTCGCGCGCGGTTTTCGATCGACCCGCCGTAACGGTCGGTGCGCTGGTTGCTGCCGTCCTGGAGGAACTGGTCGAGCAAGTAGCCGTTGGCGCCGTGGATCTCGACGCCGTCGAAGCCGGCCCGCCGGGCGTTGACCGCGCCTTGGCGGTAGGCCTCTACGATGGCGGGAATCTCGCCGACATCGAGCGCGCGGGGCGTGACGAATGTCTTCTTCGGCCGCACCAGGCTGACGTACCCCGAAGGCGCGATCGCGCTGGGCGCAACCGGCAACTGGCCGTCGAGGTAGATCGGGTCCGACACGCGCCCGACGTGCCAGAGTTGCGACAGCATGCGGCCGCCCTTCGCGTGCACGGCGTCGGTGATCTTGCGCCAGCCGGCGACCTGCTCCTCCGACCAGATGCCGGGCGTGTCGGGATACCCGACGCCGGTCGGACTGACCGAGGTCGCCTCGCTGATGATCAGCCCCGCCGACGCCCGCTGCGTGTAATACTCGGTCATTAATTCGTTGGGGATGCGACGATCGACAGCGCGACACCGCGTGAGCGGGGCCATGACGATGCGGTTGGGCAATTGGAAATCGCCGATCCGGACGGGGTCGAGAAGGGTGGGCATCGAGAGGATTCCTATTCGACGATCGCTATATGTGTCGCATGACCAGCGGCCGCAACCGAATTTACCGCGCCGCCGCGGCACGGGATGGATGGTAGGAGCACGGGAGGACGGTGGGCAAGCAGGTGCGGTCCGCAGGGGGTGAGTGCCCCGACAAATGGCTGGGTTTGCTTGGGGGAAATGGCCCACCTTTTGTACGTTGTCAGCGGGCACGATCGTCACCCAGTCTCCGAAGCAGGCGCCGCGCGACCACAGGCGCACTGTGATCGGCGGGCGGCATGGTATGATCGTGAACCCGATCGGCGTCCGAGGCATCGGCGAGATCGGCATCGTCGGCACCGCGGCGGCCATCGACAACGCCGTCTACCACGCGACCGGCAAACCCGTCCGCGACCTGCCGATCACGCCGGAGAAGCCGCTTTGATGCCGGAGGACGTCTGACGTGAACGAACTCCAATCGATCTTCGACGCGATGGACCAACTCCGCGAGCTGCGCGCCCCCGCCGTCCTGGCGACCGTCGTCCACGTCGAAGGCTCGACCTACCGCCGCCCCGGTGCGCGCATGCTCGTCACCCAGGCGGGCGGGCGGATCGGCTCGGTCAGCGGCGGCTGCCTCGAAAGCGACGTCGTCCGCAAAGCCTGGCAGCTCACCGCCGACAACGCCGGCGCCGCCATCCTCACCTACGACTCCATGTCCGACGACGACGGCCTGTGGGGCCTGGGCCTCGGCTGCAATGGCCGAATCCACATCCTCGTCGAGCGCCTGCAACCCGCCGACGACGACGCGTTCGCGGTCGTCGCCAGCGCATTCCGCGCCCGCCGCTCGTCCGCCATCGCGACGGTGTATGGCGTCGGAGCGGACTCAACGATCCACCTCGGCTCGCGACTGGTCACCGGCGACACCGGCGAAGTCCTCCACGACGAAGGAAACATCGCCGCCGCCCTCCCCGATCTCGTGGCCGACATCGGCAAATGTCTCGCCGAATCGCAAAGCGCCGACGTCGCTTACTTGACGCCCACCGGCCGCGTTCGCGTACTCATCGAAGTCATCCAACCGCCCCCCGCATTGCTCGTCTGCGGCGCCGGGTTCGACGCCCGCCCGCTGGTCGATGCGGCGAAGAACGTCGGCTGGACCGTCACCCTGATCGATCGCCGCGCCGGTTACGCCACGCGGGACCACTTCCCCGCCGCCGATAACGTGATCGTCGCCCCGCCGGATCGTATCGTCGAGCTGGCGGGTCCCGACGCCCGCACCGCCGCCGTCGTCATGCACCACAATTATCCCGACGATCTCGCCGCCCTGCGCGTACTGCTCGAATCAGACGCACGTTACGTCGGCGTTCTGGGCCCTCATGCCCGCCGCGATCGCTTACTAGCCGACCTCGCCGCCGGCGGCTTCGTCCCGACCGCCGAGCAGTTATCCCGCCTCTACGGCCCCGTCGGCCTCGACTTGGGCGCCGAAACGCCGGCGGAGATCGCCGCCTCCGTCGTCGCCGAAATCCTCGCCGCCGCCACCGGCCGCCGCGCCGGACGCCTGCGCGACCAGGTCACGCCCGTCCACGATCCGATGCCGCGCCTCACCGCGGGTGAAACGCCCTTCGACGACACCGCCCCGGCCAACCAAATCCAATGCCGCACCGACTCGCGATAGTCCTGCTCGCCGCCGGCGGCTCCAGTCGCATGGGCCGGCCCAAGCAGTTGCTGACGTACAACGGCCGCACGCTCCTCCGCGCCGCCGCCGACGCCGCCATCGCCTGTGCGCCCGCAAGAGTTATCGTCGTGCTGGGCAACGAAGCCGACAGGTGTCGCGCCGAGTTACAGGGCTTGGACGTGACGACCGTCGTCAACAATCAATGGTCGCGCGGCATGGGCAGTTCCCTCCGCGCCGGCGCCAAGGCCGCCGCAACCTCCGGCCCCTCGATCGCGGCCGTGCTCATCCACCTCTGCGACCAGCCACTCATCGACGCCGCCGCGCTGCGATCACTAATCGACACATACAATCGGACCGACAAACCCGTCGTCGTCTCCGAATACGGCGGCGCCGTCGGCCCGCCCGTCCTCTTCGCCGGCCGCTACTTCGATCAACTTCAAGCCTGGCCGCACGACTACGCCGGCGCAAAAGCGCTGATTAACGCCGCCCCGCCACAGGATGTCGCGCGCGTGCCCCTGCCGCCGGCCGCATACGATCTCGACACGCCCGCCGACTTTGACCGCCTGCGCGAGAACCGATCTACTCCTTGATCTCCACCACGCGCCAGAGCTGGTTCTTCGCTTTCTCATCCGCCTTCTTCTGCACCACTTCGCCCTGCACCTCGGTATCCAGCACCAGCCCGCTGTGCTTCGACACCAGCCGCCGTTCCTCCCCTTCCCCCTTCCACTGCCACCGCTGGTTGTCGTTGTCGTCCGTCTTGTCCTCCCACTGGATGATCCCGCCGCCCTCGTCCTTCGACTGATTATTGACGTCCAGCACTTTGCCCGACTTGCGGTTGACGATCTTGTAATACGCCCCGTCCTTTTCCAGCTTCCACTGCCGCGCCGGGTTGGCCTCGTCCTTTGCCGTCACCGCCTTGGCCTCGGCGTCGTCCGAATCGTTCTCGATCGCCAGCACCTTGCCGGTCGCGACCTGGACGATCTTCACGTACTTCGCCTTCTCCTGCGCCCCCGCGGACACCGCCAGACCGAGAACCAGCGCGCCGATGAACGCAAATTGCCATCGCGACATATCGAACCGCCTTTCGAGTAAGAGATGTACGAGCGAAACTCTACCCGCTCGCCGCCCGCCCCGCCACGCCCTGTTGCGCACATCACGGCCAGCATGTACAATCCGCCCGCGGTCGTTCGTCGTTATCCATTCCCTTCTGCAGGTTGACGTTCATGGCATCACCCCGCCGCAAGCCTCGTCCCAAAGCAAAGCCTCCGAAGAACGCCCAGAAAGGTCCGACCAAGCGGCGGACGCGCACGTCCACCACCCCCGCCTTCCCCACCCAGCCGCCCAAACCGCCCACCACGCCCCGCCCGCCGCAAACCGCCGAACACGCCCGCCTGCACGAACACACCGCCCGCGGCATCGCCACCCCCGTCGCCCAGTGGAAGCGCTGGGGCCCCTACGTCTCCGAGCGCGCCTGGGGCACCGTCCGCGAAGACTACTCCCACGACGGCGCCGCCTGGGACTATTTCCCCCACGATCACGCCCGCTCCCGCGCCTACCGTTGGGGCGAAGACGGCCTGGCCGCCATCTGCGACCGCTACCAACTCCTCGTCTTCGCCATGGCCTTTTGGAACGGCCGCGACCCCATCCTCAAGGAACGCCTCTTCGGCCTGGTCCCCGGCGAAGCCAACCACGGCGAGGACGTCAAGGAATACTACTTCTACCTCGATTCCACCCCCACCCACTCCTACATGAAGTGGCTCTACAAGTACCCCCAAGCCGAGTACCCCTACGACAAATTGATCGAAGAAAACCGCAACCGCCGCGGCCAACCCGGTGGCGAATACGAGCTACTGGACACCGGCCTTTTCGACGACGACCGTTACTTCGACGTCTTCGTCGAATACGCGAAAGAGACGCCCGAAGACATTTGCGTCCGCGTCGAGATCTTCAACCGCGGTCCGGCCGACGCCCCGATCCACGTCCTCCCCCACCTCTGGTTCCGCAACACCTGGGCGTGGACGCCCGAGCCCAAAAACCAACCCGTCATTTCCCTCGATGCTGCCAAGGCGAAAGGCCAGCGGGCGCCCGTCACTCTCCGCGCCAGCGACGACGGCGCAGAGGCGCTCGACAACCTCCCCTTCGACTACAGCCTCGGCACACGCTATCTTTACACGCCCGCCGGTGGCCAGCCCCTCTTCACCAACAACGAAACCCACAACGAGCGCGTCTGGGGCGGGCACGTCAAAAGCCGCTCCCCCTTCGTCAAAGACGCCTTCCACCGCCGCATCATTGACAACGACACCGCCGCCACCAACTCCGATCAAACCGGCACCAAGGCCTGCGTTCATTACGGCCCGATTAATGTGCCGGCGCGCAAGTCGGTCGTCCTCCGCTTCCGTTTGACCGACCAGCAACTCGCCGACCCTCTTTCCCACGTCGACAAGATCGTCCAGAAACGCAAGAAGGAAGCCGACGAGTTTTACGCCACCGTCCACCCGCCCAAAGCGACCGCGGACGAAAAGCTCGTCCAGCGACAAGCGCTCGCCGGCATGCTCTGGGGCAAGCAGGTCTACTTCTACGACGCCGATCTCTGGTTCAACGGCGACGACCCCGCCTCGCCCCCTCCCGCGTCACGCAAGCGTGGCCGCAACCGCCACTGGATGCACCTCAACTCCATGCGCGTCCTGTCGATGCCGGACAAGTGGGAATACCCCTGGTTCGCCGCGTGGGATCTCGCCTTCCACTGCGTCCCCCTCACCCTCGTCGATCCCGAGTTCGCCAAGCAGCAGCTCTGGCTGCTCATGTTCGACCAGTTCCAGCACCCCAGTGGCCAGATACCCGCCTACGAGTGGGAATTCTCCGACCTCAACCCCCCCGTCCAGGCGTGGGCGGTCTGGCGCATCTACAACATGGACCGCCTGCGCAGCGGCGTCGCCGATCGCCGCTGGCTCGAACAGTGCTTCCACAAGCTCCTGCTCAACTTCACCTGGTGGGTCAACAAGGTGGATCGTGAGGGCAACAACGTCTTCGAAGGCGGTTTCCTCGGCCTCGATAACATCACCGTCCTCGACCGCAGCCACGAACTCCCCCACGGCGCCACCCTCGAACAGTCCGACGCCACCGGCTGGATGGGCGCGTTCTGCCTCAGCCTGATGCGCATCGCGCTCGAGCTCGCCAAGGAGAATCCCGCCTACGAGTCACTGGCGACCAAATTCTTCCAGCATTACGTCTACGTCGGCTCGGCCATGACGCACATGGGCGGCCGCGACTACCAGCTCTGGGACGCCGCCGACAAATTCTTCTACGACGTCCTCCGCTACCCCGACGGCACATTCCACAAGTTCCGCGTGCGCTCGCTCGTCGGCCTGATCCCCCTCTACGCCGTCGAGCGCCTTGAGGAAGACTGGATCGAGAATTTCCACGAGTTTCGCTCCAACCTCGCTTGGTTCCTCAAACACCGTAAGGAGCTGGCGCAAAAGTGTGTCAACACGATCGAGCGGGATGGCAAGCGCGTCCACGTGCTGACGATCGTCGATCGCGACCAGGTGCGGCACCTGATGGAGCGCATCTGGGATCCGGCCGAGTTCCGCTCGGAGTTCGGCGTCCGCAGCCTGTCCAAGGTGCACGAAAATCAACCCTTCCGCTTCGGTCACAGCCAGGTCGGCTACGAGCCGGCCGAGTCGATCGAAATGCTCAAGGGCGGCAACTCCAACTGGCGCGGGCCCGTCTGGTTCCCCACCGCGTTCGTGCTCATGGAGTCCCTCCGCAAGCTCGGCAAGGCGTACGGCGCCGACACGCAGATCCAAAGTCCCGTCAAAGGCGAACCGCCCGTCACCTGTAGCCAGATGGCCCGCGGCTTCGCCGACCGGATGATCGCGCTCTTCACCCGCGACAAGCAAGGCCGCCGCCCCGTCCACGGCAAGTACGAGAAGTTCCAGAAGGACCCCCACTGGCGCGACCTGATCCTCTTCTACGAATACTTCCACGGCGATACCGGCATGGGCCTGGGCGCCAGCCACCAAACCGGGTGGACGGGACTGGTCGCGTCATTGATCGACGAGCACCGGCGATAGCGGTGAATTCCCCGTTCAAGGTTCGAACCCTAAGTATTCGCGCGCCTTGACGTCGTTGCCTCCTCTGATATCCCACTCCCTTCCATGCCAACCCAAAGCCGCATCGTCTCCCCCGGCCCGCGGCCGCGCACCGTTCGCACGCCGGACGGCGAAATCCTCGCTCCGCCCGACGACTGGATCCTCATTCCGCCCGGCGACCCCGGCCTGACGCGCCGCATCAAGGCCGCCGCCCCGACGTGGACCGTACAGGAAAAGAAAGGCCGCAAGACCTTCTCGCAAGGCGTGTGGGTCAGCGCCCAGGTCGTCGAGCCCATCCGTCAAACGCTGGCCGCCGAGCGCGCCACGCCACAGTACGCCAAGCGCCGCCAGGCCGACGCCCGCCGCCGCGACGAAGCGCAAGCCGATTACGTCGAATCCTTCGAACAATCCGTCCTGACCTTCCTCAACTTCCACCCGAATCACCGCGACCTCGCGACGAAGCTCGCCCGCGCCGTCACCGCCCACGCCACGCCCGTCGGCAGCGGCACGGTCGCCCGCACCCAGCGCATCCCCGTCGAGGACCGCGCCCAGGCCGCCGTCATCGCCTGGATGCGCCACCAGACTACCGCGTACGACTCGATGACCATCCCCCGCGAAAAGGGCAAACGCCGCGAAGTCCGCCGAATGCTCGCCGCCCGGTCGAACGCGTTGCTGAACCGCTACCGCACGGGCGTTATCGAGCCGACCGCATGTCCGCTAGGGCGAGCACTCGAATCAGTATGACCGACCGATCGTCACCAAATCACGCGAACAGGATAGGCCTTCACCAGCGGGTCCGCACTAAGCAACGGAATATTAAGACTCCGTGACTGCGCGATGAGTATTCGATCAAATGGGTCGCGATGGTGCATCGGCAACGCGAAAACCCCCAGCGAGTGTTCCATCGAAATCGAAAGCGGAGAAACGCGATTTAATGCCATCTGCCGCGGGACGTATACGTCCGGCGGTTCGGGCAGCGGGAGTTTCCCGAGAGCAACCTTGATAGCAATCTCCCAGGCGCTCGCCGCGCTCAGGAGCAAAGTATTCTGGGGATCTCGGATGAGTGCCTGCGCGGTCCCAGACAACTGCGGGTCGTCCGTGATCCACCACAGAAACGCGTGCGTATCCAGGAGGATCGTCATTTCTCGAACTCGTCCACTACGTCGGCGGGCAGCGGATCATTAAAGTCACGCGGCACCACGAATTCTCCCCGGGCCGAACCGGGCTTGCGAGCTTCCGTTGCCGCTGATGCTTCGTCGGCCGCGGGGACGATGCGCGCGATCGGCCGACCCGCCTGATCAATGACGATCTCTTCGCCGTCCTGCACGCGTTCGATTAAATCAATCAGCGTCTTCTCCGCTTCGTGAATAGTGACGTGTGTGGCCATACGATCCAACCAATTCTACCCAGCCACAACGAACCCGGCCACAACGATTTGTGGCACGAGCACGTTCGGCTGCGGCAAATGGGCCGGCTTAAGAGCCCTTTCCGAATTCCGATCGCGGCTGGACGTGATGGTCTAACTCGTTACGAACTGCAAATCCTTCACTTCCAGCTCCACGCTCGTCCGCCCCATGTACTCGTTGATCGTCGCCTCGACCGCGAGGTCGATCCGCGTTCCCGTGCGCAGTTGGTCGAAGAGTGCGCCGTAGTTGAACGCGATGCACTTCATCGACGCGCTCCCTTGCCTGACGAATAACTGGAGGTGATCGCCGGTCTTACCCACTCGCCTCGGCGGGCCGGCGACGGTCAGGCCGCGGCAGCAGAGCAGCGGTTTACGGTTGCCGTGGCCGAACGGGCCCAAGCGCTTCAGGTCGCGCACCAGCGCCTCCGACAACGCCCCCAGCTCGGCCACGCCCTCCAGTTGCAGCTCGGGCGTCAGCATCTCGGGTGACAACAGGTTCGACGCGTGATTGCAGAAGGCCTCGCGAAACTCCGCGAGCTTCGGCGTTTCGATCTTCAGTCCCGCCGCCATCTCGTGCCCCCCGAACGCCTCTAAATGTCCGCTGCAAGCTTCGAGCGCACGCGCCAAATTGAACCCCGGGATCGACCGCGCCGACCCCTGCCCGTGGCCGTTGGTGGTGGCGATCATGATCGTCGGGCGGTGCAACCGATCGACGATCCGGGACGCCACGATCCCGATCACCCCCGCGTGCCACCCCTCGCCCCCCAGCACGATGGCGCGGCAGTCTTCCTTGTCGTAGCCGTGCTGCATCACCTGTGCGAGCGCCTGCTCGAGGATCTTGCGCTCCATCGCCTGGCGCTCGCGGTTTTTGCCTTCCAGGTAAGTGGCGATCTCCGAAGCGCGGGGGGCGTCGGCCTTGGTGAGCATCTCGACCGCCTCGCGGGCGTGGCCCATGCGCCCGCAGGCGTTGAGTCGCGGCGCCAGCAGGAAGCCCACATGATAGCTGTCGAGCTGCTGCCCCGTCAGCCCCGCGGAGTCGATGAGGGCCTGAATCCCGTGCAGTTTGCTCGTCTTGAGTCCGCCCAGTCCCCAGTGCGCCAGGAGGCGGTTTTCGCCGACCAGCGGCACGACGTCGGCGATCGTTCCCAAGGCGGCCAGCGCCGTCGCCTCGACCAGGAACGCGCGGAACGGCGCGTCCACCTTGTCCGCGCCGGCGACCGCCAGCCCGATCCCCCACGCCAGCTTGAACGCCACCCCCGCGCCGCACAGGTGCGGGTTGGGGTAGGTCGATCCCGGCAAGCGCGGGTGTACGATCGTCAGGCACGGCGGCAGGATCGGCCTCCGCTCGCCATCGACCTCTTCCACGTGCCACTCGTGGTGATCGGTGATGATCAGGTCCACCCCGCGGTCGCAGGCGACGTTGGCCTGCTCTACCGCCGTGATGCCGCAATCGACCGTGACGATTAATTTCGCGCCCGCGTCGCACAACTGCGCCAGCGCCTCAGCGTTAAGGCCATACCCCTCGTCGATCCGGTGCGGAATGTAGTAATCGACCTCACCGCCCAGGAGCCGGATCGCGTGCCACAGGATCGACGTCGCGGTGATCCCGTCCACGTCGTAATCGCCGTAAACGACAATCCGCTCCTTGTCGCGGATGGCGCGGGCGATCCGCTCGGCGGCGACCTTGAGATTGGGAATGAGCGCCGGATCCACCAGCGACTTGGGGGTCGGCCGCAGGAACTCGTTACAGGCGTTCAAATCGGTCATCCCCCGGTTGAGCAGCACCTGCGCGAAGAGCGGCGAGGTCTTCAGGCGCGCCGCGAGTTCGCCGGCGCGGTCGTCGGGTGGCGTGATGGTCCAGCGCTTGGGTCGGTGCATCCGTGCGTGCTCTTTCCGCGGCCGATCCTATCGGCCGACGGGGTGCCCCACAACTTAACGACGGATTATAGTCCGCGGATCCCCAAGGTCAGGCCGCGTCGCGAGTCGGCGTGCCGGATGTGCTCTGCTCCACCGCCAGTTCCCGCTCCTTCCGCTCGGTTTCCTTGAGGTCCGCCGCCGCCCTTTCCGAGCGGATGTCCACCCGCAGCCGCGAATAGAGGCTCATGTAAATGTTCGCCAGGAAGACCGTCGCGAAGAAGCTCAGCAGGTATCCCCGCCAGTCGTCCAGCAGCAATCGGAACCGTGTGATCACCAGGAACAGCGCCGTCACGTAATGGCTGAAGCAGTATTCGCAGGTAAAGAGATAGAAGAACTTGCGGGCCGCCGCGTTCTGGCAGGACTTGCTGCACCGGCGGCAGTATTCCCGCGGCTCGCGGAAGACTTCCTCGTGCGTCACCGTCCACGCCAGGCAGCCGACCGGGATCGCCAGCACGAAAAGCCAGACGACCTGCTGCCAGACGTGTTCACTGGTGGGCGGATGCATGATGGGGCCGCCTTCCCCTATACGCAAGCGGCAAGAAAGTAGGAACGGCCAATTCGCCCGGTATGATGGCGAGCGTGAACTCGGCCACGGGAACTTACGTGCGAAACAGCCGTTATCTCACGGCGGTTTGCGTGGCGTTCGCGGTGTACTGGGCGGCCTGGGCCGTTCGCCCCAAGCACGTCACCAACTGGATCGTCGAGAACACGCTCCTCGTCGCGCTGGTGATCTTCCTGATCGTCACCCGCAAGCGCT
>Ga0207674_10005317_pt1 | contig 15318 bp, 10 predicted proteins | sample KBSCornC72_FD_184303 | JGI IMG/M metagenome (GOLD analysis project Ga0207674, IMG submission 184303) | Corn rhizosphere microbial communities from Kellogg Biological Station, Michigan, USA - KBS Corn C7-2 (SPAdes) (version 2) | ecosystem: Host-associated > Plants > Roots > Rhizosphere > Soil ... | reverse complement strand
ATGCGGAGATGGACGGCGGTTCTGCTTTTCCTGGCCACGTCGGGGACCGGTGCGGCGACCGTGGCCTACACCAACGGCAAGTGGTTCGACGGCGAGCGGTTCGTCGCGCACACGATGTACGTCCGCGACGGCGTGTTCGTTTCCAAGCCGAAGAATGTCGACGAGACCGTGGACCTGGGCGGCGGTTGGGTGGTGCCGCCGTTCGGCGAGGCCCACAACCACAACGTGGAAGGGGCGAACGTCGAGCAGCGCAGCGCGCAGTATCTGCGCGACGGCATTTTCTACGTCGAGAACCCGACGATCATGCCGAACGATCCGGCGCGCGACAGGGTGAACCGCCCCGACACCATCGACGCCATTTTCGCCACCAGCTGCTTCACCGGCACCGGCGGGCATCCGTGGGACGTGGTGGAGCGGAACATCAAGCGCGGCGGCATGACCGAGGCGCAGGGCGACGGGATGTTCTACTTCGCCGTCGATTCGCCGCAGGACGTCGAGCGGCGCTGGCCGGCGTTCGTCGCCTTCAAGCCCGACATCGTGAAGACGGTGCTGGTCTACTCCGATCAGTACGAGAAGCGGAAGGACGATCCGGCGAAGCTCGGCTGGCGCGGGCTCGATCCGGCGCTCCTGCCGCTCATCGTGAAGAAGTCGCACGCCGCCGGGCTTCCCGTGACGGCCCATGTGGAGAATGCCGCCGACTTCCACGCCGCCGTCATCGCGGGCGTCGACCAGATCGCGCACCTCCCGGGATTCCGCCCGGAGCTGGACGACATGAGCGGCTACACCAACGGAACGTTCCTCATCGCCGATGCCGACGCGAAGCTCGCGGCCCGCAAGGCGATCGTCGTCGTGACGACAGTTGGAGAAGCGATCACCGCGTCCAAAGAGACGTGGGGCGTCATCAAGGCCAACCTCCGGACGCTGCGGGCTCACGGGGTACGTCTGGCCATCGGAAGCGACGCCTATCGCGCCGGCGTGGTCCCGGAGGTCATGGCCCTCCACGCCCTGGGCATCTTCAGCAATGCCGAATTGCTGCGGCTTTGGAGCGAGTCGACGGCGGCGGCGATCTTTCCCCGGCGCAAAGTCGGGAAGCTCGCCCCAGGCTACGAAGCGAGCTTCGTCGTTCTCGGCGGCGACCCCATCGCCGACTTCGAGAACGTGAAGAAGGTCACCCGCCGTGTGAAGCGCGGGCTCGCGCTGCCGTGATTACGGTTTCTTCTTGTACAGCTCGCAGAGCGCCTTCGTGTAGTCGGCAATCGGATCGAGGCCGACGGCCTTGCGCCGCTCGTCGACATGCTCGGCATCCTCGATCGGCAGCGGCTCGCACTTGTCGCCCTGCGTGTCGAACTGCGAGCCGTAGAGCTGCTTCTGGCCGTCCTGAATGCGCGTGCGGTCGACGGACAGGGCGTACGACGCGCCTTCCATCTCGCCCTTCTCCACCGCCTCTTTCATCAGCGGCAGGGTCTCGTGCAGGAAGTCCTTGCCGCCGTGCTGGGCGATGAGCCACGCGGCGTTCGCCGCCTTGTCGCCGACGAGCGTCTTTCCCGGCCAGCGGTGCTCTTTGATGATCTCGCGCAGCCGCGCGACGTGCTTGGCGTCGATGCCGCGCATCTCGTCATTGAGCGCCGCGTTCTCCCGATCCTTGATCCAGCGCTGGCGAATTTCCTGATCGGCCTTCGACATCGCCAGCAACTCGTCGCGGAGGCTCGTATTCAACTCGACGGCGGCAGCGGCAGCAGGTCGCTCGCGCAGCGGGATGGGATACGCGGCCGGGCTGCAGTGCCCTTCCTTGTCGCACGCCCGCACGCCGAAGATGTAGTTGTCCTTCGAGAGCTTGGCGGTGTAGGTGGTCACGTTGCCGACGGCGGCGGAGTGCTCCCACGTCGCGGCCGTCGTCTCGCGCCACACCACCTCGTAGCCGGCGAGATCGGGCTCGCTGTTCGCGGTCCACTGCAGATCGGTGTCGTTGGTCAGGCGGCGCGTCAGCACGCGGACGTCCTTCGGGCGCGCGGGCGCCAGTGCCAGCGAGGCGAGCGCCGCGACGTTCACCCGCGTCACGTTGGCCAGGAACGGGTAGACGAGGAACTGCGGGAGGTCGCCGTACTGCGTGCCGTTCTCCACCCGCACGTTCTGGTGCTGGTGCTCGAACGTCTCGTTCGGCTCGGTGAAGCGCACGGCGGGGAAGCCGCGCTCGAGGAAGGGGATGTGATCGCCGCCGCGGAGGTAGCGGTCGCGCCGGTTGATCAGCCACACCGAAAAATTCGGGACGTACGTTTTCGCCGTCTCGGCGATGAAGCGCGCCAGCTGCCGCGACGCGGAGTCATTTTCGCCGCCGATGGAGCGCCGCACCGTCGCCTGCTCCGGTGTCTCGCTCGACGGCACGCCCTCGGAGAAGACGCGAACCCGGTTTTCTTTGCTCGAGCCGACGATGTCGTTGGTGAACATCCCCTCGATGTTCATGTTCTTCTGCTTGGCCTGCTCGGCGAAGTACGTCGAGCCGACCAGTCCCTGCTCCTCGCCGGCCACGGCCATGAAGACGACGGTGGCCTCCAGCGGCTGCGGCGCCATGACCCGCGCCGCTTCGAGCACCGCGGCGACGCCCGAGGCGTCGTCGTTTGCGCCGGGCGCGTCGCAGTCGCCGTCGGTGGGACTGCTGCACATCGAGTCGTAGTGGCCGCTGACGACGTAGACGCGGTCGGGCGCCTGCGTCCCGCGCAGCGTGGCCACCACGTTGGTGACGACGGTCGGCTTGCTGATGCGCGGGAACTTCCCCGGCTCCTGCGTGTACGACTGCAGCTCGACGGTCATGCGGCCGCCGGAGGTCGCGGCGATCTTGTCGAATTCAGCCTTGAGCCAGTCGCGCGCCGCGCCGATGCCGCGCTTCGGATCGTCCTGCACGGAGAGCGTGCTGCGGGTGCCGAAGGAGACGAGGGTGCGGACGTTGTGCTCGAGATTCTTCGCGCTGACTGCGGCGAGCAGCGCGGCAATCGCGATGCTCTTCACGACGGCGTGGTCTTGGCCACCAGCCGCTGCGCGTAGGGCAGCAGCGCGGCGCCGAGGGCGATCTTGACCATGTCGGCGAGGACGAATGGGGCGACGCCGCCGGCGAACGCGGCGCGCGGCGAGGTCAGGACCGCCAGCCACGCCCACCCGCCCACGTAGATCAGCGCCAGCGCCGCCAGCATCCCGGCCACCGCGCGGACTACCGTCGTTCCCCACCCGCGCTCCGAGAGCCAGCCGGCCAGCCAGGCGGCGGCGGGGTAGGAGTAGAGATAGCCGGCCGTGGGACCCATCAGCCAGATCGCGCCGCCATGTCCCTGGGCGAAGACCGGCAATCCGCCGATGCCTTCGAGCAGGTAGAGCATCGCCGCCGCCGCGCCGCGGCTGGCGCCGAGCGCGATGCCGACGAACAGCACGGCGAGCGGCTGCATGGTCAGCGGCACCGGCGTGAACGGCAGGGGAATGGCGATCTGCGCGGCGAGCGCGATCAGCACGCTCCCGCCGACCACCAGGAGGACGTCGACCGCGGCGCGCCCGCGCACCAGGCGCGTCAACAGCGCGGACGGAATGGTTTGGCTAGCTCTTGTCATCGTTCATCACCAGAATCGCCGGTAACAGTGTAATCGCGGCCAGGCCGCTCAAGCCGATGCCGAAAGTCGAAGCATACCCAATCGATCGCAGCCCCGGATAGTGCGAGATGGCGAACGAGCCGTAGCCGACGATCGCCGTCAGCGCCGCCATGACGATGGCCTTGCCGGTCTCATGCGCGCTGAAGCGGAACGCCGCGGGGGCCTCGATGTAGCGCTGCAGCATGTAGATGGCGTAGTCGGTGGCCACGCCGATGATCATCAGCCCGACGAAGATGTTCATGAAGTTGAACTCCAGGTCGAGCAGGGCCATCAGTCCCAGCATCCCCGCGCCGCCGGCCACGAAGGGCACGAACGTCAGCGCCGTCATCTTCACCGTGCGGAAGCTGATGAACATCAGGACGAACACCGCGGCGAAGCCGATGAGCGTTGCCCGCAGCGCATCGGCCTTCACGATGCGGCGCAGCGTGCCGCTGACCAGATTGACGCCGGTGATGATGTCGCCGGGATGCGTGTCCGCCAGCGCCAGCAGCTTCGGCGGCACGTCGCGCGGCCACTTTCCGGTGACCGGATAGAGATAGATGACCGACATCCAGTGGTCGCCGACCTTCTTCACGAAGCGCGACATCAGCTTGACCATGTCCTCGTTGCCGAGGTTTTGGATGGTGGCCGGCTCGGTGGGCGCGAGCGCCTGCGCGTACAGGCGCAGGGTGTCGTCGTAGGCCTCCGGACGGAAGCCGTTCTCCAGCAACGCGGCGCGGAAGGTCTTCTCGATGCGCGCGAAATTGAAGCGGTCCGCGCTGCCGGCGCGCAGGGCGGCGATGACCTGCTCCTGCTGCCCGACCGGCGGCAGGAAGGTGGAGATGGTCTGGAACGAGGCGATGGTACGGTCGCGCACCAGCGGCTCGAGGTCGTGGGCCGCGGCGTAGGTCCTGGCCAGCACTTCATCCAGCGACTTCCCTTCCGAGACGTACATCATGAAGTCGAACGACTGCCCGAACTTCTCGGTGACCCGGGTCTGATTGACGACGCCGGGGTTGCCCTTGGCCCGCAGGTCCTGGATGTTGTCGCTGAAGCGCAGCCGCGTGGCCAGCCCGCCGCAGATCAGGATGAAGAGGCACCAGACGATGACGGTGGCCTTCGGCCGGGCGATCGACAGATCGATCAGCTTTCCGGAGCCGAACGAGTGCAGGAACAGCTTCGGCGCGCGGCGTTTCTCCTTCCGCTCGGAGAAGACGATCAGCGCCGGGAGGAGGAACATCACGCAGAGCAGGAACATCAGGATGCCGACGCCGGTGAGGAAGCCCAGCTGCGTCATGCCGCGGAAGTCGGTGGCCAGGAAGGCGAAGAACGTGGCCGCGGTAGTGATGGCGGCGATGAACACGCCGGGCATGGTGGCGGTCATGATGGTGCGGATGGCGTCCTGCATCGACGCGCCGCGGTTGCGCTCGTCGACGTAGCGGCCGTACAGCACGGTGATGAAGTCGATGCCCAAGCCTGCCAGGAGCGCGGCGAATCCGGCGCTGGCCTGCGAGAGCTGGCCGTAGATCACCCCGGCCATCCCGAACGTCAGCAGCAGTCCCAGCGCCAGCGGCGCGCCGGCATAGACCACTGACGCCGCGCGGCGGAAGGCGTAGATGAAGAGCGCCAGGACGCCGATCACAGTCCCGACGATGTTGATGATCACGTCCTTGCGGATCAGATCGGCGTCGCCCACGGCGATCTCGTATCCGCCGGTGTGCTCCACCCCCGGCAGCCGCGTGCCCGCCCCCGCGTTTTTCTGAAACTCCTTGAGCGCCTCGGCCTCGATGATCGCCCCTTCCGCCCGCAGCTCCTTGGCGAATGGCACATCCTGCGCAGGACGCTTGGGCTTGGTGAGGATCAGGAGCGTGCTGTGATCGGCCGAGAGGTAGTAGCCGCTGGAGGCATCGATGTTGAAGCCGCCCCCCGCGGAGGCGAACTTGCGCAGGAAGATGGGGACGAGATTGAAGGGGTCGTACTGCACGAGCTGCTTCATGGCCGACGACTGCGGCGTCTGCAGCAGCGTGCGGTTGCGGGCCACCGAGTCGCGGATGCCGGCGTCGGAGAGCTTGAGGGCCACGTCGTCCAGCTCCGCCGGCGTGAGGAAGAGCATGGCCTTCGGCAGAAGGAGCTCGATGAAGTCGAGCGGGTTGGGGATGCGGTACGAGACTTCCTCGATGCGCGGGCTCTTCCGGTACCCTTCGGCGATGGCCTCGATCAGCGAGTCGTATTCGTGGACGTCGCGGCCGGCCGGGATGTCGAGGACGATGATGTGGTAGTCGATGGTGCCGAGGTCGCGGAGGACTTTGCGGAAGTCGTTGACCTGTTTGTTCTGCTGCGGAATGAGATTGAGCAGGTCGGGATCGAACGAGAGACGCAGGGCGCCGGCCACGGCCAGCGCGGCGAGCACCAGCGAGGCGATGATGATTTCTTTGCTCCGGCGGAGGCAGAAGCGCGCGAGCGCGTCGAGCAGTCGGTCGATCAAGGGAGGCGAGGTATAGCGTGCAGCGCTCAGTGAGTCAACGACTGATCGTCGCCGCGCTGCTGCTGCTCTGCGCCTGCCAGAAGCGCGAGCCGCTCACCGCGGCCAAGGCCGAGGAGATCCTCCGCGCCTACATGTTCAACGTGGAGCCGGTGTACGCCGAGGTGCCGCAGAAGGCGTGGTGGAACGCGCGCTCGCCGAAGGACGACTTCGACGAGAAGTCGCTGCGCACCCTGGAAAACCTGCAGAAGGCCGGCTACCTGACGGTGACCGGCGGCCCCACGGCCGAGGGCGCGGAGTACATCGCCAAGGCCACGCCGAAGGGCTTCCCCATCCTCGGCACCGCCCCCAGTTTTCGCGGGCCGGTCTACCGCGGGATGATCGCCCACAAGAAGTACGACGGCATCCGCAACTTCCAGCGCCACCCGACCGAGCCCACCACCGGCCACGCGGAACTGGTGTGGCACTACGCCGACCCGACACCGCTCTACCCGCTGTTCGAGACGAAGATCAACAAGCCGCTGAACAAGCCGTTCGTGTCGCTGGTGTCCTTCTATTACCGGGACCACCAGTGGCGGTTCGATGTGACGGTGAAGAAGGCCGAGGCGGACTGAGGCGTTTGTTCCGCCTCCACCGAAAGGTGTAGACTCACAACTTCCCACTAGAGAACGGTAATCGGAGGGATTTGTGCAGCTGAAGCTGTACGACATCCTCAACAAACACGCTTTGACCGAGGCGAGGCGTCCTTCGTATTGGCTCGGCGTCCTCTTTGCGGCCACCGCCGGTCTTGCTGTAACGCTGGCTCTGAGCGAGCGGACGTTTTGGCGAGGGATGCGGTATTACGCCTATCGCGCCGCCGAAAAAGCATCCAGAGATGCGATCAAGGAGCCCCGGCAGACGAGAACGATCCTGATCGGCGATAAGTCGTTCTGGGGAACGCGGCTGCAGCACCGAGTGCCGATCAAGCGCGATTACCTCGCGGATCTGGTGAGCAAGATCAGCAAGGTGCATCCGAACGTGATTGCACTGGACGTGATGTTTGCGGCGGCCGATCCGCGGGCGGACGCCATTCCTGACGCGTACGCCGCGGAGACCGAAGCGCTTTCGAAGGTAATCATCCAACAGGTGCCGAGGACGACGACGATCGTCTTTCCCCTCGCCATTCTGTGGCCGGAGAACAGAACGGTGGGCGGCATTTTCGACTACCTGCTCCATCTCCCGAACGTGGCGGTCGGCTTTACGCGCCTGAACGGCGATGTGCGCCGTGTCGCGACGTCGGTCACGCTCGACGATGGCCGGCGGTTGGATTCGTTCGCCTTGGCCGTGGTGAAGGCGATGGATCAAAGCTCCGAGGCCGACTCACGGTGGCGCGACGACTTTCCGTTCGGTTACATGCTGTCGCGCAACGAGCTGGCCCCTGCGGTCTTCGATGCCGATGACATCCTCCAACTGCCGGACGGCGATCCCTTGTTACAGCGCTTCGCGCACAAAGCCGTGATCATCGGCGGAGACTGGCATCCCGACCCCTCGAATCCGGGTATCGGAGTGGACGATCACCAAACGCCGGCGGGAATGCTCCCCGGAGCGCTCGTACACGCTAATTACATCGAGTCCCTGCTCGCCCACGTCACGCGCCGGATGCCGACACGATGGGAAGAGGTCGGCTTCGAGCTCTTCTTTTCGCTAGTGGCTGCGACCGCGCTCCTGCTGGGCCGGGGATGGTGGAAGTTGGCGTTTTTGGCAGTGTTCGGCGGAATTGCGTTGCTCGTGCTCTATCACGTCGCGTGGCAGAATCTCGGAGTTTTCGTCGACTTCATCCCCTCCGCTGTCGCGCTGACGCTCCACGCCGGCATCGAGCAGAAAAAACAGCAATGGCATCTTCTGAGCGAGCCGGCCTTCGTGGGCCTGCTGCTCTTCATTGCCGGTTGCATCGTCCTATTGGAGTTCATCAGGCACGAGAACAATCTCCTCTCGTCTGCGTTCGCGCACGTTGCCACAATGCTCCACACCACGACCGACGTCTCGCCGGCCATCGAGCACGCCAGGGCCCAGATGCCGGGATTTGCGAACGTCACGCACCTGTCGGCACGCGAGCCCGGCGGATTTTCAGGTAAGCGTGTGCTCGCCTCGATCTTCACGGACAACAATCAAGAGAAGCCGACGCTGTGGGATGTCGTTGTGGCCGATCAGCAGCGCGCTTTGTTGCCACCGCAGGCCCCCAAGGGCGTGGCCTCGCCACCGGACTGAGCTACTTCCCGAGGACGGCCTTCTTGAAGTCGTCGCCCGGGCCCGGCTTCGGGCCGATCCACGTGTTGACGATGGCGTCTGCGGTCGCCTTCCCCGCCAGCGTGCCCTTGGCCACGCCGTTCACCTCGACGATGGTCCCGCTGCCGGGCACGTAGGTGAAGACGAGCTGTTTGCCCTTGTCGATCGGCTCCATCCACGAGACGAGCTTGACGAAGTTGGCCTTCACCTCGGCCGACGCATTCGGGGTGTTGTCGGCCAGCCCCTCTTCCCACGCCTCGCTGATCTGGCTCTTGGAGACGCCGTAGAGGAAGTGCATGAGCATGCGGCGCGGGCTGTCCGCGGCGATGATGGCCGCCGGGTCGCTCTGCTTTGCCGTCAGGTAGAGGGCGCCGACGTAGACCTTGATGAAGAGTTTCTTGCGCAGGCCGGCGCCGTTGAGGACGAGGTTCTGATTGTTGACGCTGACGCTGTCGGGGACGTTCACGCCGGCGACATCCTTGGCCTCGGCGGCTGCGGCAGCGAGGATGAGCGAGAGCGCGAGGGCGGCTTTTTTCATGATGGGCGCGATTGTATCCGACGCAGCCCCGCAGGTGTGGCGATGATGGCCTCGGTCGCCTCGGACGGGAAGAACCCGGTCTCCACCACCCCGGCGCACTCACGGATGCGGGCTACGACGTCCGCGATGTCCTGGTCCTGGGGAACGCGGACGTCGAGGATCCGGTGGCCTTCGTCGGTGATGCGCGGCGCGCCGTCGCGCAGCCGGAGGACGGGCGCCAAGTCCATGGCCGTGAAGCGTTTCTCCAGCACGGCGAGGGCGAACGGCGTCACTTCCACCGGCAGGACGCCGGCGCCGAGGCGGTCGACGAGCTTGGAGTCGTCGGCGATGACGATGAAGCGCTTGGCCTGCTGCTCCACGATCTTCTCGCGCAGCAGCGCGCCGCCGCGGCCTTTGATCAGCCGCAGGCGCGCGTCGATCTCGTCGGCGCCGTCGATGGCGAGGTCGAGCGGCACGATGTCTTCCAGGGCGAAGAGCGGAATCGACAGTGACCGCGCCTGCTCCTCGGTCTGATTCGAGGTGCAGGTGCAGCGGACGTCGCGCAGCTCGCCGCGGTGCAACGCCTCGCCGAGAAGCCGCACGAGCTCCTTCGCCGTGCTGCCCGTGCCGAGTCCGAGGGCCATGCCGCTGCGAACCTCGCGCAGCGCTTCGGCCGCGGCGGCGATCTTCATTTCGTGTGCGTTCATCAGTACGCTCCTGCCGCACCCGCGTGGCGCGGATCGGAGACGGCGATCAGCTTGCCGCGATCGATCATCACCGCTTGCACGTCGCCGATGGCCTCGCCCGGCCGGAGACCGTGGCCGAGGGCTACGAGGGTGTCGATCGCCGCCTTCGGCGCCAGGGTCTGCTCGTACGCGATTCCGTCCGGCGCCGCCTGCTGGTCGTAGCGCGGCGCGGCGATGGCGTCATCGAGCGACTTCCGGTGCACGAACATGTTGATGAGAATGTTGGCGATGGTGGCGGGAATCGCCGCGCCGCCCGCGCTGCCGATGGCCAGCAGCGGCTTGCCGTCGCGAAGGACGATCGACGGCGCCATCGACGACGCCATCCGCTTCCCGCCGGCGAGCGCGTTGGGCGAGCCGGCGGTTTTCGAGAAGTCCTTCATCGAGTTGTTCAGCAGAAAGCCGCAGCCGGGGACGATGTAGCCGCTGCCGAAATCGTCGCCCAGGGTGACGGTGACCGCGGCGACGTTGCCCTGCGCATCGACCACGGTGAAGTGCGTGGTGTGGCTGCTCTCGGCGATCGCGCCGGCCGGCTCGGCGAGAGTGACCGTCGGGGTCACCCGCTTCGGATTGATCGACGTGCGCCACTGCACGGCGCGCTCGTCGGAGAGGAGCTCGCGGATCGGGATGCGGGCGAAGGCGGGATCGCCGAGGTGCTTGTCGCGGTCGATGGCCGCGCGGCGCTCGGCCTCGGCGACGAGATGCAGCGACGCGGCGGATTGGAATCCGCTCGCCGCCAGGTCGAATCCGCCGAGGATTTTGAGCATCGAGGCCATCACCAGCCCGCCGGCCGACGGCGGGGCGACGGTGTAGATCTCCACGCCGCGAAAGGCGATGCGCAGCGGCGCGCGCCACAGCGGCGTGTACTCGCGGAGGTCGCGCAGGAGGAACACGCCGCCGGCGGCGCGGCCGTCGTCGACGATGCGCCGCGCGGTCTCGCCGTCGTAAAACTCGCGCGCGCCGCTCACGGCGATGCGCTCCAGCGTCGCCGCCAGATCGCTCTGCACCAGCGTGGCGCCGAGCTCGGTGTTGTCACGCGCGAAGGGCTCGATCTTGCGCTCGATCTTGGCCAGCTTGATGGCGTTGGCCAGCTCGGCGTCGATCTTCACGCCGCTGCGCGCCAGTCCGATCGCCGGCGTGAGGAGGCTCTCCCACTTCTTGCTGCCGAAGCGCTCGTGCAATGCAGCGATGCCGGCGACGGTGCCGGGGACGGCCGCGGACGCGATGCCGGCGGCCGGCGCGTTCTTCGCCGCGGCGGGGGAGACTTCGCGGAAATCGATGGTCCAGACGCCGCGCGACGCCGTGTCGTAGTAGGTGAGGAACCCGCCGCCGCCGATGTTGCCCGACTGCGGCTTCGCCACCGCGAGCGCGAAGGCGATGGCCACCGCGGCGTCCGCGGCGTTGCCGCCATCCTGCAGGACGCGCAAGCCGATCTGCGTGGCGTACGGCGAGGCGGTGGCCACCGCGGCGTGCGTGGCCTCGGCGCGGGAGCCGGCGATCGCGTTCGCGGCGATGAGAACCGTCATCCCGAGCGCAGCGAGGGATCTCAGCCGCGGAGATCCTTCGCCGTCTGCGCGGCTCAGGATGACGGTCACCGACGAGGTCTCCGATTCCTGTCCCAGATGATCTTCAGCCCCTTCAGCGTCAGCTCGGAGTCCGTCTCGTCGATGTGCTCGCTGTCCTCCTCGAACAGCGTCGCCAGTCCGCCGGTGGCGATGACGCGCTTCACGCCCTGCACCTCGCGCTTGATGCGGGTGAGGATGCCGTCGACCAGTCCGAGGTAGCCGAAGTAGAGGCCGGACTGCATGTTGACGACGGTGTTTGTGCCGACCACGCTCGGCGGGCGGCGGATCTCCACGCGCGGCAGGCGCGACGCCCGCGCGAACAGCGCCTCGGCCGAGATGTTGATGCCCGGGGCGATGACGCCGCCGACGTACTTGGCGTCGGCGGTGACGACGTCGAAGGTCGTCGCCGTCCCGAAGTCGACGATCACCACCGGCCCGCCGTGCGCGGCGTGCGCGGCGACGGCGTTGACGATGCGGTCGGCGCCCACTTCCTGTGGGTTGTCGACGTGGATGGCGATGCCGGTCTTCACCCCCGGCTCGACGAACAGCGGCGCGACGCCGAAGTACTTCTCGATCATCCACTGCATGGCGCTGTTGAGCGGCGGGACGACCGAGGAGACGATGGCGCCGTCGAGCTCCACCGGCGCGGACTCGGCGACGAGTTGCTTGGCCAGGATGCCGTACTCGTCTGAGGTGCGGTCGCGCGCCGTCGCCAGCCGCCACGAGTTGATCAGCGCGTCGTCGTGGTAGATGCCGAGGACGATGTTGGTGTTGCCGACGTCGACGACCAGGAGGTTGGACGGCATTGGGCGATAGGTTACGACAAGATCAGATCGCCCGCGCTGACCGCCGTCGTCCCCTCGCCGTTGCGCAGCATGGCCCGGCCGTGCTCGTCGATGCCGGCCCACGCGCCGCTGACGGTGCGGTCGCCGAGGACGCAGGAGACGCGGTCGCCGTCGGCGTGCACGGCGAGCCGGCGCCACTCGGCGAGCACGCGCTCGTGGTCGAAGGGCTGCGACACGCGGGCGTCGACGTGCTCGATGAAGGCCTCGATCGCCGTGGAGATGCCGCGGAAATCGCGGGGCGAGACTTCGGCCAGGGCCACGGCGTTCGGCCGGTCGTCGTCCGTCGCCGGCTCGACGTTCACGCCGGTGCCGACGGTCAGCAGAACGTGGTCGTCGCGCGTGCGGGCTTCGATCAGGATGCCGGCGATCTTGCGGCCGCCGACCAGGATGTCGTTAGGCCACTTGATCCGCGCGTCGACGCCGAAGGTCTCGCGCAGGTAGGTGGCCACGATGTTGGCGATCTCCAGCGGCACCATCGGCAGCTCCGACACTGGCCGCATCAGGAGCGTGGTGGCGTAGATCCCCTTGCCCGGCGGCGACGACCACTGCCGCGCATTGCGCCCCCGCCCCGCGAACTGCTCGCCGGCGATGATCATGGCCTGCGGCAGCGACAGCTCGTTCTCGATGCACTCGTTGACGATGCGCCGGGCGACGAGGTTGGTCGAAGCCACGCGCGGAATGAGGGCGATGGACTCGAGAGTCGTCAGGCGGTCGACGATCTGGCGTGTGTCGAGGTGGATCATGAGGTTACGAGGTCTCGCGGTAGCGGGGTCTCGCGGCCGTTCGTTCGCCCCGAGACCGCGAGACCCCGCTACCTCGCAACCTCATTCTGCATCAGCTTTTCGATTCGCGCGCGCAACTCGCTCTGCCGCGCCTGCGCCTGCTCCACAACGGCGGGCGGCGCGTTGCGCACGAACTGTTCGTTGGCCAGCCGGGCGATGACGGCGTCGAGCTCCTTGCGGCTCTTCTCCAGCTCGCGCTGGGTGCGCTCGATCTGTTCCTTCGTCACCACCCGCTCCGGGAACTCGATGGCGATGGAGAAGCCCTCCACCACGTCGTGATGCGCGCCCGCGGCCGGCTCCCCGTTGACCACCACCTCGGTCAGGCGCGCGAGGTCGATGAGGAGGTACGCATAGTCCTGGAAGAACTTCGCGTCGCGCGGTGCGTCGGCGCGCACGTGCAGCTTGAACCGGTCCTTCGGCGTGAAGCCGCGCTCCGCGCGCGCGTTGCGCACGGTGCTGATCATCGCCTTCACCGCCTCCATCAGCCGTTCCGCCTCCCGGTCCTCGAGCATTTCCTCGGCGATCGGATACGGTGCCACCATGATCGACGGCTCGACGCCGCCCAGCTTCTGCCAGATCTCCTCGGTGATGAACGGCATGAAGGGATGCAGCAGGCGCAGCGAGCGGTCGAGCACCTCCAGCAGCACGCGGCGGGCGCGCGCGGCGTCGTCGGGCGTGCCGTGCCGGCCGAGGAGCACCGGCTTGGCCATCTCGATGTACCAGTCACAGAACTCGTGCCAGAAGAACTGATAGATGGTGTTCGAGGCCTCGTCGAAGCGGAACGCGGAGAGCGACTTGTTGACGTTGTGCGTGGCCTCGTTGAGGCGCGAGAGGATCCAGCGCTCGACGGTCTTGATGTCGTCGCGCTGGATCGGCTTGGCCGACTGCAGCTTGCTGTCGACGTGCATCAGGGCGAAGCGCGACGCGTTCCAAATCTTGTTGGCGAACGCCGCGTAGCCCTGCATGCGGGCGCGGGCCAGCGGGATGTCGCGCCCCGAGGTGAAGATGGCCAAGGTGAAGCGGACGGCGTCGGCGCCGAACTCGTCGATCACGTCCAGCGGATCGATCACGTTCCCCTTGGTCTTCGACATCTTCTGCCCGTGCTCGTCGCGCACCAGGCCGTTGAGGAACACCTGGCTGAACGGCGCCTTGCCGGTGAAGCGGAGGCCGAACATGATCATCCGCGCCACCCAGAAGAAGAGGATGTCGAAGCCGGTGATCAGGACGTCGGTGGGATAGAAGATCTGGTAGTCGGGCGTGTCGTCCGGCCATCCCATGGTGGAGAAGGGAAAGAGGCCGGAGGAGAACCAGGTGTCGAGGACGTCGGTCTCCTGCCGCAGCTCGGTCGAGCCGCACTGCGGACAGGCGTGCGGCTGTTCCAGGGCCACGATCACGTGGCCGTTCGCGCAGTAGTACGCCGGGATGCGATGGCCCCACCAGAGCTGGCGGGAGATGGTCCAGTCGTGGATGTTCTCCATCCAGTTGAAGTAGGTCGACTCCCAGCTCTGCGGGATGATCTGGATGGTGCCGTCGCGCACCACGTCGATGGCCGGCCGCGCCAGCGGCTCGATCTTCACGAACCACTGCCGCGAGATCATCGGCTCGATGATGGTGTCGCACTTGCCGTGGAAGCCGATGGAGTTGGTGTAGTCCTTCACCTCGCGCAGCTGGCCTGACTGGCGCAGCTTCTCCAGCACTTTCAGGCGGGCGTCGAACCGATCGAGGCCCGCGAATTCGGCGCCCGCGGTCTCCGTCATCCGCCCCGTCTCGTCGATGACCTGAATCTCGGGAAGGGCGTGGCGCTTGCCGGTCTCGTAGTCGTTCTTGTCGTGCGCCGGCGTCACCTTCACCACGCCGGTGCCGAATTCGGGATCGACGAGGATGGGGTCGGCGACGATCGGAATGCGGCGGCCGACGATGGGAAGGATGGCCTCGCGCCCGATGACGTCTTTGTACCGCTCGTCGTCCGGATGCACGGCCAGCGCGGTGTCGCCGAGCATGGTCTCCGGCCGGGTGGTGGCGATGGTGAGCCGGCGATCCGAATCAACAAGCGGGTATTCGATCTGGTAGATCTTCCCGTTCACCTCACGGTACTCGACCTCGATGTCGGAGATCGCCGTGCGGCAGAACGGGCACCAGTTGACCATCGCCAGGTCGCGATAGATCAGGCCGTCTTCGTACAGCTTGACGAAGACGTAGCGCACGGCGCGGGAAAGGCCTTCGTCGAGGGTGAAGCGGGTGCGGGTCCAGTCGGCGGAGGCGCCGAGCCGCTTGAGCTGATCGATGATCTGGTGCCCGTACGACTCCTTCCACTCCCACACTTTCTCCACGAACTTCTCGCGGCCGAGGTCGAAGCGGCTGATGCCCTGTTTCTGCAGCTCGCGGTCGACGATCATCTGGGTGGCGATGCCGGCGTGGTCGGTACCCGGCAGCCAGAGGGTGTTGAAGCCGCTCATCCGCTTCCAGCGGACGATGATGTCCTGGAGGGTGTTGACCAGCGCGTGGCCGATG
>Ga0207674_10005313_pt1 | contig 15320 bp, 18 predicted proteins | sample KBSCornC72_FD_184303 | JGI IMG/M metagenome (GOLD analysis project Ga0207674, IMG submission 184303) | Corn rhizosphere microbial communities from Kellogg Biological Station, Michigan, USA - KBS Corn C7-2 (SPAdes) (version 2) | ecosystem: Host-associated > Plants > Roots > Rhizosphere > Soil ... | reverse complement strand
TGACGGGCTCCGCGGTGCGCGTTCCGTCGGCGGCGACGGCGTGACGGCCGTCGGCGCGGTCGCGGATCGCCGCGACGCGCTCCCGGGCCGGCTCGCCGCGCCCTTCGCGCAGGCCGGTCAGGTCCTCGAACAGCGCGCGGTAGTGGATCATGGCTTCCCTGAGCTGCTCGGTGCTCGCCGAGTCGGTGCGCAGGTCCATGGTCGTGCGGTAACCCTCCATCGCGGGGCCATGGTGGACGGACAGGGCGTCCAAGGTGGCGGTCCTGTCGTCGACGGGGTAGCCGCGATCGCGCATCACGTTCCCGATCAGCACGTGCGCGGCGCCCACGGCCTCGGCCGGGGTGTCCACGAACCGTTCCTGGACCGCGGCCCAGTCGCCGCTGTAGCTGGCCTGCTGCTCGGGCGAAAGCTCGCGGATATTGAGCGCACGTACGCGGCGCTCTCGCTCGGCCAGTTCGGCGTCGGCCTTCCTCTTGCTGCCCAGCTTCTTAACCAGGCGGTCGTATTCCGGGCCGAACTGGCGGCGCAACCGCGCCCGCCGCATCTCAGCCGAGGCCACGACTACGACCGCCACCACGACGATGACAGCGATGACGATTCCTATAATTGCTCCGGTCGACATAATGACCTCCGTGAGGTGTCGGAACGGCACTCCGACTCCCCCCGATCAACCGGGCTAAACGGCCGTGGCTATGTTCAAGGTCCGGTGAGGTTGCGCCGGATGGCGGCGAGTGCCCTGATTACTGCCTCGCGCTCGGCGGGCCCGAAGGTGGCCAGCGCCCGCTCGGTGAGCTTGTCCGTCTCGGCCGCGATGACGTCCTCCAGCGAACGCCCGCGTTCGGTGAGCACCAGCCGGACCAGCCGCCGGTCGCCCGGATGGGGCTCGCGGCGCAGCAGGCCGGCCGCCTCCATCCGGGTGGCGGCCCTGGTCACGGTGGGGGTGGCCAGCCCGAGCCGCCGGGCGATCTCGCCGGGCGTCTGCCCGTCCTCGGCCCACAGCTGGCGCAGGATGAACTGCTGCCCCTGGTGCACGCCGTGCCGCGAGAAGGCCGCCGCGGTCGCCGCCGCCAGGGCATGCTTGGTCGCCCAGAACGCCGTCTGGAAGTCGGGCGCCGGCTGATCGTCTGCATGTGCTGGCTGGTCAGCACTCATTTCCTCGGACATGGCAGCTCAAGCGTACGGCCCTGGAGTACGTTAGCCGGCTCATGGTAAACTCATTACCCGGCTAACGACTTTCGGGAGGCATCCATGAAACTCGGCATCAGCGTCAGCACGTTCCCCTGGCCGGCGGAGGAAATCGGCCCGGAGGTATCCCGGATCGCCACGGCGGCCGACGAGGCCGGCGTGGACAGCCTGTGGGTGATGGATCACTTCTTCCAGATCCGGCTGACCGGGCTGCCGCCGGAGTCGCCCATGCCCGAGGCGTATGCGACGCTGGCCTTCCTCGGCGGCCTCACGCGCCGGATCAAGCTCGGCACGCTCGTCACCTCGGTGGCTTATCGCCATCCCGGCGTACTGGTCAAGGCGGTAACCACGCTCGACGTGATGACCGGCGGCCGGGCGATCTTCGGGGTCGGGGCGGGCGCGCCGTGGAACATCGCGCCGGCCGGCCCGGGCACCGCCTTCGAGGCCGAGGGCCTCGGCATCCCGTTCCCCTCGCTGGCCGAACGCTTCGAACGGCTCGAGGAACTGCTGCAGATTGCCCATCAGATGTGGCGCGGCGACGAGAGCCCCTATCAGGGCCGGCACTATCAGCTGGTCCGCCCGCTCAATTCGCCGAACTCGGTGCAGCGGCCGCACCCGCCGATCCTGATCGGCGGCAGCGGGGAGCGCAAGACCCTGCGGATGGTGGCGCAGTACGCCGACGCCTGCAACCTGTTCGACATCCAGGGTTCGCAGTTCCGCGACAACCTCACCCGCAAGCTCGGCGTGCTCCGCGAGCACTGCGCGCAGGTCGGTCGCGACTACGCCGAAATCGAAAAGACCGTCGCCACCAGCTTCGACCTGGGCGAAGATCCCAAGGCCGGCGCCGTGGCACTGCTGGCTCACCTGCGCGAGCTGGCCGAAGCCGGCATCAGCCACGCCCTGGTCGCGCCCGAGGGCCCCTGGGACGAGGCCCGCTTCGACGCGGTCGCCGCGATCCTGCCGGACATACACGCCATCGAACCTGAGCGGGGCTGACGGGTACGATCGTGCGGTGAAGGGGCGACTGACCGCGTGCGCCGCGGCCCTGGCGGGCTCCGCGGTGCTCGGCGTGGCGGCCGGGCTCATCTGGGCCACGGTGGCGCCGCGGGCGCTGCTGCAGGAGGTCGGACACGGCGAGGCCCAGCTCGTCAACGCGGAGAGCACGGCGTACATCCTGGCCGACGCCTGGTTCTGCCTGATCGCGGCGATCGGCGGGGTCATCACCGGAATCGCGGGCTATCGCTTGCTGGTCCGCCGGGCCGGCTGGACCGCGGCGGCCGGGCTCGTCCTCGGCTCGGTGGCGGCGTCGTTGCTGATGCTCTGGACCGGCGAGAACATCGGGCTGGGAACCTACAACCACCTGCTCGCCGTCAGCGCGGACGGTGTCTTCTTCCACGCCTCGCTCGCCCTCGGCGCCAAGAGCGCGCTGGCGTTCTGGCCGGGCCTCACCTCCCTGATCGTGCTCCTGGCCGAGTACGGCGGCCGCCGTCCGGCATCCGAGGAAGCCCTACTCTCCGTAGACTAGGCGGGTGATTTCCCGCATCGATCTGCGCCGTATCGACGTGCGCGGGCGCCCGCCAGCCGACCTGAGCAGGACTCAACTAGAAGGCGTCCTGCCCCGGGCCGCGACCGACGTCGAGGCGGCCGTCGCGCGCGTCCGCCCGATCTGCGACGACGTCCGGAGCCGCGGCGCCGACGCGGTCCGTGAGTACACGGCCCGTTTCGACGGCGTGGACCTGGCCACCACCCGGGTGCCGCGTCAGGCCCTCGAGGCGGCACTGGCCGGGCTCGCCCCGGACGTCCGGGCCGCCCTTGAAGAGGCCGCCCGCCGGACCAGACGGGTGCACGGCGCCCAGATCCCGGCCGAGATCGTCACCCGGGTCACCGGCGGCCTCACCGTCACCGGGCGCTTCGTCCCGGTCGGCCGGGCCGGGGTGTACGTCCCCGGCGGCCTGGTGGCCTACCCCTCCTCGGTCGTGATGAACATCGTCCCGGCCCAGGCCGCGGGGGTGGCCTCGATCGCGGTGGCGTCCCCGCCGCAGGCCGGCAACGGCGGCCTGCCGCACCCGTCCGTGCTCGCCGCGTGCGCCCTACTCGGCGTGACCGAGGTGCACGCGGCCGGCGGCGCGCAGGCGCTGGCCATGTTCGCCTACGGCACCCGGGACTGCCCGTCGGCCGACGTCATCACCGGCCCGGGCAACGTCTACGTGGCCGCGGCCAAGCGCGTGCTCCGCGGCGTGGTCGGCACCGACGGCGAGGCCGGCCCGACCGAGGTGGCGATCATCGCCGACGACACCGCCGACCCCCGGCACGTCGCCGCCGACCTGGTCGCCCAGGCCGAGCACGACGAGCTCGCCGCGTGCCTGCTCGTCACCACCGACGCCACGCTCGCCGACAAGGTCGACGCCGAGCTCGGCGAGCAGGTCGCCGCCACCCGCCACCGCGAGCGGGTACAAGCCGCCCTCAATGGCCAGTCAGCCTGCGTCCTGGTGGACGACCTGGACGCCGCGCTCGCCGTCAGCGACGCCTGGGCGCCCGAGCACCTGGAGATCCAGACCAGGGACGCGGCCAAGCTGGCGGCCCGGGTGATCAACGCGGGCGCGGTATTCGCCGGCCCCTACGCGCCGGTCTCGCTCGGGGATTACCTGGCCGGCTCGAACCACGTGCTGCCCACCGGCGGGACCGCGCGGCACACCAGCGGCCTGTCCGTGTTCCCCTTCCTGCGGCTGGTGAACGTGATCGAGTGCGACCGCGAGACGCTGGCCGCCACCGCGCCGCTTATCGACGCGCTGGGCGGCGCCGAAGACCTGGCCGCGCACGTCGAGGCCGTCCGGGTGCGCGTGGAATCATGACGAAGGCTGATACCCCGCCCGTTCGGGCCGACCTGAACGACCTGACCCCGTACGGCGCCCCGCAGATCGACGTGCCGGTCCGGCTGAACACCAACGAGAACCCGTATCCGCCCAGCCCAGCGCTGGTCCGGGGGATCGCGGACGCGGTCGCCGAAGCCGCCGCCTCCCTGAACAGGTACCCGGACCGCGACGTGGTCGAGCTGCGCAAGGACCTGGCCGACTACCTCGGGCACGGCTTGACCGGCGCTCACTTGTGGGCGGCCAACGGCTCCAATGAGGTCATCCAGCAGGTGCAGCAGGCGTTCGGCGGGCCCCGCCGGCGGGCGCTCGGGTTCGACCCCGGCTACTCCATGCACTCGCTGATCGCGCGGGTGACCTGCACCGGATGGATCTCGGCGGCCCGCGACGAGGACTTCGGCCTGGACCCGGAGCGGGCGGCCGCCGTGATCAGGCGGACCCAGCCGGACATCGTCTTCCTGACCTCGCCGAACAATCCGACCGGGACCGCCGCGCCGATGGAACTGATCGAGGCGGTGTGCGCCGCGGCCCCCGGCCTGGTGGTGATCGACGAGGCGTACGCCGAGTTTGCCCGCGAGGGCACGCCGAGCGCGCTCACCCTGCTGCCGCGCTACCCGGCCCTGGTGGTCACCCGCACGATGTCCAAGGCGTTCGCGATGGCCGGCGCCAGGATCGGGTACCTGGCCGCCGCGCCCGAGGTGGTCGAGAAGCTGCTTCTCGTGCGGCTCCCGTACCACCTGTCCGCGGTCACCCAGGCGGTGGCGCGCGCCGCACTGGCGCTGGCCGCCGAGCCGCTGGCCACCGTGGCCAAACTACGGACCGAACGGGACGGGCTCGTCGCCTGGCTTCGGCAGCGGGGCCTTTCCGTGGCGGACTCCGACGCGAACTTCGTGCTGTTCGGCGAGTTCGAGTCGCGTCGCGCGGTCTGGCAGGGGCTGCTCGACCGGGGCGTGCTGGTCCGCGAGGTCGGGCCGCCGCGCTGGCTGCGGGTCACGGTCGGGACGCCGGACGAGATGGCGGCGTTCCGCGCCGCCCTGGATGAGGTGCTCAGCTCATGAACCGGGTGGCGCGGGTGGAACGGCTCACCCACGAGACGCAGATCATGGTGGAACTCGACCTGGACGGAATCGGCGTGGTGGAGGTCGGCACCGGCGTGCCGTTCTTCGACCACATGCTGGCCCAGCTGGGCAAGCACGGCAGCCTCGACCTCACGGTGCGGGCCAAGGGCGACGTCGAGATCGACGCGCACCACACCGTGGAGGACACGGCGATCACGCTCGGCCAGGCGCTCAGGGAGGCGCTGGGCGACAAGTCCGGCATCGCCAGGTTCGGCAACGCGCTGGTCCCGCTGGACGAGACGCTGGTGCAGGCCGCGGTTGACCTGTCCGGGCGGCCCTACGTGGTGCACCACGAGCCGGACGGCATGGCGCCGTTGATCGGCACCTACGACACCACGCTGACCAGGCACATCTTCGAGTCGCTCGCGTTCGCGGCCGGGATCTGCCTGCACATCCGCGTGATCGAGGGCCGCAACCCGCATCACATCGTGGAGGCCCAGTTCAAGGCCTTCGCCCGTTCGCTGCGCGCGGCCGCGGCGCCGGACCCGCGGGCCGGCGGCATCCCCAGCACCAAGGGGGTGCTCTCGTGAAAAGAATTACCGTGCTCGACTACGGGTCGGGGAATCTGCGCTCGGCGCAGCGCGCGCTGGAACGGGTCGGCGCGCGGGTCGAGGTGACGGCAGACCCTGACGCCGTGCTGGACTGCGACGGGCTGGCCGTGCCCGGCGTCGGCGCGTTCGCGGCGTGCATGGCCGGGCTGCGCGCGGCCGGCGGCGACAAGATGATCGCCCGGCGGCTCGAGCTCGGCCGTCCGGTCCTCGGCATCTGCGTCGGCATGCAGGTGCTGTTCGCGGCAGGCGCGGAGCACGGGGTCTGGACCGACGGCTGCGGGGCCTGGCCGGGCACGGTGGAGCGCCTCGACGCCGGTGTGCTACCGCACATGGGCTGGAACACGGTCGCCTCGCCGCCGGGGTCGGTGCTGTTCGCCGGCATCGCCCCGGGCACGCGGTTCTACTTCGTGCACTCCTATGCGCTGCGGTCACCCGGCGCCGAACAGCTCGCCACGGCCGGCGCGCTGATCTCCTGGGCCGAGCACGGCGAGCCGTTCGCCGCCGCCGCCGAGCAGGGAGCGCTGGCCGCGACGCAGTTCCACCCGGAGAAGTCGGGCGACGCGGGCGCCGCGCTCCTGGCCAACTGGCTGGGGACGCTCTCGTGACCGGGCTGACCCTGCTGCCCGCCGTCGACGTCACCGAGGGGCACGCGGTCCAGCTGGTCCAGGGCGTGGCCGGCAGCGGCGGCCAGTACGGCGACCCGATGCAGGCCGCGCTGGCCTGGCAGCGGGCCGGGGCGTCCTGGATCCACCTGGTGGACCTGGACGCGGCGTTCGGCCGCGGGTCGAACGCGGACCTGCTGGCCGACGTGGTCCGCACGGTCGAGGTGCAGGTGGAGATGTCCGGCGGCATCAGGGACAGCGAATCGCTGGCCCGCGCGCTCGGCACCGGCTGCGCCCGGGTCAACATCGGCACCGCGGCGCTGGAAAACCCGGACTGGGTGCGTTCGGTCATCGCCCGGCACGGCGAGCGGATCGCGGTCGGCCTCGACGTCCGGGGTACCCGGCTGGCCGCCCGCGGCTGGACCGCCGAGGGCGGGGAGCTGCACGAGACCCTGGACCGGCTGAACGCCGAGGGCTGCGCCCGGTACGTAGTCACCGACGTGCTCAAGGACGGCACTCTGCGCGGCCCGAACCTGGGCCTGCTCCGCGACGTCTGCGCGCGCACGACCGCGCCGGTGGTGGCCAGCGGCGGCGTCTCGAGCCTGGCCGACCTGCGGGCGATCGCCTCCCTGGTCCCGGCGGGCGTCGAGGGCGCGATCGTCGGCACCGCGCTCTACGAGGGCGCGTTCACCCTGGAAGAAGCCCTCGCGGAGGTGGCCGTCCGGTGACCGTGGCCGTGCGGGTCATTCCCTGCCTGGACGTGGACGGCGGCCGGGTCGTCAAGGGGGTCAACTTCCGCGAGCTGCGCGACGCCGGCGACCCGGTGGAACTGGCCGCGTTCTACGACGCCGAGGGCGCGGACGAGCTCACCTTCCTGGACATCACCGCGTCCAGCGGCGGCCGGGACACCATGTACGACGTGGTGCGGCGCACCGCCGAGCAGGTCTTCATCCCGCTCACCGTCGGCGGCGGCGTGCGCAGCGTGGCGGACGTGGACCGGCTGCTGCGGGCCGGGGCGGACAAGGTCTCGCTGAACACCGCCGCCGTCGCCCGGCCGGAGCTGCTGGCCGAGACGGCCGGGCGGTTCGGGTCACAGTGCATGGTGCTGTCCGTGGACGCTCGCCGGGCCGAGGGTCCTCCCAGCGGTTTCGAGGTGACCACGCACGGCGGCCGGGCCGGCACCGGGATCGACGCGGTGGACTGGGCCCGGCGGGCCACCGAGCTCGGGGCGGGGGAGATCCTGCTGAACTCGATGGACGCGGACGGCACCACCATCGGCTTCGACCTGGAGCTGATCCGGGCGGTGCGCGCCGTGGCGACCGTCCCGGTGATCGCCAGCGGCGGCGCGGGCACGCTCGCGCACTTCGCCCCGGCCGTGGACGCGGGCGCGGACGCGGTCCTCGCGGCCAGCGTGTTCCACTTCGGCACGCTGCGCATCGGGCAGGTCAAGACCGCCCTGCGCGGCGCCGGCCACGCCGTGCGCTGAGAGGGAGTCCTACAGCCCGGCCGGGAAAGTGATCTTCTCCGGCGCGACGAGCGGGGTGCCTACCTCCAGCTGGATCTGGGCGTGCGCGGTGAGCGGGATGTTCCGCGGGTCACCCTGGAAGACCTGGCCGTTGTAGATCGCCACCACGTGCCCGCGAGCCGGGCCAACCTGGCTGGCGCTGAGCGGCTGCCCCCACTCGTCGAAGAAGTTGCCCAGCGTATAGGACCGGTGCACCGGGGACTCGATGTGGATGATGCCGTCAGCGGCGTGCGTGTGCAGCCAGTAGAAGCAGGTCCCCTCTTCGACGAACGAGCCGGCCGGGGTGGACTGGGCTATCGGACCCGGGATGCCGACGGCGGCCGGAACCTGCCGGGCCGAGCCGTTCACGAAGACGGTCAGGTGGGCGTGGATGTGGAACAGGGTCTGCTCGCTTGACTGGCAGCTGATTCCGTCCTTGGCCTGGCCGGTGACCGCGGTGGCGGTGCTGGCCAGCGCGGCGGCGGACGGGACCGGCACCTGCTCGGGCCCCAGCGGTCCGGCGGCGGGCGCCGGCCCGAGCGGGCCCAGCGAGCCGAGCGGCTTCAGGTGCAGCGGGCTGGCGGCCTTGGCGCCGCCCCCGGACAGTGCGAGCACCAGGCCCACGACGAGCCCGATGGCCACGACCACCGCGGTCCCGCCGGCCAGCCACAGCCGCCGCCTGCGCCGGGCTTCCTCGGCACGGATCTGCGCGATCCGCTCTCGCGCGCGCTGCTGCCTGGCCCGGTTGCTCTTCGACACGTCTGGTGGAACGTACCGGGCTAACTGCTGGTTCCGGTCGCGCCGGAGGTATCCGGCACGGAATCGTCGGAGGTGGCCATCGCGGCGCCGACGATGCCGGCGTCGTTGAGCAGCGCCGCGGGTACCACGCGGGCCCGGATCCCGGTCAGCCGCGGTACCCACTTGTCCGACTGCTTGCTGATCCCGCCGCCCACGATGATCAGGTGGGGTGACATCAGCGCCTCGATGTGCTGGAGGTATTCGTCGACCCGGCCGGCCCACTTGCCCCAGCTCAGGTCGTGCAGTTCCTTGGCGCGCTCGGAAGCGCGCGTCTCCGCGTCGTGCCCGCGGATCTCGATGTGACCGAACTCGGTGTTCGGCACCAGCAGGCCGCGGGTGAACAGCGCGCTGCCGATCCCGGTGCCGAACGTCAGCATCAGCACCGTGCCCTTCTGGCCCACGCCCGCGCCGAACGTCATCTCGGCCACGCCGGCCGCGTCGGCGTCGTTCAGCACCCGGACCGGGTTGCCGGTCGCGGTGCGGAACAGCGCACCCGCGTCCGCCCCGATCCAGGACGAGTCCAGGTTGGCGGCGGTCCTGGTCACGCCGTCGGTGACCACCCCGGGGAAGGTGATGCCGATCGGCCCGGACCAGCTGAAAGCCGTGGTGAGCTGCTTCACCACGTCGGCGACCGCGTCGGGCAGCGCCGGGCGCGGTGTGGCGATCTTCTGCCGGTCGGCGAGGAACTTGCCCGTGGTCACGTCCACGGGCGCTGCCTTGATGCCCGAACCACCGATGTCGATGCCGAGTGCGTGCATGGGCTCAGCGTAACGGCCGGTTCGAGCCAGCGCTCGCCCGACGCTCGGCCGGCCTGGGCCGAAGTCGGGTAATATCGCGAGAGAGAACAGTTCCTTGTCGAGAGGGGATGCCGCGGGTGCGCTGGTTCAAACTTGCCGCCATCGGGGTCGGCATACTGATCGCCTTCCTGATCGTTGGCTCGGTGATGCATTTCATCATTACCGCCGTGACGTACCTGGTGATCGCCGCGCTCGTGGCTGGCGGGGTCGCGATCGCCATCAAGGTAGCCCGGTCCGGGCGGCAGGTCTCGGGCAAGAAGGCCGAGCGCGAGGTCCGCGAGCCTGACCACGAGCAATACAGCAGGCCGCTGCCGCGGTCCGACGTCGAGCCGGTCTCCTACTCTCCGCCGCAGCCCGCCCGGCCGGCGGCCGCGGACGTGGACGACGAGCTGGCCCGGCTCAAGCGGGAGATGGGCAGCTTAGCCTTACCAGTTCGCCTCGGCGAGCTTGGTCACCGCCGCCTGGATGCCGTCCATCCGCACCCGGGCCGCGGCCCGGCGGCCCATCACCCACATGGTGAGCTCGGCCGGGCTGCCGACCACGGTCACCGCCGGGGTGGCGTTCCGCGCCGTGATCCGGTAGGACGCGCCGTCCGCGCCCGTGTCAATATCGTCCCGGGCCAGATCGTCCCGGGCCAGCTCCACGCCGACCGGCGCCTTGCGGAGCATGAACCGCGCCATCCGCAGCCGGTGCCAGAGCATGTCCGACTCGCCGCTGCCGAGCTCACGAGGCTCCCAGCCGGGCGCGCCGCGCCGCACGTCCTCGTGGTGTACGAAGAACTCCACCGCGTTGACCCGCTCGTCCATGCCGGGAAGCGCCATCACCGACAGCGCGGGCGGGCCCGACCTGATGGTCCGCACCAGGTCGGGGAACGGGATCCGGCTCCTGATCCGCTGCTGCACGCGGGCCGTGTACCCGGCCAGCGGGCCGCCGGCCACGCCCGCCGCGGCGTCCGGGCGGCGCTCTCGCAGCACCAGGTGCGCGGCCAGGTCGCCGGTGGTCCAGCCCTCGCACAGCGTCGGCGCGTCCGGGCCGGTCTCGTCGAGCAGCGCGCACAGGGCGCGGCGCTCTTCCCGGGAGTAGCTCACCCGCCGATCCTAGGCGTCATTGCTACCCTGACTGAAGTCTCGAAGAAACGAGGGGAACCGATGCTTGACCCTGCCATCGCGGCACGGCTGAAGCGGGACGCATCCGGCCTGGTCGCGGCCATCGCCCAGCAGCACGACACCGGTGAGGTGCTGATGCTCGGCTGGATGGACGACGAGGCGCTGCATCGCACCCTTACCACCGGCCGGTGCACCTACTGGTCGCGCAGCCGCCAGGAGTACTGGGTCAAGGGCGACACGTCCGGGCACTACCAGTGGGTCAAGTCGGTGGCGCTGGACTGCGACGGCGACGCCCTGGTGGTCAAGGTGGACCAGGTCGGCGCGGCTTGCCACAGCGGCGACCGGACCTGCTTCGACGCGGATGTGCTGTTGAAGGATGCGTAGGGAATTCGTCCTGGTGCTGCTGGCCGGCGCGGTCGGCGCCGGCCTTGTCGTGCTCGCCGCCCGCCAGGCCTGGGCGCACGCCATCTTCACCCCGCCCAAGCCGCTGCCAGCGCAGGACATCGCGGTCACCGGGCAGCAACTCGTCCCGCTGGCCAGCGCGCTCGCGCTGGCCGCGCTGGCGTGCCTGGCGGCGGTGATCGCCACCAGGTCGGTGCTCAGGCGGGCCGTCGGCGTCCTGCTGGCCGTGCTCGGCGCGGCCACGGCAGCGGCCGTCCTGGTCAGCCTGCGGGCCTCGGCCGTCCTGGCCGCGGCGCGCGCCAGCGCCCTGTCCGGCCCGCTGGGCGGTTCGACCACGAGCGGCTCGCCTTCCGGGGGCGCGGTGCATGAGATCGTCGTCGCCGGGCCCGGCCGGGCGATCATGGCCGGCGCGCCCTGGCGCGCGGCGGCCATCGCGGGCGCGGTAGCAATCGTGCTGGCGGGCGCGGCTACCGCCTGGCGGGGCCCGCGCTGGCCGGTCATGTCCGCCCGCTTCGAAAGGTCGGCCCCGGCTCGGTCACATGGCACCGATTCGGCCAGCATGTGGGAGTCGCTCAGCCGCGACGTCGACCCGACGATCCACGACGCCGACCCGGCGATCGATGACGGCACCCGGACTTAAACCTGGCGTCCGTTCGGTCCTGCTGGCCGAGCACGAGCCGGAGGTGGCCGAGATGTCGGCCCGCTACCTGCGCCGGGATGGGCTGCGGGTGCGGCTGGTGACAACGCCTGAGCAGGCGCTGGCGGAGCTGACCGCCGGCCCGGACGCCGCGGCCGTGCTCGACCTGACCATGCCTGGCCTGGACCCCCGGCGGATCCGCCGCGCGCTGCGGACCCCGGTCATCTTCCTGGTGGCCGGCCTGCAGGGCCCCCGGCCGCGTGGCCTGGCCCGCGGCGGGGCCAGCGGCCCGCGGCGGTGGCTGGCCCGGCCCTTCGGCCCGCGTCAGCTGGTCGCCATGGTCCGCGACGTGCTGGCCATCCCGGTGCCGCCACCAGCCGGGGGCGCCGGAGAGCTGAAGCTGACCGCGACCGAGACGGCCGTCCTCACGGCCCTGCTTGGCCAGCAGGGACGCGTGCTGTCCCGCCGCCAGCTGCTCACCGCCGCGGGCCGGCCGGCGGCTGGGGACCGTGCCGTTGACGTGGTCATTGCCCAGCTCAGGGCCAAGATCGGGGGAGCGGGCACAATCAGGACGGTCCGCGGCGCCGGCTACGTTATCGATCCGGGGGCAAATCCGGACACCGGCGCGATTTCAGGGGGGCAGTCACCGGGGCGCCGGAGTGGCCGGGCTACCATCAGTGGCGCAACAGTACCGATTTGAGGGGACGATCAAACCGCGTGAGTGTGCTCGACGAGATCCTAGACGGCGTGCGTGCCGATCTCGCCGAACGGCAGCGGCACGTCTCTCTTGACCACCTGAAGGAGATGGCGCGGCGGGCGCCGTCACCGCTGGACGCGATGGCCGCGCTGCGGGCCGAGGGTGTCACCGTGATCGCCGAGGTCAAACGGGCTAGCCCGTCCCGTGGCCAGATGGCGGCCATCGCCGACCCGGCCGCGCTGGCCGGGGACTACGAGGCCGGCGGGGCCAAGATCATCAGCGTGCTGACCGAATCGCGGCGCTTCGGCGGCAGCCTGGACGACCTGGACGCGGTGCGCCGGGCCGTGCAGGTCCCGGTGCTGCGCAAGGACTTCGTGGTCAGCTCGTACCAGCTCTGGGAGGCCCGCGCGCACGGCGCGGACGTGGTGCTGCTGATCGTGGCCGCGCTCGAGCAGAGCGCGCTGGTCTCGCTGGTGGAGCGGGCCGTCTCGATCGGCATGTTGCCGCTGGTGGAGGTACACACCGAACCCGAGCTCGACCGGGCGCTCGACGCGGGCGCCACCGTCATCGGCGTCAACGCGCGCAACCTGGCCACGCTGAAGGTGGATCGCGGGATCTTCGGCCGGATAGCCGGGCGGATCCCGGACGGCATCGTCAAGATCGCCGAGTCCGGCGTGCGCGGTCCGCGTGACCTGCTCGCTTACGCCGCCTCCGGTGCGGACGCCGTGCTGGTCGGCGAGAGCCTGGTCACCGAGAAGGACCCGCGCTGCGCCGTCGCCGACCTGGTAACCGCGGGATCGCACCCAGCACTGCGAGGAGAACGCGGTTGACCGAGATTGCCACGGCGCAGGCACCTGCCGCGCCCGCCGAGCCCGATATCTCGCCGGTTCCCGACATCGGAGGCCACTTCGTGGTCGGCGCGGTCGGGGTCGCCGAAGAGGGCGGGACGGGTGAGGCGCCTGGCGTCGCCTACGGCGGCCGGTTCGCGCCCGAGGCCTTGACGGCGGCGCTGGACGAGCTGACCGCGGCCTATGAGCAGGCGCGGAAGGACCCGGCCTTCCGGGCCGAACTCGACGGGCTGCTGCGCAACTACGCGGGCCGGCCGACGCTGCTGTACCACGCCGAACGGTTTGGCCAGCAGGCCGGCGGGTGCACCGTGCTGCTCAAGCGGGAAGACCTGGCCCACACCGGGTCGCACAAGATCAACAACGTGCTCGGCCAGGTGCTGCTGGCCCAGCGGATGGGCAAGACGCGGGTGATCGCGGAGACCGGGGCCGGCCAGCACGGAGTGGCCACCGCGACCGCCTGCGCGCTCCTCGGCCTGGACTGCGCCGTCTACATGGGCGAGGAGGACACCCGCAGGCAGGCGCTGAACGTGTCCCGGATGCGGATGCTCGGCGCCGAGGTCATCCCGGTCGCTACCGGCACCCGCACGCTCAAGGACGCCATGAACGAGGCGTTCCGTGACTGGGTAAGGTCGGTCGGGCACACGCACTACTGCATCGGCTCGGTCGGCGGTCCGCACCCGTTCCCGATGATGGTCAGGGACTTCCAGCGGATCATCGGCCTCGAGGCCCGCGAGCAGGTGCTCGAGGCCACCGGCCGCCTGCCGGACGCGGTGATCGCCTGCGTGGGCGGCGGCTCCAACGCCATCGGCGCGTTCCACGCCTTCATCCCCGACGCTTCGGTTCGCCTCATCGGCTGCGAGGCGGGCGGTGACGGGCTCCATACCAAGCGGCACGCGGCGACCCTCACCGGCGGCTCGCAGGGCGTGCTGCACGGGATGCGGACGTTCGTGCTGCAGGATGCCGACGGCCAGACCCTCGGCACGCACTCCATCTCGGCCGGCCTGGACTACCCCGGCGTGGGCCCGGAGCACGTCTGGCTGAGGGAGACGGGCCGGGCCGAGTACCGGGCGGTGACCGACGCCGAGGCGATGAACGCGTTCTCCGTGCTCTGCCGGACCGAGGGCATCATCCCGGCCATCGAGTCGGCGCACGCGCTGGCCGGCGCGCTCGACGTCGGCCGCGAACTCGGCCCCGGCGGGCTGATCCTGGTCAACCTGTCCGGCCGCGGTGACAAGGACGTCGACACCGCCTCCCAGTGGTTCGGGGTGTGAGCCACGTGACGAGCGCTGTCACCGAGGCCTTCGGCAAGGCCGCCGCGGACAACCGCGCGGCCCTGGTCGGCTACCTGCCGGCCGGGTTCCCTTCGGTGGCCGGCGCCATCGAGGGCGCCCTGGCCATGGCGCAGGCCGGAGCCGACGTCATCGAGGTGGGCCTGCCGTATTCCGATCCGCTGATGGACGGCCCGGTGATCGCCGACGCCGTGCACCGCGCGCTGGCCGCCGGGACGCGGGTCACGGACGTGCTGCGCACGGTCGAGGCGGTCGCGGCGGCGGGCGTGCCCGTGCTGGTCATGACCTACTGGAACCCGGTCGACCGGTACGGCGTGCGCGCCTTCGCCAGGGACCTGGCCGCGGCGGGCGGCTCGGGGCTGATCACCCCGGACCTCACCATCGAAGAGGCGGGCTCCTGGCTGGACGCCTCCGCCGAGCACGACCTGGACCGGGTGTTCCTGGTCGCGCCCAGCTCCACCGACGAGCGAATCGCCATGATCGCCCGGGCCTGCCGCGGCTTCGTCTACGCCGCCTCGCTGATGGGCATCACCGGCACCAGGGACGCGGTCAGCGGTGACGCCTCCGGCCTGGTCGAGCGGGTCCGCAAGCACACGAGCCTGCCGGTAGCGGTCGGCCTCGGCGTCAGCAACGGTGCTCAGGCCACCCAGGTGGCGGCGTTCGCGGACGGCGTGATCGTCGGCTCGGCCTTCGTCCGCCGCCTCGGCGAGCAGGGCATCCCCGCTATCCGCGACCTGACCGCCGAACTAGCGGCCAGCGTCCGCCGCCCCGCCCCGTAACCCCTCCCGCCGCGCACTCCTCCGCTGTTCCAGCGTCCCCGCGGGCCGGTATGGAGGTTAGGGCACCCAACCCCCGCAAGATGGGGGTAGGGGCACACAACCCCCCGGACCGTCCCCAATCTTTTTACGGGCCGGCG
>Ga0207674_10005312_pt1 | contig 15323 bp, 11 predicted proteins | sample KBSCornC72_FD_184303 | JGI IMG/M metagenome (GOLD analysis project Ga0207674, IMG submission 184303) | Corn rhizosphere microbial communities from Kellogg Biological Station, Michigan, USA - KBS Corn C7-2 (SPAdes) (version 2) | ecosystem: Host-associated > Plants > Roots > Rhizosphere > Soil ... | reverse complement strand
GCTCCAACGAGGAGGCCTACCTCTTCCAGAAGCTGATCAGGACCGGGTTCCACACCAACAACGTGGACCACTGCACCCGGCTGTGCCACGCCTCCAGCGTGGCCGCGCTGTTCGAGGGGATCGGCTCCGGCGCGGTCTCCACCACCTACGGCGACATCAAGAACGCCGGGGTCGCGATCGTCACCGGCAGCAACTCGACGGCGAACCACCCGGTCGCCTCCAGCTTCTTTAAGCAGGCCCGGCGCAACGGCACGACCATCATCTACGTGGACCCGAGGGCCGACAAGATGGCCGACCACGCGGACATCTACTGCCAGCTCAAGCCGGGCACCGACGTCGCCCTCTACAACGCCGTGATGCACGAGGTGATCCGGCTCGGCCTAACCGATGACGACTTCATCGCCCATCGGACCTCCAACTACGAGGCGCTGAAGAGCACGGTCGCCGACTACCCGCCGGAGCGGGCCGAGCAGATAACCGGCGTGCCCGCCGACCTGATCCGCCGCGTCGCCCGCGTCTGGGGCGAGGCCAAGGCGGGCATCATCTTCTGGGGGATGGGGATCTCCCAGCACACCACCGGCACCGACAACGCCCGCTGCCTGATCGCGCTGTGCTCGATCACCGGGAACGTCGGCAAGCCGGGCGCCGGCCTGCACCCGCTGCGCGGGCAGAACAACGTGCAGGGCGCCTCCGATATGGGCCTCATCCCGATGTTCTTCCCGGACTATCAGAAGGCCGACGACCCCGGCGTCAAGGCCAGCTTCGAGCAGGCCTGGGGCGCCACCGACCTCGATCCCAAGAGGGGCCTGACCGTCACCGAGATCATCGGCTCCGCGCTCAAGGGCGGCGTCCGCGGCATGTACATGCTGGGCGAGAACCCGTTCCTGTCCGACCCGAACATCAACAAGGTGCGCAAGGCCCTGTCCAAGCTGGACTTCCTCGTGGTGCAGGACATCTTCCTCACCGAGACCGCCGAGTTCGCCGACGTGATCCTGCCCGCCTCCTCCTACCTGGAGAAGGACGGCACCTACACCAACACCGACCGCCGCGTGCAGCTCGGCCGCAAGGTGCTGGATACCCCCGGCCAGGCCCGGGTCGACTGGGAGGTCGTGCAGGACGTCGCCAACCGGATCGGGCTCGGCTGGGGCTACGAAACGCCGCGGGACATCTTCGAGGAGATGGTCTCGGTCATCCCGAGCTACAAGAACCTGACCTACGACAACCTCGGCCTGACCGGCAAGCTGTACCCCAACCCGGACCCGGAGCGCAGCGACGGCACCGTGGTGATGTTCACCGAGAAGTTCAACACCAACGACGGCCTGGCGCACCTGGTGCCCGCCGAGTGGCTGCCCGCCAGGGAACTGCCCAACGGCGAGTACCCGTTCGTGCTGAACACCGGCCGGATGCTGGAGCACTGGCACACCGGCTCCATGACCCGCCGCTCCTACGCGCTGGACGCGATCGCCCCCAGTGCGCTGGTGTTCATCCACCCGGACGACGCCGACGAGCTTGGCCTGGAAGACGGTGACCTGGCTCGGGTCAGCTCCCGCCGCGGCACCATCGAACTGGCGACCAAGGTTTCCCACCGGGAGGCCCGGGGCAACTGCTTCATACCGTTCCACTTCCGGGAGGCGGCGGCGAACCTGCTGACGATCGACGAGATCGACCCGTTCGGGAAGATCCCGGAGTTCAAGTTCTGCGCGGTACGGATCGAAAAGGCCCATGGCTGAGGCTCGGCCCCGCGTTCCAGGTGTCGAGGCGCGCGCCGGCAAGTTCCCCGGCCCGAGCCTGATCCCGGCGCTGAACGCGATCCAGGAGCGGGTCGGCTGGCTGCCCCGCGAGGAGCTCGTGGCGCTGTCCCGCGAGGTGCACCGGCCGCTGTACGAGATCGAGGGGCTGGTCTCCTTCTACCCGCACTTCCGCGCCGATCCGCCGGTAAAGGCCGAGCTCCGCGTCTGCCATGACCTGTCCTGCTGGCTCCGCGGCGCCGACGAGCGCATCGCCGCGATCAAGGAGCGGTACGGCTCCGATCCCGACGTCGAGGTCGTCGAGGGATCCTGCCTGGGCCGCTGCGACATGGCCCCCGCTTGCACGGTGAACGAGGTACCGGTCCGGATCGACGCTGTCCTGGAGACCGGCCTGGACCACCCGGCCCTGCCGTCGGTCGGTTCCCCCGCCCGCTGGCCGAACGATCCTTACCCGACTCCCGGGGATCGGTATGCGGTGCTGCGCGATGTGCTGGGCGGCCGCCGGGACGTGACGACGATCATCGCCGCGCTCAAGGACACCGGACTGCGGGGCATGGGTGGCGCCGGCTTCCCCACGGGCCGCAAATGGGACCTGGTCGCGGCGCAGGAAACCAGGCCCAAGTACGTGATCTGCAACGCCGATGAGTCCGAGCCCGGCACGTTCAAGGACCGGGAGATCCTCGCCACCCAGCCGCACCTGGTGCTCGAGGGCATGCTGCTCGGCATGGTCGCGGTCGGCGCCGAAGAGGGCTGGGTGTTCATCCGGCACGAGTACGGCCCGGAAGCGCAGGTCATCCGCCACGAGATCGAGCAGCTGCGGAAGGCCGGCCTGATCGGCCCGGACGCGGGAGGTTCCGGCCGGCGGCTGTCCGTCGAGGTATTCACCTCGCCGGGCGGCTACATCCTCGGCGAGGAGTCGGCGCTCATCGAGTGCATGGAAGGGCACCGCGGCGAACCGCGGAACAAGCCGCCGTTCCCCGGCACCTACGGCCTGTACGGCAAGCCCACGCTGATGAACTCGGTCGAGACGTTCGCCCACGTCCCGGTCATCGCCGTCAGGGGCGCGCCGTGGTGGAAGGCGCAGGGGCGTGGCGACCATGCGGGCCTGAAATTCTTCGCGGTCTCGGGCCACGTGGAACGGCCCGGCGTGTACTGCGTCGCGATGGGTACCAGCGCCCGCGAACTGCTCGACCTGGCGGGCGGGGTCGCGGGCGGCCAGCGCCTCGGCGCCATCCAGCCGGGCGGCGCGTCCTCCAACTTCATCGGGCCGGACCAGCTGGACGTGGAGCTGGACTTCGGCACGCTGCAGGAGGCGGGTTCCATGCTGGGGTCGGGCGCGATTGTGGTCATGGCCGAAGGCACCGACCTGCTCGCCGCGGCAGTCAACGTCCTGCGGTTCTTCCGCGACGAGTCGTGCGGCAAGTGCGTGCCGTGCCGGGTCGGCTCGGCCAAGGCACACGTCATCCTCGACGGTCTGCTCGGCGCGGGCGGCGGTCCCGCCGAGGTGAACGGCGACGTCCGTGGCCTCGCCGAGGTGATGCGGCGCACCTCGATCTGCGGGCTCGGCCAGGTCGCGCTCGGACCGGTGATCAGCGTGCTCCGGCTGGCCGAGGAACAGAGTCTCGCCGAGGAACACGGCCCCGCGGAGGACCATGGCTGACGCGGCCTCGCGGGAGTTCTTCACGACCCGGACGGTCGCCGAGGCCCTGGCCGGCTTCCGCCCAGGCCGGCGTACCAGGACCGAGACGGTGCCGTTGCACCTGGCGCTGCGCCGGGTACCGGGCCAGCCGGTCACCGCGCCGCACCCGCTGCCGGGATTCCCGCGCTCCACCGTCGACGGGTACGCCGTCCGCGCCGCCGACACCTACGGCGTCTCCGAGGGCCTCCCGGGCTACCTCACCGTCACCGGCGCCGTCCGCATGGGCGCGGCGCCGGAGGACGCGGTGGCTGAAGGCGGCGCGGTGGCCATGCCGACCGGCGGCGTCATCCCGCCCGGCGCCGACGCGGTCGTGATGATCGAGTACACCGCCGAGGTGATGCCCGGCACGATCGAGGTGGTCCGGCCGGTCGCGCCCGGCGAGGGCGTGGTGCGGGCCGACGAGGACGCCAGGCCCGGCGACGAGATCGTCGGCAGCGGGAGGCCGCTCCGCCCCCAGGATCTCGGGATGCTCGCCGCCGCCGGCGTAACGTCCGTGACGGTGCACGCCAAACCCGTGGTCACGATCTTCTCCACCGGAGATGAGGTGGTCCCGGCGGACACGCGGGAGCTGAAGCCCGGGCAGGTCCGCGACGCGACCGCCGCGGCGCTGGCCGCGCTGGTGGCGGACGCAGGCGGCGAGCCCGTCTTCGGCGGCATCATGCCTGATGACCCGGGCGCGCTGGAAACGGCGCTCCGCGACGCCCTGCCGGCCAGCGACGTGATCGTGATCTCCGCCGGGTCATCGGTCGGCGCCCGGGACGAGACCGCGAGCGCCGTCGCCCGCCTCGGCGAGCCTGGCATCTGGTGCCACGGCCTGGCCATCAAGCCCGGAAAGCCCACCCTGCTGGCCGAATGCGCCGGGGTACCGGTCATCGGGCTGCCCGGGAACCCGCGTTCGGCCCTCGTGGTGTTCCGGCTGATCGGGGCGCCGGTGGTTCGCCTGGTCGGCGGCTGCACGGTGCCGCCGCCGGAACCCTCGACCCGGGCCCGGTTGTCTCGCGATCTCGCGTCCTCGACCGGGCGGCTCGACGTCGTCCAGGTGAAGGTCAGCGACGGCGTGGCGGTCCCGGTGTTCGGCCTGTCGGCGCTGTTGTCGGTCCTGACCGTGGCCGACGGCTATATCGTGATCCCGGACGAGGCGACCGGGCTCGACGCGGGCAGCGAGGTGAACGTGATCCTGTATGCCTGACAGCCCGTTCATCAAGGACATGCCGGCGGCGCAGGCCCTGGCCGCCTGGCGCGCCGCCCGCGAGGCCGCCGGCTGCCCGGAGCGGCTGTCCGCGGTCACCATGCCCGTGGCCGAGGCGGCCGGGTTCGTCACGGCCGCCCCGGTGTGGGCCGTCCGGTCCTCGCCGCCGTTCGACGCGGCCGGGATGGACGGCATCGCCGTCCGCGCCGCCGATACGCTCGGCGCGAGCGAGACCACGCCGGAGTGGCTCTCGCCGGGCGTCTACGACGTCGTGGACACCGGCGACCCGATGCCGGACGGGCGCGACGCGGTGGTCATGCGCGAGTACGTGCACTACGACGACGCCGACCGCGCCGAACTGCGCGCCGCCGTTCCCCCGTACCAGCACGTCCGGTCGATCGGCGAGGACGTCAGCGCGGGTGAGCTGCTCCTGCCGGAAGGCCACCGGCTGCGGGCCGTCGACCTGGCCGCAGCGGCGGCGGCCGGGCAGACGCAGCTGACGGTGCGGAGGAAGGCCCTCGTCTTCGTCCTTCCCACCGGGGACGAGATCCGGCCGATCGGCACCGAGCCGGGCCCGGGCGAGATACTCGACACGAACTCGCTGATGCTCGCGGAGCAGGCGCGAGAGGCCGGCTGCGAGGCACAGGTGCTGCCGATCGAGCCGGACGACCCGGCCCGGATCGCGGCGGCCGTGCGAGCGGCCGCCCCCGGGTGTGACCTGCTGATCGTGATCGCGGGATCCAGCGCCGGGCGGGACGATTACACGGCGCGGGTGGTGGCGGCCGAGGGCACGCTGGCCGTGCACGGGGTCGCCGTCCGGCCCGGGCACCCGGTCGTGCTGGGGGTGGTCGGGCGCACGCCGGTGCTCGGCGCGCCCGGCTATCCGGTATCGGCGGCGCTCACGTTCGACATCTTCGCGGTACCGCTGCTGGCCGAGCTGTCCGGCGCGCCGCCGCGCCAGCGGCCGCGGGTGGCGGCCCGGCTGGCCCGCAAGCTCGCATCGCCGCTCGGCATGGACGACTGGGTGCGGGTCCGGCTCGGTGCCGTCGGCGGTTCCCTGGTGGCGACGCCGCTGCCGCGCGGTGCCGGGGTACTGACGTCGCTGGTCCGGGCCGACGGGCTGCTGGTCGTGCCGGCCGGGGTGGAAGGACACCACGCGGGTTCTTCCGTCTCGGTCGAGTTGCTGCGCGGGCCCGACGAGATCGCGGGCACGATCGTGGCGATCGGGTCACACGATCTGGTGCTTGACCTTGCGTCATCCGCGCTACGCGCCGACAACCCGCTGGTGACCCTCGCGTCGTCGAACGTCGGGTCGCTCGGCGGGCTGGTGGCACTGCGCGACGGACTGTGCCACATCGCCGGGTCGCACCTGCTCGACCCGGAGACCGGCGAGTACACCCTGCCGTACGTGGACCGGGTATTCGGCGGCGCCCGCCCGGACGTGGCCGTGGTGCGGCTGGTGGAACGGTCACAGGGACTGATCGTGGCGCCCGGAAACCCGCTGGAAATCGAAGGCCTGGCTGACCTGCGCCGGCCCGGTGTCCGGTACGTGAACCGGCAACGCGGCGCCGGAACCCGGGTACTGCTGGACGTCATGCTCGGGAAACTGGAAATAACGCCCTCTTCGATCGAGGGATACGCCCGGGAAGAGCCGACGCACCTGGCGGTCGCCGCCGCGATCGCCTCCGGGCGGGCCGATACGGGGATGGGGATCATGGCGGCGGCCCGGGCTTTCGGACTGGATTTCGTGTCGCTCGCCGTTGAACCCTACGACCTGGTCGTCGCGCCAGGCGCGATGGAGTCACCGCAACTCGCTCCGCTGTGGTCGCTGCTTCAGTCAGACCGCTTCAAGGCATCGGTGGAGGAACTCGGCGGCTACTCCACCAAGGACATGGGCCGCCGCCTGCGTTTACGCTGATCCGGCTTCGGTAGTGTGGGCGCCATGGGATCCAGGCGGCGGATTGGATCGTGGCCGGTTTTCCGGCAGCTCACCGGGCCCGATCGCCGCGGGCTCGGCGCCGCGGCCGACAGCGGTAAGTTCCGGCAGGCCCGGACGAGCACCGCGGATGCGGTGGTCAAGTCGGTCTGCCCCTACTGCGCGGTGGGCTGCGGCCAGAACGTTTACGTCTCCGACGGCAAGGTCGTCCAGATCGAGGGCGATCCTGATTCCCCGGTCAGCCGGGGCAGGCTCTGTCCCAAGGGCTCGGCCAGCCTGCAACTCACCACGGGAGGCTCCCGCCAGTACACGGTGAGATACCGCCGACCGTTCGGGACGAAGTGGGAAGACCTGGACCTGGACACCGCCATGGACATGATCGCGGACCGGGTCCTGGCCGCCCGCCGGCGCGGCTGGCAGTGGGAGGTGGACGGCGACCGGACCCGGCGCACCCTCGGCTTCGCCAGCCTCGGCGGTGCCACCCTGGACAACGAAGAGAACTACCTGATCAAGAAGCTGTTCACCGCGCTGGGCGCGATCCAGATCGAGAACCAGGCGCGGATATGACACTCCTCCACCGTCCCCGGTCTGGGGACTAGCTTCGGCCGCGGCGGCGCGACAACGTTCCAGCAGGACCTGGCCAACGCCGACTGCATTGTGATCGAGGGCTCGAACATGGCCGAGTGCCACCCGGTGGGGTTCCAGTGGGTGATGGAGGCCAAGGCGCGCGGCGCCACGGTCATCCACGTCGACCCGCGGTTCACCCGCACCAGCGCGCTGGCCGACCTGCACGTGCCGCTGCGCGCCGGGTCCGACATCGTGTTCCTCGGCGGGATCGTCAACTACGTCCTGGCCAGCGAGAAGTATTTCCGCGACTACGTGCTCAACTACACCAACGCGGCCACGCTGCTGACCGAGGACTTCGCCGACACCGAGGACCTGGACGGGGTGTTCTCCGGCCTGGACCGCGAGCACCGCACCTACGACTTCGAGACCTGGCGCTACCAGGGCGCCGAGGTGTCCGCCGCCGCGGGGGACCGCGACCGACCCGGAGAGCCCGGCGAGCCCGGAGAGCCAGACGCCAGCCACGGGCCTGAGCACCGCCAGGTCCGCCAGGCGGCCCGCGGCGAGGCGCATGGCTCGGGCGGTGCCGCGGCGCACCGTGACCCGGACCGGGACGAGACGCTGCAGGACCCGCGATGCGTGTTCCAGGTGCTGAAGCGGCACTTCGCCCGGTACACCCCGGACATGGTCGAGCAGGCCTGCGGGGTGCCGCCGGAGGTGTTCGCGCGGGTCTGCCAGCTGGTGACCGACAACTCGGGACCCGAACGGACCACGGCTCTCGTCTACAGTGTCGGCTGGACGCAGCACACGGTGGGCGCGCAGTACATCCGCACCGCGGCCATCCTCCAGCTGCTGCTCGGCAACATCGGCCGGCCCGGCGGCGGCATCCTGGCCCTGCGCGGGCACGCCTCGATCCAGGGCTCCACCGACATCCCGACCCTGTTCGACCTGCTCCCCGGGTACCTGCCCACCCCGCACGTGCACGGGAACGAGGATCTCGCGACCTACGTGGGCGCGGAGAGCACGGACAAGGGCTTCTGGGCGGACATGGGACCCTATATGGTCAGCCTGCTCAAGGCCTGGTGGGGCGCGGCGGCCACGGCGGACAACGACTTCTGCTACGACTACCTGCCCCGGCTGACCGGAAGCCACAGCACCTACGAGACCGTGGCCGCCCAGATCGCCGGCGAGTGCCCGGGCTATTTCCTGTTCGGCGAGAACCCGGCGGTCGGCTCGGCCAACGGCCGGATGCAGCGGTTCGGCCTGGCCAACCTGGACTGGCTGGTGGTCCGCGACCTGGTCATGATCGAGAGCGCCACCTTCTGGCAGAACGGCCCGGAGATCGAGACCGGGGAGATGCGCACCGAGGACATCGGCACCGAGGTGTTCTTCCTGCCCGCCGCCGCGCACACCGAGAAGAACGGCTCGTTCACCAACACCCAGCGGATGCTGCAGTGGCACCACGAGGCGGTCGAGCCGGCCGGGGACGTGCGCAGCGACCTGTGGTTCGCCTACCACCTCGGCCGCCGGATCCGGGAGAAGCTGGCCGCTTCGGCCGACGAGATGGACCGGCCGGTGCAGGATCTCACCTGGGACTACCCGGTGGAGGGGCCGCTGGCCGAGCCGTCCGCCGAGGCCGTGCTGGCCGAGGTCAACGGCTGGGACGCCAACGGGAAGCCGCTGTCGTCGTACACGCAGCTCAAGGACGACGGATCGACCGCCTGCGGCTGCTGGATCTACTGCGGGGTCCGGGCCGACGGCGTGAACCAGGCGGCCCGCCGCAAGCCGGGATCCGAGCAGAGCTGGGTGGCGCCGGAGTGGGGCTGGGCCTGGCCGGCCAACCGGCGGATCCTGTACAACCGCGCCTCGGCCGACCCCGACGGCAAGCCGTGGAGCGAGCGCAAGGCGCTGGTCTGGTGGGACGCTGACGAAGGCAAATGGACCGGGCACGACGTGGCCGACTTCATCGCCGACCGGGCTCCGTCCTACCGGCCCAACGCGGACGCTACCGGCGTGGCGGCGATCTCCGGCGTCGACCCGTTCATCTTGCAGGCCGACGGGAAGGGCTGGCTGTTCGCCCCGGCCGGCCTGGTGGACGGCCCGCTGCCCGCGCACTATGAGCCGCAGGAGTCCCCGTTCACCAACCCGGTGTACGGCCAGCAGCGCAACCCGGTCCGCGAGATCATCAGGCACCCGCGGAACCCGCTCCAGCCGTCCGGCCGCGAACTCGGCTCCGAGGTGTTTCCCTACGTCGCCACCACCTACCGGCTCACCGAGCACCACACCGCCGGTGGCATGTCGCGCATGCTGCCCTACCTGTCGGAGCTGCAGCCGGAGTTCTTCTGCGAGGTCTCGCCCGAACTGGCGGCCGAGCGGGGCCTGGAGAACGGGGGCTGGGCCACGATTGTCACGGCGCGAGCCGCGGTCGAGGCCCGGGTCCTGGTCACCGAGCGGATCCGGCCGATCGAGGTGCAGGGCCGCCGGCTCCACCAGATCGGGCTGCCGTACCACTGGGGCGCCAATGGCCTGTCCACCGGCGACTCCGCGAACGACCTAGCCCACCTGGCTCTCGACCCGAACGTGCACATCCAGGAGGTGAAGGCGCTGGCCTGCGATATCCGCCCGGGGCGGCGGCCGCGCGGGCCCGCGCTGCGTGAGCTCGTGCGCGGGTATGCGCGGCGGGCGGGCATCACCGACGACACCGGCACGGAGGTGTAATGAACCCTGACGTTAGTGGCGCCGACCCCGCCGCCCGCGCGGGGCACGTCGACCATCCGCCCCGGATGGGCTTCTTCACCGACACGTCGGTCTGCATCGGGTGCAAGGCCTGCGAGGTGGCGTGCAAGGAGTGGAACGCGGTGCCCGAGGACGGCATCAGCCTGTCCGGAATGTCCTACGACAACACCGTCAGCCTGGGCGCTTCGACCTGGCGTCACGTGGCGTTCATCGAGCAGCCGGCCCGGCCGCCGGCCGAGGGCATCCGCTGGCTGATGTCCAGCGATGTGTGCAAGCACTGCACCGAGTCGGCCTGCCTGGACGTCTGCCCGACCGGCGCGCTGTTCCGCACCGAGTTCGGCACCGTGGTGGTCCAGGACGACGTGTGCAACGGCTGCGGCTACTGCGTGCCCGCGTGCCCGTTCGGCGTGATCGCCCGGCGGGAGGAAGACGGGCAGGCGCACAAGTGCACGCTGTGCTACGACCGGCTGGGAGCCGGCCTGGAGCCCGCCTGCGCGAAGGCGTGCCCGACGCAGTCGATCCAGTTCGGCCCGCTGGACGAGCTGCGCGAGCGGGCCCGGCTCCGGGTCGACGACCTGCACGCGGCCGGCGAGGACCAGGCGCGGCTGTACCTGGACGACCCGGCGGACGGGATCGGCGGCGGCGGGGCGTTCTTCCTGCTCCTGGACGAGCCCGAGGTGTACGGCCTGCCGCCGGACCCGGTGGTCACCACCCGGGACCTGCCCAGCATGTGGAGACACGTCGCCATCGCCGCGGCCGGGCTGGCCGGCGCGGCGATCGCACTCGGCCTAGGGCGGCGGCGGTGACCGCCCCGGCCCGGCCCGGGCGTCGGCGCCGTCGCGGGTTGGAGCATCCTGTGGTGCCGGACGCTCAGTTCAGCTCGTACTATGGCCGGCCGGTGATCAAGGAGCCGGTGTGGCAGGCGCCGGACGTGGCGGGGTACCTGTTCTTCGGTGGCCTGGCCGGCGCCTCCTCGGTGCTGGCGGCCAGCGCGCACGTGTCCGGCCACCGCGACGTGGCCCGGGTGGCCAAGCTGACCGCGCTCGGCGCGATCAGCCTGTCCGCGGCCGCCCTCGTCCACGACCTGGGCCGGCCCGCGCGCTTCACCAACATGCTGCGGGTCTTCAAGCCCAGCTCGCCGATGAGCGTCGGCTCCTGGCTGCTGGCCGGGTACGGCCCGGTCGCGGGCGCCGCCGCGGTGTCCGAGGTGACCGGGATCCTGCCCGCCGCCGGCGCCGCCGCCACCCTCGGCGCGGGCCTGCTTGGCCCGGCCATCGCGACCTACACCGCCGCCCTGATCTGCGATACGGCCGTGCCGGCCTGGCACGCGGGCTACCGAGAGATGCCGTACGTCTTCGCCGGCTCGGCGGCCAGCGCGGCCGGCGGCATGGGCCTGCTCGCCACCGCGCTGGACGCCGCCGAACCCGCCCGGCGGCTGGCCGTGCTCGGCGCTGGTGCCGAGCTCGTCGCCAAGCGGCGGCTGATCAAGCGACTGGCTACCCCCGGGCCCGCATCCCTGTCCGAGCCGTATGAGACCGGGAGGGCGGGCGTGATGCTGCGCGTCGCCGAGGGGCTGACCGCCGGCGGCCTGGCCGGGGCGCTGCTCGGGCGGCGCAGCCGGGCCCTGTCCGCGCTGTCCGGCGCGTCGCTGCTGGCGGCGTCGGCGCTGACCAGGTTCGGCATCTTCGAGGCGGGCATGGCTTCGGCCCGGGACCCGAAGTACACGATCGTGCCCCAGCGCCAGCGCCTGCCTCAGGACGGCCGGCCCTGACCCTGGGCGAACGGCCGGCTCTGACCCGGGCGGAATTAACTGGCGGATGCCGCTGTTGACGGGTATGGTGATATTTCACCTGGCGCCTCCGCCGGCTCCCTCTCTTCGAGCTGACGTCGAGATTCTTTCTCCTCCTTTCCAAGGATTTTCCGAGCAGCGCTCCGAGTTGTCTTTCAACTGACTCACGTGCCGGTTTGAGCACGTCAACGGCCCTTTGTGGCCGCTATCCCCGCAGCGGAGCGCCAGCGCTTTTCTCTCCGCATGCGCGAATTCAGTGCGCATCCGCATTCCCAAGGAAATTCACCCATGACAGCAACAATCCATGAATCGCCGGCTCAGGTTAAGCAGGCTCCGGCCGCCATCGCGGTGTCCGGCCTCGTCGACCTGGCCGACGGCCACGCCTTCGTCCGCATCTCCGGCTACCGCCGCGGTCCGGACGACATCTACGTCTCCGCCGCGCAGATCCGCCAGTACGGGCTCAGGAAGGGCGACCTGATCGAGGGCACGGCCCGCCCGCAGCCCAACGGCACGGCGCGCGGCAAGTTCCGACCCCTGCTCGCGGTAGCCACGGTCAACGGCAAGCCGCCCGGCCTGCCCCGCCCGCACTTCGACGACCTCACCCCGCTGTATCCCGACGAGCGGCTGCGGCTGGAAGACGGGAACCCCTCGGCGACGGCCCGGATCATCGACCTGCTCGCCCCGATCGGCAAGGGCCAGCGCGGGCTCATCGTGGCCCCGCCGAAAGCAGGTAAGACGATGGTGCTGCAGGCCATCGCCACCGCCATCGCGAACAGCCACCCCGAGGTCACGCTGATGCTCGTGCTCGTCGGCGAGCGGCCGGAAGAGGTCACCGACCTGCGCCGTTCGGTCCGGGGCGAGGTCATCTTCTCCACCTTCGACCAGGCGCCCGAGGATCACATCCGGGTCGCTGAGCTCGCCATCGAACGGGCCAAGCGCCTCGTGGAAACCGGCGCCGACGTGGTGGTCCTGCTCGACTCCATCACCCGGCTCGGCCGGGCCTACAACCTGGCCGCGCCGGCCAGCAGCCGGACCCTGGCGGGCGGGGTCGCGGCCTCCGCCCTGCAGCCGCCGCGCCAGTTCCTCGGCGCCGCCCGCAACATCGAAGACGGCGGCTCGCTCACCATCGTGTCCACCGCGTTGGTGGATAACGGCTCGCGCATGGACGACGTGCTGTTCGAAGAATTCAAGGGCACCGGGAACATGGAGCTACGACTCCGCCGTGACCTGGCCGAGCGGCGCATCTTTCCCGCCATCGACGCGATGCCCTCCGGCACCCGCCGCGACGAGCTGATCATGGCTCCGGACGAGTACCGGGCCGTTGGCACGCTGCGCCGCGCGCTCGGCGGCCTCGACTCCCAGCAGGCCATGCAGCTCCTGCTGGACAAGACCAGGGACACCGCCTCCAACCCGGAATTCCTCCGCCAGATCCAGCAGTCCCGCTGAGACCACCCAGCCGGTAGGTTCAGCCCAGCCTGCGCGCGACGTGCAGCACCGCGCCCCATCCTCGCCGCACCGCATGGTCGCGGCGCAGCGCCAGCCGCCGCCTGATCTCGCCGTATAGCCGGCGCCGTTTCCATTCCGCCATGTCCAGGTGCCCGGAGAACGTCTCGAGGAGCTCGATGTACTCCTCGGCCGGATAGACCCGTTCCCAGCCGTACTGGCGGACCGCGGTGACCTCGAAGAGCCCGCTGGCCTCGATCCCGGCCCGGTCGTCGGGCAGCTCGCCCGGCCGCGTCCGCGGCGTGCCGGGCGGTACCCCCTCGCCGATCTCGTCGTAGATGTCCTGGATTTCCTCGAAGAACGGATCGCCGCCGTCGGGAAAGGTGTGCTCGGCCGCCCAGGTCCCGAGGTGACCGCCGGGCCGCAGCGCCTGCCAGGCCCGCTGGTAGCGGACGGCGGGATCGATCCAGTGCCAGGCGGTGGCCGCGTACACCAGGCCGAACGGATGCGGCGCCTGCCACTGTTCGAACGCGGCCTGCACCACCTCGACCTCGAGCCCGGTCAGGTTCTGCCGGGCCACCGCGGCCAGCTCCGTGCCGAGCTCGACGCAGGTGATCCGGTAGCCGCGCCATGCCAGCGGGCGGGTTGCCTTGCCGGTCGCGCACCCCACCTCGAGCAGGTGGTCGCCCGGTTTCAGGCCGGCCAGCGCGACGAGATCGTCGAACAGCGCCTCCGGATACTCCGGCCGGACCCGGTCGTACCGCGCGGCGGCCGCGTCGAACGTCTGCCGCAGTCGCTCGCGATCCTCATCCGCATGCACCCGGCAATTCTGCCACCGACGCCGGGTCCACCCGGGCCGCCATAATCGGTAACGTCGTTCTGCTATGAGAACCTGGCGGGCCGGAGTCGTCCGGCGTATGGCGCACCCCGGGCGGGGCTTCACCCAGGGGCTGATCGCGGACGGCGATACCGTGTGGGAGTCCACCGGGCTCTACGGGCAGTCGACGCTATGCCGCTACCCGCTCGGGTCCGAGCGGGCCGAGCAGCGCGCGGCCCTGCCGGCCGAACTGTTCGGTGAGGGCATCTGCCGGTCCGGCGACATCATCTGGCAGCTGACCTGGCGAGAGCGGGTCGCGCTGCGCTGGGACGCCGGAACCCTCGAGCTGACCGGCCGGGTGCCGTACAACCGGCAGGGCTGGGGCATCTGCGCTGCCGACGGCTACCTCGTGACCAGCGACGGAACCAGCGAGCTCGTCCGGCGCGACCTGGACCTGGCCCCGCAGGCGGTGATCCACGTCCGCTCCGCGGGCCGCCGGGTGCTCGGCCTGAACGACCTGGCCTGGTCGGCCGGGACGATCTGGGCGAACGTGGCCGGCACCCACTACCTGGCCGGGATCGACCCGGACAGCGGCGAGGTCACCGACGTCGTGGACGCCAGGGCCGCCGCCGAACGGCACCCGGGCGACCCGCAGGCCATCATGAACGGGATCGCCGCCCTGCCTGAATCGGGAGGGCCGGGATCCGGGGAGCCCGGTCCGGGGGAGTTCCTGCTTACCGGCAAGGGCTGGCGCTGGATCAGGCAGGTGCGGCTGAAACCGGCCCGGGAAGGCAGCGCCCGGCGGCACCTGCTAGCGGGCCTGAGCCACTGACCGGCCCGTGCGCCGCAGGGCGGGCCGCAGCGGCTTGTCCGTATAGCCGCCGCCGGTCAGCCCGGCCCGGCGCTCGAACACGTTACGGCAGCCGGTGTCGCCGGTCAGGAGCCACGACACCGCCGCCGCCGCCAGGTACAGCGGCACCATCACCAGCCCGCCGCAGCAGGCGTACTGGGTGGCGTGCCGCGCCTCGTGCCGGAACAGCGCCGAGGCAGGGTCGAGCCCGTCTAGCCGGGTGACGATGACGTTGCCCAGGCAGAACGCGGGCGCGGGCGGCACCGGGAGCCGGTACCCGGTGCCGACGAACAGCCGGTCAGGGCCGCGTCCCACCCGGGCGCCGCCGAGGGCGGCGACGCCCAGTCCGGCCAGCGTCGACCCGTTGGCCAGGTTGGCCACCTGCCGGGCGCGCAGCGCCGCGGCTCGGGTCAGGACGGCTCCGGGTTATGCCCGTTCAGCCCCGGCGGGTCGTCGGCCAAGATGATTCCCGCCCACGGCGAGACCGGGGTGGCCGACGGAACCGGCGCCGGCATGTTCAGCGCATCCATGCTGTGATCGCGGTGCGCCCGG
>Ga0207674_10005310_pt1 | contig 15326 bp, 16 predicted proteins | sample KBSCornC72_FD_184303 | JGI IMG/M metagenome (GOLD analysis project Ga0207674, IMG submission 184303) | Corn rhizosphere microbial communities from Kellogg Biological Station, Michigan, USA - KBS Corn C7-2 (SPAdes) (version 2) | ecosystem: Host-associated > Plants > Roots > Rhizosphere > Soil ... | reverse complement strand
CTGTTGGAACCAGGAACAAGCCCAATTGCGCCTTCCAGCCCCAATGCAGTTTTTCACCAAGAACAGTTCCCACCAACCCACCCAGAACTAGTCCTGCCGGCCAACTCGCGTGGAGAATATTCAGAAAATGTGTGCGGTTATTTGGGAAAAGTGTTGCGACGAGCGGATTCGCAACGGCTTCGAGCGTTCCATTTGCAACGGCGAACAGAAACGTGCCAAGCCAAAGATAAACGAAGGCAGTCTTAGTCGCCATCCCGTCAGAAGCGCCAAACGTCACAATTGCGGATAGGACGTGAAATCCAAACGCAGCAATAACAAGTTTCCCATACCCAATTCGATCGGCGATGATGCCGCCAATGATGATACCGAAACAAAATCCCGTGAAGCCGGCTCCATTTACCAACCCAACTTCCAATCCCGTAAAACCAAATTTTGCGCGCCAAATTTCGAAAATTCCGCCTCGAATTGCCAATCCCACACCGGCGGCCAGAATGGCCGCAAAGCCAGCCCACAGAAGCCGTTTTGCATTTGGGGCTATCGCCTCATTACTGACTTGAACATTACTCATATTTTTCTCGGGGTTAGATGTTTAGGTAACGTGTTTAAATCGTAAAGGCCGGCAGCTTCACAATCGTGCCGCCTTTCAGCGCGGATTGATGGGCGCACAGGCCGACACAGGTCCAGTTGGCGGACTGTTTTGCGTTCGGGAACGGATTGCGGTTTTTTACCAGAGCCGTTAGAAATTCATGTACCAGGTGGGGATGTGAGCCGCCATGGCCAGCACCCTGCGTGAAACTCAGATGCGTCTTCTTTGCCAAGTCGTAAACACCTTTCGTTGTGAATCGGCGGATTGGCACTGGGAGCAATTTTGCGTAGTCCGGCACTTTGATTTTCTTTGGAATTTTCGACTCAGCCAATTTCGCCGTGTGCAAGATGTGCGGCTCGTGTTCCACGAGGGCCCATTCGAATGATTTCTTCGAACCGTAAACGTCGATGCTTTCTCGATATTGCCGCGCAGTGTCGAACAGCGAACGAATAATTCGCGCCGTCAGGTCAGAATTCTTGAGTTTTACGTGAGCCGTTTCGACCGCAAAAGGTGAGGCGTAACATTTGACCAATTCCTTACGAATCGTCCCCGAGCCGAAGCACGAAACGTATTCCGCGGTCGCTTTGGTCAATGCGAGCATCGGCCCGACGCAATGCGTTGCGTACCACATTGGCGGCAGCCCCGGCCAATAATTCGGCCAGCCATCCATATCCTGTTGATGGCTTGCTTGAAGGAACTGAATTTTGCCCAACTGTCCCTTCTCGTACAATTCCTTGATGTAAAGAAATTCCCGGGCATACACGACCGTCTCCATCATCATGTATTTCTTGCCCGTTTGCTTGACCAAATCGACGATCTTCTTGCAATCCTCGACGTTCGTCGCCATCGGCACGGTGCAAGCGACATGCTTTCCCGCCTTCAAAGCCGCAATTGATTGCCAGGCGTGATCGGGAATCGGCGAATTGATGTGGACCATGTCCACTTTAGGGTCTTTGAGCAACTCGCTGAAATCTGAATAGCGCGTCTTAACTCCAAACGCGTCGCCAATCGCATCCAGCTTCTTTTGCGTACGCTGGCAAATCGCGTACATGTTGGCGTTGGGATGTCGTTGATAAATGGGGATGAATTCTGCTCCAAATCCGAGGCCGACAATGGCTACATTGATTTTATTCATGCTTTGCGGTCGCGGCGCGCATATGTTCGCCCAAACAAAGTGCGGCTTTTCGGTGGAATACACCGATCTTAATGGCTCCTGTCAATTAAAAAGACCTTTCCGGATCAATCGAGGACGAAAAGGACGGCTTGAAGCCGCTAAGCTCCTTGCATCGAGCGCAGGATTTTGAGGCCGAAGCGCTCATCGGGTGTAAGGACGCGACCGTGGGCTTTGAGTTCGCGAAGGGCGGCTAAAGTCATGCAGAAATCGACGGCGCTGAGGGGACGACCGCGAACGACGCGTTCACGCCAGCGTTTGGGGTCGGTCACTTCTTCGATTTGCTCGCCGGTGCCTGGATAAAACGAAACAAGCCAATCATCGCGGCGGATATAGCCCTCCGTTTCGTTTTTGGGTTCAAGCCATGGATCGCAAAGCTGGATGCAGATGGAACGTCCGCGATTTTCACCGAGGCGATAAAAGGCCAGGCGCGCGTCCATTTCGGCGAAGTGATGATAAGTGACTTTGGCAGCGTCAGCAGGTTGGGGAGTAAATTCGGTTTGAAAGCCCAGCGTAACGCCAGCGAGATCGTTCGGATCTTTCTCGAAGCAAAGATTCTCTTCCAGAATCCAAAGGATTTCGGTGGAAAATCCGCGCTCCTTTAAAAGGCCCTTCCAGGCGGATAAGGCATCTTCGTATGGCGGACGACTGTAGCGACGGGTTTCCATAAGCTTCTATTAAGGCGAACTTTGCCGGAGCCAGTTAACAAAAAGTGGTATGCCGCGGTCAATCTTAACTGTGGGGTGGTATCCAAGTATTTGACCGGCCTTCGAGATATCGGCGCAGGTAAGGGGCACATCGCCGGGTTGTGGAGGCTTTCGATCGATGACGGCTTTTTTGCCAAGAGCGTTCTCCAAAAGTTCAATCAGGCGGCTGAGTTTGACGGTTTCGGACTCGCCGAGGTTGAAGATTTCGAAGCCAAATTCCCTTTTGGTGCAAGCCATCACCCCTGCGAGGAGGTCCGTGATGTAGGTGTAATCGCGCGCTGTCGAGCCGTCTCCAAAGACCGGGATCGGTTTGCCTGCCTGAATCAGAGTAGCGAATTTTCGAATCGCAAGATCGGGGCGCTGACGCGGCCCGTACACCGTGAAGAAACGCAGCATCACGACATCGAGCCCATAGACATGATGATAAACGTGGCCAAGCGCTTCGCACGCGAGTTTGCTGGCAGCATACGGTGAAATGGCGGAAAAGATGGGATCGATTTCGGCAAAGGGAACTTTCGAATTAACCCCGTAAACGGACGAGGAAGATGCAATGATGATTTTTTTGATGCCATGAAGCCGCGCGGCTTCGAGAATGTTAACCGTGCCTTCGACATTGACGCGTTGGTAAAGCGCGGGTTCCTCGAGACTGGGGCGGACTCCGGCGCGAGCGGCGAGATGGACGACTTGATCGAATTTTGCGGAAGCAAAAAGCTCTTCCACAGCCGCGCGATCGATAAGGTCCCCCTGAATGAATTCGAAAGGTTTGGCGAGAGATTGGATATCGCGAAGGTTACGGCGTTTGAGGTCCGGCGAATAGAAAGAGTTTAGATCGTCAAAGGCCCAGACGGAATGACCCTCCTGAAGTAATTGCTCGCAGACATGGGAGCCAATGAAGCCTGCGCCGCCGGTGACCAAAAAATTCATTAGAAAGGCCTTGGATAAGCCCAGAATCTGCGGGGGAAGTCAAGGCTATGGAGCGGAGAATTAACTTTGAAGCGTCTCGCAGCGTCTCTAACATGAGACGATACTTATGAATTGGCTTCTTTTTGCATTGATGACGGTTGCCTCTTGGGGCGTTTATGGGATCTTTCTACATACCGGGCAAATGGGGATGAAGGATGCGGTAAACGGGCGTTACAAGGCGTTTCTGTTTGTCGGTTTGGCCTATTTTCTAACGGCAGTACTCGCGCCGCTGGCAATCCTGGTCATTCGCGGAGCTGATTGGAATTATCCCAAAGGCGGAATGATTTGGTCATTGATAGCCGGAATTGCGGGCGCGCTGGGAGCGTTTTGTGTATTGCTGGCTTTCGGCGCGAAGGGGACGCCGGCGGTTGTAATGGCGATCGTCTTTGCGGGCGCTCCGGTGGTAAATTCGGTTGTGGCCTTATTGCAACATCCACCGCCTGGTGGATTCAGTTCCATCAAGCCGCAATTCTACCTCGGTATCATTCTCGCTGCGCTGGGCGGCTGTCTGGTTACGCTTTACAAGCCTGGAGCGCCCGCCAAACCTCAAGTGGCGCCAGTGACTCAGACTGCAGCGGCGAACCCTCAAAAATAATTCTTTGTCCCATCAACGCGACGTAAATGGGGCAGAGATCGTCGGCTTATTTTATGGGTGATGGAAACTACTCGAACCGTGCGGCGATTGCCACGGCTCAACTGGAGCAATTGCGCTCGCTCGTCACGGAACAGTTTCCCGCCAATAAGTTCTACACCAGCAAGCTGAACTCCGTTGGCATCACATTCGATATCGCGAGCCTGGAAGATTTTTCCGCCCGGTTTCCGTTTACGACTAAAAAGGAATTGGTTCAGAATCAAGCGGCTCATCCGCCATTTGGGACAAATCTGACTTACCCGCTCGAACGTTACACGCGCTTTCATCAGACCAGCGGAACGACCGGGATTCCCTTGCGCTGGCTCGACACGTCGGAAAGTTGGGACGTCATGGTGGAAAGCTGGGCCGAGATTTTCAGTGCAGCCGGCGCTCACGCTGGAGATCGCGTCTATTTTGCGTTTTCATTTGGACCTTTCATCGGCTTCTGGCTGGCTTTTGAATCCGCTTCAAAAATCGGATGCCTCTGTGTTCCTGGCGGTGGATTAAGCAGCGCGGCCCGCCTGCAGGCAATCATCGACAACGGAATCGACATAGTCTGTTGCACTCCAACGTACGCGTTGCGGCTGGCCGAAGTCGCACTGGAAGAGAAGATCGATCTGAAACGCGCTCGCGTACGGCTGCTGGTAGTTGCCGGAGAACCGGGTGGAAGCATTCCATCAGTGCGCGCGCGACTCCAGGAATTGTGGCCCAACGCGAGAGTCTTTGATCATCATGGCATGACCGAGGTCGGGCCGGTAACCTACGAATGCCCAAAACGACCCGGAGTGTTGCATGTTTTGGAGTCAGCCTTTTACGCGGAAGTGATAGATATTGAATCCGGCCGCGCGGTGAAACCCGGGAACACAGGGGAACTGGTGCTGACGACTTTAGGGCGGGTCGGCTCGCCTTTGTTGCGTTATCGCACGGGAGACTTGGTGAAAGCAGAATCGCGCAAGGAACCTTGCGCCTGCGGACGCTTCGAAATGACGCTGGACGGCGGAATTCTTGGCCGAACCGACGACATGGTGGTGGTGCGTGGAGTAAATGTATATCCAAGCGCGGTGGAGGAAATTGTCCGCAAGGAGGCAGAAGTGGTCGAGTATCAGGTTGAATTGAGCCTGAACCGCGAGATGCCGGAAATCAGTTTGCAAATTGAGGCGGCTCCACGATGCCGCGATTTAGCCGGACTGGTTCGAAATCTAGAACGACATTTCGAAACCGCACTGGCGTTACGAGTGCCGATTACCACCGTTCCGGCAGGCACATTACCACGGTTCGAAATGAAGAGTCGACGATGGGTCCGAAGATCAGTGGTCACCATTTAGGTGGGGCGAGCGTCCCCGCGAGCCGGCGCAGATCAGAATACCATCGAACATGAACGGCTCGCGGGGACGCTCGCCCCACCCGTTTCATTTTCACTCTTCTCCATCGTAATACTCGAGCTCTTCCAAACGTAAAATCCGACGTTCAGGCGCGCGCACCAGCCATTTCTTACTGTCCGGATAGTAGTTGGATTCTCCAATCGGATTATCCGCAATCACCATGATGGTCAAATCTTCGGAACCGTCATTGATCAATTGATGCGGCTTCCCAGGCGGGAAGATGAACGCATCGCCAGGTTCGATTGCAGTGATCCCGCCTTCATGACGCGCTGAACCTTTCCCCGAAATGACATGATAAAATTCCCATTGCGCACTGTGCAGATGATACGGGTAAGGAGTCTTGCCGGGAGGGATGCGGATAATTTCAACATCGAATGGGTGTCGCTCAGTCAGATCGGTGGACAGCGGCTTGCGTCCCAAAGCTTCGGAGACTTCCCGGCCAGCGCCCGCAAATTTACCCTTCGGCGATGACCATTCTTCCCACGGCAGATCGTTTGTATTTACCTTGTTCATTTGGTGTCAGCTATTTTCGAGGCATTTAGATTGAGATAAACGGGTGTGCGGATGAAAGAACACGCAATCCATCTTTTCAAGCGCCTTTGTCCTGATACACTAAACGCATGCTCAGACAACGGTTGGCGATCATTGTTTTGGTCCTGGCCGTTATCTTCACTATTGGACTCGTCATTGGCGTTCTGCTGCCGCGCCTGGCCGGATTTGGACGCTCGCAAACGAGGGGTTACAACACCTCCACGATTCTGCAACAGGTCCAGACCCTGTCGGAATTGGTGACAGTCAAATATGTGATGGAGAAAGTTGTAATCGAAGAAGACCCACCGCAGAATACGATTCGGAGACTCTTGCCCGACGATACCCGCGTAATTCTCGTTGCGCATGGGATTGTCAAAGCAGGCGTGGACATGAGCAAAATGAAGCCAGAAGATGTGCGGCTGTCAGGGAAACAAGTCACGATGGTCCTGCCAAGGGCCCAAATTACGGACGCTTACCTGGACGAAAAACAGACGAAGGTGGTCGAGCGCAATACCAGTTTTCTGCGCGACTTCAACAAAGACCTGGAACAAACGGCAAGGCTAAATGCAGTCGAGGATATTCGCCGCGCTGCTCGAAGCAGTGGGATTTTGAAAGATGCAGATGAACGCGCTCGCGCGCAGTTGAAGTACTTCTTTCAACAACTAGGGCTGGAAGTCGAATTCAAGGCTCCCTGACTTAATCCGGGCACTGCCTCAAATTGGGCCAATGCTCACCTTGTATGTCTACGGATTATGGAGCGTCCCCTACGCCGACCTTAAGCTGCAGCCACTGTGGCTGCTGGGCCGACCTGAACGGGTGGGGCAGGTGGTACAGGAGTTTGCCGCAAATGCGTGATCTTCACGGGGTGCGGAATATCAGGCCGGTCGAGCACTTCCACAGCGATGGTCTTACGCCTCCCTGCGGTGGCATGCGTGACGTGCGAGCGCAACTGAATCAGGAATAGCCCCGGCTTTCGGGGTTGAGGACGCCGTTGAGTGATTTCGGCAAAGCCCCGAATCTCCTGAAGTAGTTTCATTATTCGCACTTTAGCAGCCATAACGTCCATTCTCGGAAACTTGACCGCAGTTCACGTGCCATGGAACAGATGCGTTAAATAGGTTAAAACGTTGAATCGTTAAAACGGGACGTGAGGACGGTTTTGAACCCTAGAATGGGCTGATCTCACGCCCCTGAACACCACCCAATTCAACGGTAACAGTTCAGATCAAGTAGTTTCTAAATTTGCGGCAGGCCGTTGAGATCTCATCAGAATTGAGAATGGCAGACACAACACAGATGCGCCGAGCGCCTGCGGCAAGAACATCATTGATATTCTTGAGATTGATTCCGCCGATAGCGAACCAGGGAATTTTTACGTTCGCCGCAGCCCAACGCACGTAATCGAGCGTGGCGGGCTTGGCGGTCGGTTTGGTTCCAGTGGCATAAACCGGTCCAATGGCAATGTAATCCGCGCCTGCTGCAATCGCTTTTTGGGCTTGTGCGGGGGCGTGTGTGCTAAGGCCAATTTGCACCGTCCCACGCTCTGCGAGATTGGAAACGTGGCTGTTTCCCCGGCCGAAGAAGTCCTCCTGGCCGAGATGGCAAAGTTCAGCGCCGATTTGTCGGGCAATAGAAAGATGATCGTTGATCACCAATCCAACACCAGCCGGCTTTGTTATCGGCAAAATCGCTTCGGCCATTGAACGAATTTCCTCAGGCGATGAGTTTTTTGCGCGAATTTGGATGAGGTCAGCGCCACCGTCACAGAGTTGCTGAGCGATGTACTCCGGGGCGCGTCCGTTGAGATAGGCAGTGTCAACGAATGTGTAGAGTTTGCAATCGGCGAGCGGCTTCATCGCGTGTTCGCAAACATGGTCTTCCAGAGTATGTTCGAGCGCAAGACGAGCGCGCCCATTGAGCCTTTGAATATTGGCGAGAACATCATCCACTGAAGCCAGCGAGCCCATGCCAGCCGGCGCGAAAAAGCGCGGTCACAAGCCAGCGCGACGCTTTGTTGAGCTTGCGCCCAATTGAGTTGGCCCCGGCTGTAGGCTACGAGTGGCTCGATTGCGAGTTCGGCCGATTCGAAAGCCATAGACATCCCGTTGCCCGTAACAGGTGGTGTCATCGTGAGCGAATCGCCGATGCTGAGTTCGCGTTGAGCAATTGCTTTTTGGGGGAGCAAAGATAGTCCCGCCACGGAGCAGGTGGAGTTTTGATCGAAGCAAGCGTTTGCAAGGCGATCGCAGAGTTCTGAGGGGGGATTTGGGCTGAGGGCCAGCCGCCAGCCGTGTGGTAGGTTAGAGGAGTTCGGCGGCGCGGTGGGGACACCACGCCCTACCTGTGCCGGAATGGTAGGGCGTGGTGTCCCCACCGCGCCGCGACCAGCGCTTTCGCCCAAACTGGAAGATCGACGGAATAGACCGCAAACATCAACTTCTTTATCAGGCAACTGCGTCAGACCCACATAACCATCTTGGACAATATGCATTTCAAGATCGGCTTGCAGCGGCAAATCCCGTGCATGAACTTTCATGCCGAACCAATGCCAACCGTTGGCGGTTGACTGAGAGCGGCGACCGTTCGCGCGAACGATACCTTCGCCGAAATCATTTTCACGCCAGCGTTCGTTTTCGCGCAATTCGCCATCGCGCTCGCGAAATACATTGGCCAGCAGCGCATCCAAAACAAAGCGAGACAAACATAGAGCCGGCTGCGGCAAAGGTCTGGCGGGCGAGCCTGCTCTGCCTGATACAAAAATCGCTGTGCTAGCGGCAATTGCGCCGGCTTTGATCAGTTCCTCCCGCAAACCAAGCCGTGCCAAAGTTTCCTGTCCGCGACCGCTGATGAACTCACCACAAACCCGGTGGCGTGGATAGCGCCCGGCTTCCCAGATTGTCACGGGAATCCCTTGCTGCCGTAGGCCAATGCCCAGAGTCAGGCCAGCGAGGCCGCCGCCGACAATGGTAATCGACTTAGTCATTGAGAAGTCACTTCGAGCAATGCTCCGTGGCAACTGAAGCCGGCGCCGAAACTGCACATCCACCAGTGGCCATTTGGAGCCGAATCGGCAAAGGCAGCTTCAAGAACGAAGAAGAGTGAAGCGCTGCTGAGATTGCCGTATTCACGAAGAACCGCTTCGCTCCAACGGGTGTCGTGCTGAGTTAGCGCGAGACTTTCGTGCAGGGCCAGCAGGACGTCCCGTCCGCCAGGATGCAGGACCCAGCCGTTTACCATTCCTCGCGAGAGGCTTGTGCGGGCAAGAACGTCGTCGAAAACGTTTTTCGCGTGTTTCGCGGCCAACGTGGGAACTTGAGGCGTTAAAACATTTCGGAGCATTCCGGCTTTCTGTTCAAAGCGGAGCAAATCACGGTCCCCTGGCTCCAGCAGCGAACCGCTGGTTTTCCATTCAAGGCTGCGCTTGCTATTTGCAGTCTTTGAAAGGACTGCCGCTCCAGCGCCGTCGCCGAAGAGGCAGGCACTAATGAGGACGCCGGGATCGTTATCGAAAAAAAGAGCTGCGCTGCAGACTTCGACGCAGATTGAAAGGACGTGTTTGGATCGACCAGAGTCAATTAATGCTTGCGCGGTCGTCAAATTGGGTAACGCCGCGCCACAGCCTTGGCCTACGAGGTCGAGGTTGAGAACATCAGAGCGCAAACCGAGGCGCTCGCCGACATAGCTGGTAAGGCCGGGACAAAGGTACCCGGTGCAGGTGCTTATGATGAGAGCATCGATTTGTTTTCGGTCAGTCTTGGCATCGGCCAGAGCGTGTTCCGCGGCCTGAGCGGCAAGAAGGGGAGCATGTTTGGCATAGCGCGTATGAAGAGTGTCCGGCGTCAGATCAAAGGCTTCTTCAACTCGCTCTAGCGCCAGGTGGCGGGAGACAATGCCGTTGTTACTGGTAAGTACCTTTTTGACAATTGCGCGTGAACGGGAATCGAGTTGGCGGCTCAAATTGGACGCGGAGAAGACATCCCAGCACTCCTTTTGGGTAAAACGCTGCGGTGGAGTGGCTGTTCCTAATCCCGTAATGAACATGGGGCAGAATAATCCTGGAAGGCGGAACAGCAAAATGAGAAATAACATAAATGAAAGGAAGCCATTCATCCCGACGCTTGCTTTTACCCCCATTTCTGCCGCTTAATGGTTAGTGTCTGGGCCTTGGCGCCAAATCCATGACTTCACCTCAAATCGAACTTTCCGAAGACCAATTGGCTGATTTGCAACGAAGCACCCTTTTTAATGCCGATCTTGCTCCGCTCCCTCCGTCCCGGCGTAAATGGCGCTTTGGCAGCTTTGCCGCACTTTGGATTTCCATGTCCGCCTGCATTCCCACCTATATGCTCGCCTCCTCTCTGATCGGCGGTGGCATGAACTGGTGGCAAGCCATCCTGACGATTTTCCTGGGCAATCTCATTGTCCTTATTCCAATGGTGCTCAATGCTCACGCGGGAACACACTATGGCATCCCATTTCCAGTTTATTGCCGCGCTTCGTTTGGGACTGTCGGCGCAAATGTCCCCGCACTCCTGCGTGCACTCGTGGCCTGCGGTTGGTTCGGCATCCAAACCTGGATTGGCGGCAACGCCATTTACAAAATCCTCGTCATCTTCATACCATCGCTCGGCACTGGTCATCCGTTAGGTTTCCTCGCCATCACTCCTGTCCAACTCGTCTGCTTCATCCTTTTCTGGGGCATTAACATGCTCGTTGTTTATAAAGGCATCGATTGCATCCGTTGGTTGTTAAACATAAAAGCTCCTTTGCTCATCGTGCTTGGACTGATGCTTCTTTTCTGGGCCTACAATAAAGCCGGTGGCTTTGGCCCAATTCTTTCACAACCATCCGATTTTGCGCCGGGCGGACCCAAAGCCGGTCAATTCTGGACTTACTTTTTTCCCGCTCTTACCGGCATGATTGGCTTCTGGGCGACGCTCTCGCTCAATATTCCCGATTTCTCGCGTTACGCCGTCTCTCAGCGAGACCAGGTTCTCGGCCAGGCATTGGGATTGCCACTGACGATGGCCCTCTATTCTTTTATAGGCGTGGCAGTGACTTCGGCCACTGTGATCATTTACGGCGAGAAAATCTGGGACCCGATCAATGTCCTCGCAAAGTTTAACAACCCGGTTGTCCTCGTCGTCGCGCTCTTCGGACTTTGTATTGCGACGCTCGCGACCAATATCGCAGCCAACGTCGTCAGTCCCGCCAACGATTTTGCCCATCTAGCCCCACGCTTGATCTCGTTCCGCACGGGCGGCCTCATTACCGGCTTGATCGGTGTGCTTATGATGCCTTGGAAACTTGTCGCCGACCCGAACGGTTACATTTTCACCTGGCTGATAGCTTATAGCGCCCTCCTCGGTCCCATCGGCGGCATTCTGATAGCCGATTACTTCATCTGGCGCCGACGTTGGCTCGATCTTGCAGCGCTTTACCAGGCTGACGGCGAATATCGTTTCACTAACGGTTTCAGTATCGTCGCCTTAATCGCGTTGCTGGCTGGAGCATTGCCGAGTCTGCCGGGCTTTCTTGTCCAGGTGAAAGCTATTAGCGCTGATAAAGTTGCGCCATCGCTCGTCGGCCTCTACAGTTACGCATGGTTTATCGGTTTCGCGATTGCCTTCTTCACGTACTTGGTGGGAAGAAAAATAACCGCTCTCGCGCCTCCCGCAATCCCCGTCGATCAGCCCAAGGCCGCCGTTCGCTAGCCTCATGTAACTTTGTAACGATGTAACCAATGTAACTTCTTTTACGCGTCACCTACCACACATCACTTTATGATCACAACACTCGAACCAAAATCTTCCGCCCGCACCGTCGTCCCCACTCTTCCTCCCACTAATCACAAACCCAAGCCTTATACCGGTCCGTCCGCCGAGGAAGTGCTCGCCCTGCGCAAACAATTCCTCAATCCCGGCCTGTTTCTCTACTACAAAAAGCCTCTCATGATCGTGGAAGGCAAAATCCAATACGTATGGGATGACGCTGGTAAACGTTATCTCGATGGCCTTGGCGGTATCGTGACCATCAGCGTCGGCCATTGCCATCCGCACGTCGTCGAGGCTGCTCGCCGCCAAAACGAGACGCTGCAGCACTCGACCACGATCTATCTGCATCCGAACATCGCTGAGTTTGCCCAAAAGCTGGTTTCCAAAATGCCAGGCGATCTCAAAGCCTGTTACTTCGTCAATTCAGGTTCCGAAGCCAACGATCTCGCGCTTCTGATGGCCCGTGCTTACACCGGCAATTACGATGTTATCGCTCTTCGCAACGCCTATCACGGCGGCAACGTTTCTGGCATGGGCATGACCGCTCACAGCACTTGGAAGTTCAACGTGCCCCACAGTTTCGGCGTCCACCATGCAATCGCGCCAGATCCGTACCGCGGACCCTACGGTCGCAACGATCCCGATGCCGGAAAAAAATATGCCGCAGACGTCAAACAGCTAATCGATTTTGCTTCGCCAGGCGCGGTTGCCGGTTTCATTGCCGAATCCATTCAGGGTGTCGGTGGCGTTGTCGTTTTTCCCGATGGCTACCTGAAGCACACTTACGAACACATCCGCGCTGCTGGCGGTCTCTGCATCGCGGACGAAGTCCAGGCTGGCTTCGGACGCACCGGGACACACTTCTGGGGCTTCGAAACTCAAGGCGTGATCCCGGACATCGTCACAATGGCCAAAGGCATCGGCAACGGCTGTCCACTCGCCGCAGTCGTTACAACGCCTCAAATCGCATCCGTGCTCACAAAGAAAATTCATTTCAATACGTTCGGAGGCAACCCGGTTGTTTGCGCGATGGGCAAAGCCGTCCTTGAAGTCATTGAACGCGAAAAATTGCAAGAGAACTCTCTGAAAATCGGCTCTTGCGTTCTGGCCGGACTCGAAAAACTCAAAGAAAAATACAACGTCATTGGTGATGTTCGCGGCAAAGGTTTGATGCTCGGCATCGAGTTGGTGAAGGACCGCATAACAAAAGAGCCTGCGAAACCCGAATGCGCCCAAGTCTTGGAAAACTGCCGCGAACTCGGTTTGCTTGTCGGCAAAGGTGGCTTGCACGGCAACACGATCCGCTTCGCACCGCCAATGTGCATCACTCAAGCCGATGCAGAGTTCATGCTGGCGGTCTTTGATGAAGCCTTTGCGAAGCTCTAGAAGTTGACGCCCATGAATTAGCGTCGGGTAAACACATAATCAACGATAAATCTCGCGACGATGTCCAACTGCCAAAAGATGAATCACGCCCTTTTCAGCATCAAACGTGTAGATTACACGATAGTCGCCAATACGAAGTCGGTAGCGATTGCTGCTGGTCAAGGTAATGGGGAAAACTGGCGAGCCTTAAACCCATCTCATCGATCTTTGCTTCGACTCTGGCGCGAATGTTCGGCGGTAGTTTGAAGAAGGCGGCGTCAAAGGGCGTGTAGAAAATTTGGAGCGCCGCGCTCACCAAAATTAAGGTTTCCTCACCCGCGGACGAACTCCGGATTTCATTTCGGCTTCCGATTGTCGGATCGTTGATTCAAACTCGGGTGTGAACTCCAGGCGATCTTCTACAAAATTTTCCAACCATTCCCGCACTTCTTTCAATTCTTCAATCGAAAGCTTCTCCAACTCGTTTTCGATTTGTTTAACCCGACTCATTCTTCGTAATTGTCACCCACTCAGTGACTGCTTTCAAGTTAGTGCTTCGGCCGGAGTAAGATCGCCTTTTTATCGGTTCCTTCGACCTCGACGCTATGCGTCTCGATTCCGGGATCATCCTTCAGTGCCTGATGAATGATGCGACGATCAAATGCGCTCAGTGGCTCCAATTCAACTACATCACCCCAGCGACGGACCTTTTCCGCGGCATCTTTGGCCTTTTTCACCAAAGCGTCCCGAGCCTGCGCGCGATAACCACTCACATCCACCATGATCTTCGGCGCTGACGTATCCTGCTGAAACAATAAACGATTCGTAATGTATTGAAGGTCGGATAGCGTCTGTCCTTGACGCCCGATTAATCTTCCCGAATCTTCCGTTTTCACGTCCAATAAAAGTCCGTCTTCCATCCGATGCTCTTCGACTGTTACCGTAAAACCGAGGAGCTCTAGAACTTTCTCGAGTAGCGCTTTAGCTTCAGCAGGCATGGGTTAGTTGATAGTGGAGAGTTATTGGTTGATAGTCAGGTCGCGTTCCAGCTTCTTCCGTTTTAACGCTTTAACGCCAGTCTATTTCCTCTTTTTTTGAGGCGGCGTCAATACCGTAGGTTTGGCGGGAGCAGTGCCGCCAGGAGCCGCCGGTTCCGGCGGTGTTGTTTTGGTCAACTTGGTCTGAGCAATCGTCAGCAGGTTGTTCACAGTCCAGTAAAGGGTCATGCCCGCGGAAAAGTTGTACAACCCGACAAGGAATATCAGTGGCAAATACTTCATAATGGCCTGCTGAGTCGGATCCATGCCTGGCGAAGGCGGAGTCAGACGCGCCTGCCAAAACATTGTTGCGCCCATCAACAATGGCAGCAAATTCAAAGGCAAACCCTGCCCCTCAATCCCGATGAACGGAATAAATCCCAGGCTAGGAATCAGAAATAGCGTATCGGGTTTCGAAAGATCTCCAACCCAAAGCCACGGAGCACCGCGCAGTTCAATCGCGCTCCGAATCATTGTCAAAAATCCAAAGAACACCGGAATCTGAAGCAGCATCGGCAGGCAGCCGCCCATCGGATTGACCTTGTTCTTGCGCCAGAACTCCAACTGCTTTTGGCTAAGCTTTGCGGGATCGTCCTTGTACTTTTCCTGCAGCTTCTTAATCTCGGGCTGCAACGCCTGCATCCGCTTCATCGAGCGGGTGCTCGCCTGAGTCAGCGGCCAAAAAACCAGCTTGATCAGCGTCGTAATTGCCACGATTGCCCATCCGTAAGAGAACTTGAGGCTCTGATGCATCCAATTCATCCCCAAGAGCAGCGCCTTGGAAACGAATCCGAAGAAACCCAGACTCATCACCTGGTCGAGGTTATTGTTGAGTCGATCGGCAATAACCGCCAGCGTCCGATATTCCTTCGGCCCGGCATAAATGAAAACCTGGCGCTCGACCGTCTGATTATTTGTCAGCGTGATCGACGGGTAAATTAACGCGGCTTCGTAACCTTGTGGCGGCGGCCCGCTCGTGGAGACATACACCGCCTCCTCACCGGTCGGCCGCGGCAAGTCCAGCCTTCGTACGACCAGGGCTTGTGCCGGTTGCGGCGGCATCACTGCCAGCGTGAAAAATTGATTGTGCACCGCCGCCCAAAAAACATTGCTCTCTCCGCCCCGATACTCCATTGGCGGCACTTTGGGCATGCACATGAAGCCCTTCCTCGTGAAATA
>Ga0207674_10005308_pt1 | contig 15329 bp, 17 predicted proteins | sample KBSCornC72_FD_184303 | JGI IMG/M metagenome (GOLD analysis project Ga0207674, IMG submission 184303) | Corn rhizosphere microbial communities from Kellogg Biological Station, Michigan, USA - KBS Corn C7-2 (SPAdes) (version 2) | ecosystem: Host-associated > Plants > Roots > Rhizosphere > Soil ... | reverse complement strand
AAATCCGCGCCCAAGCCGGTGTCATGGCAGGTGCAGGGTGACAAGGCGCTGTCGCTGACCGTTCCGGTAGCCGGTGCCGAGGCGGGTGATCTCGTCCTGCAGCTCAGGCAGTATGGCGTCGCCGAACCGCTCAGCGTGCCCCTGCGTGTGGCGCAACCCGCACCACCGCCGGCGCCCGAGGCAGCTCCTGCGCCGCCTGTGCCCCCTGCGGGCTGAACGCGCTCAGTTTACGCCACGCGATCCGCGAGCGCGCCTTCAAGCATCACGATCAGCCGATCGAGACCGCCGGGCTCTTGCCTGCGGTTCTTGGCATGGCTGAGCAGCGCCGCCCAATAGTGCACCGTATCCTGGTGCACGGGCTTGCCGTGATGCCGTTTCACGCTGTCGATCGCACGGCGCAAATTGGCTGCGATTGTTCCGCTCAGTTCCATTGCCGCCCCTTGCCGGGAATCCTGCACGCGCTATGGCTCACCGTCGGCAAAACTGTCGTTAAGTATGTTCCCGGAGTATTCCAGGACACTGACCGCGTCAGCGGACGGCGACTGTCGTTCCAGCCTCAGCCACGTTGGCGGCCTGTTCGTTTTTGCCACGGCGAGCGAGCGCGACGGCTTCGTTCACGCTCTTCGCGGCCGATGCCACGGTTGCGTCATAACAACGCCGCCAGGATCCGATCTGATCGACTCGGCGGTGCTCATAGGGGCCGCAGATCGAGATAGCGGCGTTGCTGATCCGCCGCTCCAGCGTAGCGGCACCCGCCTCGGTGGCGAGGTTCAGATCGGCATAGCGTATCGACCGAGTGGGCTCGCTGGCGTGCGCAGGCAGCGCCAGCGCCGCGATCGAAAGACCGACGGCCGCAAGGGAAACGCGAAAATATACGTATGACATGACCTCTCTCCTTCCCCCCTGCGCTCAAGTCCCCGTGCGCAGGTGGCTATCAAATATCAGATGGTCTCAAAATTAATCTGCAATAGTAAAGCGCAGCACGCTACAAGTCGCTGCAGGTCTGCGCTTACGCCTGTTTGATCTGCGTTAGTATGACAATTTTGCAGTGTCGGATTAACGCTCATCAATTTACATAGATGGTAATATATCGCTTGCGGATATTGATCCGTAATTGGGCGTTTGGCAGCAGAATCGATATTCACATTGCTGTTACAATGACAGCCTGAAATTTCGGCGGATCACGATCTCGCCGGCAATGATGTCGAGCTTTTGAGATGAATCGGTCACGACTCGGAGGCTGCGTCAGCCCCGGCCCCGATAGGGCGCCACACCCTGATCGGGCAGCCAAAGATCCACGGGCGGCGCGCCGCTCTGCCAGAACACATCGATCGGGATACCGCCGCGCGGATACCAGTATCCGCCGATGCGCAACCATTGCGGCTTCATTTCCCGGACCAGCCGTTCGGCGATGCCGATCGTGCAATCCTCATGAAATGCCGCGTGATTTCGGAACGCGCCGAGAAAAAGCTTGAGGGACTTGGATTCGACGATCCTCTCGCCCGGCACATAGTCTATCACGATGTGCGCGAAGTCGGGTTGGCCAGTGACGGGGCACAGCGAGGTGAACTCGGGCGCCGCGAAGCGCACGAGATAGATCCGCCCCGGCCGGGGGTTGGGAACATAATCAAGCGTCGCGGCTTCGGGGCTCGACGGCAATTCGCTGGCGCGGCCAAGATGAATGGGATCCATGACGCGGACTGCTATCCCGCGCGGCGCGGCGTTTCAATCGGCCCGTTCCAATCGATACGCCGATTGAACCGTTGCACCGGCCCAGCTAAGCGTCTCGCTGCGCCTGCACAGGAGGATTTCGGGTGGATATACTGGTTTCGACGGATTGGCTCGCGGGCGAACTGGGCGCGACCGATCTGCGCGTGGTGGACGCGAGCTATTTTCCGCTCGATCCGGGCCGCGATCCGCAGGCGGATTATGACGCCGGCCATATTCCCGGCGCCATCTTCATGAATCTCGCCGAGCTGAAGGACAGCAACAACCCCGTACCCTTCATGCTGCCGCCAGCCGAGAAATTCGCCAGCCGCATGCAGGCGCTGGGCATCGGTGACGGCAACCGCATCGTCCTTTATGATGACACGCCCCATATCACCGCGGCCCGCGCCTGGTGGATGCTCAAGACGTTCGGCGGCCATGATGTCGCGCTCCTCGATGGCGGCCTGGCCAAATGGAAGGCGGAAGGTCGCCCGCTCGAAACCGGGAAACCCACGCTGCGCCACCGTCATTTCACGGCCTGGGCCGACAAGAAATCCGTGCGCACGCTCGATCAGATGAAGGCGAACGTGGATTCCGGCGCGGAACAGGTGCTGGACGCACGCGGGGCGGCGCGTTTCAGCGGAGAGGAATCCGATCCGCGCGGGCTTGCCGACGGTCATATCCCCGGCGCGAAGAACCTGCCTTACGATCGCGTGCTCAACGCAGACCGGACGTGGAAACGGGGCGAGGCGCTCAAGGCTGTCTTCGACGAGGCTGGCATCGACCTTTCCAAGCCCCTGGTCACGACCTGCGGTTCGGGCGTGACGGCGGCGACGATCCTGTTCGGGGCAGCGCTGCTCGGAAAGACCGACACGGCGCTTTATGACGGCTCGTGGAGCGAATGGGGCGCCGACCCATCGACGCCCAAGGCCGTGGGCGCGCCATGAGCGCATCCCGATGAGCGAGGAAGACGACTGGCCGGCAACCCGGCTAGTCAGCGCCGGCCGCCGCCGGGAATGGACGGCCGGGATCGTCAACCCGCCGGTCTGGCGCGCCTCCACCATATTGTTCGAGGATGTGGCGGACCTGCGTGCCGCCGTCAAAACCCCCAATGACCGGCTTTATTACGGCCGCCGGGGGACGCCGACCCAATGGTCGCTCGCCGAGGCCCTGACCGAGCTTGAGCCGGGCGCCGCCGGCACCATGCTTTATCCCTCCGGCGTGGCGGCGATCGTGGGCGCGCTGCAGGCTGTGCTGAAACCCGGCGACGAACTGCTGATGGTCGACAGCGCCTATGATCCGACGCGGGCCTTCTGCACCCATGTCCTCGCGCCGCTCGGAATCACCGCCCGCTATTATGATCCCCTGATCGGCAGCGGCATCGCTGATGTCGTTTCGGAGAAGACCCGCGCCATCTTCCTTGAAAGCCCCGGCAGCCTGACGATGGAAGTTCAGGACATCCCCGCCATCGTCGCCGTTGCCAGGGAACGCGGCATCGTCACCCTGATCGACAACACCTGGGCGACCCCCGTGCTGTTTCCAGCAATGGCGCACGGCATTGATTTCTCGATCCTCTCCTGCACCAAATATATCGGCGGCCATTCCGATCTGATGATGGGATCGGTTACTGCAAGCGCCGCACATTGGGACAGGCTGCGCCGCACCGCCCAGCTCCACGGGCAATGTGTCGGCCCGGACGATGCATGGCTCACGTCGCGAGGTCTGCGCACGCTGGGCGCACGCCTCAAGGCCCATGGGGAAAATGGTCTCACCGTCGCCCACTGGCTCAAGGAGCAGCCCGAGATTGCCCGGGTGCTTCATCCGGCCCTGCCCGACTGTCCGGGCCACGCATATTGGAAACGGGATTTCAAGGGCGCCTCCGGGCTGTTCAGCTTCGTTTTCAATGGCGGAGACGATGCCGCACGCACGCGCTTCATCGATGCGTTGACGCATTTCGGGATCGGATTTTCGTGGGGCGGCTATGAAAGCCTCGCGCTGCCGATCGAGCCGGTCTCGATCCGTACCGCGACATCGTGGCAGTCGGAGGGGCCGCTTGTCCGGCTCCATATCGGCCTCGAAGATCCGGCCGACCTGATCCGCGATCTCGCCAGCGCCCTGGAGCATTTCAGGCAGACGGCCGACTGACGCACCCAATCTGCACAGATTTGATGCATTGTTTGCCTTCTTGATGTGCAGCGCATCATTGCTTGCTCATTTTATACGCAATAAGCGTGGCACATATGCAACAATGCACATCTTTCGAAGACGTTAAACGATTAACACTTTCCCTTCTCCAATGCTGTAGTGCAAAAACTGCATGCCTAATAGCTAGCCGGGTTCGCCAAAATAAAGAAGCCCGGCGCTGTTGGTGCAGGGGAGTGATCTGAAACAGAAAAGGGAAAATCACACCATGCGCTTCACCATCCTTGGCATGTCGGCTCTCGCGCTGGCGGCTGTCTCGGCTCCTGCTTTCGCGCAGGACGAACCGGCTCCGGCAGTCACCGTCACCGGCAGCGCGACTGTCGTCAGCGACTATCGCTTCCGCGGCATTTCGCAGACCAACAAGCGCTTCGCCCTTCAGGGCGGCTTCACCGTCGCACATGAATCCGGCTTCTATGTCAGCACCTGGGGCTCCTCGATCGACGAATATGTCGCAGCGGGCAGCGATCAGGAAATCGACCTCATCGCCGGCTACAGCAAGACGTTTGGCGGCGCGACCGTAGATGCCGGCGTCCTGTACTATTACTATCCGGGTTCCAACGGTGCCAACACCGACTTCATCGAGCCCTATGCCAGCGTGAAGGGCACCTTCGGCCCGGCGACCGCGAAGGTCGGCTTTGCCTATGCGCCCAAGCAGCATGCGATTGCCGCCGTCAACGCGCGTGACGACAATCTCTACATGTATGGCGAGCTTTCGGGCGCCCTGGGCCCCGTCTCGCTCACCAGCCACCTCGGCTACAGCAAGGGCCCGAGCTTCTTGACGATCGGCAAGAACTATTGGGACTGGAACATCGGCGCCAGCTACAGCTGGAACCATCTGACCTTCGGCGTCAGCTATGTCGACACCAACAAGGCGGCCTTCTCGCCTTCCGGCCGGAACGTCGCGAAGGCCGGTGTCGTCGGCTCGATCGGCGTCTCCTTCTAAGTTCGTTCGCAGTAGGCGTATAGAAAGGGCTGCGGAGCGATCCGCAGCCCTTTTTGCTGCCTTGCGAGCGGGGAAATTATTCGGGGACGCAGCTTTCACTCTCGGGCGGGCAGCGCCACCATCGTCTCCGATTATCGCTTCCGGGGTGTTTCCCAGAGCGGCAAGGATCCGGCGTTGGCGGCTATTGGGAATGGTCGCTCCGCCTCAACCGCGACTTCGGACCCATATCCGCGAGGCTCAGCTATATTGACACTGATCTGCCGAAGGGGTTGAACGCCTGCGCGACGCTCGTCGCCTCGCTCAGTAGAATGCGCTCGTGGCCAATTGGCACTAGATGCCGTTCGCACTGAGCTTGTCGAAGGGCACCTCTTTCTTCACGATGACGAAGAAAGGGCTTCGACAGGCTCAGCCCGAACGGAAACGATTGAGGAGAAGGGGGAAACAAGCTGCGCACCGGACTGCTCGGCGGATCATTCAATCCCGGCCATTCGGGGCATCGCCGCATCGCGCTCGGTGCGATCGAAGCGCTTGGTCTCGACGATCTCTGGCTGCTCGTCTCGCCCGGCAATCCGCTCAAGGACAAGGCGCGCGACATGGCGCCCTTGCCCGCCCGCCTTGCCTCCGCTCAGCGCATCGCCCGGCATTCGCGAATCCATGCCACCGCGATCGAGCAGCAGTTCGGCACCCGCTACACCGTCGATATGCTCGCCCGACTCGTACGCCGCTATCCCGCCCGCGAGTTCATCTGGATCATGGGCGCTGATAATCTGGTTGATTTCCACCGCTGGCGGCAGTGGCGCCGGATCGCCCGTACGGTTCCGATTGCTGTTATCGCCCGTCCGGGTTATGATGGCGTTGCCCGGACCGGTAAGGCCTGGGCCTGGCTTCGGCGTTTCGTCCGGCCCCCGAGCCAGGCAAAGCGATGGACGAACTGGAGACCACCGGCCCTCGTGCTGCTGCGCTTCGTACCCGATCCAGCATCCGCCACGCTGCTGAGGCGTGGAAATCCCGGTTGGCACCTTGCGACCCACCCCATCAGCCGGCGCGACCCCGTGACTCGTCGCCTGATTTCCTGAGGAGGCATTTTGCCCGCACATAGTCCCGCACGAGCCAGCGACGACCCCGACCCTTCGGCCGCGCTGCACAAGCTTGTGCTCAAATCGCTCGACGACGACCAGGCCGTCGAGACTGTCTCCATTCCCCTTGCCGGAAAATCGACCATCGCCGATCACATGGTGATCGCAAGCGGCCGGTCAACGCGCCAGGTGGCCTCGATGGCGGCCAAGCTCGCCGACAAGATCAAGCAGGAGACCGGCCGCACGCCCCGGATCGAAGGCATGCCTGCCGCCGACTGGGTGCTGATCGACGCAGGCGACGTGATCGTCCACCTGTTCCGCCCGGAAGTGCGAAGCTTCTACAATCTCGAGCGCATGTGGGCCTTCGGCGAGGCTCCAGCCGCGGCGGCAGCCGGCGCCTGAGCACGGCGCCTTGCTCCTCCATATCGTCGCGCGTGGTCGTATCGGCCAGAGCCCCGAAAGCGAGCTGGTCGATCGCTATATGAAGCGGATCAGCTGGCCCACCCGCGTTACCGAACTGCCCGATCAGGGCGGCCGTAAGCCGGCGGTCGGGCCTTACACGCGCCACATCGTCCTCGACGAACGCGGCAAGCAACTGGGTTCTAAGGCTTTTGCCGACATGCTCGGCCAGTGGCGCGACGATGGCATCCGTGAGGCGCGTTTTATGATCGGCGCCGCCGACGGCCACGAGGCAACCGTCCGCACCGAAGCCGATCTGCTGCTCGCCTTCGGTGCCGCGACCTGGCCGCATATGCTTGCTCGGGCGATGCTGGCGGAACAGCTTTGGCGCGCAACCAGTATACTCGCCAACCATCCTTATCATCGCGAGGGCTGATGCGACGTCTTGCCCTGCTGATCGCGCTCGGCATCGGAAGCGCGACACTGATATTCGCCCTCACCGCAAGCGGCGGGGCGTGGGCGCAGACCATCGCCGACGAACGCAAGGCGCTCGCTCAGGCCCAGAAGGAGGCTGACACCGCGACCAGCCGTTCGCAACGCTACGAAGCCGCCGCCGCGCAGGCGATGGACAAGGCGGACAAGATCCGTGCCGAGGCAGCCGCCGTCGCCGCCCGCATCCAGGAGAGCGAGGCGACCATCGCCGCCGCGCAGGCCCGTGTCGTCCTGATCGAACGGCTTCGCCGCATCCAGCAGGCCCGCCTTGCCGTTCGCCAGAAGCCGATCGTCCATCTCGCCGCCGCCCTCCAGACGATGGCGCGCCGTCCCCCCGCGCTGGCCATCATCCAGCCAGGCTCGCTCGACGACATGGTTCATGTCCGCCTGCTGCTTGCCGATGCCTTGCCGGTGATCCAGGCGCGGAGCGCTGATCTCCGCGAGGAAATGGCCAAGGGCAACCGCTTGCGCGCCCAGGCGAACATGGCGGTGGAATCGCTCCAGCGCGAACAGGCCATGATGGAAGCGCGCCGGCAATCGCTGTCGCGGCTGGAGGCCGAGCAGCGCACGCAATCCCGCAAGCTCGGCGACTCGGCCTTTGTCGAGCGCGAGCGCGCCGAAGGCATGGCCGAGCGCGCCAAGGATATCGTCGGCCTGATGGCCGAGATGGACCGGCAGGCCGAAACCGCGGGCGACCTCGCAAGCCTTCCCGGTCCCTTGCTGCGCCCTCCCCGGCCCGGCCAATCGGCTACGCCACTCCCGGACCGGGCCGCCATGGCTAGCACCCGGCCCATCTACCGTCTGCCGGTGCTCGGCCGTGTCGTGACCGGAATGGGCGAGATTTCCGAAAACGGCGTCCGATCGCGCGGGTTGACCTTCGTAACCCGCCCGGACGCGCAGGTCATCGCTCCGGCTGACGGCACGGTGAAGTTCGCCGATACTTTCCGCAACTATGGCTGGATCGTCATCATCGATCACAGCGGCGGCTGGACCACGCTGATCACCGGCCTCCGCACCCTCTCGGTCCAGCCGGGCGACAAGGTGGTTCAGGGGAGCCCGATCGGCCGTAGCGAGCTTGGTAACCCCAAAATAACGGTAGAACTGCGAAGACAGGGGGAGCCCGTCGATATCGCTCCGCTTGCGGCGCGCGGTTGAAACCCTGTATCGTCGGAACCGAATTGATGGAAAGAGTCTCGAAGATGCCAAGTTTCCTGTTGCGTTCCGCCGGTCTCGTCGGTGCGGTTGCCCTTATCCCGGCGGTCAGCGCCGCGCTCGCCGCCGTGGACGTCGATACCTACAAGGAGCTCGACGGCTTCATGAGCGTGTTCGAGCGCGTGCGCTCCGAATATGTCGACAAGGTCGATGACAAGACGCTGATCCGCGGTGCGATCGACGGCATGCTGGCGAGCCTCGATCCCCACAGCTCCTATCTCGACGCGCGCGATTTCCAGAATCTGCGCACCCAGACCGAGGGTAGCTATGGCGGCCTCGGCCTCACCGTCTCGATGGAAGACGGCGCGGTGAAGGTGATCGCGCCGACCGAGGATTCGCCAGGTGACAGGGCCGGCATCAAGTCGGGCGACTATATCACCCATATCGACGGCCAGCTGATCTTCGGCGGCACCCTCGACGAAGCAGTCGACAGGATGCGCGGCAAGCCGGGCACCAAGATCAAGCTCACCCTCGTCCGCCCCGGCCGCGACAAGCCTTTCGACGTCTCCCTCCAGCGCGAGATCATCCGCCTCAAGCCGGTGAAGTGGGAGATCAAACAGAATGTCGGCATCATCAATATCAACAGCTTCAGCAAGACGACCGGCGAAAGTGTCCGCGCCGCGCTGACCGCTATCGACAAGGCAACCGGCGGCCGTCCGCTCGGCTATGTGGTCGATCTGCGTTCGAATCCGGGCGGCCTGCTCGATCAGGCGATCGAGGTTTCCGACGCGTTCCTGGAGCGTGGCGAGATCGTCTCGCAGCGCGGCCGCGACAGTAGCGATATAGAGCGCTATTTCGCCCGCTCAGGCGATCTGGCGCATGGCCTTCCCGTGATCGTGCTGGTCGATTCCGGTTCGGCCTCCGCCGCCGAGATCGTCGCCGGCGCCCTGCAGGATCAGCATCGCGGCCTCGTCATGGGCGAGACCACATTCGGCAAGGGTTCGGTCCAGACGCTGCTCCAGCTGACCGACGACACCGCGCTCCGCCTCACCACGGCACGCTATTACACGCCTTCGGGCCGCTCGGTACAGGAAGGCGGCATCAAACCCGACATCCCCGTCCCGCAGCTGACCGACGCCGACCGCAAGGACCGCCCGCGCCTGCGTGAGGCCGATCTGCGCCGCCACCTGATCAACGAAGCCAAGATCAACGACGATGTGCTCGAGGACGACGGCAGGGACGATCCCCGCTTCACCCAGACCGCGGAACAACTCGAAAAGGCCGGCGTGAAGGATTTCCAGCTCGACTATGCCGTCAAGACGATCTCGCGGCTGGCGTCAGTCGGCGCGACGCCGAAGCTGGCCGGGAAATAGTGGGACTGCGGTAAAGCAAGCATGACGAATTTCGCCAAAGCGCGTCTGCTTGCTCTGCTGCTCCCGCTCGCGCTGATGGCAGGCGCGCTGGGATCGCAGTTTATCGGCGGTCTCTATCCTTGCGAAATGTGCCACTGGCAGCGCTGGCCCCATTACACGGCCATCGTTCTGGCATTGCTCGCTTTCCTGATCCCGCAACCCGGCGCCCGGCGCGTGCTCGTCCTGCTTGCCGCCCTCGCCATCGCCGCCAGCGGCGCGATCGGCGTCTTCCATGCCGGCGTCGAATATGGCTGGTGGGAGGGACTTACCCAGTGCAGCACTGGGCTCGGCAGTGGCGGCAGCGGCGATACGCTGGCCGATATCTGGGCGACCCCCGCGATCCGGTGCGATGTCGCGCAATGGACGCTGTTCGGAATTTCGCTCGCTGGCTTCAACGCCATCTTTTCGCTGGCCGGCGCAGCTCTTATCTTGGCGCTATGGCTAAAATCCCGCTGAGCGCCGACACGGCCTCCATGCTGCGCGTCAACCAGGCCGGCGAGTTCGGCGCGACGCGCATCTATGACGGCCAGCGCGCCATCATGGGCGATCGCCATCCCGCCGCCCGCCTGATCGCCCGCATGGCCACGCAGGAACAGGCCCACCGCGAACATTTCGACCGGATGATGGCGGAGCGCGGGGTTCGCCCCACCCTGCTTACTCCTGTCTGGAACGCCGCCGGCTTTGCGCTGGGCGCGGCAACGGCGATGATCGGTCCGGAGGCCGCGATGGCCTGCACTGCCGCGATCGAGACGGAGATCGACCGTCATTATGGCGAGCAGCTCGACGAGCTTGGCGACAGCGATCCCGAACTTAGCAAGAGCATCGCGGATTTCCGCGCCGAGGAAGTGGAGCATCGCGACACCGCGCTTGCGGCTGGCGCGGAACAGGCACCGGCTTATCCATTATTATCGACTGCCATCCGCATCGGCTGTCGCGCGGCGATCGCGCTTTCGAAGCGGATTTGATGGCGCACAGTCGCCGTTCATGCGTTAAGTTCCAGCAAGCACTGGAAAGGATGTTTCGATGAAAACCGCTCTGATCGCCTTCGTCGCGGCATCGTTTGCGCCCTTGGCGATGACCGTGCCGATGGATGCCGCGTCGGCCCAGCGGGGCGGCGTGGTCATGGACATTTTCGGTGATCAGAAATGTCCTGAAAGCAATGGGGAAGAGATCGTCGTTTGTCGCAAACTGCCCGCATATGAACAATATCGGATTCCCAAAGATTTGCGCGACGCGGCTAAGGATGCTCCGGCACCCAACTGGACTGCCCGCGCCGAGAGCCTGCAATATGTTGGACGCAACGGACCAAGCACATGCACGCCGGACGGCAATGGCGGGGAAACAGGATGCTGGTCGAAGCTGATGCAACAGGCCCGTGCCGAGCGTAAGGAGAAGAAGGCGGAAGAGGACAAGGTTCAGGCAGCACTGCCCTGACCTGTTCATGCATCGCTCATCCCGACTGGCGAAGGAAGTCATGATGAAGTCCGTCCCGCTCCTCCTTGCCGCCGTCATGACGGCCACTGCTGCCCCGGCTTTCGCGGCTGACCCGCCGCCGAGCGAGCCGAACAAGATCACCACGCTGGTCGTCTATGGCGACGATCCCTGCCCGCGCAGCAATGATGAGGAAATCGTCGTGTGCGCGCGCGAGCCCGAAAGCGAGCGCTACCGCATCCCCAAGAAACTGCGCCGCGCCAAGCCCGATGCTGCGCAACGCAGCTGGGGCGATCGCGTCCAAGTCCTTGAAATGGTTGGCCGTCAGGGTACGCCCAACAGCTGTTCCCCGATCGGATCAAACGGACAGAGCGGGTGCATGGCCCAGTTCCTGCGCCAGGCCCGCGAAGAGCGCGAGCGCGCGGCGCTTGAAGGACCGCAATCCCCCTGACGGCGTTTGTGCTGCATGCACCGCGCCTATGTCACCAGCGACCATGATTTCGAAAGCTGGCGCGACGCCGCACGCGCACTGATCCTCGCGGGTATTCCGCCGCAGGAGATCGATTGGCGCGTCGGCGAGGCCGCACCGGATGCGTCCGTCCCACCCCCATTGCCGGGCGCCGGGATTTCCGTGCCGAAGGGCTTCTTCGACATCGCCAAACTGGCCATCGCGCACGATGATCCCAATCGGTTCGGACTGCTCTATGCCCTGCTCTACATCGTCGCGCAGGACCGCTCCGCGCTTTCCGACCGGAGCGATCCGCTGGTCGCGCGCGTTGAAGCCATGGCGCACGAGGTGAGCATGGCGCGGACGCGAAGGATCAAGGCCGGCAGCACCAGCGAAGCAGCGCTCGACGCGCTGCGGCAGGAGGCGGAAGGCTGCACCCGATGCGATCTCTACAAGCATGCGACCCAGGTCGTTTTCAGCGAAGGGCCGGCCGATGCACGCCTGATGCTTGTGGGCGAACAACCCGGCGATCAGGAGGATCTGCAAGGCCGCCCGTTCGTGGGGCCCGCAGGTCAAGTGCTGGACAAGGCTCTCGAAAAAGCCGGGATAGAGCGGACGCGGGTATATGTCTCCAACGCGGTCAAGCATTTCAAGTTCGAACCGCGAGGCAAGCGCCGCATCCATTCGAAACCCAATGCGGGAGAGATCAGCGCCTGCCGCTGGTGGCTCGATCAGGAACGCGCATTGATCAAGCCGCCCGTCATCGTTGCGCTCGGCGCCACCGCCGCCCACTCGCTGTTCGGCAAGGCCGTGACGCTGAGCCGCCTGCGCGGCACGCCTGTCACGCTTCCGGACGGCAGCGAATGCCATGTCACCATCCACCCCAGCTACCTGTTGCGTATCGAGGACGAAGCCCGCAAGCGAGCGGAGTATCAGCAGTTCGTGGAAGAGCTGGCCGCGGCAAATAAGGCAGCCGGTTCCTGAAAAAGCGGTGAACTGACTCGCAAAGACGATGAAACGAGTCATTCATTAAGCTGTCATCAACTTGTTTAACCCTATGCTTTTGAGATAAATTAAGACGAGCAAAGGGGTTATTGGGCGGGGACGGCGTTTGAAGCGATTTGCACGAATGGCGATCGGGGCACTGATGGCGATAACCGCCGCAAGCCCTGTCATGGCCCAGCAGCTGCTGCTGCAGATCCCACCCGTTTCGCCGAACATCACCGAAAACACGGCGCCCAAGGAGCGCCCTTCGCGTACCAGCCCACGTTACGCCGCCGTGCTGATGGACGCCCACACCGGCGAAATTCTCTACGCCAACGCCTTCCGTGAACTTCGCCATCCGGCGTCGATCACCAAGGTGATGACGCTGTATCTGGCATTCGATGCGCTTGCTTCCGGCAATCTTAAGCTGACCGATCCAGTGGTCTTTTCGAAGAATGCCGCCAACCAGCGTCCCTCCAAGCTCGGCATTGCGCCCGGCAAGAGCATCACCGTCGATGAGGCGATCCGCGTCATTGCGGTGAAATCGGCCAATGACGTGGCCATGGCGCTTGCCGAGACGATCGGCGGCAGCGAGGACGCCTTCGTCCAGCTGATGAACCGCAAGGCCCGTCTGCTCGGTATGCGCGATACCGTCTATGCCAATCCCTCGGGCCTGCCCGATCCGAACAATGTGACGACGGCCTATGATCTCGCGCTGCTGTCGTCGGCGCTGATGCGCGTCCATCCCGCGCGCTACGCCTATTTCTCGCAGCGCAGCTTTGCCTATGGCAACCAGAACTTCATGAATCACAATCACTTGCTCGGCAAGGTTGACGGCATGGACGGCATCAAGACCGGTTACACGGTCGATGCCGGCTTCACCCTCGCCGCCTCCGCCGCACGCGAGAATCGGCGTCTGATCGCAGTCGTGCTGGGCGAGCCTTCGTCGGCCGCCCGCAACCGCGACGTCACCGCGCTGCTGGAGGCGGGTTTCACCGTGCTCAAGGAGCGCGGCAACGGTGTCCGCCTCGCCGTCACCGACGCGCTGCCCGAGGCGCAGCATCCAGCGTTCCGAAGCGGCCCGCAGATCGAGCAGGGTTCGAACGACGACGCGAAGTCCACGGCACGGTCGAGCAAGGCGAAGGCGAGGCCGCGTTCGTCCGCACCGACGAAGAAGCGCAAGGCACATTGATTCTATCGTTCCGCTGCTCCGCTTCGGGGCAGGTTTAGGCGGGTTAGGGTTGCGGCTGTATCCCCCCGGCAATTGCGACGGCGAAGCGGCGTATTCGAACGCCGACGCGGCGGTAACGCCGCACATGCGCCACACCGACGCGGCAGCGACGCGCCAGCCACGCGGCGGTTGCGCGCCACATGCGCTACATCCGCGCGCCGGACATGCGCCAGCCACGCGGCAGCTTTCGCTGGAGAATGATGTGTGAAGTCCGAGGGAGCGCAGCTGTTCCATCGGACAGGATGGAACAGATCAAATCCTACATTGAAAGGCTTTTTTGCCGCGTCCACAATGTATGCGCCGTGCCGAACTTGTTTCAGCGTCCACTGTCCCACAAGCACTGGTACAAGTGGCCTGGTGGATCCTGAAACAAGTTCAGGATGACCGAAAAGAGTGAGTCGTCGCGGTCTAGCGGCCGTTTCGACCCGTACTCGGTTCCACACCGAGCGTGGTGAGCTTCTTGCGGAGCGTGTTGCGGTTGATGCCGAGCATCTTGGCGGCCTTGACCTGATTTCCCCGCACGGCGGCGAGGCTCAGCTGAAGCAGCGGGCGCTCGATTTCCGCAAGTACGCGATCGTACAGCCCGTCCGGCGGCAGATCGCGGCCGAACGCGGCGAAGTAGCGCGCGAGATGCATCTCGACCGCATCGGCAAGTCCACCTCCGGCGCCATCCTGTGCGGCAGCCGTGCCGCCGGCCCCGCCCTGCTGCCCAAGGTGCATCTCGATCAGGGAGGCGCCGATCACATCCTCGCGGCTGAGCGCAGCCAGGCGGCGCATCATATTCTCAAGCTCGCGGACATTGCCCGGCCAGCGGTGCCGTGACAGCCGGTCGATCGCGCCGGGGTCGAGCTTCTTGCGCGGCAGCCCCTCCGCGGCCGCGCGATCGAGGAAATATTGGGCGAGTTCCCCGATATCCTCCATCCGCTCGCGCAAGGCGGGCAACCGGATCGGAACGACATTGAGCCGGTAATAGAGATCCTCGCGGAAGGTGTTTTCGACGATCAGCTGCGGCAGATCCTTGTGGGTGGCCGCAATGATGCGGACGTCGGCCCGGATCGAACGGCTGCTGCCCACGGGCGAGAATTCCTCGGTCTGTAGCACACGCAAGAGCCGGGTCTGCGCCTCGAACGGCATGTCGCCGATCTCGTCGAGGAACAGCGTACCGCCCTGCGCCTGCTCGAACCGGCCGGCGGTGCGGGCCTGTGCGCCGGTGAATGCGCCGCGCTCATGCCCGAACAGTTCGGATTCGATCAGCTCGCGCGGGATCGCCGCCATGTTGATGGCCACGAACGGCTTGCTCGCGCGCGGTCCGAAATCGTGGATCGCGCGGGCGACCAGTTCCTTGCCGGTGCCGGATTCGCCCAGCACCAGCACGCTGAGATCATTCGAAAGCACGCGCGCGATGGTGCGATACACCTCCTGCATCGGTGGCGATCGGCCGATCAGGGGCAGATCCTCGTTCGGGGAACCCCCTCCTGCCTCGCCCGATCCTTTACCCTTGCCGGCGCGGACGATCAGCGCGTCCTCGACAGCGCGGCTCAGCTCGGCGAGGTCGAACGGCTTGGGGAGATAGTCGAATGCGCCCTGTTCGGTCGCACGCACGGCCGTGGTGAATGTATTCTGTGCCGAAAGCACGATGATCGGCATCGACGGATATTCGACCAGCAGTTCCGGAACCAGATCCAGTCCATTGCCGTCGGGCAGGATCACGTCAGTGACGAGCACCTGCGGATCGAACGCCTTCATCGCCCGCTTGAGTTCGGCCACCGATCCGGCCGTCTCGACGCTGTGACCTTCGCGCCGCAATGCCTCGCGCACGACTGTCCGGATCGCTGCATCGTCGTCCACCACC
>Ga0207674_10005307_pt1 | contig 15330 bp, 10 predicted proteins | sample KBSCornC72_FD_184303 | JGI IMG/M metagenome (GOLD analysis project Ga0207674, IMG submission 184303) | Corn rhizosphere microbial communities from Kellogg Biological Station, Michigan, USA - KBS Corn C7-2 (SPAdes) (version 2) | ecosystem: Host-associated > Plants > Roots > Rhizosphere > Soil ... | reverse complement strand
GACGGGCGGTTTGACCTGGTCAAGACGAATTTTGCCGGTGACACGGATTCGCTGTATGCCAATCTTGGCGATGGAAGCTTTGACGACCAAACCTATTTTGCAGGACTCGGTGTAAATACGCGTCTCCTTGGGTGGGGTGTTGGCTTTCTCGATATGGACAACGACGGCTGGCCGGATATTCTCATCTGCAACGGACACGTCTACCCTGAAGTCGATGGGACCAGCGTCGACGCGCCTTACGCTCAGCACAAGTACCTGTATCGCAATCTGCGGAATGGGCAATTTGAAGAGGTAACAGCGCTTGGCGGTCCCGGCATCAACGAGGCCGCGCCCGCTCGCGGTTGCGCCTTTGGAGATTTTGACAATGACGGCGATATTGACGTCGTCGTCAACTGCGTCAACAGCCTGCCGCAACTGCTCCGATGCGACGCGACCACAGGGCGCAATTGGATCAAGATTCGCACCGTCGGCACCAAATCCAACCGCACCGGCATCGGTGCGAAGATCAGCGTTACGACATCGACACTGGGCGCGGTAAAGCCTTTTGTTCAGATCGACGAAGTCCGCAGCGGCGGCAGCTATTATTCGCAGAACGACCTCCGCATTCACTTCGGGCTTGATCGCGCTACGAAAGCCGATTCCGTTGAGATTCGGTGGCCGTCCGGCACGACCGATAAGCTGACCGACCTGGCTGTCAATCGTCTCTACGTCATACAGGAGGGCGGGAAGATTCTGAAAACCTTGGCCATGAGTGGCGCAATATCATCCATGGTGCACGGTGCGATGATATCCCCGTCGTCTAAACCATGAAACGCTGGCTCTCCATTCCGGCGGTCGCAGCTGTTCTCTTTTCCGCAAAAGCTTTTACGCAGCAGCCCTACCCAGCAACAACTGATCATCCCGCTCCTGCCTGGTTCGTCGATGTTGCATCCAAAGCCGGGATCACCGTTCGCAACGTCAATGGGAGTGTTGAGGCCAAGCATTACATCATCGAGGCCACTGGTTCTGGGGTCGCCATTCTCGACTACGACCGCGACAGCTGGCCCGATATCTTCCTCGTCAACGGGACCACGCTCCCGGGAGAGAAGAGCAAAAGGGGAGGAGCAAAACCAACCAATCACCTCTTCCATAACAACCACGATGGCACCTTTACCGATGTCACTGCGAAGGCGGGCCTCGTTTCGAGTGGGTGGGGCCAGGGCGTGTGTGTTGGCGACTATGACAATGACGGATTTGAAGACATTTACGTCACGAGCTACGGCAAAAATCATCTCTTTCACAACCAGGGCAATGGGACGTTCAAAGAGGTAGGGGAACAGGCCGGTGTCGCCGGAACCGGCAAGGAGTGGGGTACAGGCTGTGCCTTCATCGACTATGACCGTGATGGCAAGCTGGATCTCGCAGTAGCAAATTATGTGCACTTCGACCTTTCGCACACGCCCGCTCCGGGACAGGGCCCAGGATGTATCTGGAAAGGGACTCCGGTCATGTGCGGACCACGCGGGCTTGAGAGCGCGCCCAACATTCTCTACCACAACATCGGCGGAGGGAAGTTCGAAAACATGAGTAAGTCCAGTGGATTCGAGCATACCAATGGACACTATTGTTTCTCTATCACCACGCTCGATTACAACGACGATGGCTGGCTCGATCTCTATATCGCTTGCGACTCCACTCCCGCCATTCTCTATCGGAACAACCACGATGGAACCTTTACCGACATTGCTGCTGACGCGGGGGTAGCCTTCAATGAAGATGGTCGCGAACAGGCCGGCATGGGTTCAACTTCAGCCGACTACGACGGCGATGGCAAGCTCGACCTCTTCAAGACCAACTTCTCTGACGACACCTCCACCCTTTATCGCAACAATGGCGACGGCACCTACACCGATATGACTTTCCCTGCCGGTCTCGGCATCAACACCGACGCCCTCGGGTGGGGTACGATGTTTGCCGATGTCGATAACGACGGTTGGCCCGATCTCCTGGTGGTCAATGGACATGTGTACCCTGAAGTTGATTCCGCCAAACTGGGTTCACTCTACCGTGAACCCCGCTTTCTTTACTACAACCTCGGCAACGGCAAGTTTCGCGATCTCAGTAAAACATCGGGCCCTGGCCTTGCCGATCCTCGCTCCAGCCGCGGACTCGCCATCGGCGATTTATTAAACGATGGCCGTCTGGAAGCGGTAATTAACAACCTCAGCGATCGCCCCATGCTTCTCGTCAATCTTGCAAAAAATCAGAACCACTGGCTTGGGGTTCATCTGACGGGCACGTCGTCGAACCGCGATGGCATAGGATCGCGTGTCACTCTCCGCTCGGCAAAGCGTGTCTGGGTCGACGAGGTGCGAAGCGGTTCCAGCTACAACTCTTCGAGCGATCTTCGTCTCCATTTTGGTCTCGGCTTGGAGCCCCACCTCGTTCAGATTGATGTCCGCTGGCCCAACGGTAAGACAGAAATCTTTGCCGCACCTCCAACCGTGGATCACATCATTGAACTAACCGAGGGAAATGGCCGTCCGAAGTGAGATATCGGGATTTCCGTAGTTAGGAAAATATACCTAAGCACTATGTGTTTAGTCCCGGCAATTGGTGGTGCATGCTTTTCTGATCGGAAGAAGGAAACACTATGGGACAGGTTTTACACCGGAGCGCCACAAAGACAGAGGCGATCCGTCGAACGATACAAGATAGTCAAGAGAGCATGAGGGCTCTTTCACGGCCCTACAGCAACTTCGCCCGAAGACTCAAGCCCCTCAAAGGACCTACCCTACGAATACCTCTTACCTCTGCAAAATCTGGACGCAAACACCGGATCGATTTACTCTCGACCCAATCACCAATTGCCGGAACTAAATAATTAGGGAATCTGAATCGTAGCGTCGAGCTTGATATCCGCCGACGAGTCGCCAACCATCAGCTTCACCGGCTCGGACTCGACTACGAACTTCGACTGCTGCTCATTCCAGTAGGCAAGCTGCTGAGCATCTAGAGGAATCTCGACAGTCTTCGTCTGGTTCGGCTGAAGGCTCACCCGCTCAAAGCCCTCCAGCTCCTCCCGCGGTCGCGAGACCTTCGACTTCATATGCTTGACGTAGAGTTGAACCACAGCATCTCCCGCCCGCGTCCCCGTATTCGTCACGTCCACGGCAACAGAAAGATGGCCCTCCTTCCCCAACCGCATGGAACTCGGCTTGAGGTTCGAGAACTTGAAGGTGGTATAGCTCAGCCCATAGCCGAAGGGATAGAGTGGCTCACCCTTGAAGTACATATAGGTGCGCCCATCGCGGATATTGTAGTCCATCATGTCCGGTAGTTGATCGACCGACTTTGGCCACGTCGTCACCAGATGGCCGCCGGGGTTGTAGTCGCCGAAGAGCACCTGCGCGATGGCCGTGCCCTCGTCCTGCGAGGAGTGCGCCATGTGCAGGATGGCCGGAACATTCGCCTGCGTCCAGTTGATGGAGAAGGGAAAGCTCGAGACCAGCACAACGACGGTATGCGGATTGACCTCGTAGACCTGCTTGATCAGTTGTTCTTGCTGGCCAAGTTCGATACTATCCCGGTCGCGGCCCTCGCGGCCATCGCTCGGCACCGTGCACGGAAGCGTGCCGTTGCCGGTCCAGTCGCGAGCCATATCGGGTCCGCAGGTCGGATCATTGCCGACGAAGACCACAGCAACCTCGGCCTTGCGCGCAGCGTTTACGGCGGCGTTGCCGGTCTCATCTGCGGCATAGATCACCTTGGTCTCGGGTTCCACGATCTTCTTGATTCCCTCCAGCGGCGTCACCGTATAAGGAGGCGTGCCGCCGTACCAGTCCCAGTGGACCGAGTTGGCCAGCGGCCCGATCACCGCAATCGATTTGAGTGTCTTTTTGTCGAGCGGCAGCGTAGCCTTCTCGTTCTTCAGGAGGACAACCGACTCCAGCGCAATCTTCGTGGACACAGAAGTATCTGCCTCCGTCGTCCACGGCTCCGGTGAATCCTTCACGCTTGAGTAAGGCACCATCGACGGCGGATCGAGCAGGCCCAGCTTCAGCGTAATGCGCAGCTTGGGCCGCACCAAGGCGTCGAGATCGGCCACGGTGATCGAACCGTCTTTCAGTGCGGCGCGCGTCTCGTCTTTATAAGTATCGAGAAACTGATTGATCCCGGCCTTCAGACACGCCACCACTGCGGCCTGCTGGTTGGGGAAGCTTTTGGAGTCCTTGACCAGAGCCCGCACCGCGCCGCCGTCGCTGGAGAGAATATCGACGCCCCACTTCTTTACTAGAACGTCTTTCAGCACCGGGTTGACTGCCATGTGAATCCCGTTCCATGCATTGTACGAGGCCATCACCGCCTTGGCGCCGCCATCGAGGAATCCCATGCGGAAGGGCACGGAGTAGTACTCCCAGAACAGCCGCTGGTCGAAGTCTGATGAGGTCTTCGTGCGGTCCTTTTCGTTGCTGTTGGCGAGAAAGTGCTTCAGCAGCGACGCCGCCTGCCAATAGTGCGGGTCATTACCCTGCAATCCATGAACAAAGGCCGTAACCATAGTCCCATTGAAGAACGGATCTTCTCCGTACACCTCTTCGCTGCGACCCCAGCGCGGATCGCGGGCCAGGTCGGCCTGCGGCCCCCACAACATAAGAATGGGGTGATGGTACTTGGCCGTCTGCGAGATAAACCGCGCCTCGTGCCCTTCGACGCCCGCCGCCTCCCGCACGATCGCCGGGTCCCAGGTCTCGCCCATCCCCGGCGGCTGCGGAAACTGCGTCGTCGGAATGGCTGGGTGCGCGTAGGGGCCTCCGACCCGCTCGCGCTGCACCACGCCGTGAATGCCCTCGGAGCTGCCGAAGCTCGGAATGCCGAGCCGCTTGACCGAGGTATCGGTACTGAGAAAGTCGATCTTCTCCTCGGTCGTCATCAGCGACAGAATATTGTCGATGCGCTTCTCGGCAGAAAGAGAAGTATCGCGAAACGGGTAGCTCTGCTGCTGCGCAAAGACTGGCGCAAGAGTGATGGCGAGGACGCTGAGCGAAATTCCGAGCAATTTGATCTGCATGATGGCCTTGGGTCCCTGGTTCTCGGGATGTGTCTCCGCAAACGAAGCGCAACGCAGGATTTGACTGCGTCCACGGCACCCGTTTCCCGCGAGGCCATCATCCTACCATTGATCACGAGCTAATACGATTGAATAGAAGGTTTTTCCAGCGTCTTTATAAAATAAACCCAACCGTCGAGACCCGCAGTCATGCCTTGTCGCGCCACAGGGTCAGATACTTCTTCCTGTACTTCTGGTCCTGTTGGAGGGCAATCAACGCAAGCGCTGTCGTCCGCACCTTCTCGTCCGCTACCGCGTCATAGATGCGCCGCAGGCTCTCCAGAATGTCGTAGCGAATCAGCGTGCAATTCTTCTCCGTGACACACTCCTTGAACCGCCCCGTCAGCCCTTCAACCAGCGCCTTCCTTTGGCTTGCCCCTGCAACTCCCACCTTCCAAAGCGATTGCATGCAGTGACGAGCAGTCACGAAGCGATCATCTCTGGTAACTTCCAGAAGCGCGCCGAGATCTTTCCTCATTCGATTCTTCGGATCGCTCTTGGCCAGGTTGCACAGCACCTGCGCCGCGATAGCCCGCTGCCGATTGTCTCCGTTTCTGAGCAATTCCATCAGGTGCGCCCACACCTTGTAGGCCCAATCGACAGGCTCGCCAGTCGCCTCGATAAAAAAATGAAAAGCCTTGTCCTGTCGATCATGGTCCGACGACCTCAAATCGTCCAGACCGCAATTCAGTTCTTCTTCTTTGACGGCCATCTTCGCCTCCGGCTGTACCCGGTCAGAACATTCCGTGACAGTCTAATTCAAAGCCCAGGCTAAAAATCGACTACGGTGAGATCGAGCGGAAACTCTGATTTTCTCTCGGAGGGATGAGCGGACAGATCCTTGCTCCGCTCTCCATCAATGCCGCCCGTCTCAAACTGCGCGGCTGGAAGCTGCCCGGCTACCTCGAAGGGATCGATGACATAGGGCAACCCGGAGGAAACCAAGCACCGAAGTACCGTCCATCAGGTGAAAGTGCAGATGAAGTGCAGAGGTATTGCCGGTGTCACCGAGCAGGGCAAACACCTGCCCGCGCTGCACGTGATCGCCATTGGACACGAGCACCGAATCCTTCGGCGAGCCCGGAGGCCCGGCGGCGACCAGGTGAAAGCGATGCAGCAGGGTGGTGGGAGGATGGCTGTCCTTGTCCATCGTGAAGTCCAACAGAAAGAGCCGGCTTCCGCTGGACTCTATCGGCGATGCCGCTTCGTCTCCGCGTCCCGTGGCGCGCAGCCGAGCGGGCAGAGCATCGCCATCGAAGCTGGCGAAAACCTTCGCAGAGGCGTTCCCGCTCACGACTTCGATCTTCTCGATTGTCGCCGCAGCGTTTCCTGTATTCGTAATCACAAGCTCGTAGACGAGGTGCAGCTTATAGTCCGTCCCCTGAACGGCAAACGTGGTGGGCCGCAACGGCACGCAACCACGGGAGTCAAGGCGTCCTCGGATCGAGCCGGAAGCGCCATCATTACCGGAGAGCAGGAAGAACAAAGGCAGAAAAGAAGCCGTCTGGCACGCATAAGCCACGCTTCCGTAATACAGATTTTCGCTGGCAGGACAGAATAAGCGTCCATTACAGGATCGCGGTCCGATTCTACCCAGTTTCTTGATCCGGCGACTCCAGAGTGCGAGCCCTCATTAATGCAACTCAGCTTCTCCGTTGCCCATCCGAGCCGCTTCGCACCAGGCCATTGCTAAACTAGCATAAGTATGGCATTTTCCCTCTTCGGCAAACGCGACAAACCCGAGCAGCAACCCGAGCAGCCCGCCACCACTCCGGAAGCTGTTCCCAGCCCCGAACCGGTGGAGCAGAGGCGCGGCTTCTTCGACCGCATGAAGCAGGCGGTCACCCGCACCCGCGAGTCCTTCACCGAATCCATCAGTTCTGTCATCGCCCTCACCCGCGAGGTCGACGAGTCCACCTTCACCGGCCTCGAACCCGTCCTGCTCGCCGCCGACCTCGGGGCGCCCACCACTGCCATCGTGCTTGAAAACCTCCGCCAGCGCGCCCTCCGCACCGGCATCGGAGGCGGCGACGAACTTAAGCAGCTTCTCAAATCCGAGCTTAAGCAGATCCTCGACGGCGTAGCCCATCCCGTCCATCACCCCAGCACTCCACCCGAAGTCATCATGATGGTCGGCGTCAACGGCACCGGCAAGACCACCACCACCGGCAAGCTCGCCGCACTCTTCCGCGCCCAGGGCCGCACCGTCCTGCTCTGCGCCGCCGACACCTTTCGCGCCGCCGCCATCGAGCAGTTGGAAGTCTGGGCCCAGCGCTCCGACGTCCCCCTCATCAAGACGAAACAAGGCGGAGACCCCAGCGCCGCTCTCTACGACGCCTGCTCCGCCGCCAAGGCTCGCGGCACCCAAGTCCTCATCGTCGATACCGCCGGCCGTCTCCACACCAAGACCGACCTGATGAAGGAACTGGACAAGATGCGCCGCACCGCCGAAAAGCTGGTGCCCGGCGCACCTCACCAGACCCTCCTCGTCATGGACGCGACCACCGGCCAGAACGGCCTGACTCAGGCCCGCCTCTTTACCGAGGCCGCTCACGTCACCGGTATCGTCCTCACCAAGCTCGACGGCACCGCCAAGGGCGGCATCGTCCTCGCCATCGCCACCGAACTCAAGCTCCCGGTCGTCTATGCCGGCGTCGGCGAAAAGATGGAAGACATCCTTCCCTTCGACAGCGCCACCTTCGTCGACACCCTGCTCGACTGAGCATGATGGCGCCTAAATCGGGTACCCCATGTCCCGCTTCTGGGATGTGGGTTTCAACTGGCCACTCCTTCTTCCCCAGCGAAAAATATCCGTCCGCCGCCCCTTCAATCAGATGCGAGTATAGTTTAACTAACCGGTTAATCAATGCCATTAAAACCCTCCACCCCATTGCCCCCTGACCAGGCCCGCGAAAGGATCCTCGCCGCCGCCCTCCGCGAGTTCAGCGCCCACGGCCTCGCCGGTGCGCGCACCGACACCATCGCCGCGTCGGCCAAGGTCAACAAGGCCCTGCTCTACTACTACTTTAAGAACAAAGAATCGCTCTACGCCGCGGCCTTCGAAACAGTGATCGATCGCGTCATGCAGAGCACCTTCGCTGTGCTCGAAACCCAATGCACCCCCGGCGAGCATCTCCTCCGCCTCGCCCTCAATCACTTCGACCGCATCCTCACCCAGCACGAGTTTCAGAGCTTCATGCAGCAGGAGATGGTGCGCTTCCATCATGGCAAGAGCACGGCAATCCCTCATCTCGCCGGCAAGGCCTTCGCCCCGCTCCTCAAAAAGATCGAAAAGGCCGTCCGGCAGGGCGTCCGCTCCGGCGAACTCTGCAACGTCGACTGGATGCAGGTGGTCTACTCCTCCTACGGCTCCAACGTCTTCTATTTCATGAGCGCCCCCATGATGCGCCTCTCGCTCTCTGTTGAGCCCTTCGACCCGGCGCACATCGCGCTTCGCCGCAAAGCCGCCATCCAGTTTCTCGGCAACGCCCTCTTCGTCGACCGCGCCCACGGAGCCAGGCTCGCTCGCCGCGTTCTCGCCGCCATGCCCATGCCCGCAGCCGGCAAACCGCCAGCCTGGAGAAGAACCCTGGAGAAGAATCTATGAACGCCCGTAACCGCATCCTCATCCTGATGGGCATCCTGCTGATCGTCTCGTTCTGCTGGTATCTCTTCTCGACCGAGCGCTCGACCGACCTCCAACTCATCGGCACCGTCGATGCCAACGAAGTCGTCGTCAGCTCCCGCATCCCCGGCCGCATTCAGCAGCTCACCGTCGACGAGGGCGACTCCGTCACGGCCAGCGAGCTCATCGCCACCATCCAGAGCGAAGACCTCGCCGCCGCCCGCAACGCCGCCGAGGCTACCGCCGCCAGCCAGCACTTCAAACTCCAGCAGACCCAGGACACGCAGCAGCAGACCCAGGGCAGCACCACCAGTCAGGTTGCCAACGCGCAGGCACAGTTGCAGGTGGCGCAAGCCTCGCTCCTGCAGGCCCAGGCGCAGTACCAGCAGCAGGCCGCCGACAGCAACCGCACCGTCGCCTTGGCCAAACAAGGCGTCATGAGTCAGCAGGCCAGCGAAGAAGCAGCCGCCTCCCTGCACGCCGCGCAAGCCGCCGTGGACGCGGCCCGGCAAAGCGTCGCCGCTGCCGAAGCCTCGCTCAAGCTCGCGCAGGCCAACACCCTTCAGGCGCAGGCCGCCGCCAAAACCGTCGCCTCCACCCGCAGCGAAGTGCAGAGCGCAAAGGCCCTGCTCAACCAGGCTCAGGTCGAACTCGGCTACGCCAACGTCGTCGCTCCCATCTCCGGCAAGATCAACGTGCGCGCCGCGCGTCAAGGCGAAGTCGTCTCCCCCGGAACCCCCATCGTCACCATCACCGACCTTACCCAGACCTGGGTCTACGCTCCCCTTCCCGAAACCGAAGCCGACTCCGTCCAACTCGGCGACAGCCTGCGCGTCGTCATGCCGAGCGGCGCAACCATTCAAGGTAAAGTCATCAACAAATCCGCCGAAGCCGACTTCGCTACCCAGCGCGACGTCAGTCGCCGTAAGCGCGACATAAAGACCATCCAACTCAAACTTCTGATCGACAACCCCGGCATGAAGTTCGTTCCCGGCATGACCGCCGAGGTCTACATCCCGAAGAGCAAGCTGGCAAAGCAATGACCCCGCACTCCGATCAACCGGCGATAACCGTTCAAAATATCGTCAAACGCTACGGCACCTTCGAAGCCGTCAAAGGCGTCACCTTCGACGTCGCCGACGGCGAGATCTTCGGCCTCCTCGGCCCCAATGGCGCGGGCAAAAGCACACTTATCCGTATGATGACCACGCTCATTCCCGTCACCGAGGGCAAAGCCATCATCGCCGGCCACGACGTCTCCCGCGACTCCGATGCCGTCCGCCGCATGATCGGCGTTATCCCCCAGGCGCTCACCAGCGACATCGATCTCACGGTCGAAGAAAACCTCTCCATCTACGCCAAGCTCTACGACGTTCCCAAAGCCCGGCGCGAGCAAAACATCAACGAGTTGCTCGAAGCCGTCGACCTCACCAAGTGGCGCAACGCGCAGACCAAGACCCTCTCCGGCGGTATGCGCCGCCGCCTCGAGATCGCCCGCGGTCTCGTCCACAACCCGCGCATCTTCTTCCTCGACGAGCCCACCACCGGCCTCGATCCCGTCTCCCGCGTCGCTGTCTGGGAGATGCTCAACAACCTCAAGAACAAGCATCACCTCACCATGCTCATCACTACCCATTACATGGACGAGGCCGACCGCCTCTGCGACCGCATCGCCATCGTCGACCACGGCAAGCTCGTCGCCCTCGACACTCCCATGGCGCTCAAAGCCAACGTTCCCGGTACCAATGTTGTCGAAGCGCAATTCACCAACGAGTCCCCCGAGTGGCCCGAGCGACTCCAACGTCTCGCCGGTGTTACCTCGGTCGAATCGCAGAGCGCGGGCATGTACCGCATACTCACCTCCAGCGGCTCGCTCACCACTACGCAACTCGTCGAGATGACCGCCGCCCGAGGCGAAACCATCAAGTCCCTCAGCGTACAAAACACCACACTCGACGACGTCTTCGTCCACTACACCGGACGCGCGCTCCGCGACGAACAGGTCAAAGCGGCCGCCTTCGTCATGCCGCCCCGGCCAGGAATGCAGCCATGAACCGCATGATGGCAATCGTCGAGCGCGAGATGCGCAAGTTCTTCCGCTCGCCCGCGCTCATGATGGTCTCGATGACCCTGCCGCTGGTGCAGTTGCTCATCCTTGGCCACGCCTTCGGCGGCAAGATCCGTAACGCCCGCATGGGCGTCGTCGATCACGATCGCGGCTCGCAGGCGCTCAAGATCCACGAGGCCTTCGACGCCATCGCCGCCAACATCCGCACCTTCACCACCGTCCCTTATGACGACGAGGTGCAGGCCCGCGAAGACGTCCGCACCGGCAAGATTGATGGCGCTGTCATCATCCCCAAACAATATTCCCGCCGCGTCCTCGCTGGCGATTCGCCCACCATCGGCCTGGTCGTCGACAACAGCGACCAGACCATGAGCGCCAGCCTCGAAGCCGAGATGCAGTCGCTCGTCGAAGCCCTCAACGCTCCCATCATCCAGCCGCTCGTGGTCCAGAAGATCGCCCTCAAGATCGTCGAGCTCTATCCCTACGTCGAGTACATGAAGTACCTGCTCGCCGGCTCCATCGCCCTCGCCATGTATGTCGCCGTCATGATAGGCGGCGGCATGTTGTACATCGACGATAAGGCCCGCGGCGTCCACGAGGGCTACCTCGTCACTCCCATCACCCGGCTCGAACTGGTCATGGGCCTCAACCTCGCCGGGTCCATCAAGGCCATCCTCTCCGGCGTCTGCCTCACCGTCATCGGCTCGCTCTTCGCGGGCATCGGAGCCATCTTCAACCCCATGGCGCTGATCCAGCTCTCGCTGCTCATCGTCGCCACCTCGATCGCCTTCAACGGCATGATGTTCCTGATGATGGTGCGCGTCGAAGACCCGCTCGTCCCCCGCGCCATGTTCGGCGTCCTCAACACGCTGCTCTTCTTCCCCAGCGGAGCCATCTCGCCGGTCTCCGGCCTCCCTCCCTGGCTGCGCGTGATCGCCAACGTCGATCCCTTTACCTACGCCGTCCACGGCCTCAAGGCGATCCTGCTCAAAGACGGCGGCTTCACCGCCATCTACCCCGACATCCTCTTCCTCCTCACATTCGGCATCGTCTCCCTCTTGATCGCAACGTCGCTCTTCAAGCGCACCCTGTAACCCGCCGCCCGTCCCCCACTAAACCGGTACTCCATGCCCCGCCCCTGGGCCATGGGTATCTGCCGTTGCATTTGACCTTGCATCTGGGTACGCCAAGGCTTCAGCCTTGGCCCTCAATCAGAATTCCCCCCGGAATGGGGGCTTCAGTCCTGGGGTATGCCATCCCAGCCCAGATCTTCGTGTCGAGTCCTTGCAGCACCCCAGCCACACTCGCACCACAAGCTATCCTTGTAAGAGCATGGCCATCGCACTACACGACGAAGCCTTCATGCAGCGAGCCCTCGATCTCGCCCGCGAGACCGCGGCCCTCGCCTCGCCTAACCCTCAGGTCGGCTGTGTCCTCGTCCGCGACGAAAAAATTATCGCCGAAGGCGCCCACCTCTACGCCAACCGCGACCACGCCGAGATCGCCGCCCTCAACCAGGCCCGCCAGCGTGGCATCGACCCCGCCGGAGCCACCGCATACGTCACCCTCGAGCCCTGCTCCCACCACGGACGCACCGGCCCCTGCGCCGACGCCCTCATCGCCGCCCACATCAGCCGAGTCGTCATCGCCACTGAAGACCCCAACCCCAAAGTCAGCGGCGAGGGCATCGCCCGGCTTCGCACCGCCGGCATCGAAGTCACGCTCGGAGTCCTCCAGCAACCGGCCCGCGATCTCAACGAAGCCTTCGCTCACTTCATCCAGCGCCACACCCCCTTCGTCACCCTCAAGGCCGCGCTCTCGGTCGACGGCTACCTCGCCCCCGCAACCTCCACTCGCACGCCCAATCAACCTCACTGGCTCACCGGTCCCGGCGCCCGTGCCGAGGTCCAGCGCCTCCGCCACGCCTCCGACGCTATCCTCACCGGCATCGGCACCGTCCTTGCAGACGATCCAGCCCTCACCGACCGCAGCGGCATCCTCGGCCCCGGCGGTCTCGTTCGCCGCCGCCCGCTACTCCGCATCGTCCTCGACACTCACCTCCGCATCCCGCTCGACTCAAAACTAGTTCGCTCCGCAGAGAGAGTGAACGGCAAGGCATCAGATCTACTCGTCCTGACCGCTCCCACCGCGCCCTCAGAAAAAATCGAAGCACTCCGCAATACCGGAGCCGAGGTCCAATCCCTCCCCATACAGGGCGGCTACCTCAGCGTGCCCGCAGTCCTCGAAGCACTCGCCGACCGCGACATCGTCAGTCTCCTGCTCGAGTGCGGCTCCTGCCTCAACGGCGCGTTCCTCACCCATGACCTCGTCGACAAGGCCATCCTCTTCTACTCCGAGACCGAACTTGGCCCGCACTCGCTTCCCTTTGCCGAGGGCATTGCCTCTCCTTACCTCTTCCAGCAATCGCTGCATCGCGCCACCCGCGCCAACTTCGGAACCGACGCCTGCATCACCGGCTACCTGCACGATCCCTGGAAAGCCAAGCAGTAGCAATGATCCGGGTGCCCCCGTCCAGCATTTCAGGACGTGGGGCACCCCTCTTCCCTCCGCCCTCTACTTCAGGCACCCGCGCCCGAACGCCGCACCGTCATCGCCTTCCCCGAGTAGCGAACCGTCCGATCCGGCTTCGCCGCCACTCCTTCGCCCGCGCCGTGGTTTCGCCCCACCCAAACGATGTTGAAGGTCCGCTCCTTCGGCATTCCCGAATACTCGCCCTCGCGGTCTCCAATCGTCAGCGTCTTCGCCGCCTCGTCCCAGCGAATCGGGATCACACTATGGGCGCCCTTTTGGTAGTCATAGTTATTGCCCTCATCGTCATAAAGGCTGAAGCTGCCGTCCGCGCCCGTATACACGCGCAGTTCAATTGGCCCGGCAGGCTTCTCGTCGGCATACTCGATCTCCGGCCCCATGGGAACAATCGACCCCGCGCGCACATACACCGGAATCCGGTTGAGCGGCGCATCGACCTCGATCTCCCTGCCGCCCGCGACCGCGTCGCCCGTCCAGAAGTCGTACCAGGCAGGCGACGCAGGCAGATACACATCCCGCCGCGTCGCATCCTCCTTCGTCACCGGATTGACCATCAGCGCGGGCCCGAACATGAACTGGTCGCCGATGTTCCATGTCTTTTCATCCTTGCGCCAGTCCATCACCAACGGACGTTGAATCGTATAGTCCTCATTGCTCACCCGCCACGCCAGTGAATAGATATACGGCATCAGCCGGTAGCGCAGCCTGTCGTACTCCAGCAGGATCGGCTCGACCTTGTCATAGGTCCACATCTCGTTGTGGTCGCGATGCCCGTGCGTCCGGAAGATCGGGCAGAAGGTCCCGAACTCGAACCACCGCGCATACAGCTTCTGATACGCCGGATCGTTCGCCGGTCTTTCGAACGGTTGAAAGTATCCTCCAATATCGGTCGTCCAGTAAGGATTGCCCGAGAGCGCGAAGTTCAACCCAGCCGGCACCTGCCGCTGCAGATTCATGTACGTGCTGTAGATATCTCCCGACCACGTCGTCGTGCCATTCCTTTGCTGCCCCAGAAACGCCGACCGCGTCAGCAGAAATACCCTCTTCTGATCGGTCGTCTCTCTCCAGTGCTCCGAGACGCCGCCCGTATGCTCCAGCGGAAAGATATTGGTGTAGCGCGCGCCGCTGCCGATCGACAACTGCTTGTCGCGCAAAATTGCATCGCCCATATGCGGCCACGCCTCCTCCGGCTCGGCGCTGTCCAGCCAGAACGCATCCCAGCCCATGTCGAAGAGCTTGCCTGCAAGGTTGTTCCAATAGAACTCCCTGGCCTTGGGATTGGTCGCATCGTAGACATGCGCATCGCCGATCATGAAGCGATCCGCCGTCATCTTCTTATAGTTCTCCGAGCCGGTATCGAAGAGACCCCAGACCGACAGCATGGCGTGAAAGTGCTCGTCATGCAGCATCTTCAACTCGCCGCGCACATCGGGAAAGTTCTTGTTGAAGACCGGGTCGCCCTCCTTCTGCCACCAGAACCAGTCCTGCACAATCCCGTCAATGGGAATGTGCTCCGCCCGGTAACGCTTCGCCACATCGAGCACCTCCTGCTGCGAGACATACCGGTCCTTCGATTGAAAGAAGCCATAGGCCCACTTCGGAAACAGCGGCGTATGCCCGGTCAGGCTGCGATACTGATGAACCACCTGGTCCAGCTCCGGGCCATAGATAAAGTAGTAGTCCACCGCATCCCCGGCCAGCGTACGGAACGAAAGCTCGCTGGGAAATCTGTTGTCCACGTAGCTCAGCGAAGCCGTGTTCCACATCACGGCATAGCCCTTGCTCGAAACCAGCAACGGGATCGCTACATCGGTATTGTTCTGGGCCAGTTCGACCGTGCTTCCCCGATAGTTAAAGACGCCGCTCTGATGCTGGCCCAACCCGTACAAACCCTCCATTCGGTCGGGCGAAAAACGGTCGACAACGTGGTATGTCGTCTCGCCATTCACCTCGGCCTTCTCGTAGGTGCGCGGCACGCGATTCAACTCGCGCAGCAGA
>Ga0207674_10005306_pt1 | contig 15332 bp, 13 predicted proteins | sample KBSCornC72_FD_184303 | JGI IMG/M metagenome (GOLD analysis project Ga0207674, IMG submission 184303) | Corn rhizosphere microbial communities from Kellogg Biological Station, Michigan, USA - KBS Corn C7-2 (SPAdes) (version 2) | ecosystem: Host-associated > Plants > Roots > Rhizosphere > Soil ... | reverse complement strand
GAGAGATTGGCGAGATAATCCTGGTGGTTCCCGTTGGCATCGAAATCCGGAACGGAATCGAGCAGCGCGGAACCCACGGCGCCGTTGATCGCACCTTGCCACTGCTGCAACACCGGCGTGAGCGTGGTGAGATATGAGCCGGTGCCGGCACCATCGCTGAACACGGGTGCGGTGTTGAGGAGACTCGCGTTGTTCTGCCACGTCTCGATCGAGTCCTCCCATACGGCGAGCGACGTCGAGAGTGCGGAGAGATAGGCTGATTCTCCGCACTGCACGTCAAGTGTGCGCGCGGACTCGCGGAACGAATGCGGTTCCGCCGGAGATCCGCTGTGCGATGAACAACCGTAGAGCATGGCCATGGCAGCCAACGCAACCAGACAACCTCGAACGGGATGCTTGAGCATGAGTGTATCCCCCTTCTTAGCCAGGAACCGGGCGTCCCCAGGCCTCAAACTTGGAATCAGTCTAGCACCGCCGCATACGGCGCGAAAGGGGGTCACGCTCTTTTTGCACCAATGAACGACTGGCGCGCGCCGCGTACGGCGTGGGATACTGGCGCGCATGAGAACATATTTGGCTCTGATCTCAATACTTCTACTGATCACCACACAGTGTTCCCGGGAAGCACCCAGAACTTCAACCTGCGCCGATTGCTCTCCCATCATTCTATATGCGTGCGACGGGCTGGAGTGGAGCGTGCTGCAACCGCTCATCGACGCGGGGCGCATGCCCGTCATGGCATCGCTCATGCAGCGCGGTAGCTACGGGTACCTGGAGACCATCGAGCCCACCTTCTCTCCCGTCATCTGGACGACGATGGCCACCGGCAAGATGCCCGCGGAGCATGGCATCGAAGGATTCATCTACCGCGTCGGTCCCGGTGAAGACGGCCAGCGCTTCTACACCAGCGGACACCGCAAGACCAAAGCGTTCTGGAACATTCTCTCCGACTACAATCGCACGGTCGACGTGCTGGGCTGGTGGATGACGTACCCGGCCGAGCACATCAACGGTGTCATGGTCGCGCAGACGAATACCACCGCCGTGCTTCACGACTCGGAGAACGCGCTGCTCAAGGGCACGGTCCTGCGCGGCGTCGAGGACCAGGTGTATCCGCCCGAAAAGCAGGACGAGGTCATGGACATCCTGGACGGCCTCGACCACTCCATCGATTCCGTGCTTACAAGCATGTTCGGTTCGGTTCCGCACGCCACGACGGAGCTGACGAAGGTGATGTGGGAGCAGTCACAGTGGGCATTTCGCGCCGACGCGGTGTATCTCGCCGAAGCCAAAAAGCTGCTCGCGTCGGGACAGCCGTTCAATCTGCTCGCCGTGTACGTGGGCGGCACCGACGTGGCCGCGCATCGCTTCTGGCAGTACACGTATCCGCAGCAGTTCGAGCATCCGCCCATCGCGAGTGAGATCGCGTCGTTCGGCAGGATCATTCCCGATTATTACGCGTACGTGGATCGAGCACTCGGCGATCTGATCGCCGCGGCGCCCAACGACGCCATCGTGATCGTGGTGTCCGACCATGGCGCGCACGCGGTAAACGTCGAGCGCGAGTTCACCATGACCGATGACCCCGAGCTGCGGTTGTCGGGCAATCACATGGACGCGCCGCCCGGCGTGTTCATCGCGGCCGGCCCCAACATCGCGCACACATCCGGCGCCACGCTGGCGGCGCCCGATCGCAGCCGTCCGGTTGGTCACGCCTTCGACATTCTTCCCACGCTGCTGGCACTGGAAGGCATACCGCTGGGGCAGGATTTTGCCGGCAAACCGATGACGAACATCATCGATCCCGAATTCTTGAAGAAGGTGCCGGTGCGCACCATCAAGACCCATGACGACAAGGCGTGGGATGAAGCGCGGGCGGCGCGCATGAAGGAAGCGACCGACCGCGCCGAGCGTCTCGAGCAGCTGCGCAGCCTGGGATATATCAAGTGAACGCGCGATAGCGCGCCTGGCGGCGGTTTTTTCCGGTTTCCCCTACGCGCGGACTGGCAATCCACCTATTGGGAGGCCGGGTAAATTACTGAAAGGAATGTTGAAGACCGGGGAATGCTTGCAGAGAAAGCCGGCGATCTACTTAATACAGTAGGTGTTCCAGTCTATTGCTCAGATTCTCATCGTGGATGACCACGAGATGATTCGTGACGGCATCCGCACATTGCTGTCATCGCGTCCCCATTGGCACATATGCGGCGAGGCCATCGACGGCCTCGATGCGCTCGAAAAGGCCAGAACACTCCGTCCCGATCTCGTCCTGATGGACATCTCCATGCCGCGCATGGACGGTCTCACCGCCATGCGTATCCTCAAGCGCGACGCCCCCGGCGCGCGCGTCATCATTGTGACACAGAATGACGCCGTCGAGCACCGCAAGGAAGGCATGCACGCGGACGGCTATGTGCTGAAAGTGCACCTGCACCGCGACCTTCTTCCCACCATCGACAGTGTGCTGCACAGCGGTTCACCGGCGAGCGCCGTCGTCGCCGACGTGCCGGCCGTCGCACCGCCGCGCGTGAGCGGATCCGGGCCGCAGCCCAGCCAGGATTTGAATCCGATGCGTTCGCAGAGCGCGGGGTTGCTGGCCGCCATCGTCGACTCGTCGGACGATGCCATCATCAGCAAGGACCTCCACGGCATCGTGACCAGCTGGAACCGCGGCGCGGAACGGCTGTACGGGTACGCCGCCGCCGAGATGCTGGGGCAGCCCATCCTGCGCATCATTCCGGATGATCATCATGACGAGGAGCGATCGATCATTGCGCGCATTCGTCGCGGCGATCTTGTGGAGCATTTCGAGACCGTTCGCATCCGCAAGGATGGCACCTGCGTGGACTGTTCGGTCACGGTGTCGCCCGTCATGGATCTCAATGGGCGCGTCATCGGTGCGTCGAACCTTTCCCGCGACATCACCGAGCGCAAGCGCGCCGAGAATGCGCTGCGCGAAAGCCAGGAGCGACTGCGCTCTCTTGCCCAGGAGCTCGAGAAAATGGTGCGCGCGCGCACGCTCGAGCTCGAGCGCCGCAACCAGGAGATCGAGGAGCAGTCCGAACAGCTGCGCGAGCTTTCCAACCGCTTACAGCAGGGGCAGGACCAGGAGCGCCGCCGCATTGCGCGCGAGCTGCACGACAGCGCCGGCCAGCTGCTGGCGGTCCTGAAGCTCAACCTCGGCCAGGCGCGCGATCATGTGGCGGATGAACGCGCCGCGCGCGCCATCGATCACAGCGAACAGATCGTGGATCAGATCGACACCGAGATCCGCACCATGTCATATCTCCTGCACCCGCCGCTTCTGGATGAGAACGGATTGTGCGGCGCGGTACGCTGGTACGCGAGAGGTTTGCGCGAGCGCGGCGGCCTCGCCATCACGGTCGATATCTCGGACGACTTCCCCCGGCTTCCCAACGACATGGAGGTGGCGCTGTTTCGTATCATCCAGGAATGCCTCACCAACATTCATCGTCACGCCGAATGCAAGACCGCGACCATTCGCCTGCACTGTGGCGACGACGGTGCGCATCTCGAGGTCAGCGATGACGGTTGTGGTATGGCGGCGGGCCAATCGGGCCTGCGCCAGAAGGCCGGTGTGGGCATCACCGGCATGCGCGAGCGAGTGCGGGCGTTTGCCGGTTCCATGAACATCGATTCCTCCGATCGCGGCACCACCGTGACCGTCCTGCTCCCGCTTCCGCGCGAAACCGAGTGCGACGGCAGCGCCGCGGCTTGAGCTGCAACCGTCCCGGTGCAAGCATCCCGGCGTGCGTCTCTCGGTGGGTCGCATGATGATCGAATAGGTCGTTCCACCGATAGGTGCCCTTCCGAATCTATCCCTACACTTGCCACGGGTTTCGCTCCGGCTTGCACCGTCCTCGATCTGAAATGAGGGCCATATCAAGCCCGACAGAGCCTGCATGAACATAATTATCAGTCTCAAGCTTCCTACCACTGCAGGTGAAAAGGAGACAAATATGGCAAGCAGCACGACGGGATGGGCGGGCGGTGGCAACGAGACGCACGAATGGGATTTGCAAGAAGCACGCCGCCGCCGCTACGACGACGATGACGACGATCACAGCCATCGCAGCCGTCGTGGCGCCGCTAGCGCTCGGAGCGACGACGACGACGACGACGATCGCCCCATGAGCCGTGGAGCCGAAGCGCGCTGGGTCCGGAGCTTCGACGACGATGACGATGATCGCGGATACCGCGGGGCGGAAGCGCGCCGGGGTCGCAGTTACGAGGACGACGAGGACTAGTCTGACCGCTTGTGAGCCAGGCCGGGCCCATCGCCCGCTGAAAGCGATGACGACGGATCACGTCGCACGGCGTGATCCGTCGTTGCTCGCCACATCACCAAACCGATCAACCCCGCGGAGCTGCTGGCTACCATCGCAGTGTTCGCCGAACAGGGCAGGCCATGAACGCAAACGACAGCAATGCCAACGGAGATATCCGGCTTCTGTGCGTGGACGACAATGTCGAGGTGCTGGGAGCCATGGGGTTGCTGTTCGACGGCAGCAACGGCATCAAAGTGGTGGGGTGCATCACCGATGCGCGCGTGCTCGACGCCGAGATTGCAAGGCAACAGCCCGACGTGGTTGCACTCGATCTGTTCATTCCCGGCCAGGATTCGTTGGAGCTCATGCGCAGCGCAAAAGAAAAGCATCCGCTCGTGCACTTCCTCGTCCTGAGCGCCGATGATTCCGACGAGCATGTCGAGCGCGCGCTTGCCAAGGGCGCCACGGGATATGAGCTGAAAGATGGAAACTTCGAGCGGCTTGCGCGCGCCATTCGCGTGGTGGCGCGCGGTGAACGCTCCCTTCCCCGCAGCAGCCCGCGTTAGCGCGCGCGCGACTGCGCGAGCTCGCGCGCCAGCCGCGCCGTGTCCGGCGCGCGCAGGTTTTCGCACACGCGATCGAAATCCACCGCGGGCGCTTTCCACTCCAGGTCCGAAACCGTTTTGAATACAGGTGCGTCCGTGCGCAAGGTCGCGAGGTCGCGGAACAACAGCGCATCGCTCCAGCGCTCGCGCAGCGACACTGATAGAGTGGCGCTGTTGCGCAGCGCGACATCCCATCGGGCCGGGTCCTGCGGAATAGCTTCGAGATGGCCATGGCGCGCCAGCACCGTGGCGGCGCTCTTCGGGCCCCAGCCGGTGATACCCGGAAATCCGTCGGCGGAATCGCCCACCAGTGCCAGATAATCAGGAATCGATTCCGGGCCCACGCCGAATTTCTCGCGCACTCCCGCTTCGTCACGCACGTTTCCGCTGCGCCGGTCGAGCTGGACGACGCGGGTCCCTTTCACGCACTGCGCAAGATCCTTGTCGGGCGTACAGATGATGACGCGCGTAACATTGTTATCTTCGGCAGCGCGCGCCGCGGCCGCGGCCAGCGCATCGTCCGCCTCCTGATCGATCATCGCCCACACCACCACACCCATCGCGCGCAGCGCGTCTTCCATGGGATGAAACTGCTCCCACAGCGCTGGATCGATGCCGTCGCCCGTCTTGTAGCCCGGGTACAGGGTGTTGCGGAACGATTCGATGACGTGGTCGGTGGCAACGCCGACGTGGGTGGCGCCGCCTTTGAGCATGCCGAGAACGGAGCTCATGACCCCGAGCATGCCGGCCACTTCGCGGCCGTCCGCGTCCTTGCGGCCGGGCAGCGCGTAGAAATGCCGAAACAGCTCGTAGGTGCCGTCGATGAGGTGGATTTCCATGGCGGGGTTGAAGATACCCTTACCCGCGGCCCGTTTTCACTACGGGCTCGCACTTTTCCCCATGTTTGTGTACAATGCGGCCACCAAGGAGATAGCCTCTCCTAATTTTTAGTGCCGCGAGATAGCCACCCCTAACTTTTTGTAAATGGAACGAATTCTCGATCCCATTGCGGTCCGCGACGGCAACGCCACCGCTCGCACCGTGCTTCTGGTTGGAAACCCGAACGTCGGCAAGAGCGTGCTGTTCAGCCGCATCACCGGCAAGTTCGTGGTGATCTCGAACTATCCCGGCACCACCGTCGACATTACCCGCGGCACGGCGGTCATCGACACCCACAACGTCACCGTGCTCGACACCCCCGGTGTCAACGACCTCGCTCCGCGCACCGAAGATGCGCGCGTTACCTGTGATGTGATGCGCGACCATCCCGACGCCGTGGTCGTGCAGGTAGCGGACGCGCGCAATCTCCGCCGCGCGCTGCTCCTCACACTCCAGCTCGCGTCGCTGCGCCGTCCCATGATTCTCGTCCTCAACATGATGGACGAGCTCGAGAAATGCGGCGCCGAAGTCGACGTCGCCAGGCTCTCACAACTGCTCGGTATTCCCGTCGTCACCACGATTGCGACGCAGGGCCGCGGCCTCGACGACGTGACGCACGCTCTGTCCTCCGCAGCCGTACCGCATTGCAAGACACCCACGGCCACGCGCGAGATCGACTACGAGCTCACCATGGAGTACATCACGCGCGCGAGCGAGATCCTGGCGCAGACGTACCACGCGGCACCGCCGCGCAAACCCACCTTCGGCCAGCGCCTGGGCTGGTGGGCGACCCAGCCCCTGGGCGGCCTGCTGCTTCTGTGCGGCGCGCTCTATCTCACCTTCTGGTTCGTGGGATTGTTCGGCGCGGGAACCTGCGTCGATTTTCTCGAGACGGTTGTGTTCGGGCGTTATCTGAGCCCGTGGGCCATCCGCCTCTTCGATTTCGCTCTTCCCTTCCCGCACGTGCACGAGATGGCCGTGTCGCCATACACACTGTCGATTCCCCTCGATCCCGCGCACTCGGTGACACTGCTGGAAAGCACCAGGCAGACGCTTTCGACCGGATACACGATGACGGCGCCCATGTACGGGCCGCTGCAGCACGTGCTGCGCTTCGTGCACGATTTCCTGGTCGGCGAGTACGGCCTGATCACGACCGCGCTGAGCTACGGCTTCGCCATCGTGTTCCCGATCGTCACCACATTCTTCCTTCTGTTCGGCGTGCTCGAAGACTCGGGCTATCTGCCGCGTCTGGCTGCCATGGTCAACCGCATCTTTCGCGGCATGGGGTTGAACGGCAAGGCCGTGCTCCCCATGGTGCTGGGCCTCGGCTGCGACACCATGGCCGCCATGACCACGCGCATTCTCGACACGCGCAAGGAGCGCGTCGTCACCACGCTGCTGCTTGCACTGGCGGTTCCCTGCTCCGCGCAGCTCGGTGTGCTGCTGGCGATGACCGCGCGCATCTCCATCGGCGCCGCCATCCTGTTCTCGTGCATGCTGGTCGGGATCGCGTTCCTGGTGGGCTGGCTGGCATCGCTGCTGCACGGCGGCGAAACCAGCGACTTCATCCTCGAGCTGCCGCCCATGCGCGTGCCACAGATGAGCAATCTCGTGATGAAGACGTTCACGCGTCTCGAATGGTACCTGAAAGAAGTGATTCCGCTTTTCGTGATCGGCACGGCCGTGCTGTTCGTGCTCGACAAACTGAAGTTGCTGGGGAAAATCGCCGCGCTGATGGAGCCTTTGGTGCAGCGCTGGCTCGGCCTGCCCGTCGAAACCGCGAGCGCTTTCCTGATCGGATTTTTGCGCCGCGATTATGGCGCCGTTTACCTTCTCGATGCGTCAACCGGACCCGACGCGATTCTCTCGGCGCACCAGGTGCTCGTCGCCATGGTCACCATCACGCTCTTCATGCCCTGCATCGCGACGTTGTTCATGATCTCGCGCGAGCTGGGTAAGAGGACCGCGGCCATCATCACCGTTTTTGTTTTTGTGTTCGCTTTTGTCGTGGGCGGTCTCGTGAATCACGGCGCCCACTGGCTGGGAATGTAAAGATGACAAACACCAAGACTGCCTACTTCCATTGTTCACTGTGCGGCTTCGATTTCGATCCAACCGGCGCCAACTGTCACACCGGGTGCATCCTCGCCAAGCACTGCAAGCTCGTGAAGTGTCCGAGCTGCGGCTACGAGTTCCCCGAGCCGTCACGCGGCCCGGCGTGGCTCGCGAAGCTCACCGGACGAAACCGTACGGCCGCCGCGCACTACGCCACCACCCGCGGGCTCATGCCGCTCGATGAGGCACTGGAGGGTGTGAGCTACGAGCTGGTGTCGCTCAACGGATCGCACTCGTCGCGCAAGAGCGCTCTCGCTATCTACGGCCTCGTGCCCGGCTGCCGGCTTTCGCTCACGCAGAAGCGCCCGAGCTTCATCGTGCGCGTGGGTGAAACCGAGCTCGCGTTCGAAGGCAACGTCGCGCGCGACATCTACGTCAAGCCCGTCGCCGCGTAAGCCGCTGAGGGCGCGCACGCCGTGGTACACTGCGAGGAGGAGGTCCCTCCCATGCATCGTGACACCGAGATTCTGCGCGCTGGTTACCCCGATCATGATTCGTCCGGTCCGTTCCTGAACGGACCGCAGTTCTCCGCCACGTATGTGGCGCCGGGAGAACCGTCACAACACCGCTACACGTACGGAAGGACCGGCAACCCGACGTGGTCGGCGTGGGAGAACGCGCTGGGTGCCATCGACGGGGGCGAGGCGGTGGCCTTCGCCTCTGGAATGGCGGCCACGGCGGCGGTTTTCGGCACGGTGCTGAGACCGGGTGACGTGTTGGTGCTGCCGTCGGATTCGTATTACACCACGCGCCTGGTGGCGTCAGGCTGGCTGGATTCGATCGGGATCAAGACGCGTTTTGCGCCCACGCGCGACAGCGCGCAAATGCACGAGCTCGACGGCGCGCGTTTGTTGTGGATCGAAACACCTTCCAATCCGCTGCTCGAGGTGAGCGACATCGAGCTGTTGGTGCGGGCCGCCCACACGCACGGCGTGCTGGTGGCGTGTGACAACACGACGGCAACGGGATATCTGCAGCACCCCTTGCGTCTCGGCGCGGACTTCGTCATGGCGTCGGATACCAAGGGACTGACCGGCCACAGCGATCTTCTGCTCGGACACGTGTCGACGAAGGATCCGGCCCGGGCCGAAGCGCTGCGGACGTGGCGCACGCAGCACGGTGCGATTCCCGGTCCCATGGAAGTGTGGCTTGCGCACCGCGCACTGGCCACACTCGCGGTGCGCAACACGCGGCAGTGCGAAACGGCACTGAAACTGGCAAATACTCTCTCCGGCGACAAGAGTGTGAACGCGGTGCATTACCCGGGGCTCGCGAGTCATCCCGGGCACGACATCGCGCGCAGACAGATGGACAACTTTGGCAGCGTTGTGAGCTTTGATCTCAGCGCACGCGCGCGGGCGGAGACTTTCCTGCGCGCGTTACATCTGGTGCGTGAAGCCACCAGCTTCGGCGGGGTTCACTCCACGGCGGAACGACGCGCGCGCTGGGGCGGCGATGCCATCAGCGAGGGCTTTGTTCGTTTCAGCTGCGGATTGGAATCAGCGGATGATCTGGTCGCGGACGTGAAAGCGGCGCTCGCGAAAAGCTAGCCCAGCATTTCGCCAATGAAGGCTTTGATCTCGTCGATCATGTCGAGCGGCTCGAGCTGAATGCGGGTGCGCGCCAGGACGTGCTGGTCGTGCTCGTCGTTGTCGAGCCTCACCCGCGGCGGGTCGTCCACGAAGAATGAGTACAGCACGTGGAAACGGTGGACCGCCGACTGCCCGTCTTCCACCATATAATTGAGAACCGCCACCAGCTCGGGCTCTTCGGTGAGCTCGATTCCCGTCTCCTCGCGCACCTCGCGCTTGAGTGCTTCCTCGATCTTCTCGCCGGGCTCGACGGTTCCCCCGGGCGGCTCCCACAGCCCCTTGCCGGCGTCGACGCCGTGGAAATCGCGCGCGCGGCGCACGAGCACAATGGCGTCCTCATACTGAATGAGAGCGCCGGCGACGACCTGGGTGGTGGTTTCCTTCATCGACTTCACAGGCGGAAGATAATGCTCCGCCCGCGAAAAGGAGTCGGCAAAATTCTGTAATCTACCCCACACCTGTGGTGCATCTCACATCCATACGCCCGCTCTCTGCCTATGTATAACTGTGAGATGAACACCACACCCTACTGGATCGATTCGGCGCCGTTGCCCGAGTTCCCCTCGCTGAACGGAGACTGCAACGCCGATGTCGTCGTCGTGGGTGGGGGTATCACCGGTATCACCACGGCCTACCTCCTGAAGCGCGCCGGTTGCCGAGTGATTCTGCTCGAACGCGAACGCTGCGCGTCGCTCGACACGGGCCATACCACCGCGCATCTCACCCATGTTCTCGACACACCGCTGCACGAGATCGAGCACAACTTCGGGGCGGGCCGTGCGCGACTGGCCTGGATGGCGGGGCGCAGTGCCATCGACCAGATCGAGGCCAACATCGCCTCCGAAGGGATCGAGTGCGAATTCCGCCGGCTGAGCGGTTTCCTGCACGCTCCCGTGAATGGAGAAGATGGTCGCGGCGAATTCTTCAACCTCAAGCGCGACGCCGAGCTCGCGCGCAAATTCGGCTTCTCCGCGCGTTTCATGAACTCGGTGCCGCTCATGAAGCGGCCGGGCGTTGAGTTCGAGAACCAGGCCGTGTTTCACCCGCGCAAGTACCTTGCGGGGCTTCTCGCCAGCATCCCCGGCAACGGCAGCGCCATATTCGAGCACACCGCGGTCGAAGAGATCACGGAAAGACCACTCACCGTGCGCGCCGGACGCGCCCGTGTGCGCTGTGACTACGTGGTCATCGCGACGCACACGCCGCTGCGCGGGCACAGCGGGATGATGGCCGCCATCATGTTGCAGACCAAACTCTTTCTCTATACGACCTATGTGCTGGGAGCCCGCATTGCGAAGGGCATCGTACCGGATGCGATCTTCTGGGACACCATGGACCCGTACCACTACCTGCGCGTCGATCACCGCGGCGACCACGACTACGTCATCTTCGGTGGCGGTGATCACAAGACCGGACAGGTGACCGACACCATCGCGGTGTTCCGCCGTCTCGAAGAAACGCTGGGCAGACTTCTCCCGCAAGCGAGGGTCGACCGCCACTGGTCGGGCCAGGTGGTGGAGACGCCGGATGGACTCCCCTACATTGGAAAGACGGCCGAAGATCAATTCGCTGCCACCGGGTTTGCCGGCCAGGGCATGACGTTCGGCACGGTGGGCGCGATGATGGCGACGGATGCTTATCTCAAGCGCGAGAATCCGTGGAAGGATCTGTTCTCACCCGCGCGCAAATCCATCCGCGCAGGAAAGCTCGAATACGCACGCGAGAACGCGGACTATCCGTTCTATCTGTTACGTGGATGGCTGGGCCCCGCCGAAGAGGAGTCGATCAACGCGGTGGGTCCCGGCGAGGGAAAGATCATCGCACTCGATCACCACAAAGTCGCCGCCTACCGCGACAACAATGGACACGTCACGTTGCTCTCACCGGTGTGCACGCACCTGCGCTGCATTGTGCGCTGGAACGCGGCGGAAACGACGTGGGACTGCCCGTGTCATGGATCGCGCTTCAAAGCCACCGGAGAAGTGATCTCCGGACCGGCGGAAGAAGATCTGAAGAAGATTCCGGTGCCCGAACGCGTCGAGCACTAACCCGCCTTCAGTCTCTGCTCCAACTCGGCGAGCAGCGCTCGCTGCGCGGGATTGATTTTTTCCCGCGCCGCCGCGAGTGTGAACCATTCCGCGCGATCGATCTCCGGGAACTCGCTGCGTTTTCCCGAGTGCGGGGGCCATTCCATTTCGAACAGGTTGCTCTTGATCGTGTTCACGTCGAGGTCGCCTTCGAGCGCAAACGCGTGCACGATTTTTCCATTCTTCTGAACGCACGGTGTGAGTGCGACAAACTCTCCTTCCAGCACCGATCCGGTTTCCTCCGCAAACTCGCGGCGCGCGGCGGCCAGCGCGTCCTCGTTCTCGAACTCGCCCTTCGGGATGGTCCAGGCACCTTCGTCCTTGCGCGCCCAGAACGGCCCGCCGGGATGGGCGAGGAGCACCATGATCTCGTCGCCGGTGCGCCGATAGAGCAGGATTCCAGCGCTGCGTTTCACGGCCTCAAAATCGCCGAAAGCACCCCGCGCTGGCGAGTCTTTTCTGCTCTCTCGCGATGGTGTTCATAGGTACTTCCACGGATGGTAACCAGTTGCCACACTTACCGATAATATCTATTACTTAAACATGTATCGTATGAACGACCGACCCACTTCCACTCCCCCGCTCAAGACCCGCGGCATGCGCGCCGTGTTGCGTGCGCGCGTCCGGCCGCTCGTCGACATGATGTTCGGCAAGCGCGCAACACGCGAGGAGCTCGAGAACGAGCGCGTGCAGCGCGAGCTGCTCCGTGTCACCCTCGACAGTATCGGCGATGCGGTGATCGTGACAGATAGGAACGGTTGCATTCACTCCCTCAATCCTGAAGCCGAACGTCTCACCGGATGGACTCAGCAGGAAGCTGCCGGCAAGGCGCTTGCCGACGTGTTTCACATCGTCAATGAGCAGACCGGCGCCCTGGTGGAGAGCCCCGTTGACAAGGTATTGCGCAAGGGCCGCGTGGTCGGGATGGCCAACCACACCGTGCTGATCGCCAAGAACGGTGTACGCACGCCGATCGACGACAGCGCAGCACCCATCTGTGAGAATCATGGCCCGCTGCACGGCGTCGTGCTCGTGTTCCGCGATGTGACCGAGGGGCGGGCCGCCGAGCGTGTTCAGGCCCATATGGCCGCCATCGTGCAGTACTCGGGCGACGCCATCGTCACCAAGAATCTCGACGGAATTGTGCAATCGTGGAATGCGAGCGCCGAAAAGCTCTTCGGTTACCGGCCCGATGAAATCATCGGGCACTCGATCACGATGCTGTTGCCGCCCGAGCGTCTTCACGAAGAGGCCGAAATTCTGGCGCGACTGCGCAACGGCCAGTCATCCGAACGCCTCGAAACCGTTCGTATCACCAAGGACGGAAGGCGGCTCGATGTTTCCATCAACGTTTCGCCGCTGCGCGATCGCGACGGGCACATCATCGGCGCGTCGAAGATCGTGCACGACATCACCGATCGCAAGATCGCCGAGCAGGCCCTGCGCGAACGCGAAGAAACCCTCCGCGAAGCCGACCGGCGCAAGGACGAGTTCCTGGCCGTGCTCTCGCACGAGCTGCGCAACCCGCTGGCTCCGATCACCATGGCGGTGGCGCTCCTGCGCAGGCATCCCTCCAACGATCCCGAGGAAAATGCACTGCGCGACGTGATTGCGCGCCAGACCGCGCACCTCTCGCGCCTGCTGGATGATCTTCTCGACGTCAACCGCATTCGTTCCGGCAAGGTCGTGTTGCGGCGCGAATCCGTCAATATTGGCGAGGCCGTGTCACGGGCGGTGGAATCCGTCGCGCCCCAGCTGATCTCCAAACACCAGGAGCTCGATGTCGCGCTGCCGCCCAAACCGGTCCATGTGCACGGCGACGCCACGCGACTTTCCCAGGTGGCGGCGAACCTGCTGAGCAACGCATCCAAGTACACCCCGCCGCACGGACAGATTTCCGTGACACTCAAACGCACGAACGACGTGGCCGAGCTGCGCGTGCGTGACACGGGGATCGGCATCCGCGAAGAACAGATGTCCCGCATCTTCGACATGTTTGCCCAGGGGTCATCGTCGCTCGATCGCAGCGAGGGAGGTCTCGGGGTGGGACTGGCGCTGACACGCATGCTGGTGGAGCTGCACGGCGGCACCGTCGATGTACAGAGCGACGGCCCCGGGCGCGGCAGCGAGTTCGTGGTTCGCGTGCCTGCCATGCGCGCCCCGGACGAAAGCGAGCCCGGGGTTTCCGTGCAGTGCGGCGAACACGCCCCGAAATTCAGAATTCTGGTCGCGGATGACAACGTGGACTCGGCCCAGATGTTGAGCGAGGCGCTGCAGCAGATGGGAAATGAGGTAGGCATCGCCCACGACGGTGTTGCCGCGGTCGAAACGGCAGCGACGTTCAAGCCTCAGGTCGCGTTCCTCGACATTGGAATGCCCAGAATGAACGGGTATGACGCGGCGCGAAGACTGCGCGAGACGTTCGGTGATGATGTCACCCTGGTGGCAGTCACCGGATGGGGACAGGAATCCGATCGCCAGCGTGCGCGCGAAGCCAGTTTCGACCACCACCTCACCAAACCTGTCGATCTCGCCGCCGTCGAAAGCCTCCTGCGCCAGTTGTCCAACTGCTCGCACTGATGCCGCGCGGTGGCCGCGTTACGGCGTCGGCTCCTTGATCTCCGCGACGACGGCGCGAATGTCCGCGGCGTCCGGCGCGTCCGGCCTGAGCGCGAGATAGCGCTCCAGGTAACCTTTGGCCGCCTTCATATCCCTCTTCTCTCCCTGCAGACATGCGAATCCGAGCGCGCGTGCCGCCTCGGCGTTGGTCGAGTCCGCCGCCAGCGCGGCTTCCAGATGCGGACGCGCACCGTCGAACTGCTTCTTCTGCATCAGCAGTGCGCCCAGGTTGAATTGCGCCTGCGCATCCGTCGGCTTCATGGTCACGGCCTGCTGGTATTCCTGAATGGCCTCGTCGTGCTTCCCCTGTTTGTCCAGCACCTGCGCGAGATCGAAGCGCGCTTCGAAGAAGTCGGGCTTGAGTGCGATGGCGCGCCGGTATTCGGCCACGGCTTCGTCGAGTTTTTGCGCATTGGCGGCGCAGCGCGCAAGAATGAAGCGCGCGGCGTACTCGCGTCCGCCCGCGCCCATCTGCAGCAGTCTTCTTGCATGCTGGGTCGCTTCCGCACAGTTGTTGGCCTGCATGGCGGAGTAGGCCTTTTCATATTCAGCCGCCGCCTCCTTGCCCATCTGCGGCTCGGCTCTCGCCGAGCTGCTCTCGAGCACGATCTGCGCCTCGACCTCCTTGGTCTCGGCCTGCGATGCGGACCAGTCGAATTTCTCGCTGCGCGTTCCAAAGCCGGGTTTCTCGAACGTCACTTCATACTGAGCGCTCGGAATCATGCGCCTGTCGAAGCTTCCATCATCCCTGGTGGTGAAGTTGATGCGGCTGCCATTGGAGAGATCGCGCAGGCTGACGTGAACCCCGGCCAGCGGTTTTCCGGCCGTGTCCACCACGCGCCCCTTGAAGCGATAGTCGTCGCTCTGTGCGTGTGCCAGCGCGGGGGCGAGGAACATCAGCGTGATCAAGGTGAACCAGCGAATCATTTTGATACCTCGATGGCTTCGGTGACGATGCCCACGTCCTCGGCCCCGGCGCCGCGGCAGATGTCCATCGCCTGCACGATGGTGCCGTACGGGACTTCGTCGTCCGCGTTGATGAAAATGACGCGCTCGCCGCTTCCGCGCTGCGTGAAAACGCCGTGCAGTCGCGCGCCCAGCTGCGTCAGGCCGATTTCTTCCCGGTTCAATTGAAAGCGGCCG
>Ga0207674_10005304_pt1 | contig 15337 bp, 16 predicted proteins | sample KBSCornC72_FD_184303 | JGI IMG/M metagenome (GOLD analysis project Ga0207674, IMG submission 184303) | Corn rhizosphere microbial communities from Kellogg Biological Station, Michigan, USA - KBS Corn C7-2 (SPAdes) (version 2) | ecosystem: Host-associated > Plants > Roots > Rhizosphere > Soil ... | reverse complement strand
CGGGCGCGGCACCCCGTCCAGGATCATGTCCACCACGTCGGCGATGAACTCGCCGGTCATCGGCAGGTGGCCGAGCAGCAGCCGGTGCTCGGCCGCGCCGAAGAACAGGTCGAGCACCACGTCCCGGTCCACCGAAGCGGCGATCTCGCCACGCGCGATGGCCCGGTCCAGCATGACCCGGTGCTGCTCGCGCAGCGGCTCGAGTACCCGGTCCCGCCAGGCCCCGCGCAGTTCCGGGTCGTACTGCGCCTCGGCGATCAGCCCGGTCAGCATAGGCCCCATCGCCGTCTGGGTGACCGCCCGCACCCACGCGTGCAGGGCCGAGAGCAGGTCACCGCGCAGCGTGCCGGTGTCGGGCAGCGGCTGTTCCTCGCGGAAGGAGTCGACGAACGCGTCCAGCGCGAGCAGCCCCTTGGACGGCCAGCGCCGGTAGATCGTCGTCTTACCGACCCCGGCGCGGGCGGCCACCTCTTCGATCGACATCGCGGCCAGCCCGCGTTCGGCCAGCAGTTCCACGGTCGCGGTCAGGATGGCGCGGTCCGCCTCCTGGCTCCGCGGCCGCCCACGTGGCGCGGCACCCGCGGCATCCGCCGCACCGGCACCACCCGCCACACCCCCCGGAATATCACTGCTCATCGCCAGGTTCTATCATGAGGATATCCGAAACGATCCGTAACGTATCTGATTGGTATCATGCCCGTCGCCGCGCCGTCTAACCACCCCGGACCCACCACAGCAACCCCCGCCCCGGCCCCTCCCCGCCGCCAGCCACTGCAGCTGGCCCTCATCCTCGTCGCCGCGTTCATGGTCGTCCTCGATTTCAGCATCGTGAACGTCGCGCTGCCGTCGATCGAGCGCGAACTTCATATGCCCGCCGATGCAGTCCAGTGGATCGTGACGGGATACGCCATCTCGTTCGGCGGCCTTCTTATTCTTGGCGGCCGGGCCGCTGACCTGCTTGGCCGGCGCCGCATGTTCGTCATCGGCCTGGTCGCATTCGCCATCGCCAGCCTGGCCGGCGGCCTCGCCCAGGACCCCGTGCTGCTGATCGCGGCGCGCGTCGTGCAGGGCGCGGGCGCCGCCGTCGTCGCCCCGGCCGCGCTGTCGCTCATCACCACCGGCTTCCCCGAGGGCGCCGAACGTACCCGGGCCATCGGCCTCTACGGCGCCGTCTCGAGCGTCGGCTTCGTGGCCGGCCAGGTCCTCGGCGGGGTGCTGGTGGAGTTCACCAGCTGGCGCGCGGTGTTCCTGGTCAACGTCCCGGTCGGCCTGATCGCCGCCGCCCTGTCCCCGGTCGTCCTCGGCCATCCGGACCGCGTCGCGGCGGCCAGAAACAAGATCCGGCTGGACGTCCGCGGCGCGCTGCTGATCACCGGCGCGGTCACCCTCGTCGTCTTCGCGGTGTCCCAGGGCGTCGTATTGGGCTGGACCTCGCCGCTGGTCATCGCAGCCGCCGCCACAGCCGCCACGGCCGCCGCCGTCTTCATGAAGGCGGAAACCCGGCACCCGCAACCGCTCATCCGGCCGTCGCTGCTGCACCGCAAGGGCCTGCGGGACGGGACCACGCTGGCCTTCCTGCTCGGCCTGTGGAACGGCGGGGAGATGCTGGTGCTCTCCCTGTACCTGCAGCAGGTGCTGCACGAGTCGCCGCTGCTCACCGGCCTGATCATCGCCCCGCAGGGCGTGGTCGGGTTCGCCGCGGGCGTGATCGGGCCGCGGCTGGCGGGCAAGATGGGCGTCCGGCGGCTGCTGGTGCTGACCGCCGCCTGCGCGGCGGCCGGCTTCCTGGTGCTGACCCAGCTGCCCGCGGCCGGCTACAGCCCGGTCCTGTTCGTGGTCACGCTGATCGGCTTCGGCACCGCGGGCACCGCGCTCGGCTCGACCGTGCTGGCCAGCCGCGGCATGGCCGACGCCGACCAGGGCCTGGTCGGCGGCATGATCAACACCAGCCGCCAGATCGGCGCCGCGGTGGGCGCGGCCCTGCTGCCGGCCGTGGCCGTGAGCGTCAGCGGGGGGATCGGGGTCTCCGGCGACCGCGCCGCGATGTTCGCCGCCGCGCTGGCCGCGCTGGCCGCCACCGCCGTGGCCTGGCGGGCCGCGAGGCCGGTCCCGGCCCGCGCCGCTACCTGATCCATGGGGGCCGAACGGGCCTGGTTACCCGCCCGTCCTCAGCTCGTGTGCTGCAGCGTATACCGAACCGTCTGCAGCCGGATCTGCCCGTCCCGGAAGACGAACGTGTCGATCCCGTCCTCGACCTTGGTCGCGGCGGCCGTCGCGGTCCACTCCAGGAAGAGCACGTCGCCGTCGTAGATCTGCGTCGGCAGCGTCCAGTCCGCGTTGGGCACGTCGGCGATCAGCTTGGTGAACGCCTCCCGGATGCCGTCCTTGCCCCGCTTGATGCCGTCCGGGGTGATGAAGACCGCGTCGTCGGAGTAGTCCTCGACGATCCCGTCCAGGTCACCCGCTCCCAGGGCCTCGGCGTGGTGCTGGAAGACTTCCTGCGGGCTGCGCGGCATCGCGCTCCTCCTTCACGGCGTGATCTTTCTCGTCATACCTTAGTCACATGGGTTTCGAGCACATCGTGGTGGAGCGCTCCGGCGACTTCGCCACCGTCACGATGAACCGGCCGCAGCGCCGCAATGCCCTCTCGCTCGAGCACATGCGCGAGCTGATCACGGCGTTCGGCGAGCTGGGGAGCAGCGACGCGCTGGGCATCGTGCTGGCGGGCAGCGGCCCGGTGTTCAGCGCCGGGCATGACTTCGCCGACACGGCCGGAGCGGACCTGCCGTACATGCGGGCGCTGCTGGCCACCTGCACCGATCTGATGACGCTGATCCAGCAGGTACCCCAGCCCGTGGTGGCGCGGGTGCACGGGCTGGCCACCGCGGCGGGATGCCAGCTGGTGGCCACCGCCGATCTGGCCGTGGCCAGCGAGAACGCGGGCTTCGCCGCGCCCGGCGGCAAGGGCGGATGGTTCTGCCACACCCCGATGGTGGCCATCGCCAGGAACGTCGGCCGCAAGCGGGCCGCCGAGCTGGCCATGTCTGGTGACGTCATCGACGCGCGCACCGCGCTCGACTGGGGGCTGGTCAACCGGGTGGTGCCCGCGGACCAGCTCGACTCCGCGGTGCAAGATCTGCTCGAGCGGGTCACCAGGGGATCGGCCGACAGCAAGGGCATCGGCAAGCAGGCACTGTACGCCCAGATCGACCTGGACCAGCCCAAGGCCTACGCCTACGCCGTCGAGGTCATGGCCGCGACCAGCCAGCTGCCCGACGCGCAGGAAGGGATGCGGGCCTTCCTGGAGAAGCGCAAGCCGAACTGGGATTCTTCGGGCCGTGGCCGTTCTTAGGCCTTCTCCCAGACCGAGACGTGCTTGCGGCTGTCGCCGGTGAACGGCGTCCGGGTCCAGTCTTCCCACCGGTCGCGCAGCCGCATCCCGGCCAGCCGCGCCATCAGGTCGAGCTCGGACGGCCACACGTACCGGAACGGGATCGACCGGTACTCGCCGCGGCCGTCGGTGAGCGTGATGTAGTTCGAGCTCATCGCCTGGGTGGCCGTGTCGTAGACGTCGAACGCCCACTGCGCCGGGGTCACCCGCCACGGCAGGACGTTCTGCCCGGGCGGCAGCCGGCGCAGCTCGGGAACCCCGACCTCGATGACGAAGCAGCCTCCCGGTGCCAGGTGCGCCGCGGCGTTGCGAAAGCAGGCCACCTGGGCGTCCTGCGTGGTCAGGTTCTCGATCGTGTTGAAGACCAGGTACGCCAGGGCGAACGTGCCGTCCATCGTGGTGGTGGCGAAGTCGCCGATGGCGACCGGGATGGCGTCGCCGCCGGGCTTGGCCCGCAGCCGGGCCACCATGGCCCGGGACAGGTCGATGCCGTGCACCTCGACCCCGCGGCGGGCCAGCGGCAGCGCGATCCGGCCGGTCCCGATGCCGAACTCCAGCGCCCGCCCGCCGCCCGCCAGCCCGGCCAGCACCTCGGCCACCGTGTCCGTGAAGGAGGGATCGAACATGCCCTCCGACGAGTCGTCATAGGTCGCCGCGACCCGCTCGGGGAAGTAGCCGTCCGCATCCTCCATGGCCGGACCGTACCGCAGCCGGCCGGGCCCAGCCCAGCTAATAATTGGGGCATGACCGACCTCCGCGAGCAGGCCGCCCTGCGCGACCAGTGCACCGTGTTCCTGACCGGCCATGGCCCGGTGCGCCCGGCTGACCTGCTGGCCAGCATCCCCGCGGACACGGTGCCGGACCGCTACGGCGACGGGGGCGTGGTCGCCGAGCTCGAGGCCGAGATCGCCGGGCTGCTCGGCAAGCCGGCCGCCGTCTACCTGCCCAGCGGCACGATGGCCCAGCAGTCGGTACTGCGCGTGCACGCCGACCGTCGCCAGCGCCGGGTCGTGGTGTACCACCCCCTGTGCCACCTGGACCGGCACGAGGACCGGGCCTTTCAGCGGCTGCACGGCCTGACCGGCCGCCCGGCCGGCGACCAGGACCGGCTGCTGACCGTCGACGACCTGACCGCGATCGCCGAACCACCCGGGACGCTGCTGATCGAGCTGCCGCAGCGCGACCTCGGCGGGCAGCAGCCGGACTGGGACGACCTGCGGGCGCAGACCGGATGGGCTTCTGAGCGCGGGGCCGCCGTCCACCTGGACGGCGCCCGGCTGTTCGAGTCGGCGGCCGGGTACGGCCGGCCGCTGGCCGAGATCGCGGCGCTATTCGACACGGTCTACGTGTCCTTCTACAAGGGCATCGGCGCGCTGGCCGGGTGCTGCCTGGCCGGGCCCGCGGATGTCCTGGCCGAGGTGCGGGAGTGGCGCAAGCGGATGGGCGGCACGCTGCACGGGCTGTGGCCGGGCGCCGCCTCGGCGCTGAGCTGCCTGCGGCGCAGGCTCCCGCTGATGCCCCACTATCTTGGCCACGCCCGCGAGATCGCGTCCGCCCTGCGCGGGATCCCGGGCGTCCGGGTCGTTCCCGACCCGCCGCAGGTCTCGATGATGCACCTGCTGCTGGCCGTCACCCAGGAGGGCTTCGCCGCCGCGGCCCGCCGGCTGGCCGCCGAGCAGGGCGTCTGGACCTGGCCGCAGGCCATGATCACGCCCGATCCGGGCGTGCAGCGGGTCGAGCTGTACGTCGGCGACGCCACCCGCGGCCTGCCTCCCGACCGGGTCCGTGACATCGTCACGGCGCTGACCGCGAGCTAACCCGACGCACCGGCGCGCCCGGCTGGTAGCGTCGGCCGCAGGGGGATACCTCCCGCTCATAGACGAGACTTCGGGGAGAGACCATGACATCTCGGCTGAATCCATACCTCAACCTCAACGGCACCGCCCGTCAGGCGCTGGAGTTCTACCAGGGCGTGTTCGGCGGCGAGCTCAACATCATGACGTTCGGCGACATGGGTGCGGCCGACGCGTCCGACGCCGGCAAGATCATGCACGGGCAGCTCGAGACCAGCGCCGGCTACACGCTCATGGTTGCCGACGTGCCCAGCCACATGGAGTACCAGGCCCCGGCCGGGTTCTCGGTGAGCCTGTCCGGCGACGACGGCGACGTGCTGCGCGGCTACTTCGAGCAGCTCGCCGCGGGCGGAGTCACCCAGATGCCGCTGCAGAAGCAGGTCTGGGGCGACGAGTTCGGCATGTGCGTCGACAAGTTCGGCATCTCCTGGCTGGTCAACATCTCCCAGCCGCAGGCGTAACCGCTCCGCCCGGCTCTGCTGGCTCCGGGGGACGCTCCCCGGGCCTCCGGCGCCCGGGTGCATGATGGGCGGATGCCACTATTCGCCTTCGAAGGCCGTGAGCCGCAGGTCAGCCCCGGGGCCTGGATCGCCCCCACCGCCACCCTGGTCGGGGACGTGCGGGTCGAGGCCGAAGCCTCCGTCTGGTACGGCGCCGTGCTGCGCGCCGACTTCGGGCCGATCGTCGTCCGGCACGGCGCGAACATCCAGGACGGTTCGGTGCTGCACGGCGGTGATGACCCGGTGACCGAGATCGGCGAGGGCGCCACGGTCGGCCACCTGTGCGTGGTGCACGGCGCCGTCATCGGCACCGAGGCGCTGGTGGGTAACGGTGCCACGGTCCTGGACGGCGTCGTCGTCGGCCGCCGGGCCCTGGTCGCGGCGGGTGCCACCGTGCCGCCGGGGATGGTCGTTCCCGACGGCATGATCGCGGTCGGAGTCCCGGCCCGGGTCGTCGGCGAGGTCACCGGCCGGGCGAAGGAGTGGGTAGACACGAACCCGATCATTTACCGCGAACTGGCCCGACGGCACGCGGCCGGCGCCCGGCTCGTAGAGCCGGAGCCATAGAATATCGCGCCCTAGGCCGTTCGGGCCGTCCCGCCACCCGCCCGCCAGGGCGCGTCCTCTGCCGTCTCGTGCCTCGCTCCCGTCCAGGCACCAACGCCACGCCCCGCCCTCGTCCTGGCGCCCGCCTCGCCCTCACGAGCCCCGGCCCCACCCCGTGCGACCGTACGTCACCCGGGCCCTCCGCCCCGAACTTGCCTCCACGAACCACCACAAATACCCCATTTCGCCCGCCGAGGCGCTCCGCGGAATTCAATGGTTGTGGCGTTCTACCGAATCTATCCGGTAGAACGCCACGTTCATTGACTAGCGCTTCCACCACGGCGGGCCCCGGTGATGGAGGCTTCGTCCGCCGGGGCAGTTCCGCGCCGACGCGCCTGGCGCCCACGCCCGCACTCGCGCCCACGCGCCCGGCGCCCATGTCCGTGCTCGCACGCCCGGTCAGGGCGCCAGCCCCAGCCCCAGCGCCAGCCCCAGCGCCGGTCCCGGCCGCCACGACCAGCGCCGCGCGCCGGGCCACGCGACGGCCGGCGATCAGGGGCAGGCTGCTGAGCGCGATGCCCGCCAGGATGGCCGCGCCGCCCCCGGCCTGCACCAGCCCGACCGGGTCGCCGAACACCACCGCGCCCGCGATGGCGCCGACCAGCGGCTCGAGGTTGAGGAACGCCCCGGCGACCTCGGCCGACACCCGGCTCTGGCCGAACGCGAACAGGGTGAAGGGCAGCAGCGTCCCGGCCAGTGCCAGCGCGACGACCGCCAGCACCACGCCCGCGCCGGCCGGCGCGGCAGGCACGCCCTCGCTTACCGCGGCGATCGGCAGCGAGCCCAGCGTCGCGCCCAGGAACTGCACGGCGGTGACCGCGACCGGGTCGCGGCCGGCCAGCAGTCGCCCCTGGGCCACGGTGACCATGGCCGACAGGAGCAGTGACGCCAGGACCAGTCCGTCGCCGGCCATGGTCGCGCCGCCGCCTCCGCTGCCCGTGGTGATCAGTCCGACGCCGCCGAGCGATACCGCGAAGCCGAACCAGGCCACCGGCCGGGCCACGGCCCGGTACCACACCGCGGCGATGATCGCGACCAGCACCGGCACCGCCCCGATCAGCAGGGCCGCGTGGGTGACGCTGGTCCGGCCGATGCCGGCGTTCTGCACCATGACCGAACCGCCGTAGCCGAAAGCCCCCGCGATCAGCACCCCAGGCGTGAACGCCGCGCGCAGTGCTGACCGGGGGGGACGAAACCCTGATCCCCCCGGAACCCCCCGCTCCCGGGGGGACCCATCCCCCCGGACCCCCCTTGCACGCGCCACGGCCAGCAGGACCGCGGCCGCCAGGCCGAAGCGCACGACGGTGAGCCAGCCCGGCGACAGCCACTCCAAGGCCAGCTTGGACAGCGGCACGGTGGTGCCCCAGAGCAGCCCGGCCGCTATGAGGGCTGCCACGGCGTGACGGCGGTTGGTGTTCATGTCTCCATACTCGCCGGTAATCACTCGTCGTTCGCCAGTGAGCGCTTTCTACGAGATAAAGTTTTGTCTTATGGCCACATCACTTGACGAAGTTGACATACAGCTGCTCAGTGCGCTGCAGGAGGATGCGGACCGCACCAACGTCGAACTCGCCCGGCTGACCGGGCTGTCCCCGGCCGCCACCTTGCACCGGGTGCGGCGGCTGAAGGAGTCGGGTGTCATCCGGGTCATCCGCGCCGAGGTCGACCCGGCCGCGGCCGGCTTCCCGCTGCAGGTGTACGTCACGGCCACGCTGACCCGGCACGACCCGCGGTCCAGCCGCGTGTTCGACGACCTGATCCGGTCGCTGCCGCAGATCATCATGGCGGACAACGTGGCGGGCGAGACCGACTACTTCCTCAGCGTCGTCGCCAGGGACGTGGCCGAACTGCAGACCGTGCTGGCCGCCCTGGCCACCCGCGGCGGTCAGCGGCTGGTCACCTACCTGCGGCTGGCCGAGATCAAGCCCCCGTCCCGGCTGCCGCTGGCCCCGGTCAGCGGCCCCGCCCGCCGCCGTGGCGCCCGCCGGACCCGGGACCCGGACGGCGAAGACGGGGAATGAGACGCCCGTCACACGGGTTCAGGGCGGCATGAGGATAGCGGTGATCGGCAAGGGCAACATCGGCGGCTCGCTCGGCACCAAGTGGCGCGCGGCCGGCCACGACGTGGTGTACGGAGCCAGGAACGGGTCCGGCGAAGGCCCGGGCGGCGCGCCCGTGCGCGGCATCGGCGACGCGCTGAAGGACGTCGACGTGGTGGTGCTGGCCGTCCCGGGCCAGGTCGTCGCGGACGTGGTGACCGGGCACGGCGCGGCGCTGGCCGGCAAGACGGTGATCGACGCGGTGAACCGGATCGGGGCGCCCGAGTTCGACAGCCGGGCGATCATCGCGGATGCCGCGCCGCAGGTCCGCTACGTCCGCGCGTTCAACTCGCTGGGCTGGGAGAACTTTGCCGATCCGATGCCGGGCACCAACATGTTCTTCGCGGCGGACCCGGACGCCAGGGCCACCGCCGAGGAGCTCATCAGGGCGGTCGGCCTGGAGCCGGCCTTCCTCGGCGACGCCAGCGCCACCACGACCGTCGACGGCCTGCTCCCGCTGTGGTTCGCGCTGGTCCGGCAGAACGGCGGCAACCGCAGGGTCGCGCTCCGCATCATCACCGAAGGCTGATTACCGAACGGGCCGGGTTCCACGCCCCAGTAGCGGCGCACGCCGCTCCCGGGTGGCTACGGCCTGGTCCAGGTCTCCCGGCGCGTCCAGCTTCAGCTGGATCCGGCCGATGCGAAGCACGTCGCTGTCCTGTATGCGCGTTGGCGCGCGCACGCGCGTGCCGTTGACGTAGGTGCCGTTCGCCGAGCCCAGGTCGGTGACCTCCACGCCGTCGCTGAGGCGCCGGACCCAGACATGGCTTCGGGAGACGTACTCGTCCATGCTGAACGGCGGGCCGAGCCGATCATCCCGGCCGAGCACGATGCCCTTGAACGGTACGGGTATCTGCCGCGCCAGGCCGGTGCCGGATATCACGACCAGGCTCGGACTCGAGTTGAACGGCGCCACCCTAGCCCCCTCTCGCAAGAAGTAAGAGCCAGGCTGCCGCCCGAAAATACATTTCGGGCTTAGAGCTTCACGGTGCCGCTGACGCAGGTCACCGTGCCGCCGCCCACCCACACCTGGCCGTCGGCGTCGCGCGAGACATGCACCCGGCCGCGGCGGCCCATCGCGGTGCCCTGGCTGGCCACGTACGGCGCGGTGACCCGGCCGGACGCCAGCAGCCACTGCCCGAGCGAGGCGTTCAGGCTGCCGGTGACCGGGTCCTCGATCGAGGTGATCTTCGGGCTGAACGCGCGGACCTCGATCGCCTCCGGGGAACCGGCCGGGTAGGGGCCGGTCACGCCGATGTCCAGGTCCACCGAGACCGGGCGCTGGACCGCGAGCACCGCCTCGGCGCTGGCCAGCAGGACGGCGATCCAGCCTGGCCCGTTGTCGGCCCAGGCGATGTCGATGATGTCGGACCGGGCGATGCTCAGCGCCCGCGCCACCCGCTCGGCTACCGCCTCCTCCACCGGTCCGCCGCGCACCAGCGGTGGCGCCGCGAACGCCAGGCCCGCGTCGCTCCCGGTGCCGCGCCGCACCGTGATCAGGCCGGCCTCGCATTCCTGCACGACCGCGCCCGGGTCGGCGGGCCGGCCGCCGGCCTCCAGCCAGGCGTGGCAGGTGCCCAGCGTGGGATGCCCGGCGAACGGCAGCTCCCGCGCGGGCGTGAAGATCCGGACCCGGTAGTCGGCCCCGCCGGCCCGCGGCGTCAGCACGAACGCGGTCTCCGACAGGTTCGTCCAGCGGGCGACCAGCTGCATCTGCTCAGCGGAGAGCCCGTCCGCGCCGAGCACGACGGCGACCGGGTTGCCGAGATACGGGGTATCGGTGAAGACGTCCACCTGGCGGAACTGACGAGGCACACGCCGAGTGTAGAAGGCCGCGCGGCCCGGCGGCAGTGCCAATTCCCCAGGCCAAATTCCCGGGCCCATCCGGTCGACGCCGCCGGCCGCCGGCGCGCTAACGTGCGGGCATGGAAAACCGTCCGCGGGTCACCGTGCTGGGCAGCCTGAACATGGATATCTCCGTCACCGTGCCCCGGCTGCCCGAACCCGGCGCGACCGTGCTCGGCTCGGCGGCCCGGTTCACGCCCGGCGGGAAGGGCGCCAACCAGGCGGTGGCCGCGGCCAGGCTGGGCGCCGATGTGCGCATGGCGGGGTGTGTCGGCGACGACGACTTCGGCCGCCGCCTGCTGGCCGCCCTGCGTGATGAGGGAGTCGGCCACGACGGCGTCCGCGTCACGCAGGACGCCCCGACCGGGCTGGCCATGATCTCGGTCGACCACGCCGGCGAGAACATCATCACGGTCGCCCCCGGCGCCAACCACGAGGTCGGCCCGGCCGAGGTCCGCGCAGCCCTCACCGAGCCACAGAACGTGCTGGTCGTCTGCGCCGAGATCCCGGTCGAGGTGATCGTCGCGGCCCTAGCCCGTCACCGCGCAAGCATCCTCAACCTGGCGCCGGTACCGGAGCCCCCGGCTGACGCGGCCGCGATCGTGGCCGCCGCCCGTCCCGACTGGCTGGTGGTGAACGAGACCGAGGCGGGCGCCGTGCTCGGCCGGCCGGTGCGCGGCCTGGCCGAGGCGGGCGAGGCCGCCGCCGCCCTCCTCACCACGGGCGCCCGGCACGCCGTGGTCACCGCGGGCGCGCACGGCGCCGCCCACGCCGGGCCCGACGGAGCCGGCACCACCGGCGCCTTCCGGGTCGACGCGGTGGACACCGTGGGTGCCGGGGACACCTTCGTCGGCGCGCTCGCCGTCGCCCTGGCCGCGGGCATCCCGGCGGCTGAAGCCGTCCGCGCGGCCTCGGCCGCGGGCGCCACCGCCGCCACCAGGCCCGGCGCCCAGGCCGGCATGCCGCGCCCGGCGGACATCCTCGCCACTACCGGACTGACCTGGCCCGCCGGGTAACGATTCGCTAATACCCGGCAGTGAAGGTATACAAAAGTTTCGGGGGGCGCGCGGTAGCATTGCCTGAAGGAGGGCGCCACGTGATAACGGGTGGCCTGCGCGAATTCGTCGCCGACACAGCCGAGGGTGAGGACTTCTCCCTCGCCGCGGTGCGCAGCGAACTGTCCACGGAGTTCACGGTGCGGCAGGAACCCGGCGCGGCCGGCAGCGGCATGCACCGCCGGACCTGGCTCGACACCTTCGACTGGCGGCTGTATAAGGCCGGCCTGACGCTCCGGTTCGAGCAGGCCAGGCGCGGCGGCCTGCTCGTGCTGAGCAAGGCCGACGGCACGCCGCAGGCCGAACAGCCGGTGACCCGCTGGCCGAGGCGCCCCGGTTTGGCCGAGGACCTGCCCCCCGGCCCGGTCCGGGACCGGATCCTGGTCCTGACCAGCCCGCGCGCGCTGCTGCCCATCGTCAAGGCGACCAGCACGGTCAGCGTAAACCGGCTGCTCAACGCCGACGGCAAGACCGTGGCCCGGCTGGTCGAGGACCACGTCACCGTCACCGCGCCCACGCCAACCACAGCGGGCGGCACCACCGCCGAGCTGCCGCCGCGGCTGGCCGTGGCCGAGGTCCGCGGCTATCCCAGCCAGGCGCGCAAGGCGGCGGGCCTGCTGGCCAGCGTGCCCGGCGTCTCGCACGCCAGCCAGAGCGTATTCATCGCGGCGCTGACCGCGCTCGGCCGCCATCCGGCCGACTACACCAGCGGCGTGGACGCGGAAATCACCGCCACCATGCCCGCTCCGGTCGCCGTGGCCAGGCTGCTGCTGCGGCTGCTCGACACGGTAGAGCTGAACGTCGACGGGGTGCTCCGCGACATCGACACCGAGTTCCTGCACGACCTGCGGGTCGCGGTCCGCCGCACCCGGTCCGCGATCAAGCTCCTCGGCGCGGTGCTGCCCGCCGACCTGGCCGAACACTTCAAGGTCGAGTTCAAGTGGCTCGGCGACGTGACCACGCCGGTCCGGGACCTGGACGTCCACCTGCTCGGCTTCGACGCGCTGACCGAGCAGCTGGTCGCCGCGTCCCCGGACGACCTGGAGCCGCTGCGCGCCTTCCTGGTCAGGCGGCGTGCCCGCGAGTTCCGGCGGCTGGCCGCGGCGCTGCGCGGGCCGCGGTTCCGCGCCATCACCGACGACTGGCGCAAGGCGCTGCTCGAGATCCGCGACGTGGACGGCCCCAGGCGGCGGCGTCCCACCGCGGCCGTCCTGGCCCGCGCCGCCACCGGCAAGGCGTTCCGGCGGGTCGTCGCGCAGGGCGACGCGATCACCTCGGACTCGCCCCCGGAATCCCTGCATGACCTGCGCAAGCGCGCCAAGGAGCTGCGCTACCTGCTGGAGTTCTTCGCGCCGCTGCACGACCAGGTGGCGTACCGGAAGGTCCTCTCCGACCTCAAGCAGGTCCAGGACTGCCTCGGCGAGTTCCAGGACAGCGAGGTGCAGCGCCACGAGATCCACGACCTAGCCGACGCGATGCTGGCCGAACGCGCGGCTCCGGCCGCTACGCTGCTGGCCATGGGTGAAATCGCCGCACAACTGGCGCTCAGCCAGGCCGAGGCCCGCGCGGAGTTCGCCGCCAGGTTCGCCAGGTTCGCTGGCCCGGCCGGCCGGGAGCGCGTCCGCGTCCTGCTCGCCATCCAGACGCAGGGCCGACCGTGAAGATCTTCGCCACGTACAACATCAAGGGCGGCGTCGGCAAGACGACCGCGGCCGTCAACCTGGCCTACCTGTCCGCCGCCGACGGCTGCCGGACCCTGCTCTGGGATCTGGACCCGCAGGGCGCGGCCAGCTTCCTGTTCCGGATCAAGCCGCGGGTCAAGGGCGGAGGCAAGGCGCTCATCCGCGGCACCAAGACCCTCGACGACGCGATCAAGGGCACCGACTTCGACCACTTGGACCTGCTCCCGGCCGACTTCACCTACCGCAACATGGACCTGCTCCTGGGCGGGGCGGACAAGAAGCCGACCCGCAAGCTCGGCCAGCTGCTCAAGCCGATGGCCGCCGAATACGATCACGTGTTCCTGGACTGCCCGCCGAGCATCTCGCTGGTCTCGGAGAACGTCATGCACGCGGCCGACGTGCTGCTGGTGCCGCTGATCCCCACCACGCTGTCGGTGCGCACGCTGGACCAGCTCACCGAGTTCGTGGCCGGCTTCAACGGCCGCCGTCCGCAGGTGTGGGCGTTCTTCTCGATGGTCGACCGCCGCAAGAAGCTGCACCAGGAGATCACCAGGGACCTGGCTACCGAACGGGCCGGGGTAGCGGCCACCCCGATCCCCGCGCTGTCCATGATCGAGCGCATGTCCGTGGAGCGGGCCCCGGTCACCGCGTTCGCCCCCCGCAGCGTCGCCGCCCGCGCCTACCGCACGCTCTGGGCCGAAGTCCAGCAGGACCCGAAACCCTGAGCCCTAGTCGCGGCCCTGCCAGGTGGTGATGCAGGCCTCGTTGCCCTCCGGGTCGGCCAGCACCCAGAACGCGGGCGCCTCCGCGTCGGACTGAACGGCGCCGCCGGCCGCCAGCGTGGCCTCGATGCGCAGGGGCGCCTCGTCGTGCGGCACCGAGACGTCGACGTGGATCCGGTTACGCTGCGGCCGGGGCGCGTCCATCTGCTGGAACCAGACCGCCGGCCCCTGGCCGAGCGGGTCGACCAGGCCGTGCCCGCCCTCGGGCTCGTCGGTGTAGCCGAGCGCCGCCTTCCAGAACGGGCGGATCTTCGCGATGTCCAGCGCGTCGATGGCGAGCTCGAGCACCTGGACCGTTCGGTCCCCTGGTTGGGTGGTCAGCCGGAACTCCTGCGTGAGGGCCGAGAGCTGGCGGGCCAGTTCCGCATCGTGCGTCGTCACCCAGCCCTGCTCGGCGGTCTGCAGCGACAGGAGCAACCGGTCGGTGCGGATGTCCATCCGCAGGTGGCCCTCTACATCCGGCACCGCTGCCGCCCGGGCGGCCACGTCGGCCGCCAGTGGCAGCGACCCGGTCAGCACCTCGGTCCTGAACTCGCCCAGGACGTACCGCCAGCCCAGCCGCGTGACGGCCGTCGAGGCGTCGGCGCGGGACAGCTTGGTGTGTTCCATGCTGCCTATCGTGCCAGCGCTACCGCTGCGGGGTGAATGAGACCCCGCGGAGCACCTCGGCGAACCTGGCCGCGCGTACGGTGCTGAAGCTCTCCCCGGAGGCCGAGCTGGTCGCGGCCAGCGGGTCGGTGATCGCCACTAGCTTGTTCGGGTCCGCGCCTTGGTCCCCGCCGCCGCTCACGGTCGAGGTGACGGCCCAGATCGTCGCGGTGCCGTTCCGGTTCACCCGGCCGGTGATGTTGCGCAGACCGTCGGTGGCCGGTGCCCACGGCAGTCCGGTCGCGGTGTTGATGCCGGCGGGGTAGCCGCGGACGGTGTATGGCTGGCCCAGGTCCAGGCCCGCCTGCAGGGTGTAGGCCAGTTTCCACTGCGTCCCGTCGAAGACCCACTTCTGCAGGCCCGCCGTTGTCTGCGCGGCGGCCGCGGTGTACTTGCCTCCGCTGAACGTCGTGGTGCCGTTGCCTTCGTCGGCCACATACAGCGTCTCCGCGTTCGCGAACCACAGGCCGAACGGGAATACGTTCGTCGTCGTCTTGGCCAGCGTGGTGTTGAAGCCCTTCAGGATGCACATGTTGCTGGGCAGCCCCGTCGTCTGCAGGTCCGCCGGGTTGTAGGCCAGCGGCGAGGTCGGCAGCGGCGCTCCGGCGGTCGGCAGGCCGGTCCCGTTCGGGCACGCGGTGCCCGTCGTGTCCAGGAAGTACACCGTGTTGACACCGTTACTGCCGCTGCCCTTGGTGTAGTAGAGCACGTTGTTAAAGATCGTCAGGCCGCGGAAGTTGTCGTCCTTGCCGATCTTGTCCGCCTTGTCGCCTAGCTCGGTGATGTTGAAGCTGCCGACCGGGGTGGGCGCGCCCGGGGCCGCCCCCGGCGTGATCAGCTGCGCCCCGGCGCCGAGGATCACCCCGTCCGGTTGCG
>Ga0207674_10005302_pt1 | contig 15338 bp, 15 predicted proteins | sample KBSCornC72_FD_184303 | JGI IMG/M metagenome (GOLD analysis project Ga0207674, IMG submission 184303) | Corn rhizosphere microbial communities from Kellogg Biological Station, Michigan, USA - KBS Corn C7-2 (SPAdes) (version 2) | ecosystem: Host-associated > Plants > Roots > Rhizosphere > Soil ... | reverse complement strand
CCTTCGCGCTCGAGGTCGTCGATCGCCCCGACCTGCATGCGGACGAGCGCTTCGGGAGCAACGAGGCGCGCGTGGCGCACCGCGACCACCTCGAGCCCGAGCTCGTGCGCGCGTTCGCGGCCCGCCCTGCCGACGAGTGGCTCGAGCGCCTGCAGGCCGCCCGTATTCCCTGCGGAGCGGTGAATGCGATCCCGGAGGTGATGGAGCACCCGCAGCTCGCCCACAACCGGCTCGTCGTCGACGTGGGCTCGCCGGCGGGGCCGATCCCGACCGTGGGGAACCCGTTTCTCGTCGGGGGCGAGCGGCCGGGGCTAGGACCGGTGCCCGGGCTCGGCGAGCACACCGCCGAGGTCCTGCGCGAGCTCGGCGTCGAGCCAGGCTGAGCGGCCGCCGTCGATGAAGCCTTCCTCGACGATGAGGAAGCCGTCCCGGTCGAACGCCTCGCGCTGCTCGCTTGGTCCAGTTCTCGATCAACCTACGAGATCTTCCACCATCCTCCGCTGTTCGCCGTCCAGCCAGGGCGGCTCGCCGGCGGTCGCGTTCTCGGCGGCGTGGCCCGGATCGGCGGTCGCCGGGATCACGCAGGTGATCCGCTCGTCGGACAGGATCCACTTGAGGAGCGCCTCGGCCCAGCTCCCGACTCCGATGCGCTCGAGCTCGTCCGGCGCCGGGCCGGGGAGGAGGCCGCGCTCGGCGAACGGACGCATGACGATGACACCGAGCCCGAGCTCCTCGGCCAGCGGGAGGATGCGCCGTTCGACGTCCCGCTCCCTCGGGTTGTAGGGAACCTGGATCGCGTCGATCCGTCCGCTTCGCATCACCGCCTCGAGCTCGTCGAAGGCCGAGCTCTGATAGTGGGTCGCGCCGAGGAAGCGGACGCGCTCCTGCTCTCGCTCGTGCTCGAGCCAGTTCAGGTGCTGCTCCCAGGCGACGAGGTTGTGCACCTGCTCGAGGTCGACGCGCCCGCCGAAGTACCCAAGCTGAGCCTCGAGCTGGAACCGGCCCTGCTCCTGCGAGGGCGTCCAGATCTTCGACGCGATGAAGACGTCGTCGCGCCGGCCGTCGACCGCCTGGCCGAGCACCTCTTGTGCGCGGCCGTACATCGGCGAGGAGTCGTAGAGCCGCGTCCCGCTTCGATAGGCGGTCTCGACGACCTCGTCCGCGACCTGCTGGCGCTCCGGCCCGAGATCGAACGTGAGCCAGGTGCCGAGCCCGACCACGGGAACCTGAACGCCGCTCTTTCCCAGGCTTCGGCGCTCCATACTATGGAGAGCCATGCCCGCGACGAGTCTTCTCGAAGCGCCAGAGCTGGCGGCGGAGCGCATCGATGCCCGGGCCGGCGGAGAGAACTTCCCGGTCGTGTCCGTGCTTGCGCCGCGGCATGCGCGGCCGCATCTGCGGGCGATCTACGGCTTCGCCCGGCTCGTGGACAATCTCGGCGACGAGGCGCACGGTGACCGCATGGTGCTCCTCGACGAGCTCGAACGCGAGCTCGTCGGCCCGCCGCAGACGGAGGTCATGCAGCGCCTGCACGGGACGATCGCCGCATGCGGCCTTCCCCAGGAGCCCTTCCGCCGCCTGATCGAGGCGAACAGGATCGACCAGCGCAAGACGCGCTACGCGAGCTGGGAGGAGGTGCGGGAGTACTGCACGTACTCGGCCGACCCGGTCGGGCGGCTCGTGCTCGGTATCTACGGGCGCGCCGAGGACGAAGAGCTCGTGCGTATGAGCGACTCCATCTGCACGGGTCTCCAGCTCGTCAACTTCCTCCAGGACCCTCCGCGCGATCTTGCGCTCGGCCGGGTGTACCTGCCCCAGAACGACATGGCGCGCTTCGAGGTCTCCGATGAGGACCTCGCCGGCCCGCTCACCGGCGAGACGGTTGCCCTCCTCCGCTTCGAAGGGGACAGGGCTCGAAGCCTGCTCGAGGCGGGCCTGCCGCTCGCAAAGGCGCTCGGCGGAAGGCCCGGTAGGTCGGTCGCCCTCTACGCGCGCGGCGGTCTGGCCGCGCTCGACGCGCTCGAACGCGCGGGCTGGGACGTCTTCACCGGCCGGCCGGCTCCGACGAAGTGGACATTCGCCCGTCTCGCCGTCCGGGAGCTCTTCCGGCCGTGAACTCTGAGCAGGCCTACGCGGAGACCGACCGCATCACCCGCGAGACGGCGAAGAACTTCGCCTGGGGCATCCGTGTCCTCCCCGGCCCGAAACGACGGGCGATCGCTGCGCTCTACGCCTTCGCCCGGCGGGTCGACGACCTCGCCGACCAGGACACGCCTGCCCGCGCGGAGCTCGAGTCCTGGCGCGCGGCCGTCGAGGCGCTTCCGGCCTCCCGGGACGGCGATGCGATCCTCGTCGCCCTCGCCGATGCCATGAGCCGCTACCCGATTCCCCAGGACGCGCTCGTCGACCTCGTCGCCGGCGCGCTCATGGACTGCGACCGGGACCGCTACGAGAGCTGGGACGAGCTCCGCGAGTATTGCCGCCGCGTCGCGGGTGCGGTGGGAATCGCGTGCGCAGCGGTCTACGAGCCGTCCAGCTGGGAGGCGGCGAGACCCCGTGCGCAGACTCTCGGGCTCGCGCTGCAGCAGATCAACATCATGCGCGACGTGGCCGAGGACTGGGCTCTGGGACGCGTGTACCTCCCGCAGAACGAGCTGAGCCGCTTCCGCGTCACCGAGGAGGAGATCGCGTCGGGGCAGCCGGGCCCGGGCTGGCGGCCGCTCATGGAGCACCAGGCGGTGCGGGCCGATGCGCTCATGCGCAAGGGCCTCGAGCTCCTGCCGCTCCTCGACCGCCGAAGCGCGCTGTGCGTGCGAAGCTTCGCCGGGATCTACCGCGGCCTGCTCACCCAGATGCGTGCGCGCGGCTACGACGTATTCAGCGAGACGCCGCACCTGTCGACGGTCGAGAAGATGAAGGCGGTCGTCGCCCTGTGAAGGTCGCGGTCGTCGGCGGCGGTCTCGCCGGGCTCGCCGCCGCTCTCGAGCTGACGAAGCAGGCGCACGACGTCCATCTCTTCGAGGCGAGGCCGACCCTCGGCGGGGCGGTGCAGACCCTTCCGGAGAGGGAAGGCGATCCGAGCCCGCCGCCGGACAACGGACAGCACGTCGCACTTGGTTGCTGCACCGCCTATCTCGAGTTCATCGACGAGATCGGTAGCTCGGCGGCCTTGCGTCGCGTCCGCCTCGGCCTGCCGGTGGTGGCGGAGGACGGCCGAGTCGCGACGATCCGGCCGGGGCTCGTCGGTCTCCTGCGGTACGGCCACATCGGCCTGGGGGAAAGGCTTGCGACCGGGCGCGTGGCGCGCAAGCTGGCAAAGCTCGATCCCGCCGAGCACGACGACGAGACCTTCGGCTCGCTGCTTCGCACCCTCGGGCAGTCGCAGGACGGTGTCCTTCGCTTCTGGGACGTCTTCATCAGGCCCGCGCTCAATCTCGGCACGGACGAGGTCAGCGCGGCTCCCGGGATCTTCACCGTGCAGACCGCGCTCCTCGCCGGCGGCGGCGCGAGCGACCTTCTCCTTCCGAGGGCGCCTCTCGGCGAGATGCACGGGGACGCGGCCGGAGCCGAGCTCGAGCGCCGGGGCGCGGAGGTCTCCCTCGGGACGCGGGTCGCCTCGCTGGAGGAGCTCGACGCCGATGGGATCGTCGTCGCCGTGCCGGCCGCCGAGACCGCGCGCCTCCTCGGCGAGCCAGAGCCCGAGCTCGAGGACTCGCCGATCGTGAGCCTGCACCTGCTCTTCGACCGGCAGATCATGGGCCCGCCGCTGACCGCGCTACTCGGAAGCGACGCCCACTGGCTCTTCGACCGCGGCGTGCTCACCGGGCATCCGCCGGAGCGCGGCCAGTACATCACCGTCGTCTCGAGCGGCGTCCCTGAGCTCCTCCGGCTGCGGGGCCGTGAGCTCATCGACCGCGTGGCCGGCCAGGTCACGGAGCGGCTGGGCGCCGCCGAGCTCCTGTGGTCGCGCGTGAGCCGCGAGCCGGCCGCGACGTTCGCGGCCCGGCCGGGCACCGCGGTCCTGCGGCCCGGCGCCGGCACAGGCAGGCCGAACGTCGTCCGCGCGGGCGCCTGGACCGACACCGGCTGGCCGGCGACGATGGAAGGAGCGATCAGGAGCGGACGGGAAGCCGCGCGCGTGCTCGCGACTGCCGTTCGTGAGAAGGTGACCGCGTGAGCACGACAGTCGGCACCGACCTCGAGCGCGCCCTCGCTGCGGGCGTCGAACGGCTGCTCTCCCTGCAGAAGCCGGACGGCTTCTGGGTCGCCGAGCTCGAGTCCAACGTGACGATGACCGCTCAGCACATCTTCTGGCACGAGTTTCTCCGCATCGCGGACGAGGACACGGTCCGGCGCTGCGCGAACGAGCTCCTCGCGCGCCGGCGAGAAGACGGCACGTGGGCGATCTACTGGGGCGGAGAGCCGGATCTCGCCGCCACCGTCGAGGCCTACACCGCGCTCCGCATGGCGGGCCTCGCCGCGGACGACCTTCGCCTGGCCGGCGCGCGCAGCTACATCGAGGAGCAGGGCGGCATCGGGGCCTCCCGGGTCTTCACGCGCATGTGGCTCGCGCTCTTCGGCCTCTGGCCGTGGGAGGAAATCCAGGCGATCCCGCCGGAGCTCGTCCTCCTCAGCCCGGAGGTGCCCCTCTCGGTCTACAGCTTCGGCTGCTGGGCCCGGCAGACCCTCGTCGCGCTCTCCATCGTCATGCACTACCGGCCGGTGCGGCACCTCCCTGAGGAGCGGCTCGCCCGTGAGATCGACCTCGGCCCAATGGAACGGCCGCAGACCGCGTGGAACCTGCTCGACTCGGCGATCCGCTGGTACAACGGCCAGCCGGTCCAGCCTGGCCGCGAGCGGGCGCTCGCCTACGCGGAGCGCTGGCTCATCGACCGCCAGGAGCTCGACGGCTCCTGGGGCGGGATCCAGCCGCCCTGGGTCTGGTCGCTGATCGCCTTCGCCTGTCGTGGGCACGGGCCCGAGTCGCCGTATCTTCGGCGCGGGATCGAGGGGTGGAAACGGTTCATGGTCGACGACGGCGACCGCTTGCGCCCCGAAGCCTGCCAGTCTCCGGTCTGGGACACCTGCCTCGCGCTCGTCGCCCTTCGCGCCGCGGGTGTGCCGGCGGACGACCCCGCGCTCCAGAAAGCGGGCGATTGGCTCCTGCAGGAGGAGGTCAGGGGCCGTGGCGACTGGGCCGTGCGCCTGCCCGGGGTCGAGCCCGGCGGCTGGGCCTTCGAGTTCGACAACGACCTTTACCCGGACATCGACGACGCCGCGGTCGTCGGCATCGCGCTCAACGAGCTCGGCATGGGCCGCCCGGCGGTCACGCGTGCCTGCGGCTGGATCGAGGCGATGCAGTCGCGGAGCGGAGGCTGGGGCGCCTTCGACCGAGACAATGACGCCTACTGGCTCTACGAGATCCCGTTCGTCGACTTCGGAGCCATCATCGACCCGCCGAGCGTCGACGTCTCCGGCCACGCCGTCGAGCTCCTCGCGAAGGAGCCCGGCTACGAGGAGCCGGTGCGGCGGGGAGTGGAGTACCTGCTCGCCGAGCAGGAGGAGAACGGCTCGTGGTTCGGCCGCTGGGGAGTGAACTACGTCTACGGGACGGGCGCCGCCCTTCCGGCGCTCGAGGCGGCCGGGATCCCGCACGACCACCCGGCGATGCGCCGCGCGGTCGCCTGGCTCGAATCGGTGCAGCAAGAGGACGGCGGCTTCGGCGAGGACTGCCGCTCCTACGACGTCGGCGAGGACGGCGCGCGCTGGCACGGGCGCGGCGAGCCGACCGCGTCGCAGACCGCCTGGGCGCTCCTCGGACTAATCGCCGCCGGCGAGGCGCACTCGGAGGCCGCGACGCGTGCGGCTGCCTGGCTCGCCGAGAACCAGCGCGAGGACGGCGACTGGGACGAGCCGTCCTTCACGGGCACTGGCTTCCCGCGCCACTTCCTCATCAACTACCACCTCTACCGCACGTACTGGCCGGTCATGGCGCTCGGCCGCCTCAGAGCCGCGCGCGCTTGAGGGTTTACGTCTCCGGAGCGACGGGCTTCGTCGGAAGCCACGTCGCGCGCGAGCTGCGCGAACGGGGAGCCGAGGTGCGCGACGAGCGGGTCGACCTCAGCGACCGCGAGGGGCTGGAGCGCGTGATCGACGGCTGCGAGGCCGTCGTCCACGTGGCCGCGCTCTACAGCTACGAGGCCCCCGAGTCCGAGTTCGAGCGCGTGAACGTCGAGGGGACGCGGACGATCCTCGCTGCCGCCCTCGCCAAGGGCGTGCGCCGCTTCCTCTTCACGAGCACCGCAGGAACCTGCGGCCCGGTCCCGGGCAGAGTCGCGACGGAGGAGGACGAGCCGCCCGCCTGGGAGCTCTCGGTTCCCTACAAGCGCACGAAGCTCGAGTCCGAGCGGCTCGCCCTTGCCGCAGGCGCGGTCGTGGTCAACCCGACGACGCCCGTGGGCGACGGCGACGCCAAGCCGACGCCGACGGGGCAGATGATCGAGGACGTCGCCAGCGGGCGGATTCGCGGCTACGTCTCCACGACGGGCCTGAACGTCGTCGACGTTCGCGACGTGGCGCAGGGGCACGCCCTCGCCCTCGAGCGCGGAGAGGCCGGGGAGCGCTATCTGCTCGGCGGCGTGAATCTCTCGCTGGAGGAGCTTTTCGGTGTGATTGCGGACCTCGCGAGGCGGCCGCGCCCGCAGCTGCGGGTGCCGTATCCTTTGGCCGTAGCAGCGGCAAAGGCAGGTTTTGCGAACGCAGAAGAGGTCAAGCTCGCTCGTATACCGATGTTTTTCTCCTCGGAGAAGGCTCGCAGTAGACTCGGGTACGAACCGGGCCCGGTCGAGCCGGCTTTGGCCCGCGCCACGACCGAGGCGCTGACAAGGAAGGGAGGCGCATGAAGTTTCCGCTTCGCAGCACCGTCCAGATCGGGCGCTACGTCGCCTCGCAGAAGAAGAACGACCGCTATCCGCTCGTCATCATGCTCGAGCCGACCCTGGGCTGCAACATCGCCTGCATCGGCTGCGGGAAGATCCGCGAGTACGAGTCGAACAAGGCCCGGCTGACCGTCGAGGAATGTCTCCAGGCGGCGGTCGAGTGCCCGGCTCCGGTCATCTCCATCTGCGGCGGCGAGCCGCTGATCTTCAAGGGGATCGAGGACGTCGTCGGCGGCTTCCTCGAGATGAAGCGGAACATTCAGCTCTGCACGAACGCCCTTCGCCTCTCCGACATGCTCGCAAAGTTCGAGCCGAATCCGCGCCTCACGTTCGTCGTCCATCTCGACGGCATGCGCGAGATCCACGACTACATCTGCGACTACCCGGGCCTCTGGGAGATCGCCGTGGCCGCGATCCGCGAGGCTCGCGAGGCCGGCTTCCGCGTCACCACCAACACGACCATCTTCAAGGAGACGGACGTGGCGGACGTCCTCGAGATGATGCGCTTCCTCACCGAGGAGGTCGGCATCGACGGGATGCTCGTCGCTCCGGGCTACCAGTACTCCCAGATCGACCCCGCGCTCACCATGACGCGCGCCGAGCACGAGGAGAAGTTCACGACCATCCGCGACGGCGTGCGCAAGAACGGCTACAAGTGGCTGGCGAGCCCGGTCTACCAGGACTTCCTCACCGGCGACCGCAAGCTCCCGTGCGCGCCGTGGGGGTCGGTGACGCGGAACCCGTACGGCTGGAAGGGCCCGTGCTACCTCCTCACCGACGGCATCTTTCCGACGTACGAGGCCCTGATCGACGGGATCGAGTGGGAGCGCTACGGGCCGGGGAACGACCACCGCTGCGAGCACTGCGGCATCCACTCCGGCTTCGAGCCGTCGGCGACCATCGCGACGACCTCGAGCGTCAAGGAAACGGTGCGGAGTCTCGCGTGGACCCTGCGGTAATCGCGAAGAATGCTGACGCATTTTCCGCGAAGGGGAATGCACTGACTCTTGCCTGCGCTTTGAAGGTTGAAGAGCGTGCAGCACGTAAGGGCGGTGCAAGAACGGCGCTCGTCGGGCTCGGAGCCGGCCTTCCACTTCCTGAGGGCCAGCTTGTTTCGTTCGGATTCGCGGGCGGGCTCGGGGAGGCGCTTCGGCCGGGCACGCTCGTGACCGCGACGAAGGTCGTGGATCCGAGCGGCCGAACGCTCTGGGACGGGCCCGCCCTCCAGGTCGAAGGGGCCGAGCCTGCCGTCGTCTGCGCCTCGAAGGAGGTCGCGAACGAGCCCGAGGCCCGGCGCGAGCTCGCGGAGCGAACCGGCGCCACCGTCGTCGACATGGAGAGCGGGGTGCTCGCCTCCACCGGTCGTCTGGCCGGCGTGGTGCGCGCAGTCTCGGATTCGAGCGGCCGGCCGGTCGGCCGGCTCGTCTGCGCCGGGAAGGCCGACGGCGGCACCGACTGGAAGGTCGTCGCGGCCGCGTTCGCGACCGAGCCTCTCAAGTCGATCCGAACAGCGCGGGACGCGCGCAAGGCGAGCGCCGCCCTCGCCCGCGCGGCCGGGGAGCTCTCGTGAGCAAGCGGGTCCTGGTCGCGGCACCGAGGAGCTTCTGCGCGGGAGTCGTCCGCGCGATCGACATCGTCGAGAAGCTGCTCGAGCAGCACGGCCCACCCGTCTACGTGCGCCACGAGATCGTCCACAACGTCCATGTGGTCCGTGACCTCGAGTCGCGCGGCGCCGTCTTCGTCGAGTCCGAGGACGAGGTGCCGGAGGGCGAGCTGATCGTCCTCTCGGCGCACGGGGTCGCACCGACGGTCTACGAGAAGTGCGCCGAGCGCGGGCTGAAGGTAGTCGACGCGGTCTGCCCGCTCGTCTCCAAGGTTCATGCCGAAGCTCGCCGCTACGCGGGGCGAGGGCTAAAGATCGCCCTCGTCGGCCACGCGGGCCATGTCGAGGTCGAGGGCACCATGGGCGAGGCGCCCGACTCCATCGTTTTGGTCGAGACTCCCGAGGACGCGCGCAACCTCGAGATCGAGGAGGGCGAGCAGGTCGCGTACCTCACCCAGACCACGCTGTCGCTCGACGACACCGGCGACGTGGTCGACGCGCTGCGCGAGCGCGTCCCGGATCTCGTCGGGCCTCCGTCGGCCGACATCTGCTACGCGACGCAGAACCGCCAGGACGCCGTCAAGCGCATCTGCGAGGAGGCGACGCTCGTGCTCGTCGTCGGCTCGCGGACGAGCTCGAACGCGAATCGCCTGGTCGAGGTCGCGCGCGATCGCGGAGCCGATGCCTACCTGATCGACGACGAAGCCGATCTCGATCCGGCCTGGCTCGAAGGCCATGAGACCGTCGGGCTGACGGCCGGCGCGTCATCGCCGGAGCTTCTCGTCGACCGCGTCTTCGCGCGGCTCGCAGAGCTCGGGTTCACCGAGCGCGCCGAGGTCGAGATCGCGCGTGAGGACGTCTTCTTCCGCCTCCCGGCGGAGCTTCGCTCCTGATTTCCGCTTAGATTCATCCATGGGAGTGAACGTCGCCTATCCGGGCCGCGACGGTGCGCACAGCGCGGCGGCCTGCGACAACCTCTTTCCGACCGGGGCCGAGCTCGTTCCGCTGCCGAGCTTCACGGCGGTGGTCGAGGCGACATCGGAGGGTGAAGTCGCCTTCGGCGTGCTTCCCATCGAGAGCTCCCTGACGGGGCCGGTGAACGAGACGCACGACCTTCTCTACGAGTCGCCGCTCTCGATTACGGGCGAGACCGTCCTCCCGATCCGCCATTGCCTCGTCGGGCCGCAGGACGTCCCGCTCGAGGAGATCCACATCGTGCGCTCCCATCCCGCCGCCCTCGACCAGTGCCGCCGACTCCTGGCCGCGATGCCCTGGACGACCGCGATCGCGGCGGCCACCACCGCCGACGCGGCCTCCGAGGTCGCGGAGCGCGGCGATCCGAGCGAGGGTGCGATCGCGAGCGAGCGCGCGGCGCGCATGTATGGGCTCACCGTCATCGCGGGCGACGTCGGCGACCATCCCGAGGCCTACACCCGCTTCGTGTCCGTCGCGCCCTATACCCGCATCGACCGGGAGGGCGAGACCTGGCGCACCGCATTCTCCTTCGCCACCGACCACCGGCCGGGAGCCCTGCACAAGGCGATCGAGCCGTTCGGCCGGCACGAGCTCGACCTCGTCCAGCTCGTCTCGCGGCCGATCCCGGCGACGCCGTGGCGCTACCGCTTCGACGCCGTCCTGGCCGGCCACCCCCTCGACCCGATCGTCACCGAGACGCTGGCCGAGGTTCAGGGCCTGACGCGGGAGCTGCGCGTCTTCGGCTCCTATCCGGCCCACTCCTAGCCGGCGGGCCGCAGCTCCTTCTCGAACCGGGAGTGAACCCGCTCGGGGCGCATTCCGAGGCGCTCGTAGACGCGCTTGGCGCCCGTTCGGTTCCACGAGTCGACGACAAGCGCTGAATCGCTCCGCCCTCGCCGCTTGAACTCCGCAAGGGCCGTGAGGAGGAGAGCGGTGCCGATCCCGCGCCCCCGCCAGTCGCGCGAGACGGCGAGCTGGCGGATCCAGCCTTCGCCTTCGTAGTCGGGGCAGACGACCGCGCCCACGATGCGACCCTCCGCCTCGGCGACGAACCAGAGCGACGGGTTGAACGCCTTGCGGTTGATCTCGTGCGCCTCCCACTCCTCGAACGACTCGAACGCGCGCCTGCGGATGTTGTCCTCGAAGGCCGCGCCGATCACGCGATGGGTCTCGTGCGCGTCGCGCCCGCGCTCGAACGGCCTGATGGTCACTCCCGCAGGAGGGTTTGCAGGCGGAATGTCGTCGTCCAGCCGTCGCACGAGGCGCCAGTAGGTGCGGACGTCGGCGTAGCCCGCCCGGAGGAGCAGTGCTCTCCCGGCCTCGTTCACCGAGCTGAGCGCCTGGCCGACGAGGACGCGCTCGCCTCCCGCACGGCGCTCGAGCGCCCGCGCCTCGATTCGTTGCCGCAGCGCCTCGCCGACCCCGAGCCCACGGCTGGCCGCGCGCACGTAGACCTCGGCGTTGTCGTTGAAGTGAAGAGCTGCGTAGGCGGCGAGGCTTCCGTCCGCTTCCTCGGCGAGCCACGCGTCGCGCTCGAGGTCGAGGCCGGGGCTCCCCCAGTCGGCGAGGAGGTCGTCGAGCTCGAAGTCGGGCGTTCCGTACTCCTCGACGTCGAAGGCGACGACGAGCTCCGCGACGGCCTCTGCGTCTTCCTCCTTCGGAGCGCGAATGCGAAAGGGCTTTCCCATGGCTCGCCTACACTCTGTCTGATGGGCTCGCAGGCCCGGCCCTGGTTCCCGCTCGCGGGCGCGCTCGGCGCCCTCGGGGTGGCCGCGCTCTACCTGACGATCATCTGGCAGGAGGGGGAGGGCGAGCTGACGAGCGGGCGCGTGGTGTTCGTCGCCGCGTGCCTGGGGGCTGCCGCCATGGCGCTCGCCTGGGGCCCTCTCTTCGGGCCGAGGGCCCGCGCTGTTCTCTTCGCGGCCGCGGCGGCCGTGCTCGTCGTGTGGACGCTTCTCGGCGCGTTCTCGATCGGGATCCTGCTCGCGCCGGCGGCGGTGTTCGCGGTCATCGCGGCGGCGAGCGCCAGCTCGGGCTCCCGCCGGGAGGCCGTGCTCGCAGCGCTGGCGGCGGTGGTCCTCGTCGCGGCGGGCCTCTTCCTGACCTAGGCGGACAGGACCGCGCCGACCAGCGCCGGGAGGTTCTCCACGGTGTAGCCGCCCTCGAGGACGAAGCCGACCCGCGGCGCGAGCGCCTGGGCGCGCCTCGTCAGCTCCGCGAACCCCCCGTCGGTGACGCGCATGCCGCCCAGGAGGTCGCCCGCGGCCGCATCGAACCCGGCCGAGACGAGCAGGAGCTCCGGTTCGAAGGCCGCGATCGCCGGCTCGACGAGCTGCTCCATCGCGTCGAGGTAGACGCCGTCGCCGGAGCCCGCCTCGAGCGGGACGTTCAGCGTCGTCTCGTTCCCGTCGCCCGGGCCTCCGCTTCCGGGCCAGAACGGCCACTGCTGGATGGACGCGACGAAGACCGACGCATCGCTCCAGAAGATGTCCTGCGTGCCGTTTCCGTGGTGGACGTCCCAGTCGAGAATGGCCACGCGATCGATTCCGAGGTTCACCTGGGCGAAGCGCGCGGCGATCGCGACGTTGTTGAAGATGCAGAAGCCCATCGGCCGGTCGGGGAGGGCGTGGTGCCCCGGCGGGCGCACGGCCGCGAAGCCGCCGTTTTCGGCGACCGCGATCGCGCCGCCCGCGGCCAGTCGCGCCGTTTCATAGGTGGACGGCGTGCACACCGTGTCCGCGTCGAGCATGACCGTGCGGCCGCTCTCCGAGACCGCCTGGATCTTGCTGATGTAGTCCGCGTCGTGGCAGAGCGCGAGCTCCTGCTGCGTCGCGCGGCGCGGCTCCTCGAACTCCGCGAACGCGTCGAGGAGCACCGCGACCCGCTCGGGCCGCTCGACGTGATCGCCGGTCGGATGCAGGCTCGCGAAGTCGCGGTGGCTGACGAGTGGCGCTACCACGGCGAGACTATTTCAGGCGCGGCTACCAGGCGGGATCGGCCACCACTTGCTGCATCATGGCGCCGTCGATGACGATGCTCGTGCCGCTGATGTAGCTCGCCTCGTCACTGACGAGATAGGAGACGAGCGCCGCCACCTCGACCGGGTCACCGGGCCTCCCGGCCGGGATCTGGTCGGACAGTTCGTCGGCCTCCGTGTTTCTCGCCGTCGCGATTGCCCCCGGCGCAACAGCGGTGACGCGGACTCCGTCCTTCGCGAGCTCGAGGGCGAACGAGCGCGTGAGCATCCCCAGCGCGGCCTTCGCGGATGCGTAGAGCGCGAAGCCGGGGCGGGGAATGTGCTCGTGGACGCTCGTGATGTTCACGATCGTGCCACCCCCGTTGTCGCGCATCCGCTTGCCCGCCGCGCTCGACATGAGGAACGCGCCGCGCACGTCGACCGAGAACAGGGCGTCGAAGTCGTCCACGTCGAGGTCGAGCGCACGCTTCGCAGACGTTGCGCCCGCGTTGTTCACGAGGACGTCGATACGGCCGAGCGCATCCACGGTCTCGGCGACGAGGCGCTCGCCGATGTCTCGGTCGGACAGGTCACCGACGAGCCAGTGCGCGCGACCGTTCTCGGCAATCTCCCCGAAACGCGCCGTCGCATCGGCCTCGTCGTCGCGCGTGTGGAAGCCGAGGACGAAGCCGTCCTGTTGCAGCCGCTGCGCGATCGCCCAGCCGATCCCCGTGTCCGCGCCGGTGATCACGGCGACCTTGTCCATGCCCGGGTTGTGCCCGTCCCGCTGCAGCTTTACGCGCGCTCGCGCATCCGCTTCGTGAGCCCGCCCAGGCCCCAGGACTCGGTCAGCGTCGCGGCGCGCTCCCAGTCGGGCTGAACGTCAGGGAGCTCGGGCACCGGCGCGTCGTACTGGAGGCGCGCGATGCGGAGATACTCGCGCAGCTGGTCGGCGATCGTCGGAAAGCCGCCGGCCTGGAGCGCAGCGTCCAGCGACCCGTGCTTCTTCACGATCGCCGCCGCGCGGCCGGGGCCCACGCCGGGCGCGCCCGGGATCCGGTCCGACGGGTCGCCGCGCAGCGCGATGAAGTCCGGCACCTGGTCCGGCTCGACACCGTAACGCTCGCGCACTTCGTCCGGCCCGACGCGCTGGAGCTCGGAGACCCCGCGCTTCGGGTGGAGGATCGTCGTCCGCGGCGAGGCGAGCTGAAAGAGATCTCGGTCGTTCGTGAGCACGAGGGTCGAGCCCTTGCGCCTTTCCTCAGAGGCGACCGCCGCGGCGAGAAAGTCGTCGGCCTCGTACCCCGCCTCTTTCGCCCACGGAAAGCCGAGTGCCTCGACGAGATCCGGGAGCCGGTCGAGCTGGTCGGTGAGGTCCCGCGGGAAGTCGCGCCCGGACTGGTACTCGGGCAAGAGCTCATGGCGGTAGGTCGGCACAGTGAGGGTGTCGAAAGCGACGAAGACCGTGCGCGGCTCCTCCGCCTCCCACGCGCGAATGAGCATGTTGGCGAAACCGACGATCATGTTGGCGGGCTTGCCGTCGCCGCCCTTGATCGAGCCCGGAAGCGCGTGGTAGGCGCGGTGCGCGAGGTTGTCGCCGTCGACTGCGAGTAAAGGTCGGACCGCCATGAAGCCGAATAATGGCGTGTTTCGCCCCTCCGCTAACGTGTTTCGCAGTGGCAAAGACAACAAAGAGCGCAGCAGGAAACGGCGACCGCCTCGTCATCGTGGAGTCGCCCGCCAAGGCGCGGACCATCGCCGGCTACCTCGGGCCCGGGTATGTGGTCGAGTCGAGCATCGGCCACGTCCGCGACCTTCCCGAGCGCGCGGCGGATATCCCGGCGAAGTACAAGAAGGAGCCGTGGGCGCGGCTCGGCGTCGACACCGACAACGATTTCGAGCCTCTCTACGTGGTCGATCCGGACAAGAAGCACGTCGTCGCAGACCTGAAGAAGCGGCTCGCGCAGGCCGACGAGCTCCTGCTCGCGACGGACGAAGACCGCGAGGGAGAGGCGATCGCGTGGCACCTCCTCGAGGTGCTGCGGCCGAAGGTTCCCGTCCGGCGCATGGTCTTCCACGAGATCACCGCAGATGCGATCCAGCGCGCGCTCGGCGAGACCCGCGAGGTCGACCGCCGGCTCGTCGACGCCCAGGAGACGCGCAGGATCCTCGACCGCCTCTACGGGTACGAGGTCTCGCCGGTCCTCTGGAAGAAGATCACGAAGGGCCTTTCGGCCGGCCGCGTGCAATCAGTGGCTACACGCCTCATCGTCGAGCGGGAGCGCGCCCGCATCGCTTTCGTCGCCGCGTCCTACTGGGACGTCGAGGGCGTCTTCGACCCGGGCTCTTTCTCTGCGCGTCTCGTTGCGCTCGACGGAGAGACCGTCGCCCAGGGGCGCGACTTCGGGCCCGACGGCCAGATCGCGACCGACGGCGTCGTCCACGTCGACGAGGAGGGAGCGAGGAGCCTCGTCGCAGCGCTCGAGGGCGCCGCCTTCTCGGTGCGGAGCGTGCAGCAGAAGCCGTACCGGCGTAGACCCGCGGCGCCGTTCATGACCTCGACGCTGCAGCAGGAGGCGAGCCGCAAGCTCCGCTTCACCTCGCAGCGCACGATGCGCACCGCACAGCGGCTCTACGAGAACGGCTACATCACCTACATGCGGACGGACTCGACGACGCTGTCCGAGTCCGCGTTGGCCGCCGCCCGCGATCAGGCGCGGTCACTCTACGGCGCCGACTACGTGCCGTCCGATCCCCGTCGCTACGACCGCAAGGTGAAGAGCGCGCAGGAGGCGCACGAGGCCATCCGTCCTGCGGGCGACCAGTTCCGCACGCCCGACCAGGTCGCGCGCGAGCTCGGTGGCGA
>Ga0207674_10005300_pt1 | contig 15339 bp, 14 predicted proteins | sample KBSCornC72_FD_184303 | JGI IMG/M metagenome (GOLD analysis project Ga0207674, IMG submission 184303) | Corn rhizosphere microbial communities from Kellogg Biological Station, Michigan, USA - KBS Corn C7-2 (SPAdes) (version 2) | ecosystem: Host-associated > Plants > Roots > Rhizosphere > Soil ... | reverse complement strand
TGCGCAGATTGGTGCCTACTCGCTCCAGGGCGTAGCGCGTGTCGGGATCGCAAAGCAGGGATAAAACGTGATCTTCCATTGCACCATCAGGTGAAAAGTGTGCACGGGCTTTGCAAGCAGAATACGCCGGAGTTGGGGTCACCATGACGGAGCGCAAAAGTAACGTGGAATCCTACCCGTAATCCCCACTGCTACAATCGAAAAGATCGAATGACCCCTGATTTGACTGTAGATATGAGTCCTCTGCCTGCGACGACGACGACCCTGCGCCTCTTTAACACCCTCTCAGGACAAATAGATGAGCTAACTCCTTCCGACGGGAAGGAAGTGAGGATGTACGCCTGCGGGCCAACGGTCTACGACTACGGACATATCGGAAATTTCAGGACTTTCCTCGAGATAGATGTACTGCGCCGATTTTTGAAGCTGATCGGAATGCCGCTGCGCCATGTAATGAACATCACGGACGTGGACGACAAGATTATTCGGAATGCTGCGGCGGCGGGAATCTCGATTGGTGACTATACGGCGAAGTACGTTGAAGCGTTCTTCGAAGATCTGGATGCGCTGGGGGTTGAGCGGCCGGAGACGATTGCCCGAGCTACCGAGAATATTGACCGTATGGTCGAGTTGATCGAGAAGCTGAAAGAAGCGGGCGCGGCGTATAAGACCGAGGAAGGGTCATGGTACTTTCGGCTGAGAGCATTTCCTGAGTATGGAAAGCTCAGCAAGAAGGACCTGAGCGGGATGGAAGACGGCGCTCGCGTGGACGTGGACGAGTACGAGAAAGACTCGGCGCGCGACTTCGCGTTGTGGAAGGCTCCGAAGCCAGGCGAGACAGCGTGGGATACCGCGATCGGGCGGGGGCGACCGGGCTGGCATATTGAATGCTCGGCGATGTCGATGAAGTACCTGGGAGACAGCTTCGATCTGCATGCCGGCGGCGAAGATTTGATGTTCCCGCACCACGAGAATGAAATTGCGCAGAGCGAGAGTGTGACGCACAAGCCGCTGGCGCGACACTGGATGCATGTGCGATTCCTGCTTGTCGATGGCAGGAAGATGTCGAAGAGCGAAGGGAACTTCTATACTCTGCGCGACCTGCTGCTGAAGGGGTACAAGGCTTCGGCAATCCGGCTGGCTTTGATCTCTGTGCCTTATCGCCATCAGCTAAACTTCACATTCGACGGGCTGACCGATGCGACCGCGGCGATCGATCGTTTGCGTACGTTCTACGACCGGCTGGTGAAAGGAAAGTTCGAACCGGGATCGAATCCGGATGTGCAGATCGCAGCCAACAAGGCGAACGAGGAGTACATGGCGGCGCTTGCGAACGACTTGAATACGGCAGAAGCGCGTGCCCCGATATTCGATCTTCTGCGGTTTTCGAACACGGCCATGGACCAGGGCAAGTTCTTCGAGACAGATCGCGAAGCAGTAAAGCGCGTGCTCGCTGACTTCGATGCAGTATTTGGCGTGATCGAGGATCGCGATGCCGAGCCGATGCGCAAAGCGGTTGAGTGGGCAAAGAAGGAAGGGCGCGAGGCGGATGTTGCACCGGAGCTGCTGGCGCAGGTTTCCCTGACGGATGAGGCGATCAATGCGCTAGTTGCGGAGCGGGATCAAGCTAAACGGCGGCGGGACTTTGCGCGCGCGGATCAGATTCGGAAAGAGCTGACGGAGAAAGGCATCGTCATCGAAGACTCGAAGGACGGGGTTCGGTGGAAACGAAAATAGGTGCTAGCTACCAGCTTTCAGCTCTCAGCTTCCAGCAACACCAGCTTCAACCCGCATTGCGAAGAACTCGCGCCACCCGAGACGAAATTAGGAGTTCCCCGATGGAAGCGAACGAAGTTCAGGAACTGAAGGAGCACGCCGAGCACGCCGCGCATGAGGAGTCGATGCGCCCGGTGGCGTTCACCATGAGCGTACTGGCGGTGCTCGTCGCTATTACCACGGTTCTGGGTCATCGGACGCATACGCAGGCCGTACTCTTTCAGAACAAAGCGACCGATCAGTGGAATGAGTACCAGGCGAAGAAGATTCGCTCTTACAACACCAGTCTCGCCGGAGACATGTTGAACGCGATCGCGGTTGCCGACAAGGAGAAAGCTGAGAAGATCGAGAAAGCCTACGCGGATCATCAGGAGAAGTGGAACGAAGATCTGAGCGAGGAGCAGGAGAAGGCCAAGGGGCTCGAAGAGAAAGTGGAGCAGGCCGAGGCGCGCGCAGACCGATTCGATCTCGGCGAGGCGCTGCTGGAGATCGGGCTGGTTATCACCTCTGTGACTCTGCTGACCAAGAGCCGCATCTACTGGTATTTCGGAATCGTATTCGCGCTTGGCGGAGTTGCCTCTGCGCTGTCAGTGCTGGCATTGAAGTAGCGGTTCGCCGCGGCGCCGATCCTTTCCTGATGACGTGGTAGACTGACCGCGCTATGAATGCCCGTCTCACCCTTTCCGCATTTTTCATCATGACAATCTGCGCATCAGCGCAGCAGCAGCAAGTGCCCACCCCTGCGCCGACTCCAGATGAATTCGGATTTGACTATCATCTGCCGTCGGGGTGGGACGCGATCGATGCGCAATCGACGCTGCCCGAGATAAAGGCTCGACAGACGGCCAATGCGAAGACTGATGAAGAGAAGAAGGAGATTGCCTGCATTCAGGTCCCGGTAAGCGCCCGCAAAGGCCCGCCCCCATCCTTCCTCGCAGCTATGGCCCTGCCATTCGATTGCTTCGGGCAGATCATGACCGAGAAGGATTTGCCAGGATTTGCGGAGGGTGCATCTGAAGGGCCGCGGGCGTTTTTCGATTTCGGCGAGCCGACGTTCGGGTCATATAAATTGGGAAATCACAGCATGTGGATCGAACGAGCCAAAGGCAATCCCAAGGGACATCCCGAAATGCCTTACACGCTGGAGATCGCGTGCAGCCTTCTGAAACGTGCCGCGGTGTGCTGGATGACCGTGGCCGGAGACGACGCTTCGCTGAAGCAGTTTGAAGGGAACGCGGTAACACTCGACGGGGACTTCTCCGCGGAACTGGTGCCTGCGACCGCGTTCGACAAGAAGCCCGGGTCATAACCACTGTTGCGTAGCGGCCCCGTTGAGCGCTGCAACGATCATGGTAGACTCGCTGCACAATGCGCACGAAAATACTGCGTACGAAAATACTGCTTGTTGCCCTGATCTCAATCGCAATCTGCGTCGAGGCGCAAGGTGTTGCAACCCAACAGACCGGCGCCACAGCGGCAGAGAAAAACGCAGGTAAGCTGGCGACGCCTGCTGAGACGCCACTTTTCAAGAGTGAGGGTGACTTCACCTTCGCCTACCCAGCGGACTGGGAGGTGCTGGACATGAAGCCGATGCTGCCGCTTCAGCGACTCAAGGCAGAACAAGAAGCGAAAAGCGATATGGAACGCAAAGGTGTAGATTGCGCGCAGGTGCAGTTGACGATCAGGCACGGCGATCCAGCATCGGTGATCGTGATCATGTTTCTTGAATTCAAGTGCCTGGGCCTTGAACTGAAAGAGAGTGAACTGGCAGCGACCGGTATGGGAGTCTCGCAGGGACTGACGAGATCCTTCGCTGTAAAGGATCCGAAGTACGGCGCGTACATCCTGGGCAAGCATGCGTTCTGGATCGAGCGCGCCGATGGAAGTCCCCTGGATCACCCGGAGCATCAATACAAACTGGAAACAACATGCACGCTGCTGAAGAAGGGCCTCGCCTGTTGGCTGGCGATGGCCGGATCTGCCGATGCGATTACGACGTTCGAAGGCGGCAAGGTCTCGCTTGAGGGAGATTCGCCGACGGCTCTTGTCCCCGCTTCGGCATTTGCGCTCAGTCAGTAGATCCCAGTCCGCTGCGTTGATTGCTCCGGGCCACGTGACGATTCGATGACAAATTGGTGACAAGCTGCAAACCGGAGACCGCCTATACTCCTGGACGTGTCACAGGCTCAAACCGGTGCTTAGGGGCAAGTGTGCAGCGCATGCGCATGCCATCCCAGGCGCCTGTGAGCACACGTTCTAAGCACATCGGCATCGGGGGCCGGAGTCGAAAGGCGTGGCGCTGATATGTAGACTCACGATCCAGATAACGTCAAGAACAGAGAACCTGGATCCGACGCCAACAAGACCGAACCGAAAAGGGAGCAATCCGTAATGTCGATCTTCAAGGGAATCGCAAATGTCGAGCACACATTTGCAGGCTGGGCAGAGAAAGAGCTGTCCAAGCTATTCAAGGACGCACCCAAAATTGAGCAAGTTGCAGACGCAATCCTGACTTACGTCGGTCCCGCACTTCAGACTGTTGTTACGATCGAGGCAGGAGCACCGGCAGGTGCCCTTGTCGGCAAGGTGATTCGAGAAGCACAATCAGATCTGACCGCTGCGAGTGGCGCCATGTACGATTTCGGCGCAACGCCGAGTGTCGGCAGCATCATCAACGGTGTGAAAGACAATCTGGCAGCGTTGCTGGCCGCGGGACACGTCAGCAATCCCGCAAGCGTGGCCAACGTGAATCAGGTTGTCAATGAACTCGACGTTCTCGTAACCGCTTTAGGCAAGGTCTCGGCGAATTCTCCAACACTGATGCATTCTAAGAAGCCGCAAGCTGTCGCGCCCGCGACTGCATAGATAAAAGCGGCAGGTACGCGATGAGCGTCCCTGCCGCTGGTTTGATGTTGTTGATCACGGTGTTGCGTCAGCGCGTGCCGGCGATCGGTTCCAACCGAAATTTGTACTCATATGCGACCGCTGGAAGCGAAAACTCCTTGTGGGTCGGAGCACCCCAGCTATCGTCTCCACCCACGCCCATCTGCCGGTAATCGAGATTCACAGTGATGTCGTCGGAGTTGACGATCTCAGCCGAGTGCTTGTGGCCGATGTTAGCGGGAGCCTTCTCATGCTCCAACTCTGACATGCGGAAAGGCCATGCGCTGAAACTCAGCAAAGGCATACCGATCGCTTTGAGACCGAATCCCTGGTCGTCGGTTAATGTTATCCATCGTGTATCGGTGCGGTTGCCTGTCTCCTGCGGCTCGACATAGGGGAACCACATGTCATCGACTTTGCTTTTGTAAATTCCAATCGCCGCGCTGAGATTGCGATCCCAGTAATTTTCCTGCGGACCGCGTCCATACCACTGAATGTTTCGCAGATCGCCGGAGACTCTCATCTGCATGCCGACTCGCGGCAGGTCTGGGAGGGACCCTTCGCCGGGTTTGAACGAGCTTTCGATTTCTACAGAGCCGTCACCATGGATAGTGTAGACGTAGCTTTGAGTGGAATGCTCGGCGGGAAGCGTGGAGGTGGCGGTGACCTTAATGGTCTCAGGAGAAACCTGCTCCGCCTTCACGGTTGCAGGGCTGCGATTCGCGGCTGCAAGTTCCCAGATACCCTGGCGGCGCGCCATGCCGTTGCCGCGATCGTTATCGGTTGGAGCGCGCCAGTAGTTCGGCTCCAGAGGAGCGGTAAGCAGTTCCTTGCCGCCTACATTGTACGAAGAGATGGAGCCCGATCCGCGATCGATAGCGATAGAGAACGCATCGTTCGAGATCACGAAATGGTCGGGAATCTCGGCGAGTTTCACAGCAGGCAAGCCCTCGGCCTTGCGTTCGGGGACGGCGCCGTTTGCGGATGGGAGTTCGAATTGATCCCACGCTACGACGTGGCCGGCTGGTGCCCAGGAAGTATCCTGCGCAAGCTTGAACGTGACGGTGAGGAAAAATTCCGCACCGGGCGTGGGGCTGGGCTGCTTCAGATCGAGCGTGACTTCCTTCGTCTCTCCGGGAGGAACGTCCTCGACCGGCAGTTCGCCACTTTGGATAGTTTTTCCATTTTCGTCGAGGGTCCATGAACCACGAACGAATCCGAGGCCGACGAAGTTGTGCTTGTTGTGGATGCGGATCTTACCACTGGCAAGATCGACGGCTTCAACCTTGATTTCGGCATACGATTTTTTTACTTCGCTTAGGCCGGGATGCACGGTGCGGTCGGGCAGAACGAGGCCGTTGGTGCAGAAGTTGTCATCGTTCGGCTTGTCCCCAAAGTCACCGCCATAAGCCCAGAAATCTTTTCCGTTCGCGCCCTTCTTGCGGATGCCCTGGTCGACCCAGTCCCAGATGAAGCCGCCATGCGCCCAAGGCTCTTTCTCAAAGAGATCCCAGTACTGCTGGAAATTCCCGGTGCTGTTGCCCATGGCATGCGCGTATTCGATCTCAAAAAACGGACGTCCGTTGCCATGTGTCTTGTAGTACTCGACGATGTTCTGTGGCTTGGCGTACATGGGAGAGAGGGCATCTCCGTGCACGCTGTCGTGGGGCTCGTAGATGATGAAGAACTCCGGATGGTGTGTCCTGCCCCATTCTTTGGCAGCGATGAAGTTCGCGCCCCATCCGGCTTCGTTGCCCATGGAAAAGCCGATGATCGATGGATGGTTCTTGTCGCGTTCGATGGTGCGGCGGAATCGATCCACGATGGGTTCGCGGAAGTCCGGTCCATCCGAAATTGGCTGTTTCTCACCCGATCCGTAGCCGTGCGATTCCACATTGGCTTCGTCGAGGATGTAAAGGCCGTACTCATCGGCGAGCGAGTACCACTCGGGAACGTTGGGATAATGACAGGTACGCACGGCGTTGATGTTGTTCTGCTTCATCAGCTTGATGTCTTCGATCATCATTTCGCGCGTGACCACCTGGCCTCGGTCTGGATCGAATTCGTGGCGATTCACACCCCGGATCATCAGCTTCTTGCCGTTGAAGAGAATCTGATCGCCCTTGATTTCCGACTGGCGAAAGCCGACCTTCCACGGGACGACTTCGACTACGCTGCCCTTTGCGTCCTTGACTGTGAGCACCAATTGATAAAGGTAGGGAAGCTCTGCAGACCATTTGTTGGGCTTGGAAACAGCTTGTTGGAGATCAAGGTCGGAGTCTTTGCCGGCGAGCACGTTCAGCTTTTTGGTGAGCGAGAATACCTGCTTGCCCGCCGCGTCCATGAGTTTCGCTTCAACGGAAGCAGCCGCGCCCTTCGCGGCGCCAGCGTTCTGAAGACTCAGATGAAGCTTGAAGGTTGCATTTTCATAGGCGCTGTCAAACGGCGTGAGGACCTGGAAGTCACGGATGTGCAGCGGTGCGCGCGCAACGAGCGTGACATCGCGGAAGATGCCGCTCATCCGCCAGAAGTCCTGGTCTTCCATGTAGCTGCCGTCAGACCAGCGGTAGACTTCGACAGCGATGGTGTTTTTACCGGGCTGAAGGTACTTGGTTATGTTGTATTCCGAAGCCATACGCGAGTCCTGGCTGTAGCCGACTTTCTGGCCGTTGATCCAGACGTAGTAGGCAGAGTTGACGCCATTGAAGAGAAGATAGGTCTGGCGGCCATTCCAGGATGCAGGGATCTCGAAATCGCGCCGGTATGATCCAACCGGATCGCGCTGATTGAATGCTGTCCACGAATGATCGTCCGGGGTGTCGGTTACACGCGGGGCGTCACGCTTGAAGGGGTAGGTAATGTTGGTGTAGATCGGAGTGCCGTAACCCTCCATCTCCCAGTTGGAAGGAACCGGAATTTCTTTCCAGGAACTAACGTCGAAATCGGGCTTGTAAAAGTCGACAGGGCGCAGGTCTGGCTGCTTCACCCAGTGGAACTTCCAGGTGCCGTTGAGTGACTGCACCCAGGGAGAATTGCGGGTGTCACGGAGAGCCGTAGATTCGTCCGGGAACGGCGTGAAAGTCGCACGTGCGGGCTCTTTGTTGATGCCGAAGACATGAGGATTCTCCCAATCGGGAGCCGCGGCGGTTTGCGTTTGCCCATAAAGGCACGCCGAAGCAAGGAGCGCGAGTGGTAGCAGAGAGGATGTAAAGGCTTTCATTTTTGGCTCTTCCAGGAGACAGAATTGGTTCGCGTGGGAATTCTACTATCCGGCTGGCAAGTGCTGTCCATGGCGAGGATCGAGCGGATCAAACCCGTCCGGAATGAGACGCATCGGACCCACACATTGATGGAGTAATGGACATGGCAAAGCCGAAGTCGCCACATACGCAGACGCAGCAGGATACGCACTTCGCACAAACAGATGTGAGTCCCGATGAGCTCGAGCAGAACAGCGGAAAAGCTTCGGAGTACGAAAACAGAGAGGGGGCAGAAACGGGCGGGAAGCGCTCACCAAGAACAATGCCGAGCTCTGCACATTCGCACAATACAGAAGGTCAGCCTGTCGCCTATGAGGGATCTCTGGCTAGCCGAACGTTCAACGACGATACGAAGCAAGGTGTGACGACAAACGCCAGCAGCAAAGAAGCCGAGGGACAGCGGAAGGTCGTGAGCGAACGAGAATACGCGCAAGCGGGAGTGAATCACAGCAACAAGATTCCCCCTCGGTGAAAGGCGCACACCGGCAGCCCTGCAGTCCAATGAACGACCGATCCAACCGGGAACATTCCTCGCCGCATCCAGTTCCACTGGACGGAGGAGGAGATGGCACTGGCATGCCGAAGTTCGTTTTAGCGATTGTTGTTCTCTTGTTCGCTGGGTGTTCGTGTGTAATGCACGCACAGAGGCGCGTCGAAGCCGGCTTGCTCCTGGATTATCTGAGCGTCTCTCAAACGGAGACCAACAACTTCGGCTTGGGCGGGCGGCTCGGCATCCGTGTACACCGCAGCGTCATGGCTGAGGGAGAGCTCGCCTACGACTACGGCGTTAACTTCGAAGAGGTCTACAACGACGTTACGAACGGAAATGTGAAAGCAATTGAGAGGACGTCGATCGGCGTAACGGAAGGACTCTTCGGCCCGAAGCTGCAGCGAGCAGAGGGTCATCTTCGTCCATTTGTCACGCTGAAGGGCGGGTTCGTGGATTTCCGTCTGAGCCCGAGTCTCATTCCGTACAGCGGCGTCGCCAGCGCGGTACTGGGAATTCGGGATTCCAATCTGAATGCGGCAATGTATCCCGGAGGCGGCATGACGGCAACTCTGGGACCGCTCGGATTGCGACTGGAGTTTGGTGACCTGATCTATTTCAACGATGGCGCACACAATAACCTGCGGATCACATTCGGGCCTATCGTAAGGTTCTGACTAGCTGACGTGGACGACGGGGCGTCGCTCAATTTCAGGAACTGCTTTGCGCAGGACTTCATGCGTGAGGGGGGCAACATCCCCTTCGCCAAGGAAGAGGAAGCGAAAGATATTGGCCACGGGATTTCCTTCAGTCCACTTGAAGTAGATATGCGGCACTCGGCCGGTGACCTTTTCGATATGAATGAGAATGGCAGCCACCGAGTTGGCCACCATCGGGCTGCGCGCGTGGAGAAGGCAGTGCCTTCCCAATCTATCTCCGTCCACATTCAAATGCTCTGAGAATTCTGAAGCGTCGGTTCGTTCCACTTCGAGAAAGAGGATTGGCACATGCTCGGGAAGGCCATGGAAAGTGCGGACGAGGGCCTCAATACGATTTAGATCCTCAACCGTTGTGACTGCTTTGGGACGGCGAGCGATGAGGCGAACGGGCTGATCGCCGGTGTCGTGAACCAGACAGACGACTTCGCTGGAGAAGTCCACACCTGTGATGCGGAGTTCCGTGGAGCGTGTCGCACGTGAAACGAACGACGTGAACATGATGCTCGCGATGAAGATGCAGGAGATTTTCAAGCCTTCCGGGCGCTCCCATATGTTCATTGCTGTTGTGTAGATGAAGATGGCGGCGACGAGAAGGAACGGCCAGCGACCACGGGTTTTCCAAGCTGAAAGCGCGACAGCGCAAGCTGCCGAAGTGATGAGCACGAGTACGCCGGTAGCGTAAGCGCCGCCCTGGGCATCGACGTCAGCGTGGAACCTGGCGGTGACGAAGAAGGCCACTGCGACGAAGACAAGCACCAGCGGGCGGGAGGCCCTTGCCCACTCGGGCGCCATGCCGAAGCGCGGCAGGTAGCGCGGAATCAGGTTGAGGAGCCCGGCCATGGCGGACGCGCCGGCGAAACCGAGGATCAGGATGGTGCTGATGTCGTATACAGATCCAAACGCGTTTCCGAAATACTGATGCGCCAGGTATGCCATCGCGCGACCGTTGGCTTCACCGTTTTCCTCGAACGCCGCCGGCGGAATGAGCACAGTGGTGATGAAGCTGGTGGCGATCAGGAAGACGCTCATGATGCAGGCTGCGGTAACCAGCAGTTTGCGCGTGTTGCGGATTCTCTCTTCGATGCTTTCACCGCGGATGAGCGGCATCACAGCGACGCCGGTTTCAAATCCCGAGAGACCGAGGGCGAGACGTGGGAAGAGAAGCAGGCAGATCGCGACGATCCCCAGCCAATTGGGGTGTTGCGCCAGGGCCTCGTTTTTCCATATCTCGATTCGCAATGGGTGACGAAGAACCTCGATCGCGGCACGGACAGTGACTACTGCGTTGAGGAGAAGATAGGCGCCGACCAGGATGACGGCGATGTTGATGGCCTCGTGGAATCCCTTGAGGAACACTACGCCGAGAATGGCAAGGATGAGCAGGGTGATGAACATCTGGCTGCTGAGCCAATGCGGAGCGAAAGGATTGTGGATGAAGTGCGCGGCGGCGTCAGCGGCCGAAAGGGTCATGGTGATGATGAAGTCGGTGGTGGCGAAGCCGAGCAGCGCGAGTACAAATAGCTTGCCGGCCCATTCGGGGAACAGCCGCTCGAGCATGGCGATGCTGCCCTGCCCGTTTGGGCTAGCTTTGGCGACACGCGCATAGAGTGGCAGGGCCGCGAAGACAGTGACCAGGACAAGTACGAGAGTCGCGAAAGGGGAAAGATAGCCGGCCGCAAGGAAGGCGATGCCGGGCTGGTACCCAAGGGTGGAGAAGTAATCGACGCCGGTGAGGCACATGACGGCCCACCATGGGTGAACGGGTTCCGCGACGCTATGTACGCCCTTGGGGAGCTTGAGGTCTGCCAGGAGCCAGTCAGTTAAGCCTAGCTTTGTCATTCAGATCGAGTGCCTTCGCCGTCGTTGATCAAGTTCAGTTGGATGCTGATTTTGAAGCATAGGTCGGGCCGGAGCGGCGCGGATGACCCGCCGGAGATTGTGACCGGAGGCGAGTCTGCTAACCGTGAAAGCATTGGAAAGCCATTGTAACTGCGTGCTATGCTTCGGCCAGAGACGCTGATGAAAGGGCACAGCTCCATCCCGTTGCAGTCGATTCCAGCCACAAAGCGTTGGTCGCGAGCCCGCGTGCGATGCCTCTGCCCGCGACGCCATCTGCGCGTTCTGCCCTCCAGCACTCGACCTAGTCTCTTCGGTGGCGATTAGTCTCTGCCCGCCGAAGGCCCTCGCCTGCTCATAGCGGACCTGAATCGGTCCGCAGAATAGAACGCCCCCTCAGCGGGGTCGCGGCTGCGTCCTCTTCGCAGCCGGCAACCGATCGACGAGGAGAACTAACATGACGAAGCAAGAGATGCATGCCAAATCTGGACCGAAGCTTTCGGGTCCGGTGCCGGGCCCCAAGGCAAAGGCCGCGGTGGAAGCAGACGGGCGGCTGATTTCTCCCAGCTACACGCGTTCGTATCCGCTGGTGGCGAAGCGCGGTCGCGGTTGCCGAGTCGAGGATGTGGATGGAAACGAATTCCTTGATTTTGCCGCCGGCATCGCGGTGACATCGACCGGGCACTGCCATCCGGAGGTGGTGAAGGCGATTCAGAAGCAGGCCGCGGAGCTGATCCACATCTCAGGGACTGATTTCTATAACGAGCCGCTGACCCAGGTTGCTGAGAAGCTTTCGGCAATTGCGCCGATGCGCGGACCGCATCGCGTCTTCTATGGCAACTCGGGCGCTGAGGCTGTGGAGTGCGCTATCAAGCTGGCGCGATATCACACCGGACGGCAGCACATCATCGCATTCCTCGGGGCCTTCCACGGACGCACCATGGGGGCGCTATCTCTGACCGCGTCAAAGCCGCAGCAAAAACGCAGATTTGCGCCGCTGATGCCGGGTGTGACGCACGTGCGCTATCCCTATGCGTATCGCGGTTGCACGGGCGGACCGCAGGAGGAAGAGGCATTTGCGCTTGGTTGCGCGCGATACATCGAGGAGAAGCTGTTCAAAACGATTCTGCCGCCGGAAGAAGTCGCAGCGATTATTGTGGAACCGATTCAGGGTGAGGGCGGATACGTCGTCGCTCCCGATAATTTTCTGCGTGAATTGCGGGCGATCTGCGACAAGCACGGGATCATGCTCGTGGCGGACGAAGTGCAGTCGGGTGCAGGCCGCACAGGGAAGTGGTGGGCAATTCAGCACTCAGGCGTGGAGCCCGACATCGTCTGTATGGCCAAAGGAATTGCGAGCGGCATGCCCCTCGGTGTGTGCATGAGCAAAGCGGAAGTGATGGACTGGGTGCCTGGTTCGCATGCTTCGACATTTGGCGGCAATCCCGTTTCACTTGCGGCGGCGCTGGCAACAATCGATATCCTCGAACGCGAAGGAATCGCAAACGCAGCGAAAGTAGGCGCGAAAATGCTCGAGCGGCTGAATGGGTGGAAGAAGACTCACGCGCTGGTTGGCGATGTGCGCGGCCGGGGACTCATGATCGGCGTTGAACTCGTGAAGGACAAGGCAACACGCGAGCCAGTGACCGAATTGCGGAATCGTGTGGAGAAGGTTGCATTCGAGAACGGGCTGATTATTCTCGGATGCGGAGAGACGTCGATCCGGCTGTGTCCACCTCTGATCGTGAGTGAGGATGAAGCAATGGTCGGCCTCGACATTCTGGAAGGTGCGCTGACACAAGTGGAGAGCGAGTTCGCGGGCAAGCGGGAACTCGCCAGTGCGAACGCGTAAATCATTTCGCGAAGAAAGCAGAAGGCCGGAGCGAGAGTGCTCCGGCCTTCTTGTTTCTTCAGATCGCGCCCTACTTAGCTGAGCACGGTTTGTTGCGGTCTGGACGCGCGCCAGCAGCTCTGGCATCAGCTTCGGACATATATCTGCCCGCTTTGGTTGTGCCGTAGAACTGGGTTCCGTAGCAGTGATAAACGTTTGTGGAGGAGTTGACCCATACGAGGCCAGGTCCGCCGCCAGCGGCTGGTGTCTTGTTGGAAGCGGAGGTTCTGGTCGAGGTCCTCTGAGTTGGTGCAGCTGCGGCAGGAGAAGGAGTTGAAGCCTGCGGCGGAGCGGGGGTGGCAACGGCCGCCGGGGTCGGGGCTGTGGTCTTCGGAGCAGCCTGAGCTGGCGCCGCATCAGCTGCGTACCAGGTGTCGACGCCCTGATGTCCTCGGCATGCGCCCTGCTTCTTGGGTGCGGTGGTATACGTTCCGTCTTTGCATTTTCCAGTAGCGCCGGCTGGCATCGCTCCGCTAGAAGCGGCCGCGGCGGCTTTCGGGGTGGATGCAGGCGCGGAGCTCTTGGGCGCAGCGGCTGCGTACCACGTGTCGATGCCTTTATGTCCCCGGCATGCGCCCTGCTTGGTGGGCGCCGAAGTAAATGTTCCGTCTTTGCACTTACCGGTAGTTCCAGCGGGCGCGCCGGATGGCGCCTGAGCGAGCAAGATGCAGGGAGAGAGGATCAGCCCGGCGACCATAGCCTGGAGAAATTTAGCTTTCATATTCACCGTCCTTTGTTGGGCTGGAGGGGAAGGCTCCAGCGCCCAAATAGTACAGCACAAAGGGATAGATGCACACAGATGGCGAAGATTCCAGCGCAATTTCAATTGCGGACCGAGCGGGTAAGCCTATACTTGGTTTCGCGGTCGGGCCCATGTTTTGAGAAAGGACACGCAATATGAGCTTCCTTGATTCGGTAACCAACCTGGCAAAAGGGCTCTCAGAAAGCGGAGATCACGCCGCGGTTGCGGGCGGATTGATGCAGGAGATCGGTGGAGTAGGCGGAATGGCAGGACTGATCCAGTCCTTGCATCAGAACGGCGCTGGCGGTCTTGTTCAGCAGTGGGCGAACGGGCAGACACAGCCTGCAAATCCGGGAGCCATTGAACAGGCGATCGGTGGGTCGGGATTGATTAACAGCATCGCGCAGAAGACGGGGATGTCACCAGATACAGTGCGGTCGAGCCTGGCGACGGTGGTGCCGCTGCTCGTGAATCATTTGACGGCGAATGGGCATGTGACGACCGACGGGCAGGTTACGGGAACTCCGGCGCCTGAGAGCGGATCGCTGATCCAGTCGATTCTTGCGAAGCTGCTGTAGGCGGGCAAGCGTGATCCATATATTGTCGGAGGCCGGAAAAACCAGTTCAGGTTTTGTAAGGAGGGGCCAAATGGCAAGCAAATTTGTGCTGAAGAAGTCTTTAGACGGGCAGTTCCGTTTTGTCCTTAAGGCTGGGAACGGAGAAACAATCCTCACTAGCGAACTGTACAAGGCGAAGCCGTCGGCACTAAGCGGAATCGAGTCCGTGAAGAAGAATGCTGCTATCGATGAGCGTTATGAAAAGAAGGTGGATAAGGCTGGGCATCCGCGATTCAACCTGAAGGCGGGCAATCACGAGATCATTGGCAGCAGCGAAAGCTACAACAGCGAGGCTGCACGCGATAACGGCATCGCTTCAGTGAAGGCAAACGCGGCGATGGCCGTTCTTGACGACGAGACGGCGTAGGTGACTTGAAGGGCGTGTGTGCGCGCGGGCACGGCACAGCACATTGAATCCGGTGCAGACTGGATCACATGGAATCCCTGCGCCTGATGCGCGTGCGTTGGCTGGAGCGAACCTTTGCCGGGCTCAATTGGATTGCACGTAAACGCGGGCGTGATGCGGGGCCTGCGCACCTGATCGTCGGCGTAGAAGGCGAAAATGCTGTCTTCTTTTACCTGCTGCGGAAGGGCTACACCATCGTGGCGCGCCGGTGGTCGTCAGGAGACGTGCCCGGCGATGTAGACCTGATTGCGTGGCACGGGCCGGTGCTGTGCTTCGTTGAAGTGAAGACGCGCACGGCTCGCGACATGACTCCGGCAGAAACTGCGGTGGATGAGCACAAGCGCAACGTGCTCCGCCGCCTGGCGCGGCGCTATGTCCGGCAGCTACCCGGAAGCGCGATGCCGCCGGTGCGGTTCGATGTGGTGAGTGTATACGCGGTGCCGGGAAACGAGCGGGAGTTCGTGCACTTTGAAGGCGCGTTTGAGCTGAACGCGGGAGGCCGAGACTGACTCGCCGCACTAGCCTTTGGCGTCTTCGAATTCCTCGTGCCAGGCCATCTGTATCGCTTCGAGGCGTCCCTCATTTGACTTCGCAGGATCGTCTGCGAACCCTTCGAGTTCAGTCACGTACTTGTGCAGATCAGTGAAGCGCACCGTGAGAGGGTCAAGGCCAGGAAACTTCTCTTGTAGTTGAATGCCGATCTCTTCGGCGTCGGTCCAGTG
>Ga0207674_10005299_pt1 | contig 15341 bp, 14 predicted proteins | sample KBSCornC72_FD_184303 | JGI IMG/M metagenome (GOLD analysis project Ga0207674, IMG submission 184303) | Corn rhizosphere microbial communities from Kellogg Biological Station, Michigan, USA - KBS Corn C7-2 (SPAdes) (version 2) | ecosystem: Host-associated > Plants > Roots > Rhizosphere > Soil ... | reverse complement strand
CGCGTTAATAATCCAACCGCCACTTGATCTGGTTGTATTGGGGCAGTTGGAGGTTGGTCAGGGCGAAGTCCGCCGCCGTCGCGACGCCGTCGCCGCCGGGGAGGCTCTTGGTGGGGTAGGACTCGGCGTGGCCGTCGAAGAAGAGCAGGTTGGTGATCGTCTTCTTGTTGTGGCGGGCGTTCAGGCGGTTGGGGCGGGTGTGCAGGTTGAATGACACGCCGTCGAACAGGAAGACCGTCTGGCTCGACTTGCGGATCTGGCTAATCTTGGTCGTGGACGGCGAGGTGAGGACGGTGGTGCCGTCGGCCGGCCAGCGGCGCGACGGGATGTAATCCTGGGCGCCGCTGGTGCCGTTGATCCCGTACCAGCAGAAGACGGCGCGGCCCTTGTCGAAGAGGTTGGAGACCTGGAGGTAGCCCTTCTCGCCGTCGCCGCTCTGACGGCTGTCGGGCTTGGACTTGTCGAGGTAGGTGTTGGAGTTGAAGTCTTCCAGGCCCGACGGGCACTTGAGCACACTGCCGCCCGCGGGGGGCGCGCTGACGTCGGTCGTGTACGGGTAGTCGATCAGCTTCTGCGTGACGAAGAGGGTGAACCAAGTCTCGTCGATGACGACGCCGCCACTGTCGGTCGCGCCGGTCAGGCTGCCGTAATCGTTGAGGACGGTGTACCCCTTGAAGGTCGTGGCGTAGAGCGCGTTGGCCTGGCCGAGTTGGCGCAGGTTCGACAGGCACTGCACGGTCTTGGACTGGTCACGGGCCTTGTTCAGCGAGGGGAGCAGGATCGAAATGAGGAGGGCGATGATGCCGATGACGACCAGCAGTTCAACGAGGGTGAAGGCTCGACGCTTGCGTTCGCGCATGCTTACCTCTCTCTTTTGTGGAACGACCGATGTGAGCCGGCGAGTATAAGGACAATCGATTGCAGTGTAAACCGCAAATTATATCAAAGGCGTGACAAATCTTCAGGAAACTCTATTGATCCAGCCGCCACTTGGGCCCGCCGGCGTACTTCGGGCTTTGCAGGTTGGCGAGGCTGAAGGTGGTCGTGGCGGGGTTGGCGTCGCCCAGGCCGCCGGGCAGGTCGGCGGTGCGGAAGGTGTCGGCGTGACCGTCGAAGAAAAGGATGTTGGTCGCGGTGTTCTTGTTGTGGCGTGCGTTGAGTCGATTGGCGTTGGTGCGCTGCACGTGCAGGCCGAGAATGCCGTCGAAGAGGAAGACCATCTCGCTGGACTTTTTGACCTGCGACATCTTCACGAAGCCGTCGGTGCCGCTCACGCGCCGGCACGGCTCGGGGATCACGGGGGTGGTGCTGTCGGCGGCCGCGTTGATGCCGTACCACGAGTAAACGCGGAGGCCGGGCTGGACGCCCTTGGACGACGCCTGGTTGAGGTAGCCCATGGCCCCGCGTGCGTCCTGCCGGCTGGTGGGCAGGCCGTTGTTGATCGCGGTGATGCTCGACTGTTCGAGGATGCCCGACGGGCAGTGGAAGACGTTATCCTCCGACGGGGGGATGTTGGCATCGACGTTCGAGGGGTAGTTGAGGTACTTCAGACCCACGAGGATCGTCGCCCAGGTGTCGCTCCAGACGCGGCCCTCGGGCTCGCTCGCCAGCGCGGGGTCGAGCACGTCGGCGGGGACGAGATACCCCTTGTTCTCCGCGGTGTACGTGCCCGACGCGATGCCGAGCTGGCGGAGGTTGGAGAGGCATTTGGCGACCCGGCTGGCCTCACGCGCCTTGTTCAAAGCGGGGAGCAGGATCGAGATCAGCAGCGCGATGATGCCGATGACGACGAGCAGTTCGACGAGCGTGAAAGCGGCGGCTCGACGGCGGTGGGATCGCATGGTTCAGTCCTTCGCACGCGGTGTGACGTCGTGTGTGTCGAGTCGCTCGCTCGCTCGCTCGCTCGCGCGCGCTTTACGGGCGTTACTGGTCCAACCGCCACTTGGGCCCGCCGGCGTACCTGGGGTCGCGCAGGTTGGTGAGCGAGAAGGTGCTTGACGCGTTGGAGCTTCCGACGCCCGCGTCGCCGATGCCGCCGGGCAGGCTGGCGGTAGGATAGGTCGCGGCGTGGCCGTCGAAGAAGAGCAGGTTGGTCGCGGTCCGCTTGTTGTGTCGCGCGTTCAACCGGTTGGCGTTCTGGTTTTGCACGTTGATGGCGATGCCGTCGAAGAGGAAGACGACTTCGGACGACTTGCGGATCTCGTTGATCTTGGGGATGGCTTTCGGCGGGTTGGTCGGGCTTCCGGGGGTGGTGCCGTCGGTGGGCCAGCGTCGGCAGGGGATATAGTCGGCGCCGCCGCTGGTGCCGTTGATCCCGTACCACGAGTAGACGACGCGCCCGGGGTCGTACAATTTCGAAATCTGCTGCAATCCTTTGGCGCCCTCGGCGTCGGTGCGGCTCTTGGGCAGGCCGCTGGTGACGCTGGAGTTGGCGACGAACTCCTGGAGCGCCGAGGGGCAAAAGAGGGCGTTGCTCTCGGACGGTGGCGCATTGGCGACCGTCTGCGGGTACGGCAGGTACTTGGCCCCGACGAGAATGGAGGCCCAGTTGTCGAGTACGGCGTAGCCGTTGGGGCCGGGGCCGCTCATCCAGTCGCCGATGTCGGCGGGGATGATGTATCCCTTGTTGTCCGCGATGTAATTCGCGTGGATCGTGCCGAGCTGGCGGAGGTTGGACAGGCACGCGGCGACGCGGCTGGCCTCACGCGCCTTGTTGAGCGCCGGTAATAGGATCGAGATCAGCAGCGCGATGATGCCGATGACGACGAGCAGTTCGACGAGCGTAAACGCGCTGCGGTTGGACAAACGGGGGTGATCGTTGAAACGCAAACTCTGACCTCCGCGGGAAGGAAAAACGTCTATGTGTATATTGTAGAACGCGTCCGGCGTTGGCGCTTAATCGCGGAGTGCCAACGGGGGCGACAATACCTCGTTTAGGATCATTGCGGCGCGGAGGGTTTCGGGCCGCTTGAGAAGGCGGGCAATTTGATCGGGGGGCACTGGGCCGCTGCTCTTCGCTTTGGCCGCCGGGGCGGTGGGTTGTGTGGTCCGGCCAACGGAGGCGGCGGGGGCGAGTTGTGATACCGGCGGCGGTGGGGGCGGGGCGACGAATTGCGGTCTCGCCCGTTTTTGCTGGCGGCTTTTCGGTTGTTGCGTTGCGGGCGTCGCCGGCGGCAGGCTGGTCGCCGCGCCTTGGCGCGTGCGGGCGCGTTTCTGGGCTTCGTCGGACTTCTTCTTGACCGCCGACGCGATGCCGCCGATCACCCAGAAGATCGCGACGATCACGCCGACGATCAGCTTGATGAAATTCTCGTCGTCGCTTTTGGCGTAGATGAAGGTGAGTGGGGTCATTGCGTAGCCGAGGCACTTGGACACGGCCCGCGAGCGGGCCGGCTAAACTTGGCGAGTGACGCGTCCGTTAAGATTTGGCGCCGTCGGTGGGTTTGCCGATGGATTCGCGCATGCCGGTGTCGGCCTGGATGTTCTTGAGCTTGTAGTAGTCGATGACGCCGAGGTTGCCGTTGCGGAAGGCTTCGGCGATGGCCTTGGGCACCTCGGCTTCGGCCAGGACGACCATGGCGCGGTTCTCGGCCTGCTTGGCGATGTGTTCCTGCTCGTGGGCGACGGCCATGGCGCGGCGCTGCTCGGCTTCGGCCTGGAAGCGGCGGAGGTCGGAGGCGGCCTGGTCGGCGGCGAGCTTGGCGCCGATGTTCTCGCCGACGTCGATGTCGGCGATGTCGATCGAGAGGATCTCGAAGGCGGTGTTGGCGTCGAGGCCCTTGGCGAGCACGGCCTTGGAGATGTGATCGGGGTTCTCCAGGACGTCCTTGTGGTCGGTCGCCGAGCCGATGGCGGTGACGATGCCTTCGCCGACGCGGGCGATGATGGTCTCTTCGGTGGCGCCACCGACGAGGCTCTTGATGTTGGTGCGGACGGTGACGCGGGCCTTGACCTTGAGCTGCACGCCGTTCTTGGCGACGGCGTCGATCGTCTGGCGGCCCAGGGCGGGGTTGGGGACGTCGATGACCTTGGGGTTCACGCTGGTCTGCACGGCTTCGAGGATGTCGCGGCCGGCGAGGTCGATGGCGGTGGCGACGTTCCAGGGGAGTTCGATGTTGGCCTTGTTGGCGCGGATGATGGCGTTGATCACGCGCATGACGTTGCCGCCGGCGAGCACGTGCGATTCCATCTCGCGGCCACTGACCTGCAGGCCGGCGCGCATCGCCTGGATGCGGCTGTTGACGATGATCAGTGGGTTGACGTTTCGGATGCGCATGCCCAGCAGGTCGGCGAAGGTGACGTGCGAGCCGGAGACCATGGCGCGGACGTAAAGGCCGATGAAGTTGAACATGATGAGCAGGAGGATCAGCAGAATCCCGAGCAGTACCAGCCAGAAGATCGTCCAGCCGTCGAAGGTATATGCGAGCGTGTTCATAGTGTGCGATTCCCGCAGGCGCGCGGCCCGCTGTTGTGTTAGCTGATGGTTACGATCGGCCGAACCACGAGTCGATTGTCACCGTCGCTGCGGACGGTGACGGGCGTCCCGCGGGCGACGTAGCCGACGTCGCTGACGACGGACAGGGTGACTTTATCGCCGGTGACGGGGTGAACAAAGATCGCCGACCCGCCGGGTTTGAGTTCGCTGTACGCCTGACCGACCGCGCCGACTGCGGGGCGGTAGTCGTCCGTGGCCGGTCGCGAGACGATGTCACTGGCGGTCACGTTGCCGGAGGTCGCGGTGAGGATCAGGCGGTTGAGATACGGCAGCTTGGGCAGGTTCCGCCGCAGCCAGAGGGACAGGAGCATGGAGACGAAGAGGGCGGTGGTGACCATCGCCAGGCCGTTGCGGACGTTGACCCAGGTGCCCTCGAGCTTAGGCATGAAGCCGGGCCCGGCGGGCTCGCGGCCGACGAAGGTCATCACCAGGCCGAAGAGCAGCATGACGATGCCGATCACGCCGGTGACGCCGAAACCCGGGATGACGAACAGTTCCAGCGCGATCAGGATGATGCCGATCAGGATGACGACGATCTCCCACCACTGGGCGTAGCCGGTCAGCAGCGGCACGCCGACCAGCACCGCCAGGGCGAGCACCGCCAGCACCTCGGCGAAGCCGTGGCCCGGCGCATGGAGGGCGGCGTAGACGCACTGGGCGAAGACGATCATGAGGATCATCCGCACGAAGGGGTTGTTGAGCCATTCGACGAACTTGTCCCCGGCGGCGGGGGCGTAGGTGGCGACGACGTTGTAACTGCGCTGGCTGGCCAAGGTGTTCCAACTGGGCTCGATACCGCGCGCCAGGCCAAGCTTGGCGGCGGACTTGCCGCTGACCGTGAGCAGGGTCGAGTCGGAATCGACGGGCGTGCGGACGTCGGGGTCGTGGACTTCGGTCCACCCTTGGCCCGTCAGCGTCTTGAACTCATTTTCGTCAACGAAGCGGCGCGCGCCGTCGGGCGATTGCACCCAGTGGACGACGACCTTCATCGAAACCATCGCCTGGGCGAGGAGGGGATCGTAGCCGTTGCGGAGGGCGCTGTCGTGGAACTCGGAAAGGATCGGGCTTTCCTGCTTGGCGCGCTCGGTATCGCCCAGCGTCTGGAGCGTGCCGTCGTCGCGCAGGGCGATCGGGGCGCAATCGCCGAGCAGGGCGCTGGGGGCCATGACGATCTCGTCGCACGCGATGGCGATCATCGCGCCGGCGGAGATGGCCTTGTCGCTGACGTAGGCGATCGTGTGCACGCCGCTTTGGTTTTTCAGGAATCGGGAGATGTCCAGGCCGGACGTAACCAGCCCGCCGTAGGTATCGAGGTCGATGATGACGACCTTGGCGCCGGCGGCCTTGGCCTGGTTGAAGCGGTTGAAGAAGCCGTCGCGGTTGTAGTCGTCGATCTTCCCCTCGAGGCGGATGACCGCCGCGGGCGAGCCGGCCGGCAGGGTCGTCGCGGCGGCGAGGGCACGGGTAGGAATCAACCCCGTTACGAGAAGCAGGAGCGGCAGCGCCAGCGTGGATATGCCCTGTCTCATGACCCCATTGTATGTAATCGCGACGCCGGTTGCGAAGAGAATCGGGCTTATAAGTCGCGGCGGATTTTCAACCGCGTTTTACGCCGCCGCGGGGCCGCCATGGGCGGAGGATCCTGCCCCATTCAGGGCTACTGACGACCAGCACCGCGATGATCAGCATTCCCTGGACGGCCTGGGCGGCCACGGAATGGATCTGCAGCGGCGATTGTTCCAGGGCGCGGAACGCCGTGTTCAGCAGGCCGAAGAATAACGCCGAGAAGATCACCCCGACGGGCGACAGGCGGCCGAGCAGCGCGACGGCGATCCCGGTGAAGCCCAGTCCGTCGGTGCCGACGTCCGGGAAGAGCACGTAAGGCGGGATGCCGGCGACCTGGATCGCGCCCGCCAGCCCCGCGAGGGCGCCCGACAGGGCGAGCGTCGCGAACGATACGCGGGCGACGTTGATGCCGGCGAACCGGGCGGCGTCGGGGTTTTGGCCGACCACGCGCAGGCGAAAGCCGAACGTCGTCCGCCGGAGCAGGAACGACAGCGCCACCGCCGCGACGACCGCGATGAGGAAGCCGACGTGCAGTCCCTGGCCATTCGATTGAGTTAGGAAATCCGGGAGCCGCGCGGCGTCGGGCAGTTCCCTCGTCTGCGGGTCCAGCAGTGTGCCGTCCTCGTGCGCCGCGCGCATCGGCCCCTGGAGCACGTAACGCAGGAATTCCAGGGCGACGAAGTTGAGCAGAAGCGTGCTGAGGACCACGGGGACGTTGCGCCACCGCTCCAGCGCCGCCGATATGGCCGCGAGCAACGCCCCCGCCGCCATTGCCGCGAGGAGCAGCAGCGGAATGAGCATTCCACGGCCGGCGGGCAGGTAGATGCCGGCCGCCGCGCCGGCGATCGCGCCAAGGACGTATTGTCCCTGCGTGCCGATGTTCAGGACGTTGGCGCGGAACGCGGCCGTGATCGCCAGCCCGGTCAGGAGGATCGGCGTCGCGGTCTGCAGCGTCTGGATCCAGTTGCGGTAGCCGGCCCGCACGCGCGGCGACCGCGGCAGCAGGACGCGCTCCCAGACCGACTTACCGATGATCGCCAGCGATTCGGAGATCGTGTGGTGCTCCCCTTGGGGCGAAGGGAGCAACGCCAGCACGAGCGCCGCGGCCGCGAGACACAGGGCGATGGACGCGACGAATACGGCAGGCGCCACCAACCGCCCCACCGGGCCGGACGGGCGATCGCGACCGTGCAGCGCTGCCGCGACCTCGGTCACGCCGCCCCCCGCGCGTCGAGCCCGGCCATCAATCGGCCGATCTCATCGCGTCCGGTGGTGGGGAAACCGGTCATCGTCAGCCGCCCGCCGTACAGCACCCCGACGCGATCGCACAGCGCCAGCAGCTCGTCGAGCTCGGTGCTGATCAGCAGGATCGCCGACCCCGCCGCCCGGCGGTCGAGCAGTTGCCGGTAGACGAACTGCGTCGCCGCGACGTCCAGCCCGCGCACGGGGTTCATGACGACGATCAGCCGCGGTTCGCTCATCGCCAACTCGCGGGCGAGGACGACCTTCTGCTGGTTCCCGCCGCTGAGCGCCCCGACGGGCGTCTCGATCGACGGCGTGCGGACGTCGAACCGCGCCACCAGGTCCCGCGCGATCCGCGCCGCCGCGCGCGGCGACAGCAGCCCGCCGCGCGACAAGGGCGCCACGTCGTGCCGCTTGAGCGCGACGTTCTCCCGCACGCTCATCGTGGGGACGAGCGCCTCGCGCTTGCGATCGTTCGGCACGTGCGCCACCCCCAGCGCGAGCCGCGCTTTGGGCGGCAAATGCGAGACGTCCGCGCCGCCCAGCGTGATCCGACCGCGCTCGATCCGTCGCAGTCCCACGACGGCCTCGGCGAGCTCCTGTTGCCCGTTCCCGTCGACTCCGGCGATGCCGAGGATCTCGCCCGGGTCGATCCCGAGCGAGACGTCGTGGAGGCCGTTCGCACCGACGTGGTCGAGCGTCAGCGCCGCGGGCGACGCGTCTGCGCGCGTGGCCCCGGGCGCGGCCCGGGAGATCGCCTCGACACTGCGCCCGACCATGTGCCGCGTCAGCTCGTCGGGTGACACGTTGGTCGCGCCGCCGTGCCATTCGACCCGGCCGCGGCGCAATACCGTGAGTTCGTCGCAGATCCGGCGGATTTCGCCGAGCTTGTGGCTGATGAAGACGATCCCGCGTCCCTCGTCGCGCAACCGCGAGATCGCGCCGAAGAGCTGCTCGACTTCCGGCGGCGTCAGCACCGCCGTCGGCTCGTCGAGGATCAGTAATTGCACGTCCCGCCAGAGCGCCTTGAGGATCTCGATCCGCTGTTGTTGTCCGACCGAGAGCGTCTCGATCCGCGCCGCCGGATCGATCGGCCAGCCGAGGCGCTCCGCCAATTCGCGCAACCGCGCCGCCGACGCGCGGCGATCGAGTACTCGCCCCGCGCGGCGGTCGCCCAGGAGCACGTTGTCCAGCACAGTCATCGCCCCGGCGAGCATGAAGTGCTGGTGAACCATGCCGATGCCGGCGGCGATCGCGTCGCGCGGGGAGCGCGGCGACAGCGCGGCGCCGTTAGCGCGGATCTGGCCGGTGTCCGGTTTGAGCAGGCCGTAACAGACGTTCATCAGCGTCGATTTGCCCGCCCCATTTTCCCCGAGCAGGCCGTGGACGCGGCCGGGGGCGAAGCGCGCCGTCACGCCGTCGAGTGCGATCAGGTCGCCGAACCGCTTGCGGATGTCGATCAATTCAACCATGTGGTCGTCACGCGCGTCACGGTTGGGTGCCACAGGCCGGCGTACTCGCAGACCCTTGTCTTATTGCAGTCCGCAGCACAGGTCTGGCGAGTACCGTGACCCGTGGCACCCGCATCGCAGGTTTCTCGCAGACCGTCTGACGTTCAATAGCCGTCGTGGGCCTGCGCCACCGCCTCCGCCGGCCTCGCCGCCGCGGCTTCCCCCGCTTCCGCGTCGCCGGCCGCGTTCAGGTGCCGCTCCCAGAACTGGTCGAAGGTGTTCCGCAGGGAATACCGCGCCATCCGCCGCACCGCCGCCTCCGACATTCGCGCCCGCCGGGGTGGGTCGTCCAGGAGCGCCGCGATCGCATCGCCCCAGGCGGCCGGGCCGGTCGTCGGCAGGATCAATCCGCTGACGTCGTGTTCGATCAATTCGCGCGGCCCGCCCAGCGCGCTGACCAGCGCCGGCAGGCCGCTCGCCTGCGCCTCCAGCACCACCTGTCCGAGCGTGTCCGTCGTGGAGGGGAAGACCAGCAGGTCACTGCTCGCGTACAGCGCGGCCAGCTCGGCGTCGCTTTGCGCGCCGACGAAATAAGCCGGCAAGCCCGCGAGACGCTCCCGCAACGTACCGAGGTGCGGCCCTTCGCCGGCGAAGACCATGGCGACGTCGCCGCGCGAGCGGTGGAGATCCGCGAACACGCGCGCGACCAGGTCGACGTTCTTTTCCACGCTGATCCGCCCGCAGTAGAGCAGTCGTTTCGGTTCGCGCACGCCGTTCCGCCGCCACACGTTTTCGTCCCGTCGTGCCGGTGAGAACTTCTGCGTGTCCACGCCGGGCGTCAGGTTCTCGATCCGCTCGCCGGCGACGCCCAGCTCGCGCAGGCTCATCTCGTACGCGCGGCTGCGCGACAGCACCGTTACCGGCCGCCGGTAGAACCATTCGATGTACGTCCGCGTCCCGTTGCTCACGCGGTGGTCGCCCGTCAGCTTTTCCGCGTACGCGGGGAAATCGGTGTGATACGTTCCGAGCAGCGGCACCCGCAGCATCTTGGCGGCGAGCATTCCACACAATCCCATCGGGCCCGGCGTGCTGACGTGGATCACGTCGAACTGCTGGCGGTCCGCCCATTCCAGGATCTCCAGCACCGGCGGCAAGCTCAGTGACAATTCCGCGTAACACGGCAGCGGCATCGTCAGCAGGGGGGTGAAGTTCTTGCGGTACGGCAGCGCGAAGCGCGGCGACCTCGACGACGTGTGAATCGTCAGCGACCGCCCGAGCTGCGCGGATTGTTCCCCCATGTCGCGCAGGAACCGCCCGACGCCGTTCACCTCGTCCAGCGTATCGGTGAACAGCCCAACCTTCAGCCCGCGCTCGCTGGGCGGGCGAAGCTGGCCGGTCAGCTTGCGGAGGAGGTGACGCTCCTTGTTCTGGTGGAAGAGGGAGAAGTAATACGGCGTCAGCACGAACTGCTGCGCCAGGATCGCCGCGATCGCCTCGAAGAGCGCGGTGAAGCTCGCGTCGTCCACCGACTTGTTGATCGCCGCCGCCAGCCCCTCCACCACGTCGCGGTTGACCGAATTGATCAGGCGGAGCATTTCATCGTGTTCGCCCAATGGCGGCAGGCCCTCGTCGAGCGCCGCGCGCAAACCCGGATGCTCGTCAAGGCGATCCTTGAACGACGTGAGGAAGAGTCGCTTCAAAAGGCTCGTGCCGTCGACCACGTTGCCCGATCGCTTCCGCGCGAACGGCCGCACGACGCTGCCGGCCAGCCGCTTCACCTTCGCCCGCACCGCCATCGTCGCCATGCGCATCTTCGACGGCGCCGGGCGCTCCCCCACGATCGACTGCAACAGCGACGTCGTGACGTTCGGCGTCATACCGGGCGTCATGATGTGACGCCCGTAATATCGCACCGCCACGCTATAGAAGGTGTGCGCCAGCTTCGCGCTGGATCCGGATTCCCCGCCCGGCCGGCAGGCCCCTTCGCGCAGGGCGTCGAGCACCTTGGCGGGCGTGTCGGTGCCCGGCGGGAATTCCGTCCACGTCCGACCGACGTTTAACAGGCCGTGATCGTCACTCCCGCCGGTGCGGGCCTTGATCCACGGTTCGGGCCAGCGCGGCGGCAGGTCGTGTCGCGCCCCCAGCCGCTCGATTTCCGCCTTGGTCAGCCATTCCAGCAGCGGCTCGAACGCCTCGCGGTGCAGCGGCGAATGCGCCCCGTTCAGGCACTCGAACCCCTTGAAGAGCAGCAGCAACCGCTCCAGGTGCCACCGCTCCAGCCGGTCGTTCTGCCGGTAGATCGGGTGCGCCACCGCGTGCGCCAGGCGGTGCTCTTCGACATAGCGCGCGACCTCGTAGATGTCCTTCGCGCGCGCCTGCAATTCCGCGTGATCGGTCGGCGTAATCCCGTAAACCAGCACGTGCATCTTGCACTGATCTTCGGGAAACCAGCAGGTCAGCTCTTCGCCGACGATGACGTCCGGGTGCGTCCTGGCGATCGACAGCACGCCCTCGATCGTGTCGTGATCGGTGATCGTGACCAGCCCCATGCCGCGCCGCTTCGCCTGCGCGTAGACCTCGAGCGGGTCGCTGTAACATTCGGGGCAATGGATCGCGTTGAGGAACGTCTCGGCCGTCAGGCTGCTGGCGAGACTGTGACAGTGCAGGTCGATGCGCGTCGGCGCGGTCGCCGTACCGGCGGCGGCGGCGGTGGCGGCGGTTGGATTGGAGGTGCCGGGCGTCATGCCGCGCGTATTCTGCCGGATTCATGCTCCAGTGCAAACGCCCAAACCGAATTCAACAGTTGCGACCACACCGTCCGCGACGCGCACGCGCAACTTGCCCTCCGGCAGTCGCTTCGCGGTTTCGCAAGGGAACACCCTACGCCCCGCGCGACACCCGCACCAGCGCGTCGAGCGTCCGCTGCGCCCGCCCGCTGTCCACCGCGTCCGCCGCCAGCACCAATCCCTCTTTCAGGTCCCGCGCCTTCCCCGCGATCATCAACCCCGCCCCCGCGTTCAGTAGCGCGATGTCCCGCGTCGGGCCGATCGTGCCCTGGAGCACGAGTCGCATCATGTCGGCGGCCTCGTCCACGCTCGACACTTGCAGGTCCGACAGTCGAGCGTACGACAAGCCCAGCTTCGACGGGTCGAGCGTCCACGTCGTAATCCGCCCGTCGCGCAGCTCGCTCACGCGCGTCGGGCCGATCGTGGAGAGTTCGTCCAGTCCGTCGTCCGCGTGCACCACCCACGCCCGTTCGCTCCCCAGTTGCTGGAGCACGGCCGCCAGTCGGTCCGTCAGGTCCGCCGCGAACACGCCGAGCAGTTGATGCTTCGCCCGCGCCGGATTGGTCAGCGGCCCGAGGACGTTGAAGACCGTCGGAATCCCCAGGGACGACCGCGCCCCCGCGACGAACTTCATCGCCGGGTGGTGATACCGCGCGAAGGCGAAGCAAATACCGGCCGCGTCAAGGCAGCGCTTGAGTTCCAGCGGCCCGAGGTCCAGCTTGACGCCCAGCGTCTCGAGCACGTCCGCCGACCCGCTCTTCGACGACGCCGACCGATTGCCGTGTTTGACGACCCGCACGCCCGCCGCCGCCACGATGATCGCCGCCGCGGTGGAGATGTTAAACGTCCCGCGCACGTCGCCGCCGGTGCCACAGGTGTCGATGATCACGCCCGCCGTGCCGTCGCAGTCGATCGCGACGGCCTTCTCGCGCATCACGAGTGCCGCGCCGACCAGTTCGTCCACCGTCGTCCCCTTCGCCGCCAGCCCCACCAGCAGCCCCCCGATCTGCGCTTCAGTCGCATTGCCCGACATCACGTGGGCGAAGGCTTCGCGGGCCTCGTCGCGCGTGAGGTCCTCGCGGCGGCAGAGTTTCAGCAGGATTTCGCGGAGCGGGGCGGTCATGTGAGCAGTCTAGGGGGAGAGCGATCCGGGTCAAACGCCCCCAACGCTTTCAAATTGTCTGTTCACGATTCCGACGCTAAACTATAGCCATGGATTACAAGGACCGCATCACCATCGAGCCGGGCAAGCGCGGGGGAAAACCTTGTATCCGTGGGATGAGAATTACCGTGTACGACGTCTTGGATTACTTGGCGTCCGACATGACTCCTGAGCAAATCCTCGCCGACTTCCCCGAGCTTCAGGCCGAGGACATTAAGGCCTGTCTCGCATTTGCGGCCGACCGAGAACGACGGCTGGTCATCGGTGCGCCGTGAGACTCTTGTTCGACCAGAACCTCTCGCACAACCTTGTCGCAAGTCTGTCGGACGTATTCCCCGGCAGCGCGCACGTCCGGGATTTTGGTATGAGGGCGGCAGACGACGAGGCCGTCTGGAACTTCGCCGCTCAGAACGGCTACACAATCGTCTCTAAGGACGACGATTTTCACCAGCGAAGTTTTACGCTGGGGCCGCCGCCCAAAGTCATCGGCCTCGGATTGGGAAACTGCTCGACTCAAGCCATCGAATCGCTCATTCGGTGGCGCGAGCGGCAAATCCGCGAGTTCGATGCCGACCCTCAAAGCGCCTTCCTGCTATTGCGGTAACACTACTCCAGCACGCTGGCGCCGGCGGTGGCGGTGGTGGCGAAGGCCATGGGCTTTTTCCCGAACTTGGCCTGGTAGACGCGTTCGAGGTGGTCGCGCAGCGCGTCCACACTGCGCGGCTGGGTCAGGGCGACGATGCAGCCGCCGAACCCGCCGCCGGTCATCCGTGCGCCGTAGACGCCCTTGACCGTCATCGACTCGGCCGCCAGGAAGTCCAGCTCCTCGCAGCTCACCTCGTAATCGTCCTTGAGTGACCGGTGGCTCTCGATCATCAGCTTGCCGGCCTTCTCGAAGCGGTCCTGCGCCAGCGCCGTCGCGGCTTCGAGCGTGCGCTGATTTTCGCTGACGACGTGGCGGCAGCGGCGGAAGATGACGTCTTCCAACTTTCCCTCGGCCTCGTGGATTTGCTTCATCGTGACGTCGCGCAGGGCCTTGATGCCGGCGTTGGGATACTGCTTCTGGAAGTAGGCGACGCCGGCCTCGCACTGCTTGCGGCGCTTGGCGTATTCGCCGCCGGTCAGCTCGTGCTTGACCATGCTGTTGACGATCACGACGCGGAGATCGTCGGCATTGATCTTGACGTACTGCCGCTGGCCGTTGCGGCAATCGTACTGTGTGGCGTGGCCGGCCTTGCCGGTGGCGACGATCATCTGGTCCATGATGCCGACGGGCACGCCGGCGTACTCGTGCTCGGCCTTCTGGCAGATCAGCGCCAGGCGGTCGCGGTCCATCTCGACGCCCGCGAGGGTGAGGAACGCCAGCCCCGTCCCCACCTCGATCGCCGCGCTGCTCGACAGTCCGCCGCCGACGGGCAGCGTATTTTCGATCAGCGCGTCCATCCCCGTGAGCGGGATGCCGGCGGCTTCGAGTTCGGCGGCGACGCCGCGGAAATAATTCGTCCACGACGGCTCGCCGCGCTCGATCTTGCGTTCGACGGAGAACTCGGCGACCTGCCCGGGGAAGGCGGTGGAGGCCAACCGCACCATGCCGTCGTCGCGCACCCGGCAGGCGACCAGCACCTGCGGTTCGATCGCCATCGGGCAGATGAAGCCGTCGTTGTAATCCGTGTGCTCGCCGATCAGGTTGACGCGGCCGGGCGCGCGGATGACGTGCAACCGTCCGGCGTCGCCGAAGATGGCCGCGAACTGCGACTTGATCGCCTGTATCTCCTCTTGCATCGCCCGCGAATGTAGAAGCGTGCCGGAGCGGGGTCAAGGCGGCTTTGGGGGAGATTGCCGATTGCGGATCGCGGATCGCGGATTGAGTGGACGTCCGCCGGCAATTTGAGCGCTCCGGGACGCGATCATCGACACGTTCTGCCCCACGCCTTACCATGCCCTCACGATGCCCGACACCGGCCTGTTCATCGTTTTCGACGGCTCCGAGGGGTGCGGTAAGACCACGCAGGTGAGCCTCCTCAAGCAGCGCCTGGAGGCCCAGGGGCGGTCGGTTTTGCTCGTCCGCGACCCGGGCACGACCCGCATTGGCGAGCAGATCCGCACGATCCTGCTGAATCCCGATCACGACGAGATGGCCATGCGGTGCGAGATGCTGCTTTACATGGCCGCCCGCGCCCAGATGATGGTCGAGACGATCCTGCCGGCGCTGGCGGAGGGGAAGACGGTCATCTCCGATCGCTTCGTCTCCAGCACGCTGGCGTACCAGCTCGGCGGGGACGGGCTGACCGCCGCCGACATCCGCGCCGTCGCGGACATCGCGATCCGGAATCGGTGGCCCGACCTGACGCTGATCCTGGACATGCCGGTAAAGACGAGCATGGCGCGCGTCCGCCGGGCGAAGGATCGCATCGAGCAGCGGCCGATGGCGTATCACGAGGAGGTCCGCCGGAATTATCTTTCGCAAGCCGCCTCCGATCCGCAGCGTTACAAGATCATCAACGCCGACCGCGAGATTACGGATGTTCAAGAACAGATCTGGTCCGCCGTCACCTCCCTCCTGAACCCTGAACCCTGAACCCTGAACCCTGAACCCTGAACCCTGAACCCTGAACCCTCGCTTTGCTCACCTTCCAATC
>Ga0207674_10005297_pt1 | contig 15343 bp, 13 predicted proteins | sample KBSCornC72_FD_184303 | JGI IMG/M metagenome (GOLD analysis project Ga0207674, IMG submission 184303) | Corn rhizosphere microbial communities from Kellogg Biological Station, Michigan, USA - KBS Corn C7-2 (SPAdes) (version 2) | ecosystem: Host-associated > Plants > Roots > Rhizosphere > Soil ... | reverse complement strand
AAGCGGCCAGGTGCGCTGGCCGCCGTAAGTTATTGACTCTATGGTAGCGGGGGGCGGGATCGAACCGCCGACCTTGGGGTTATGAATCCCACGCTCTAACCATCTGAGCTACCCCGCCGTTCTTTGAAATCAGTAACTTAAGCGTTACTGCTTTCTACAGGTGAGTGACTTGCCACGGATTTTGCCATAGTTGGCTCAGAGTTCGCTACACCCTAAGGCTTTTTATCGCAAAGCGTCTCGACACCCTTACGCCGTCATGTCGATCGTGGAGTGAGTGTATTCCTCTGTTACGTCGACAGGACTATGGCCTGTTTAGTTATTGCCGTTGAAGGTCTGCACTTCAGCCCAAACAGTGAATCGGCGTGCAAAAGCTTATTCGATGCCGCCGCTAAGAAGATGAGCTTGTCCGCTTCGGCAGTTTTTTAGTGACGGCCGGCAAAACATAAACATAGCAAGTGCTCAACCACGTCCCATCAAGATTCAGTGTTTCCTCAGAACGGGGTTTGACTTGGTGCTTAGCCTGTTGCCGTTGCAGACCGATATCCTGCTCCCGCTGCCTTCTTCATGGCTTCAACGGACTCCGCAACCGACAGTAGCGGCGTGGTTTTAACGGCCTTACACCCACCGCCCGCCGCGAACGCCATGGCAATCGCGCCTGCGTCCACATTAGTTGGCATTTCGATGATTAGCACAACATCGTAATCTCCAAATGCGAACCAGGCGCTCGTTATCTTTCCCCCAAGCTTTTCAATCGCTGGTCGCACCGCTTCGACGCGGTCCTGCGGCTTCTCGACCAGGGCCTCCCAACCGTTAGTCGAATACGCAACTTGCTGTAGGTAATATGGCATCTGGGACCTCCTCCAATCGGTTTGATGAAGCGAATCTCTCGCTTGCCAATGACTGACAGGTCAGATTGGTGCGAGGGAATCGCGTTAGTGGGTTTGATCGGGAATTTCCAGCGTAACCTATCCCTGTCGCATTCGGAATGTCAATAGTCAACGGCGAGAGCGCGTAGAATTGATAGTAGAGGTCCGCTAGTGGCGGAAACGTCGTTGGCAGGCGTCGCTGGTTCACTACTCCTACCTCAAAAACATTAACAAAATTAGGCTAATCACAATTGGCCGCGACAAACGACGAGTTTGCTTGCTCGGTCCCGCACCAAAAAGAGAGTAGCCACTACAACCTCAGTCCCAAGTGATCACCCGGCGCATCCGTTAAGTCCTGTTCAACGCCCAAGTATCATTCCGTTGTTTGAATTGAGCCGTGACCCAGCGAAAGCTGTATCTGGTCGAGGCTAGAGCCTCCTTTACTGAGCTACCTTCGCAAAAGTGGGGCGCAGATCATGGAGCGAGCTTTCCGAAACCTAGAGATTCGCCGTGCTCAAACACCAGGTTGTAGATTGCTTGTTCCGTCATTCGCTCATCAGTTAACCGCGCGCCTTTGTTGATCGGTCGGAAGATGTTGCCGTCTATTAGTTTCGCTTCACTCCGGTATTTATGGCACGGGACGCGCGATAACTCGAAAGCCGAGATATGGAGTTTCAACCTCGGGGCGGAAATTCTCCCTGTACGGTATCTGCAGGACGGCTGTACTCGCTGTGTACCATGATCCACCACGAACAACCCGTTCACCTGGCGTCTCATCTTTGTTGCGATCATCGTCATCGAGATAAGGATGCTGCCGGTTATAAGAGCGATAAATTGACTGGGTCCACTCGGCTACGTTTCCGGTAAGGTGATAGACCCCGTAGCGATTGGTGCTGTACTTCGATTTCGTTTCGGTAACTCCTACAACTGTGACCTTCGCACTCGGGTTCTTACGCCAGTTATAGAGTCCCGCTTCGTTGTCGCTAATATTCATGCCGAGCGCGTAGTCAAAGTTATCGGGCCCGCGCGCGGTCTTCTCCCATTCCGCTTCGGTGGGTAGAGCAAATATCCACTTCCCTCGCCCAAAAGATTTTGTCAGCCAATGGCAAAAGGCATTTGCTTCAAACCAGTTCACTTGCACGACCGGCTGATCCGGTTGGCCGAAGCGTTGGTAGTCGGCATCCGTTGGTTTCAGCAGCGTCGTCACGTGTGAAGCGCCAAGGGCTTTCCACTTTCTGCCTGCTTCTGTCCAGTTCGTTTCGTCACGGTATCCGTGCGCGTCGATGAGAAATTCGCGGAACTCCGCGTTCGTCACTTCGAAGGGATTGACATAGAACGAACCGAGCCAAACGTAATGCGGTTCCTGCACTCGCAGCTGGTCTCCGAATAAGAAACTACCACTTGGGACCAGGACGTAATCCGGAAGTCCCGGAAACAATCCATGCGGCGAGTCTGACCCAGGCAACCGAACCGTTATTCCAAATATATTGTCTTTGTCTGGGCCGGCCCGGTAAGCAACGATAGGAATCGGATAGAAGAAGAAACGGCCAGCTTGTTCGACCCTCAGAAAATAATTACCGCGCGGCAACCAGAACTTGTCTCCAATGTAAGAGACAGCTTGTGCGTCTTCAAGCTTTTTGCCGCCCTTGAAGAGAGTGTGGTTAGCGCCTGCAATGTTTGAAACTACAACTTCTGTTTCTTCGCGTTCATAGTGCAGGCGTTCGGCGCGTTCGGTCGACCGAAAGTACGTCACCATGAACGAGGCGGCTACAATTACAATAGCAGCGCCCGCAATAACGAGCAGCTTTTTCATCGCGCATCATCGCTAAGGATTGAGGTCAAATGTCCTGATGCTTTAGTAGTCTCTGTGCAGCAATTAGAGGCGCGACGACCCAGAGCGAGAGCGCGATTATTAAAATCACCAAGGTTAAAGTCTCACCGCCCAGAAATCGCAAGAGCGCCGCCCCGCCCGCGCCGAATATTTCTTTGCCATTTAGCATCATGAGACTGGCGACGCGCACCATATCGACCGGATTTCCAAAGAGCGATCCGAAAATCAAGGAGTTGGCCGTGTGTTCTTTGAAAAGGAATGTTCCCCCTATCACTAAGAGGTCGTAGAAGAGTACGAAGAAGAACCACGCAAAGAGCGCGACTCCGAATGCTTTTGTTTTGCGCTGGCAGACCGCTGAGATAAAGGCGGACAAACTCAGAAAGATCAGTGCCAGCAGCAGTGAAAAAGCAACGAAGACAGGATAGCGCCACGCTCCTTCGTTTCCGGCCCTGACTGCAATGATCACACCCGCGAGGCCAAAGCCGAGCAGGGTGGCAGTAAGAATCGAGGCGAACAATCCAATAAACTTTCCGAGGAGAATCTCACCACGACTCACCGGCTGCGAGAATAACAACTCGCTGGCGCTCGTTTCGCTGGTGAAACTGAGCGTGCCCATCACGACTGCCACCAGCGGCACAATATAAAGCACCATGTTGAGCAGACTCGCTGATGTGCGCGCGAAACCCTGGAAGCCAACGCTGCCGCCGTTAACCAATCCAAAGTAAGAAATCGTCAGGACCAGCACTCCAAAGACACTCGCAAACACGAGGGTCCAGCGGTTGCGGATGTTGATAATCAACTCCTGCCGAGCAATTGTTGTGATCGCGTGCGTATCCATCGCTAAAATAAAAGTTCCTTAAAGTGAAGCAGTTTGCCGTGATACTTCCCTACTGCTTCCTGCGCTTTGGCCAGATCGTTAAAAGCAATGATGCCGCCATTCATAGGCGTCGTAAGCTCAGAGGAGCGCACATAGTAAGCGCTGTCAGCCTTGACCCATTGGCGTTGGTCGAAATCCATTACGAAGAACGACGATGCGGAGACACTGGCCGAACCCTTCTTAATGAAGTTGAGCATGCAACCGATGTCATCGAACTTGAACGGCTTTCCGTCGGGGTCAATCAACTCGGCTGCATACTGCCTTTCTGAAATGGCCATCTTGCAGTAAGAACACATGTCCTCAGTGGCAATCGCAACAGGTTCAACAGCCCGTTTCTGACAATCGGCCAATACTGCAACGCCAACGATCAGGCACCAGGCCCAAATCGTAAAATTATTTCGCATCAACATTCTCTTCATTCACATACTTCATATAGACGTCTTCGAGGGACAACTCTTCCATGCCAAAGCTCAGGATTCGGCCGCCGCCCGTTTCGATGGACCTCAAAATCCGAAGGCGATCTTCGGCGCGGGCGCTCACCATCAATAAGTTTCCGTCAATTTCCACACCGGTTGCTCCCGCTCGCGTCGCGACTTCGACAAACGACATCTCGCCCTTTGCCAGCGTAACTCGCAAGCGCGCGCTCGTCGCTAGTTCGTCCCGTAGCGCGGAGACTGACTGCAACGCAACTAATTTTCCGCCGACCATAATCGCCACGCGGTCCGCTAGTTGCTCCACATCGGCCAGCATGTGCGAAGAGAAGACAATTGTCTTTCCTCGACGCTTAAGCAAGGATAGAAACTCTCGGAATTGGATGGCGCCATTGGGATCGAGACTCACGGTAGGCTCGTCCAAGATCAGAACCGGGGCGTCAGGTAAACAAGCAACCGCCAGCCCGAGACGTTGGATCATTCCTCCTGAAAATTGGCTGACCGATTTGTCAAAGAAACCATTGAAATGAAAGTCGGGCGTGCTGAGAGTCTCGTCTATGCGTTGAGACGGTATTCGCCTGAGACGACAATAGAATTCCAACACTTCGCGGCCGGTCATGTGTTCGTTGAAGCCGACGCGCTGCGGCAGAAAACTCATCAACCGTTTCGCTTCGCGAGCATTGCGCTGAATATCAAGGCCTTCTATGGAAATGTTCCCTGAGGTTGGCAGGTTCAAGCCAACCATGCACTTCAGCGTTGTGGTTTTTCCGCTGCCGTTTGGTCCGAGGAGCGCAAATGTCTCGCCGCGCGCGATCTCGAACGAAACATCGTTTACCGCGACGAAGTCTTTGAACTTCTTGGTGAGATTCCTGACTTGAATCATCATCGCCGCCTGGTTTTTTGTCCTCGCCAAATTATCGTGGCTGCTGCAGTGAATGTCAGAAACGACATCATCATTAGGCCAGTCTGAATCCGGTTGGCTGGCTGTTCGTTTTTGAATGGATAATTCAAAGCTACTGGTTTCATCAGTGGTGCTTCATCTATCTCAGATGACCCCCTTAAGATCGGGAAAGTCTTTTCCGCCACTGCCATTGCCCTTGCCGCCGGACTCTCCAGGAAAAGCCGCAGGCGCGGATGATTGCCTTCCAGGTATTCGAACACGTTTTGAATCTTCACTGACACATCGCCGCGGCCATCCTCATTCAAATCGTACCCATCGTAGTCGCTCCAAAAATTTCCACGCCCGTTTTCAGACCATTTCGTCGTCGTGCTTCTACCGATTAGTTGTAGCGGACTGAGGTTGTTAACGAAGTTATTTTCCGTGAAGACATTGGCGTCCGAGCTGCTGAAAATCTGCATAGCCACATCATTGTTGGCGATCGTGTTATGTCGAAAGGTAGTCTTGCGCAGGGCTTCCATGAAGATCCCCGTAGCGTTATCAATAATGAAATTCTCTTCGGCCAACAGTTCCGTGCACTCTTGAAAAAGGATTCCAAAAGAACTAAATCCGCGATTGTGGACGAAGGCGTTGCGGCGGAACTCAATATGATTCGAATACATTATGGCGGCGCCCGCCACATTGTTTGAAAAGAAATTATCCTCGAATACGTTTCGGTCTGAAAACATGTAGTGCAGACCGTAGCGCAGGTTTGAGACGCGATTGCGGCGAATCTGATTGCCGTTGCAACTCTGTATGTACAGCCCATCACGTTCATCGGAAATGATGTTGTCTTCAATGATGTTGTCGGGAGAGTTCCAGAGGTGCAGACCTGCGCCACGATCGCCTTCTTCCAGTTCTGACCTACCGCGAATGCGATTGCGCCTTAGCATGTTGCTGTGCGAACTGTAGAGATAGACTCCGTAAAGTATGTCGTGAAGTTCGTTGTCTTCGATTTGATTGTTGCTGGACCTGAGCAAGATACCGGAGTCTTCGCGAGTTAGATCGCCGCCGCTGTGTTCAATGACGAAACCCTTGACTACACAACTGTCTGCCGTGGTAGTGATGACGCTGCCAACGCCTTCTCCGCGCAACACAGGTCTACCCAATCCTGCGAGAATGATTTGCTTGTTGAGGACAATATTTCCAACATAGGTTCCCGCTTGAACCTCGATTGTGTCTCCATTTCGCGCAACATCGATGGCCGCTTCTATCGATTGGTATTGGCCCGGTCCAACGATGAGCGTTTCCCCGCTCCCGGCTGCAGCACTCAAGAGCAGCACCAGCAAAATCAGGAACGCTCTTATCGTGGAAGGACTTTTCATAGTGGGCCTAAAATGTCTTCGTTTAATGAACTGGACCGCCGCACTTCAACGCTGTTTCTTCTTGCCGATAGGAGGATCGCCACGAGTAGCAAGAACGCGAACGCAAAGAATGCGTAGGCTCCAAGGCCGGGAAAGCTGTTCACGGTGAAGTTAGCAATCTGTTTCGACCCAAAGAAGGGCGGTGTAAACGGTTCAACTTTGATCGAGGCAGTCGGGTCCAGATTGTGAGCGTACATGTAGAGTCGGTGGTAAAAGCTCCACATTGAGAAGGCGCCGAAGTATACGAATATCACAAACACATCAACCAGGTTCGACATCTTGCCAATCACCATGGCCCGCAGTGCGAGGATGATCAAAAGGCCAACCACCAGCGGTATCCAGGTGAACTCGCTGAAGTCACTCTCGAGCAGTGGGCGCATCCCAATGTAGTGATTGAGTGAATTGATCTCTCTCAGATCATCACGGTTGGGTGTCTTCCCGCCTTCCAATTGATAAGAATAAATATGCAGAACCAGACCGTCCGTGTATTGGTTCGAGTAGAAGGTCATATTCCAGAGCGGGGACAAATAGACCGGCAGGAGGGCGATCACTGCTATCAAAATGAGCAGACGGCTCTTTAGCGTGAGCGGTAGTTCGAAAAAACTAGTTTCTCTAGCCAGAAAGCGTTTCAAGTTCATAGCTGCTCCTCTCGCCGTTCAGCGGACAAGCCCGCCGGAAGGGTGAAGGACCGAGTCGTCGTTCATCCTTCACCATTTCTTCGGTACCTCTACTTCGGTTTGACCAACAAGTAGCCTTGCATCTCCTGGTGGAGTGCTGAGCAGAAGTTGGTGCAGTAATAAGGAAAGACTCCCGTCTTATCGGCGACGAAGTCGATGACCTTCATCTCGCCGGGGTCAATAACAACGTTGAGGTTGTATTCGCCGAGTCCGAATCCGTGCAGCTCATCGGTCGTCTGCTCAATGTTGGTTAGATAAATAGTCACATGTTCTCCCTGCGTCACTTCGATCTTGTTCGGCTCGAAGCTACTTCGAACGGCAATCATCTTGACCAGAACATTATTGCCATCGCGGGTGACGCCAGTGTCTTTAACGTCCCAAACGGCGTTCGCGTTCTTCATCTCCTCCTTGGGATAGACCTCGATTGGTTTGACCTTGTCGGCCTTGATCATTTGCGCGTAGTGCGGTTCGGGCTCAGTGAAAGCGTCATATAGCAGCTTCATCTTTTCGCCGGTGATGCTGATAAGCTGTGAGCTTTCCGGCTGTGATGGGCCAACGTTCATGTGGCGGCCGTGCGAGAGCTTGTTGAGCGCCACCAGATATTTTCCGTCCGGATGCATGGTGTCGCCGCCGGCTACGGAAAGGTGCCCAATGTTGTAGCTAATCGGAATCTTGTCGACGACTTCCCAGGTTCCAAGTTTCCATTTGGCTACGGAACTCTCCACAAAGAGACTTGTATAAGCGTAACCTTGATCGTCGAACTGCGTGTGCAAGGGCCCCAGCCCGACGTTGACCTCAGCCTCCTTGACGTGATCGTAATTGAGCACCGGAATGCCGTCCTCATCGCCGCTGAAGTCTTTGTTCTGGATCGCCGTCATCATCTTGTCAAAGCTGAAAGCTGTTGTTATGGATTGCAGCTTGCCACTAGCAATGATGAACTTGCCGTCGGGGGTGACATCAACACCGTGCGGACTCTTGGCCGCCGGCACCAGATAAACCACACCAGGTGCGAGCTTCGGATCGATCACCGGAACCCCGCTGATGGTTTTTGTTTTGCCTTCTTTGACCGCCTGCTCCGCCGCTTTCCAATTTACTGCGACGACATAATCGCGGTCCTTTTGCGTCGAAGTGACTTCGAGTTTTCCGGTTGCGCGTTCTGAGTTGTAGCAGGTCCAGAAGGCCCATCCTTCGCTCGGCCCCTTGCCCGTCGATCCGAGATCGAAATCAAATGGCGGCATCAGGATTTGCCAGCCGACGGTCATTTCTCCGGTCTGGGGATTGATTGGGACTCCGGCCACGATGCCGTTGTATTTCGTCGCGTAATTCTCAATCGGTTCGTAAGTTCCTTTTGGCAGAGGAACTGAGAAACGTGAGGCAGCTAGCACGTATTCGGTATTCGGCGTTACGAAAGAGCCGCCGTGATAGCCTGAGATATTTGGAATGGGGCCAAGAATTTGTTTCGTCTTGAAGTCGCGCAGATCGATGCGCGCCATCCGATTGTTCGCATTGTCGTTAACGAACAACCAGCGTCCGTCATAATCGCCGTTGGTCTGACTCAAGGCGGGATGATGCACGTCGCCCCAGGTGTACGAACCAAGCATGTCCTTCGTTTCTTTATCGAAACCGTAGCCTGTCGCCGGATACAGTGCGAACACCGGAATAGTTGTGATGTGCCTCATCGAGGGGACGCCGGCTACATAGACATTGCCGGAATGGCCGCCCGAATAGAACATGTAGTACTCGTCGGTATCACCGGGCGCAACATAAGTTGCGATGGCTGCTTCGGCGGTATCGCCGCGCTCCACTTTCGGTTTCTTTGAGCAACTGACCAGAATGCCAGCTGTTATCAAAGTGCAAAGTACTCCCAAACCAAACCACTTCAGTTTTGTATGATTGCCTTTCATTTTTGCTTCTCCTTTCGAGAAACTAATGAGTCCTGCCTGAAAATCTGAACTCACTTCTTTGGCGGTGGCACCGGCGCTTTATTCAAACCTTTATCAGCAGCCTGCGCCTGCGCCTCCATTTTCTTTTGGTACGCAACCTTCAACTTGGCGATTGCCTCCTGTCGTTCTTCATCCGTGAGTTGAATCTGCGTCGATAGCACCACCGCCATCGTGCCCGTAGGTTTAGCCAGAAAATCTTCCAACGTTTTTCCGAAACGACTCTGGACGTCTGAGACGGCGAAAGAGAGATCGGGGCCGATGTCTGAAGCTGACTTGATGTCGAAAGCGCTGATCGAATGACAAGCGAAGCAACCTTTCTTCACGAAGAATGCTCCTTCGCCGGTGAGCATCTGCTTCTCCTTCTCGGCTTCTTCTGGCGTTTGCATTTCGGAGACTTTGAACCCCGGCAGATAGGACGCCGGCATCGTCGCGCGCTTCCAACTCATAACCAGCAACGACAGTGATTGCGCCTCGCGGCTATTGAAGCCGAAGTTCGGCATTACCGTTTCCGGCACCAGCGATTTCGGATTCTGAAAGTGGGCCACATGCCAAGCGAAAGCAGTCTTGACACCGAGAAGGCGTGAGAAGTCATGCTGCTCAGGGGCCATGTCGCCCGCCCAGGTTAGGTCTGGTCCAATCACTCCCCCACGGCCGTTTATAGTGTGGCAGGCGCGGCAGTTCTTCGCTTGGACCAATTGCTTGGCCTGGTTGATGTAATCAGCGCCCGTGGTTTCGCGATCATAGCGATGGCAAATATTGCAGTTGACCTGCAGCATCGCTTTCTTATCTTTCACTAAATAGAGATCGCTAACTTGCTTGCCCATCAGCGGCTCGCCCCAATCAGCAACGAAGCCGTGGGCCGATTCCGCATCGGTAGCAAAGCCCTGTCCGCCGTGACAAACCGTGCAGCCAAATTGGCTAAGCGGGTGCTTCTTCAGGATCTCCTGGGGGTGTGACTTGAAAGGATTAGGTGCACTGTCCAGACCCTTCCATTCCATGCCCTGATGGCAGGTCGTGCAGCGATCGACGCGGTTTAAATCCTTGGCCCAAATCTGTTGCAGTCCGCGCGGTACTTGTGATGCCCGATCCGCACCAAATTTTTCGGCCACTGTCTCCCGAAATTCGTCCTGATAGTCTTTCCATTCCGGCGTAGCGTAATTCCAGAAGACGAGGGCGGTGATGATCAATACGGCGCCGCCGAACGAATAGAGCAGGATTGAGTCTTTCTTGAACATCACCTCTCCTCAGAACTTACGCGGCATCGTCGGCCAGCTTTGCCAGGGCCAGTAGAAGTTCCAGTAGGGACCACGCAGGAACGTCCCCACGATGGTCAGAATCAGAATAGCTGCGACCACAATCAGGAAAACCCAGTTCTGTTTGCGTCTCTCCGTCGCCATCCAGACGCCAACCGCCCGTACCGACGACTTGTCAAAGTAGGGCCAGAGAATCGCCGCCACGACGAGAATGCCGGGCACAATAATTCCTCCGATGAGCGCTCCGTTGATGGTGATCCCGGCGATGGTGAAGGTTGTGTCGGTTACCAACTCCTGTAACCAGAGGAAGTACCAGGGCGCTTTCGCCGGATTCGGAGTGATACTAGGATTGGCGGCTTCTTCAAGCGGCGCATGAAAAAGAATCGTAAGCAATGACGCCACCGCGAGTGTTCCCAGGGTCACCAACAGCAGGCGTCGGGTGAGATTCGGCGAGGAAGCAACCGTATGCTTGTCTTCGTCGATGATCGAGGTTTCGACATGGACCGTGCGTCCGTTGGTTATTCCCAGCAGCGAATAGGTCTTGCTCTTAATTGGCTGCGCGCCTTCTTTCTTTTGTTCCAGCGAAAGCTGATCGACACATGCGAGTCCACCGTCTTTTCGGACGCGCCACATGTGATAAGAGAAAAGCAAAAGGACCCCGAGCGGTAGGAAAAAGCAGTGCAGTACATAGAATCGTATGAGCGTGTTTTGATCGATTGTTCTCCCGCCTAAGAGAAAGAAGCGCATTTGTTCTCCGACCAGCGGGGCGGATGATGCGATGTTCGTTCCCACCGTAATGGCCCAGTAGGCGAGCTGATCCCACGGCAACAGGTAGCCTGTAAACGAGAGCAACAGAGTAAAGAGCAACAGAACAATGCCGATGATCCAATTGAGTTGACGATTCTGATGTGCCGCCGTGCCATTCTTGTAAGCGCCGGCCAGAAATACACGCACCATGTGCAGGAAAACGACTGCCACCATCAAATGCGCCGAAACGCGATGCAGTCCTCTCAAGAACCAACCAAACGAAACCGTAAACTCCAGATCTTTAACTGAAAGGTAAGCGCGCTCGACTGAAGGGACGTACAGAAACATGAGCGGGATGCCGGTCAAGATGAGGATCAAGAACAGAACCGCGGAGATTGTGCCCAGCCAAAACGAGTAGTTCCATGAGAGACTCTGTCGCGTTACCTTTGCCGGAAACCAGTGGAGGAAAAAGTTGCGCACGACAGAGTCGCCTGCCTCGCGATTACTTTCGGGCAGCCAGGTCCACTTAAGCTGTTTCCAGGTCTCGCGTCTCCCTGGGAGCCTGCTCCATGCCGAACGTTTCATCACCATGAGTTGATCCCTTCTCTGAACGGTCGAGCCAAACTCTTTCCCCCTTATTGTCCTTCAGCTTTGTGTTCGCTCTCTTCGTAGACATGTTCAACGTGGTGCATAAACGTGATGTAAGCTTTGACATACTCACGGCCCGCCTCAACGTCTCTTACATTAAAACCTTGTCTGCTAATTACGTCGTTGAAACGCATTTGAATATCGGCCTGCGCAGAAGCATCAAACAGCTTCAGCAACGCCGCCACCGAGCCACTCTCGATTGCCTTGTCGGCCAACGGAATGACGGGGCCAAGATCCGTGCCTGCAGGTTTGAGGCCTGTATAAGGTTCTCCTTCGCCAGCCCGGTGCAAACGAACTACGGTCTCAAAGAAGTAGTTGTCGGCAAGTTCCCTGGCCTCACGATTCAATTTTCGTACGGCAAGGGTTTGCACAAAGCGCCGCCTGATTTCCGCATCATCGTTCTGCCGCACCCAGATCAGAATCAGGTTTACATTTCTTGTCGCTAACGCTCTTTGGGCGGCCTTGACTACCGGGCCATCCATCGTGTCGCAGTGGGCCTGAGCTTCGCCGGAACCAGAGAGCAGAACTGCGAATACAACTGCTAAGACTGCTATTAAACGCTTGATGAATTTTTGTCCCATAAAAGGACCTCTGCCTTTCTGTTTTCTAAACCGTCAATCTGAAGTCCTGGTCCACAATCTGCGATGTGTCTACGATGAGTTGTCCATCTTCAGGCGCGACCTCCACTTTGTAGTGAGCTAACGGTCGTGGCGCTGGGCCAGCGTAGTTCGTGCCGTCGCCGTAATACTTCGAACCGTGACAGGGACACGCGAACTCGACCTGTTCATCAATCTCTCGTCCCCGGACTTTGACCTTCTTGGCCTGGTTTAAGCGTTGCATTTTTACCGTGCAGCCCAAGTGAGTGCAGGTAGCCGAGATACAGTGGAGAGTATTTTTCTCGCGAAAGATGAAGACGCGTTTGTCTTCAATAAATTTCGCCCCTTCAGTGAACTGATCGAGCGGGCCGACTTTGAAGCGTTGCGGATCTTCGTAGAGGACATTCGGCACCAAAGAGCGAATGAAGGCATAAGTCTGTCCGCCTATAGCCATCAGTATCGCGCCTAGACCGAAGCGCGAAATCAATTTGCGCCGACCCCGATCGATACCGCCCGACTTGACGCTTTCATCCGGTAACACGCGCGAACTGGTAGGCTGAGGCGGGTTCTCAGACGCGGACTTCTTTCTCCTCATAGTAAAAGACCTCCATGGTCATGGCGTCGGTTGGGCAACGAATTGCGCAAAGCCCGCAGCGAATGCACTTCTCATCATCCTTGAGCATTGCTGAGAGCTGACCGGTCAGGGTCGCGCCTTCGTTCTCGATAATCTGGTCCTTAACTTCCGGTGAGAGTTCGAGTTCTTCGAGCGGCACTAACTTCAAGCAATATTCAGGGCAGATATCAACGCAGCGATTACAGAGCACGCATTTCTCGGAGTCGTAAATGGTTTGGATGTGGCAGTACAGGCAGCGCTCCGCCTGGCGTTTCGCTTCATCTTCACTGTAGCCCGTCTCAACTTCGGAGATGCCCGTGCGCCGATCAAGGGAAATCGTCGGCGGCGTTTCGCGTTCGCACTTCTCATATTCTTCGGGGCGGCGGTACGACCGAGTGGGCAATTCTTCAATGCGCAGATTGACGACCAGATCGGTTTTCACACCACGCAGATAATCATCGATTGAAAGAGCCGCGCGTTTACCGTTGGCTACGGCTTCGATCAGGTTGCGCGGGCCGAACGCAACATCGCCGCCAGCAAACAAACCCGGAGCGGACGTTGCCAGTGTTACAGGATCCACCTTGATAGTTCCCTGTGGTGTTAACTCCACACGATCATCAGGACTCAGAAAAGAGAGATCGGCCTGTTGTCCGATGGCGAGGATTACCGAATCAACCTCAAATGTTTCGCTAACGTCTGGGTCGTAAACTGGATTAAAGCGGCCATCGTCGTCGTACGTGCGCTTCACGCCAATAAATTCGACGGCCTTGAGCCTTCCGTTCTCGCCTACAAATCGTCGGGCGCCTCGCTGTGGTATGAAGTGCACGCCTTCGCGTTCGGACTCTTCAAACTCTTCACGGCCCTGGGTCGTGCGCATGACCGGCATCTCAGCAAAGGATTCGAGACTGGCGATGTGGACTTCGACAGCTCCCGCGCGAATCGCTGTGCGCGCGGCATCGATTGCTGCGTGTAGGCCTTCGCTAGTCTGAGCGGGCAGGCTTTCGCTTGGAGCTTCCGCCGCTTCCATCCTTGCGCGTAAGGCCATACGTGCTGCGTCAAAAGCCACAAAACCACCGCCAATTACTAAAACTTTTTGTCCCAGATCGACGCGGTAACCGTTGTTGATGTTGAGCAGATAATCGATCGCCTTGATTACGCCATCGAGATTGGATCCCTCGATGTTCATGTCGCGACCCTTTTGCACTCCCACGCTGAGAAAGACGGATTCGAAACCTTCAGCTCTTAGTTCTTTGACGCCAAACTCCTCATTCAGAGGAGAGTTGAGTTTGATCTCAACCCCGAGTTGCGTGACCTTTTGAACCTCCTTTTCGATGATCGAACGCGCGAGGCGAAACTCAGGGATGCCGTGATACATCATTCCGCCGGCCTGGTTCGAAGCCTCAAAAACCGAAACCTGATAACCCATTAACGCCAGGTCATGAGCGGCAGCGATTCCTGCTGGGCCAGCACCAATCACGGCAACCTTCTGTCCACGAGCTACGTTGGACCGACTCTCTTGCAGCACCGGAAGATGCCAGCGTCGCTTGTTTCCTGCATCTTGAGTTCCTTCACGCAGTTCGTCCTGAGTGTCCGGCTCCATCGACTCGACGCCATACTTTTCAGTGACGAAGCGTTTCAACGCCCGAATTGTGATCGGCGCGTCGATCTTCCCGCGACGGCAAGCGTCCTCACAGGGCGCCGCGCATACGCGTCCGCAAACAGACGCGAATGGATTCGGCGAGCGGGCGGTAAGATATGATTCTTTGAACTGCCCCTCAGCTATGAGTTGAACGTACTTACCCGCGTCCGTTTTAACCGGACAGGCTGCCTGGCACGGGATCATGTCCATCCAGAATTCCACGTCAGGAATAACTACTTTGTATTTGGGCGCACTCATATAAGAGAGACGGTCAGTGGCGATTCGATCTATTCAGAGCAAGCGCTGCGCCAAAAAGCCAACCGAAAGTTAAAAGAAATTCCGAGCGTGATTTTAGAGCGCTGTAATATCGAAGGCAGTGACTTAAGTCACCGGTTTGACACCGGGATGCAGACGGAACTGGTTCTTACTAGCTCAGCCTCTTGGTTGGAGGGAAAGATGGCCCGTTGGTTGGAGGGAAAGATGGCCCGAGGTAAAGCGATAGTTCAGTGCGAAAAGTTACGCACAGGTGCGGAGTTTTGAGCAAACAGGTCCCGAATTACGATAAGCACGGAGGACAGTACAGTACCGCGAGCGCAGCGACCGGATGGTACATTCAACGCGCACAATCATCAGAATCTATTTCCGAAAGTTGCGTGTACAGTACCGCGAGCGAAGCGACCGGATGGTACATTTCATTGAGTGTACAGTACCGCGAGCGAAGCGACCGGATGCTACACTCAACGCGCACAATCATCAGAATCTATTCCGAAAGTTGCGTGTACAGTACCGCGAGCGCAGCGACCGGATGGTACATTTCATTGAGTGTACAGTACCGCGAGCGAAGCGACCGGATGGTTACATTCAACGCGCACGATCCTCAGAATCTATTCCGAAAGTTGAGTGTACAGTACCGCGAGCTCG
>Ga0207674_10005295_pt1 | contig 15349 bp, 13 predicted proteins | sample KBSCornC72_FD_184303 | JGI IMG/M metagenome (GOLD analysis project Ga0207674, IMG submission 184303) | Corn rhizosphere microbial communities from Kellogg Biological Station, Michigan, USA - KBS Corn C7-2 (SPAdes) (version 2) | ecosystem: Host-associated > Plants > Roots > Rhizosphere > Soil ... | reverse complement strand
GACGGTACCCGCGCGGTGACCGTGGTGCAGCCGCCCAGCCCTAAGCGCATCGAGCTGCAGGTCGTCGTCCCGGTGGAGGACATGACCGAGCTGGACACGATGCCAGGGCGCGGCTCAGGCGACGATGAGGAGAATCCCGCGCCGCGGCGGTCGATCTGGCCGCACGTCGAGGAGCGGGTGCTCGACCTGATCGAGCAGCACAAGTCCACGATCGTGTTCGCGAACTCGCGGCGGCTGGCCGAGCGCTTGTGCGGCCGGCTGAACGAGCTGGCCGCCGAGCGGGCCGAGTCCGCCGAGGAGGCGAAGCTCGGCCGCCTATGGGAGAACGGGGCGAAGCCGCCCGCCGAGATCATGGCGCAGGCCGGGGCCTCCGCGGGCGCGCCCGCGGAGGTGGCCAGGGCGCATCACGGCTCGGTGTCGCGGCAGGAGCGGGCCGAGATCGAGGAGGCGCTCAAGGCGGGCCGGCTGCCCGCCGTGGTGGCCACGTCCAGCCTGGAGCTGGGCATCGACATGGGCGCGGTGGACCTGGTCGTGCAGGTCGAGGCGCCGCCGTCGGTGGCCAGCGGGCTGCAGCGGGTCGGTCGGGCCGGGCACAACGTGGGCGACGTCTCCCGCGGCATCATCTTCCCCAAGTACCAGGGCGACCTGGTCCAGTCGGCCGTGGTGGCCGAGCGCATGCGGTCCGGCGCCATCGAGGAGCTGAAGATCCCGCACAACCCGCTGGACGTGCTGGCCCAGCAGATCGTGGCGATGACGGCGGTCGACGACTGGCTGGTGGACGAGCTCGAGCAGACGGTCCGCAAGGCCGCGCCGTTCGGCGGGCTGACCAGGCCGATCCTGGAAGCGGTGCTGGACATGCTGGCCGGGCGCTACCCGAGCGAGGAGTTCGCCGGGCTGCGGCCACGCATCGTCTGGGACCGGGTGGCGGGCACCATCCGGGCCCGGCCCGGCGCCCAGCGGCTGGCCGTCACCAGCGGCGGCACCATCCCCGACCGCGGGCTGTTCGGCGTGTTCCTCGCCTCCGATACCGGCAAGCAGCCGCGCCGGGTCGGCGAGCTCGACGAGGAGATGGTGTACGAGTCGCGGGTCGGCGACGTGTTCGTGCTCGGCGCCAGCTCGTGGCGGATCGAGGACATCACGCCGGACCGGGTGCTGGTCACGCCCGCGCCGGGGCAGCCGGGCAAGCTCCCGTTCTGGCACGGCGACACCCCGGGGCGGCCTGCCGAGCTCGGCCGGGCCATCGGCGCGGCCTGCCGCGAGCTGTCCGCCGCCGGGGACCAGGAAGCGGCGGCCAAGCTGGAGCGGGCCGGGCTTGACGCGCTGGCGGCGCGGAACCTCATCAGGTACCTCGCCGACCAGCGGGCGGCCACCGGCTACGTGCCCGACGACCGGACGCTGGTGGTGGAGCGGTTCCGGGACGAGCTCGGCGACTGGCGGGTGGTGCTGCACAGCCCGTACGGCGACCGGGTGCACGCGCCGTGGGCGCTGGCCATCGCCGCCCGGCTGCGCGAGCGGTACGGCGGCATGGACGTGCAGGCGCTGCACACCGACGACGGGATCATCATCCGGGTGCCCGACTCGGACGAGCCGCCGCCCACCGGGATCGCGCTGCTCGACCCGGACGACGTAGGTGACCTTGTTACCGCCGAGGTCGGCGCCAGCGCGCTGTTCGCGTCCAGGTTCCGCGAGTGCGCCAGCCGGGCGCTGCTGCTGCCGCGGCGCAACCCGGGCCAGCGCACGCCGCTGTGGCAGCAGCGGCAGCGGTCCGCGCAGCTGCTTGAGGTGGCCAGCCAGTACCCGGCGTTCCCGATCGTGCTGGAGACCGTCCGGGAGGTGCTCCGGGACGTCTTCGACGTGCCCGCGCTGACCGCGCTGCTGCGCGACATCGCGTCCCGCAAGGTGCGCGTGGTGGAAGTGGAGACGCAGACACCCAGCCCGTTCGGTAAGTCCCTGTTGTTCAGGTACGTGGGCGCGTTCATGTACGAGGGCGACGCGCCGCTGGCCGAGCGCCGGGCGCAGGCCCTGTCGCTCGACCCGGCCCTGCTGGCCGAGCTGCTCGGCCAGGACGGGCTGCGTGAGCTGCTCGACCCCGCCGTGATCGCGGAGACTGAGCACGACCTGCAGCACCTGTCGGCGTCCCGCCGCTGCCGCGACCTGGAGGGGGTCGCCGACCTGCTGCGCACGGCCGGGCCGCTGACCGCGGACGAGGTGGCGGAGCGGTGCGCCGAACCCGGGGCCGCGCACGACTGGCTCGGGGAACTGTCGGCGGCGCGCCGTATCATCGCCGTGCGGATCGCGGGCCAGCCGATGTGGGCCGCGATCGAGGACGCGGGGCGGCTGCGCGACGCGCTCGGGGTACCGCTGCCGGTCGGCGTGCCCGAGGCGTTCACCGAGCCGGTCGCGGACCCGCTCGGCGACCTGATGGCCAGGTACGCGCGGACGCACGGCCCGTTCACCGCCGACGCGGTGGCCGGCCGGTACGGGCTCGGCGCGGCGGTGGTGACGCTGGCGCTGCGGCGGCTGACGGCGTCCGGCCGGGTGGTCGAGGGCGAGTTCCTGCCCCCTGGGGCGCGCGCCGGGGGCACCGAGTGGTGCGACGCCGAGGTGCTGCGGCTGCTGCGGCGGCGGTGCCTGGCCCGGCTGCGCAAGGAAGCCGAGCCGGTGCCGGCCGAGGTGCTGGCCAGGTTCCTGCCTGCCTGGCACGGGATCAGCGGGTCCCGCGTCTCCGGCCCCAGCCGGAGACGCGCCGACGCTGGCGCCGTCCTGGAGGTCATCGAGCGGCTCGGCGGAGCGCCGGTGCCGGCCTCCGCGCTGGAGACGCTGGTGCTGCCCGGGCGGGTCACGGGCTACTCCCCCGCCCTGCTGGACGAGCTGACCTCGGCGGGCGAGATCGTCTGGGCCGGGGCCGGCGCGCTGCCTGGCGGCGACGGCTGGCTGGTGCTTGCGCCGGCCGACGGCGCGTCGCTGCTGCTGCCCGAGCCGGCCGAGGTGAGCATGACCCCGCTGCATTCGGCGGTGCTCGAGGCGCTCGGCGGGGGCGGGGCGCTGTTCTTCCGCATGCTCAGCGACCGGGCTGGCGGTCTGCTCGACGGCCCAGCGCCCGCCGACGCGGAGCTCGCCGACGCGATCTGGGACCTGGTCTGGGCGGGCCTGCTCACCAACGACACGCTCGGCCCGCTCCGGGTGCTGCTCGGCGGCGGGGCACCGCGGCGGGCCGCCGCGCCCGCCCGCGCCGTGCCGCGACCGCGGCCGGGCCGGGGTGGCCGCTACGGCTTTGGCCGCCCGTCCATGCCGACGCGTACCGGGCCGCCCACGGTCAGCGGCCGCTGGTCGCTGCTGCCCGCCCGCGAGGACGTTGATACCACCGTGCGAGCGCACGCGCTCGCGCTGACGCTGCTCGAGCGGCACGGCGTGCTGACGAGGGGCGCCGTGGCCGCCGAACGGATCACGGGCGGCTTCGCCGCGGTGTACCCGGTGCTGCGGGCGATGGAGGAAGCCGGCCAGGCCCGGCGCGGCTACTTCGTCGAAGGCCTGGGCGGGGCGCAGTTCGCGCTGCCCGGCGCGGTGGACCGGATGCGGGCGCTAGCCGAGCCGAAGAACAACAACAAATCTCCCGAACGGGCCCTGGTGCTTGCCGCCGCGGACCCGGCTCAGCCCTACGGGGCGGCGCTGGCCTGGCCTGAGCGCCCGGGCGAGACGCCATCGTCGCACCGGCCGGGACGCAAGGCGGGCGCGCTGACCGTGCTGGTCGACGGGTCGCTGGTGCTGTACGTCGAGCGCGGCGGCCGGACCCTGCTGTCCTGGACCGACGATCCGGAGCGGCTGGCGCCCAGCGCGATCGCGCTGGCCGCGGCGGTCAAGGACGGTGCGCTCGGGCGGCTGACAGTGGAACGCGCCGACGGGGAGCGGGCCGGCGGCGACTCGCCGCTGACGCAGGCCCTGGAGGCAGCCGGATTCCGGCCCACGCCGCGCGGACTCCGGCTCCGGGCCGGGTAGGCTACGCCCGGCCGGTGATGCCTGAGCGCCAGACGACGGCGCGACCGGACAGGTAGGGTTGCCCAGGTACGACAGCGTTCCCTGTGGGGGGATGATGACAGAGCACTCATCAGGCCAGGGTCGGGACAACGACTGGAACCGCAGTTACGGTTCCGGCGAGCAGTATCCCGGTGAGCAGTATCCCGGTGAGCAGTACTACGGTTCGGGCTCGTCCGGATCGTCCCGGTCAGGTTCGGGCGGTTCCGGCTACGGGAACTCCGGGCAGGGCGGTTCCGGCTACGGGGCCGGCGGTCAAGGCGGTTCCGGCTACGGGGCTGGCGGCCAGGGCAGCGGGGCGGGTGCCGCGCGGCCCGCGCCGGGGACACCCGGCCAGCCGGGCCCGGCCGGCGCGGGCATGCCGACCAGTCCGATCTGGACGCCCGCCGCGGGCCAGGGCACCCAGGCACAGGGTGCACCCGCGCCGGGTACCCCTGGTCAGGGCCTTCCGGGGCAGGGCATGCCCGGGCACGGCGGGTTCGGGACAGGCGCGACGCCGCCCGGCGCGACACCGCCGGGCGGGGTGCCGCCGGGCGGGGTGCGGCCGATGGGTCCGCCGGCCGGAGCGTCGCGGGGCGCGGGCTCGCGGGGCTTCCTGAGCGCGCTGTTCGACTTCAGCTTCACCTCGTTCGTGACCACCCGGATCATCAAGGTCCTCTACGTCCTGATCACGGTGCTGGTCTCGCTGGTGGCGCTGTTCTACACGATCATCGCGTTCCGGCTGAGCACGGGGTTCGGCCTGCTGGTGCTGATCATCGGGGACCCGCTGTACATCATCATCGTGATGGCGTTCTGGCGACTGGTCCTGGAGGCGTTCGTGGTGGTGTTCCGGATCGCCGAGGACGTCCGGGCCATCCGCGAGCGCGGGGGCCGCTGAGGCGTCTCGTTCGCGGCGCCGACGGCACCAGCAGCAGCACGGTCCGGGTGCGCCGGGCCAGCCGGAACGCCATGAAACCCCGGATCCAGTGCGTTCCAACGCCGTGAATGTCCGGTTTCATTGGGTGAAGATTCGGGCTTGCTACCGCTAACTCATCGATATATGTTGCTGTTATGAGTACGCGGGCGATGCAGGAAGCGACGTTCCTGATCCTGACCGCGCTGGCGTCGGGCACCCAGCACGGGTACGGGATCATCTCCGATGTCGCGGACATCTCGGGCGGCCGGGTCAAGCTGCTGGCCGGGACGCTGTATACCGCCCTGGAACGGCTCCGCGCGGACGGGCTGATCGGGGTGGACCGCGAAGAGATCGTGGACAACCGGCTGCGTCGCTACTACCGGCTCACGCCGGACGGCGAGAAGCGGCTGGCCGCCGAGGCGGCCCGGCTGCACTCTCACGCCACCGCGGCGCTGCGGCGGCTGAACCTGGACCTGGCTGGAGGTGCGGCATGAGCGAGCCCGCGGAGCCTGGGCTGAGCATCAGCGAATCGGCGAGCCTGGAGCGCGGATACCGGCGGCTGCTGGCGTGGTACCCGAAGTGGTTCCGGCTCCGGAACACCGAAGAGGTCCTCGCGGTGCTGATGGCCTGCGCCCAGGAGGGCCAGACGCGGCCCAGCCTGGAGGCCGCCGTCGACCTGCTCAAGGGAGCGGCGCGGATGCGGCTGCGGCCCATGCCGGGGCAGCCACGCACGGTGTTCGCCGCGGTCTGGCTCATGATCGCCGGCGCGGCCGCCGAACTGGGCGTCATGGTCACCCTCCTGGCCACGCAGAACGGGATAAAGGCGGATTTGATCGCCAGGTACCCGGCCTATGCGCACGCGATCAGGCACGCGGTCAACGTCCAGGTCACCCTGGACGTGGTCGCCGGCCCCATCGTCATCGCCGTGTGGCTCTGGCTGGCCTGGGCGAGCAGCAGGGGGAAGCAGCGGGGGCGGGTGGCCTTCGCGGTGTTCTTCGGCCTCACCAGCCTCAGCGTGCTCTACTCGCTGTCCCAGGGATCCCTGGTGTACGCGCCGGCCGCCATGAGCGTCGGCCTCGGGATCTGGGCTATCGCCGCCGCCGCGATCATGCTCATCTTCAACAAGGCGTCCAGCCCGTACTTCCAGCGGCGGGAACCGGCCCTGGCCTAGCACACCGGCGAAACGGGCGGTGTGACCGCCCGTTTCTGCATGCGGAACACGCTCTCGATGGCCGGGGGCGTGACCGCCTAGGCTCGGGGCTGTGACAGCTGAGCAGGACCGGGCGGCCAAGGCCCGGCGGATGGAAGAAGTCATCCGCGGTTACTTCGACGCCTGCAACACGGGCGACGCGGACGCGGTGGCCACGTTCTTCGCCCCGGGCGCGGTGCACTACTTCCCGCCGGATATGTACGAAGGGCCGTTCCGCGGCGGCGATATCATCGGCGCGAAGTGGTCCTGGGCGGTGCGGACGCTGGGATCGCGCTGGACCGTCGATGAGATCATCTGCGACCCGGACACCGACCGGGCGGTGATCGAGTGGACACACGAGAAGACCAAGGCTCGTGTGGTGCTGCGCGGCGACGAGTGGTATCACTTCGATCCGGACAGCGGGCTGATCGCGGAGATCCGCGCCTACTACGCCTCGCCGCAGGCCACGGGCCTGGACCGGCTGGAGCTTTCCGGGTACCCCTACGCCGAGCGCGGTTATGCCGCCAGTGAGTGAGTACCTTGGGCTGCTGCTCGACATCGGGGGCGTCGTACACAACACCGGCGTCCGCATGGTGGAGCGACTGGCCCGGCGTGAACCCGCCATGCAGCCGGTCATCGAGGAGATCGGCGGGATCGCCGGCGACCGGGATGAGCTCTGGCAGCGGATGCTGCGCCGCCAGGTGACCGAACGGGACTACTGGGCGCAGCGAGCCGCCGAACTGGGCGCCGCGGTGGGCGAGACCTGGGACACCCGGGCCCTGATGGACCGGTTCTACCGGCTGCCCGAGCACGAGTGGCTGTGTGCCCCGACCATCGAGCTGATGACCGACGCCAAGGCGGCCGGGCTCCGGGTGGGCGCGCTGACCAACGACATGACCGCGTTCCACGGACCCGAATGGGTGGCGCGCCAGGCGCACCTGAAGCTGTTCGACGTGATCGTCGACGCCAGCCTGACCGGGGTGATGAAGCCGGATCCGCGCGCCTTCCGCGACGGCGCGGAGGCGCTCGGCGTGCCCGCGGGGCAGATCCTGTTCCTCGACGACATGCCGTGGAACACCGAGGGCGCCCGCCAGGCGGGGATGACCGCCGTCCGGGTGCCGTGGGACGACCCCGTCCCCGCCATCGACACCGCCAGGGAGCTGCTCAGGCTCGGTCCTCGCTAACGAAAGGAGCAGGCATGCCGCTAGTCCGTATCGACATCATGGAGGGCCGCCCGCCGGAGAAGATCCGCGAGCTGCACAGCCGGGTCGCCGAGCTGGTCGCGGAGATCCTGGACACGCCGATCGAGCGGGTCCGCACCTATATCACCCAGTTCCCGCCGGAGGGCTGGGGCATCGGCGGGGTGCCCGCCGACGTGGCCCGCGCCGACGAGGTCGCGGCCCGCCGCGCCGCCACCGCCGAGCGCGCAGGTTCATGACCGAGGCCGGGCCCCCCGCGAGCCAAAGGGGGCGCGGTGTCGCCTGGACTGAGGAGCGAGGGACGAGCGACGAGGGAAGGCGACGCCTAAAGGCGCCCCCGGAGGCGAGCGGGGGAATAGGAGTCGTCGTCGGGGCGACCGGCACGATCGGGCAGGCCGTGATCCGGCGGCTGACCGGGCGCGGGCTGCCGGTGCTCGCGGTGGCGCGCGGCCGGGACGACCTGGACAAGCTCGCGGCCGCCGATGAGCTGGTCACGCCGTGCCCGGCCGACATCGGGAGCAACGACGCGATCGGTGCCATCGGCTCGGCGCTGGCCGGGCTCGACGGGCCGGTGCGGATGGCGGTGTTCGCGGCCGGGCTGCCGGTCCGCGGCTCGGCCGACACCATCGACCCTGACGCGCTCGCCGTCGGCAGCAACATCAAGGTCGGCGGCCTGCTGCGGCTGCTGCACGCGGTCCGCGACCGGCTGGTCCCCGGCTCGCGGTTCGTGACGTTCGCCGGCTCACTCGGCCTGGAGCCGCGCGCGCACGAGGCCGGACCCGGTGCGGTCAACGCCGCCGTGTTCAACCTGATGCGCCAGATCAGCCTGCTCTACGGGCCCCGCGGAGTGACCACGCACACGCTCAGCCCCGGCCCGGCCGACACGCCCAGGCTGCGCCGGATCGTGGCGGCGGTGGCCGCCGAGCGGGGCGCCGCCGAGGAAGACGTCTGGCAGGAGTACGTGGCGCAGAACTCGCTGGGCCGCCTGCCCACCGCGGACGAGCTGGCCTGGGCGGTGGAGATGCTGCTCGCCCCGGAGGCCAGCATCCTGCACGGCAGCGTGCTTTACCTGGACGCGGGCGGCCACCGCGGGATCGGCTGAGGGCCGGCGGGCGAGCGGATACCCGGCCCGTTAGGCGCTATATCCAAGCCGGCGGGAGATGACGCGAGCGGACTCGACCACCAGCGTGGTGGCCCGGCGCATCATCGCGCGCATCCGGGCGCTGTCGCCGACCACGCTGACCGAGGCCATGACCTTGCCGTCCCGGCCGCGGATCGGCGCGCCCACCGAGACGATGCCGCGGTGCCCTTCCTCCTGGTTCTGCGCCCAGCCGCGCTCGGCCACCGCGGCCAGCTCGGCCAGCAGCCGGTTCTTGTCGGTGATGGTCCACGGCGTCTGGGCCACCGGCCGCCAGTCCGCCAGCCGCCGGCTCAGCTCGTCCGGCGGCAGCGCGGCCAGCAAGATCTTGCCCGAGCTCGTCCAGTGGGCCGGCAGCCGGTGCCCGACCTGCCGGAAGACCGGCAGCAGGTTGTGGCTCTCCAGCCGTTCCACGTACACCACCTCGAGCCCGTCGAGCACAGCCACGTGCACCATCTCGCCGGTCTCGTGCCGCAGCGTGGCGATCACCGGGAGCGCGGCCTGGTGCAGGTCCACGTGCTCGGTCACGTTGCTGCCCAGCTCGTACAGGACCAGGCCGAGCCGGTACCGGCCCGGGGTGCTGCCGCGCTCCAGCAGCCGTTCGGCCGTCAGCGTGGTTACCAGCCGGTGCACCGTGCTCTTGCCGAGGCCGAGCTGGCGGGCGAGTTCGGTGATGCCGAGCTCCTGGCCGGCCCGGGAGAACGCGCGGAGCACCCGGGCCGCGTTGCGCACCGACGTCAGCGTGGCCCGGCTCGCTGGGTCAGCGGGTGCGGCTGGCTCGGTGAGGGTCATGAGGCTCACCGTAGCTCCGTTCCGCTCTGCGGGACAACATCCTTGGTCTGGCAGGCAGCGGCGTCGTACGGTCTGGGCACATCCCACGCCTGGGGGTCATGTGGCACAGATCCTGTGGTTCGAGAACTACCAGTCCGCCGACGCCCCGGAACTCGGCGGCAAGAACGCCTCCCTCGGTACCCTGCTGGGTGCCGGGCTGCCGGTTCCGCCCGGCTTCGCGGTCTCGGCCGAGTGTTATCGCAAGGCGCTGGCCGACGGCGGGCTCACCGGGGAGATCGACGCCCTGATCGCCGCGGTCGACCCGCGCGATACCGCCTCCGTGGCGGCCGCCGGGGAGCGGGCCCGGGCGCTGATCGGCGCGCTCAGGGTGCCCGCGGACCTGGACGACGCGATCCGCGGCGCGTACGCGCGGCTGTGCGAGCAGTGCGGGGACGCCCGGCTGCCGGTCGCGGTGCGGTCGTCCGCGACCTGCGAGGACCAGCCGGACGCGAGCTTCGCCGGCGAGCACGACACGTACCTGTGGGTGCGCGGCGGCGATTCGGTCGTCGCGCACGTGCTGCGCTGCTGGGCGAGCCTGTTCACCGACCGGGGCATCGCCTACCGGCTGGAGCGGGGGTACCGGCAGCACGGCGCGGCGATGAGCGTCGGCGTGCAGCAGATGGTCCGGCCCCGGGCGGCCGGGGTGGCGTTCACCCTCAACCCGCTGGACGGCGACCGGTCGCAGATCGCCATCGACGCGTCCTGGGGCTTCGGCGAGGCCGTGGTCAGCGGCGAGGTCACCCCGGACAACTTCCTGGTGGACAAGGTCATGGGCGCGATCACCAGGCGCACGATCTCGACCAAGACCCTGGAGTACCGGCTGACCTCCGCGGACACGGTGACGGCCGTGGAGGTCGAGGCCGAACGGCAGTCCGTTCCCTGCCTCACCGACGACGAGATCGCCGCCGTGGCCCGGCTGGCCCGGCGGGCGGAGAAGCACTACAAGTGCCCGCAGGACGTGGAGTGGGCGATCGACGGGGCGCAGGCCAGCGACGGGGAGCAGAGTGTGCTGCTGCTGCAGAGCCGCCCCGAGACGGTGTGGAGCCGTCGCCCGCGACAGGCCGGGGCCTGCAACGCGGATCCGATCACGAGCATGGTGCAGACCCTGCTGCGCCCCTCGCGCGGCACGCCCGATGGCGGCTGCTGAATCATTACCAGTAATCCGACGGCCGCGGTGGCCGGCGGCACCAGGTTCAAGGAGGAACATCATGGCCGACCGGTTCCCCAGCCCATTCGAGATGCCGACGCCGCCCGGGGCGGAGGGGTGGCAGGATCTCTACGCGTACTCGTCGGTGTTCAGCGAGGACCGCCGCGAGTACGAGGAGTCGGCGTTCTGGTTCATGGACGGCGTGCACTCCCCCGAGGCGATCCCGCCGTGGGACGCCACCATCGTGGAGTACGCGCTGATCGCGCTGTCCCAGTACAACACCAGGCACTACGTGATCCCGCCCGCGCGCGGCGTGGACATCCGGATCCTGAACGGCTACATGTACCTCTCCCCCGTCGGGGTGGCCGACCCGAAGGAGATCGAGGCCCGCATCCCCGAATTTGCCGAACGGGCCGGGTACTACTTCGCCAACTGGGACCAGCTGTACGCGGCCTGGCTGCCGAAGGTCCGGGCGCTCATCGACGAACTGGAGACGATCAGCTTCTCCCCGCTGCCGGAGCGCGAGGACATGGCCGTCATCACCGAAGGCCGCGGCACCGGAAGCGCGCTGGACCTGCTGTCCACGTACCACCGGCTGGTCGACCTGACCCTGAAGCTGTGGCAGCACCACTTCGAGTTCCTCAACCTGGGCTACGCCGCCTACCTGGACTTCTTCGGCTGCTGCAAGCAGCTGTTCCCGTCCATCCCGGACCAGGCGATCGCCAAGATGGTGGCCGGCATCCAGGTCGACCTGTTCCAGCCGGACGATGAGGTCAAGAAGCTGGCCAGGCTCGCGGTCGAGCTCGGGATCGCCGACCGGTTCTCCGGTGACGCCCCGGCCGAGCAGGTGCTGGCCGGGCTGCGCGGCGACCCGCAGGGAGACAAGTGGCTGGCCGCCTGGGAGGAAGCCAAGCAGCCCTGGTTCAACTTCTCGGCCGGCACCACCTTCTACCACAGCGACAAGGTATGGCTGGAGTACCCGGACATCCCGCTCGGCTTCCTGCGCGCCTACATCGCCAAGGTGCAGCGGGGCGAGACGCTGGAACGGCCGATGGAGGCCGTCATCGCCGAGCGCGACCGCATCGTGGACGAGTACACCGACCTGATCGACGGCGACGAGGACCGGGCCACGTTCCAGGCCAAGCTCGGGCTGGCCCGCACGGTGTTCCCGTACGTGGAGAACCACAACTTCTACGTCGAGCACTGGGCGCATTCGGTGATCTGGCGGAAGATGCGCGACCTCGGCCGGGTGCTGGTCGCCGCGGATTTCTTCACCGACGTCGACGACGTGTTCCTGCTGTCCCGGCACGAGGTGTCCGAGGTGCTGTTCGACTACTACCACGGCTGGGCCGTGGGCGCGCCGTCGCGCGGGCCGAAGTACTGGCCGCGGGAGATGGAGCGCAGGAACGGCATCATGAACGCGCTGCGGCAGTGGTCGCCGCCCCCGGCCCTGGGCGTGCCGCCCGAGGTCATCACCGAGCCGTTCACCGTCATGCTCTGGGGCATCACCTCGGACAGCGTCCAGCAGTGGCTCGGCGGTTCGGATTCCGCCGGCGGCCTGTCCGGCTTCGCGGCCTCGCCGGGCGTGGCCGAGGGCCCGGCCCGGGTCATCCTCTCCGCCGACGGGATCGCCGACCTGCGCGAGGGCGAGGTCCTGGTCGCGCCGCTGACGGCGCCGAGCTGGGCGCCGGTGTTCGGCAAGATCGCGGCGACAGTGACCGACGTGGGCGGGATCATGAGCCACGCCGCGATCGTGTGCCGCGAGTACGGCCTGCCCGCCGTGACCGGGACCGCGTTCGGCACCAAGAACATCAAGACCGGCCAGCGCGTCCGGGTAGACGGCAACGCGGGCACCGTGACCATCATCGACTGAATCTGGAGTCCCCATGCTCACGGCCGAACCGAACGAGGAGCTGACCCAGGTCGCCCCGGGTACCCCCATGGGCGAACTGCTGAGGCGCTACTGGTACCCGGTCGCCTTCACCCGCGAGCTCGAGGAGTTCCCGGTCAGGCCCGCGCGGCTGCTCGGCGAGGACTTCGCCGTGTTCAAGACGCCGCGCGGCCGGTACGGGATGCTGCCGGAGGCCTGCCCACACCGGCGGGCCTCGCTGGCCTACGGCGTGGTGGAGGCCGACGGCCTGCGCTGCCCGTACCACGGCTGGCTGTTCGGCACCGACGGTACCTGCCTGGACCAGCCCGCCGAGCGGGAGGAGACCAACTTCCGCGACCGGGTCCGGGCGGTCGCCGGGCAGGTGCAGGAGCTCGGCGGCCTGATCTGGGCCTACATCGGGCCCTCCCCCGCGCCGGAGCTGCCGCGGTTCGACGTGTTCGTCATGGACGGGGTGCGGGACATCGGCTGGACCGACCTGCCCTGCAACTTCGTGCAGATCATGGAGAACGCCGTCGACCCGCACCACACCGAGTGGCTGCACGGCAGGTTCTTCGAGTTCATGGCGCGCCACCAGGGCTTCGACGCGCCGGCCTCGTTCGGCAAGAAGCACGTCAGGGTGGGCTTCGACGCGTTCGAGTGGGGGATCATCAAACGCCGGGTGGTCGAGGGTGCGTCCGAGGAGGACGACGACTGGAAGATCGGCCACCCGCTGGTGTTCCCCTACAACATGAGGGTCGGCGGGGCGAACATCGAGCAGATGCAGATCAGGGTGCCGGTCGACCGGACCACCACCAGGTTCATGCTCTACACGGTGCACGCGCCGGTCGGCGTGGAGTACCCGGAGCAGCCTTCGGTGCCCGACTACCAGATTCCCGTGTGGGATGAGAACGGGCGGCACCGGGTGGACTACGTCGAGGGCCAGGACATGATGGCGTGGGTCACCCAGGGCCCGATCACCGACCGGACCGTGGAGCACCTCGGGCGTTCGGACGTCGGCGTGACGATGCTGCGGCGGATGTTCAAGGAGCAGATGGCGCGCGTTTCGCGCGGCGAGGACCCGCTCGGGGTATACCGGGACTTCCGCGACCGGATCGACCTGCCGTGCGAGAAGAACAAGTTCGACGCGGGCGGGTCCTTCGCCATCCAGTTCATCGAGCGGGCCTCGTCCCGGTTCAGCCCGCAGGCCGACGCGCTGAAGAAGCTGCACATCAAGGCGCACGAGAACCGGAAGGCCGCGGCCGGGTGACCGCGGCTCGTTCCGGGGCCCGTCCCGGTAACGGCGTCACGGCCGGCGGCGACGTCGGGCGGGGCTGGTTTCCCCTGGATGCCGAACGGCACCGGCGCGACGCACCCCGGTACTGCCCGGGGTGCGCGGCGGCCTTGTCGCTGACCGACGGCGGGCAGGGCCTTGTTTGCGAGTACTGGGCCGGGCCGGACCGCGTGTTCGTCTGCTTCTGCGGCGCCTGCGGCTGGTCGGGCGACATCGTGCTGGCCGCCCGTGTCCTCGGCCACGAGGCCGCCGAGTAAGACCTAGTCAGAGCGTGCCGCTCGCATTGACGCTCTCTGTTCCGAGTACGTTCAGAAGAGCCAGGGCTTCGGCGCTACGGGATCCTTGCGGCGCGCTGTACAGCACGAGGTGCTGGTCGCGGTCGGTGAGCGTGAGGGAGTCGCAGTCGACGGTGACTTCCCCGACGACTGGGTGCCGGAACGTCTTGGTGAGCGTCGGCGCCGCCTGCACGTCATGCCGCTCCCAGAGCCGGGCGAAGTGAGGGCTGCCGTCTCGGAGTTCGTCGATGAGGCCGGTCACTGCGGGGTCCGTCGGGTACCGGGCGAGGGTGGCACGGAGTTCCAAGACGACGTGGTGCCGGAACTCGGCGGCGTCGGAGATTCCGTACAGCGGCGCGTCAGGTCGCGCCGGCCCGAGGAACGCCCGGCGGGCGAGGTTGCGGTCCTGGGGGGCGAGCCTGGCGAAGTCCTCCATGAGCGCGGCCGCGAGGTCATTCCACGCGAGCACCTCGAACGCCGCCGACGTTACGAACGCCGCGGTCTGCGGGAGCCGCTCGAGGAGCGCGAGGATGCTCGGGCGGACGTCGCGGCGGTGCAGCCCGGTCCGGGTCGGCGCGGTGCCCGCCAGGACGTGGAGGTGATCGGACTCCGCGTCGGTGAGCCGCAGCGCGCCCGCGATCCCGGCGAGTACTTCGCCCGACGGTCGCGGCGCCCGGCCCTGCTCGAGCCGGACGTAGTACTCGGTGGAGATGTGCGCGAGGACCGCGATCTCCTCGCGGCGGAGCCCCGGGGTTCTCCGCCGCGGTCCGGAGGGGAGGCCGACGTCCTCCGGCCGGAGTCGCTCGCGACGGCTGCGGAGGAACGCCCCGAGTTCTTGCTTGTCCATATTCCAAGTCTGCACGCTGCGCGGCCACGGATCCTGGTACCGCCTGTGCCTGGATCCGGATCCCGGGCTGCCGCGACCCTATTGGCATGACGAACAACATCGACACCACCGGAATCGGCCTGCTCACCGGCAAGGTCATGTTCATCACGGGCGCCAGCCGCGGCATCGGGGCGGCGGCGGCCCGGCTCTTCGCACGGGAGGGCGCCGCGGTCGTGCTCGCCGCCCGCAGCGCCGACGCTCTCGACCGGGTCGCCGCGGAGGTCCGCGACGACGGCGGCGTCGCCGACGCCGTTGCCGTCGACCTTGCCGACCGTGCGAGCATTCTGGCCGCGGTCGACCGCGTCGAGGAGCTGCACGGCCGACTGGACGGCGCGTTCAACAACGGTGCGGCGATCCAGCATCCCGGCCCGCTCGACAGCACGAGCGACGAGGACCTCGACGAGCAGTTCGCGGTGAACTTCCGTGCGCACTGGACCGCCATGACGGCCGAGGCTGCGCTCATGCGGCGGAAGGGTGGCGGGGCGATCGTCAACACCTCGAGCATCGGAAGCCGCCGCGCGAACCCGGCCCTCCCCGCCTATGGCGCCATGAAACGCGCGCTCAACAGCATCACCGAGACCGCGGCGGTGACCTGG